>ERZ773209.1353-NODE-1353-length-14661-cov-68.963782_pt1 | contig 14661 bp, 9 predicted proteins | sample MGYA00511109_ERZ773209 | MGnify/ENA primary metagenome ERZ773209 (study PRJEB29015, sample SAMEA2737786) | human gut metagenome | biome: human gut; feature: human-associated habitat; material: faeces | place: China | collected 2012 ...
CGACCACCTGTTCCCAAAACAGGAGCGCTACCGGGCTGCGCTACACCCCGCTTTCTTCTCACAATGAAATTACTTTTTTACAGTAAGCATCATTTCTGAATTGCGGGTGCAAAGGTACAACATTTTTCTTATTCCACCAAATTTTTCAGCAACTTTTTTTGTAAAAATATGCATTTATTCAGTTTTTTCCTAAAAAAAGGGCAACTTCCGAAGAAATTGCCCCTTTATACCTTATTATATATGACGATTGATGAATTTTCAGCAACCGCATTGTTTTGCTATTACGCCTTGATGATACCTTCCTCTACGAAAATCTTCTTCAAGATCTCAACAGCCTTCTCTACCTGCTCTCTTGTATGAGTAGCCATAAGAGCAAAACGCACCAATGTGTCCTGAGGAGCACATGCTGGTGGGATAACAGGATTGATGAACACACCTGCATCATAAGCCAGCTTGGTAACAACGAATGTCTTCTCTGCATCACGAACGTAGAGAGGAATGATAGGACTCTCAGTCTCACCAATCTCGAAACCTTCCTCACGGAAACGCTTCAAAGCATAGTTGGTAACATCCCAAAGATTCTCAAAACGCTCAGGCTCCTTCTGGATGATATGGAGAGCCTCGAGAGCTGCAGCAGTTGCAGCTGGAGTGTTAGATGCACTGAAGATGTAAGTACGGCAGTTGTGACGGAGGAAATTGATGGTATCCTTATCTGATGCGATGAAACCACCGATAGATGCCAGACTCTTAGAGAAGGTACCCATGATAAGATCCACCTCATCTGTCAAGCCGAAATGATCGCAGACACCACGTCCCTGCTTACCAAACACACCAAGGCCATGAGCCTCATCTACCATGATAGAGCAGTTGTACTTATGCTTCAACTTCACGATTTCTGGCAAGTTAGCCAAATCGCCCTCCATAGAGAACACGCCATCCACAACGATGAGCTTGACTGCATCCTCAGGAAGCTTAGAGAGCACGCGCTCCAAATCTTCCATATCGTTGTGCTTGTAGTGAAGCTGGGTAGCGAATGAAAGACGACGGCCATCTACGATACTGGCATGATCACGGTCGTCACAGATGATATAATCACCGCGGCCTACAACACATGCCAACACGCCCTGGTTTACAGAGAAACCAGTAGAGAAGCACAATGTCTCATCCTTGCCCATAAACTCAGCAAGCTCTTTTTCGAGCTGCACATGCAAATCGAGTGTACCATTGAGAAAGCGGCTACCAGCACAGCCTGAGCCGTACTTGTCAAGAGCAGCCTTAGCTGCATCGATAACACGCTGATCATTTGTCAAACCCTGGTAAGCATTAGAACCGAACATCAGGATCTTGTGACCGTCGATGTCAGTTACCTCTGTCATCTGCTTACTTGTAATCTCACGGAAGTATGGATACACACCGGCTTCCATATACTTCTGAGGTACACGATAATTCTTGTATCTTTCTTGTAATTGTCCCATTATAATAGGTGTACTTTATTTCTATTTTAATTTATTTTCTAGTTTCAGGCTGCAAAGATACAAAAAAAGATTAATAAAACCGCTTTTTTCCTAAGAAAGTTTACTTTTATGCTTTTTTTAGTAGATATTTCTTGCCATTTTAGGGATTTTTATTACTTTTGCAATTTAAAATACAATTTCTTGACTAAGATATGAAAAAAAAGATAGTTTTCATCATGAACCCGATTTCTGGAACCAGCAGCAAAGCGGCGGTTCCCAGTTTGATAGATTCTACTTTGGACAAGGAGCAGTTCGAGTACGAGATAAAAATGACTGAAAGACCAGGACACGCCTCAGAACTGGCAGCCGAAGCCAGAGACAACCACGCAGACATCGTGGTGGCTGTAGGTGGCGATGGCACTGTGAACGAGGTAGCCCGTTCCCTCGTCCATTCCGACTCAGCATTAGGCATTCTGCCTTGCGGCTCAGGAAACGGCCTGGCGCGCCACCTGCTGTTGCCAATGAACTTGAAGAAGAGCATTGAGATCATCAACGCCTGCGAAATACACGACCTAGACTACGGAGTCATCAACGAATACCCATTCTTCTGCACTTGCGGAATGGGCTTCGACGCCTTTGTCAGTATGAAGTTTGCAGAAAGCGGAAAGCGTGGACCGATCAGCTATGCAGAGAACATCCTGAGAGAAGGCTTAAAATATGAGCCTGAAACATATACTCTGGAGGATGAGACAGGAACAAAACAATATAAAGCGTTTCTCATCTCATGCGCCAACGCTTCCCAATACGGCAACAACGCCTATATTGCTCCACAGGCATCTATGAGCGACGGACTGATGGATGTAGTCATCATGGAACCGTTTGATGTCATCGAAGCTTCACAGGTTAGTTTCGACATGTTCAACAAGACCCTCGACAAAAACTCGAAGATCAAGTCTTTCCGGTGCAAGAAGCTCCACATCACCCGCAGCAAGCCAGGTGTCATCCATTATGATGGCGACCCTGTGATGACCGGCGCCGACATAGATGTGCACATGGAAGAAAAAGGCATCAAGATGATTGTAAATCCGTTTGCAGACAAGAGTGTGCGCAAGCCGAACGTCATCCAATCAGCCTTTGCCGATTTCTTCAACGACATCAATGTTGTACGCGATGACATTCACAAAGACATCCAGCGCCAAAGCAAACGAGTAGGAGCCATCAGCAAGCTCGTACAGAGAAAGCTGAACCTCTAGCCCTTACCAAATATAGAATTCTTCCGTAATTTTCGCATACCACTCTGACCGGTTCCCCTCGGAATCGGTCATTGTTTTTATAGTATTTTCCATTCCATTATACCGATGTTTTGCAAATGACAGAAGATAACGTTTCGGCTGTTTGCGCTCTACAGTCTTAACGCCACACTGCCGGATAAGATAAAAACCTAGCATACAAGCTTCCGACACAACCACCTCAAGAACCTCTGAAGGAACAATCACGGAAAAAACGCCATCATCACTCAGTAGCATTTTTGCACCCCTGAAAAGATCCCTGAAAGGCAAACTATCCGTATGGCGGGCCATCGTACGTTTACTGTCTGGATTTTTTAGACTATTCAAGAAGAAAGGAGGATTGCTTACGATTGCATCAAAAGACTCCTCAGAATGATAGTCCTGCAATCGGCAGCACTCTATTTCGACACGATCGGCAAAAGGACTTGCAGCCACATTCTCAGCAGCCTCCTCACAAGCCTCTCCATCCATATCAATACCCAGCACCTGCGCCTCTGGGAAGCGCTGCGCCATCATCAGCGAAATGAGTCCGGTCCCCGACCCGATATCCAAAATGCGTTTACCGCCAGGTGCCCATGCTCCCAGCAGCACACCATCCGTTCCCACCTTCATGGCGCAACGCTCCTGATGAATCTCAAATTGTTTGAATTTAAATCCTGTCATAGTTTTACTTTTAAGATAGTAACGCAAAAATCAGCATTTTATTACAGTCTTCTTGCTTATATTAATAATAATATCTAATAAAGAGGTGATTTTCGGAAAAAACGATGGGATTCTCGGCAAAAATCACTAACTTTGCACCCTATAAGCATATATTCAAGAGAATATGCACTCCAAAAAGTGTTTATCAAAATAGAACAGAAATTCATATACACCCCAAAAAGTGTTTATCAAATAGAATATGAACAGAAATTCGAATACACAAATCCAGATGATAGCCGACTTTGAGGGCGATGCATCCGTATTGATACAAGAAAGGGAGGCAGGAATCTATCCTACCCTCTGCACTCGCGACCTGGTGGTTTTTCCATCCGTGCTTACTCCTATCTTGATAGGCAGGGCGGAAAGCAAGGAGCTGGCAAACATGCTGGAGCAAAATCCAGAAACAGTATTCTGCATCTTTTGCCAGAAGCATGCGGACATAGACTCACCTAATCAGGAAGACTTGTACGAAACCGGAACATTTGCCAAGCTGATGAGAGTCATCAACATGCCAAACGAAGAGCACCAGAAGACCATCATCGTGCAGGGTTTAGGCCGATGCAAGCTGAAGAAGATAGTAGATAAGGATCCATTCTATCTTGCAGATGTAGAAAGTCTGCCAGAGACCTGGCCTACCGAAAAGGAAGCCAAGGATCCTATGTTCAAGGCATTGACCCAAACTTTCTTCGAGGAATCTATCAAATTCATTCAGTACAATGAGAACATTCCCAACGAGGCTGTCTATGCGATCAATGAGATTACCAATCGCTTCGTGAAATGCAACTTCATCTGCACCTCCCTGCCTTTTACGGCAGAAGACAAGATCAAGATGCTGGAACAGGAGAAGCTGTCAGAGCGACTGATAGAGGCACTCAAGGCCTTGCACAAGGAGCAGAAACTGCTCTACCTGCAAAATGAAATCAGGAACAAGACGCAGTTTGATCTCGACGAGCAGCAGAAGGAATATTACCTGAAGCAGCAGATCAAGAACATCAAGGAAGAGCTGGGCGAAGGCGAAAGCAGTCCGGAAAAGAAGGAGCTGCTCGAAAAAGCCAAGACCAAGAAATGGAACGAGGCAACCCAGAAGGTTTTCCAGAAAGAGTTGGCCAAACTCGACAACATCCATCCTCAGAGCCCAGACTACCCTATCCAGCTCAACTATCTGCAGACGCTGGTAGATTTGCCTTGGGGCGAATACACCGAGGATGACCTCAGCCTGTCTCATGCCCAGAAGATTCTCAACCAGGACCACTACGGCATGGAGAAAGTAAAGGAACGCATCCTGGAATATCTTGCCGTAAGATCCCTGAAGGGTGGAATGCAGAGTCCGATTCTCTGCCTCTATGGTCCTCCGGGAGTCGGCAAGACCAGTCTGGGCAAGAGCATTGCCAAGGCCATGAAGCGCAAATACGTGAGAATGTCTCTGGGCGGTCTGCACGATGAAGCCGAGATTCGCGGTCACCGCCGCACTTATATCGGAGCCATGCCTGGCCGCATTGTCAAGAACATCCTCAAGGCAGGCAGCAGCAACCCAGTCTTCATCCTCGACGAGATAGACAAGGTTTCAGCCAACAACCATCAGGGTGATCCAGCATCAGCCTTGCTTGAAGTACTCGACCCAGAGCAGAACAACACCTTCCACGACAATTACCTGGATGTGGATTACGATCTCTCTAAGGTTCTCTTCATCGCAACCGCCAATGACATCAGCTCAATCCCACGTCCTTTGCTCGACCGAATGGAGCTCATCGAAGTAGGCGGCTACATTACGGAGGAGAAGATAGAGATTGCCAAGCGCCACCTGATTCCGAAGGAATTGGAGAATACAGGTCTCGACAAATTCACCCCGAAGGTAAGCTTCAACAAGGCAGCCATCGAGGGCATCATCGAGCACTACACCCGAGAAAGCGGTGTGCGCCAGCTCAAGAAACAGATCAACAAGGGACTGCGCAAGATGGCCTACAAGCTCGCCTATTCCAAGGAATTGGAGAAGCCATCCATCACCGCAGCAGACCTGAAGGAGATTCTCGGCACCGCCCCATTCACCCGCGACATCTATCAGGGCAACGATTATGCCGGAGTAGTAACAGGACTTGCATGGACCTCTGTGGGCGGAGAGATTCTCTTTATCGAAACTTCTCTGAGCAAGGGACGACAGGGCAAGCTTACCCTGACCGGTAATCTGGGAGATGTGATGAAGGAATCGGCAGTCATCGCCCTGGAATACATCAAGGCGCATATCGACCTGCTGGGCGTGGATTACCGCATCTTTGAAAACTGGAACATCCATATCCACGTACCTGAAGGAGCAACGCCAAAAGACGGTCCTTCGGCAGGTATTACCATTGCCACCAGTATCGCTTCGGCCATCACCCAGCGCAAGGTTCGCAAGAACATAGCCATGACCGGCGAGATAACCCTTCGCGGCAAGGTACTCCCAGTGGGAGGCATCAAGGAGAAGATCCTGGCAGCCAAGCGTGCCGGCATTACAGACATCGTGATCTGCAAGGAAAACAAGAAGAACATCCTCGACATTCCAGAAAAGTATCTCAAGGGCGTAGAGTTCCATTACGTAGAAGATGTAGCAGATGTCTGGGAGTTTGCCCTCACCGACGAGAAGGTAAAGCACCCTATCGACTTCACCATTCCTGAAAATGACAAAAAAGAAAAGAAATGAAATTTGAACTACAAGTAACAGATAAGGCAAGCGATGCTCGCACCGGCATCATCACCACCGACCACGGACAGATCAAGACTCCGATCTTCATGCCTGTGGGAACTGTGGGCAGCGTAAAGGGTGTACATTTCGAAGAATTGCGCCAGCAGGTAAAGGCCCAGATCATCCTGGGAAACACCTACCATCTCTACCTGCGCCCGGGACTCGAAGTCATCAAGGCGGCAGGCGGACTGCATAAGTTCAACGGCTGGGACCGTCCTATCCTCACCGACAGCGGCGGCTTCCAGGTATTCTCGCTTACCGGAATCCGCAAGCTCAGAGAAGAGGGCTGCGAGTTTCGTTCGCACATCGATGGCAGCAAGCACTTCTTCACTCCAGAGAACGTGATGGATACAGAGCGCATCATCGGTGCCGACATCATGATGGCTTTCGATGAGTGTCCTCCCGGACAGAGCGACTTCATGTATGCGAAGAAGAGTCTGGAGATGACCCAGCGCTGGCTCGACCGCTGCATCAAGCGCTTCGACGAGACAGAACCTCTCTACGGTTATCAGCAAAGCCTCTTCCCTATCGTCCAGGGCTGTACTTTCCCAGAGCTGCGCCGCGAAGCAGCCAAGTACATTGCCGATAAGGGAGCCGACGGAAATGCCATCGGCGGTCTTGCCGTAGGCGAGCCTACCGAGGTGATGTACGAAATGATCGAGGTGGTGAATGAGATTCTTCCAAAGGACAAGCCTCGCTACCTGATGGGCGTAGGAACTCCCCAGAACCTGCTCGAGGCCATCGAGCGCGGTGTTGATATGTTCGACTGCGTAATGCCAACCCGCAACGGCCGCAATGCGATGCTCTTTACCTATAATGGTACGATGAACATGCGCAACAAGAAGTGGGAGATGGATTTCAGTCCAGTGGATCCAGACGGCTGCGACATCGACCAGATAACCACCAAGGCCTACCTGCACCATCTCTTCAAGGCCCAGGAGCTCCTTGCCATGCAGATTGCCAGCATCCACAACCTGTCGTTCTATCTCCGTCTCGTTACAGATGCGCGCCATCATATCGAGCAGGGCGATTTCGTAGAGTGGAAACGCTCTATCATCGATCAGCTCGGCCGTCGAATCTAGCTTGAGCGTTGAGCATTGAACTTTATAGGATGCTCCTATACATATTTTACATTAAATGATGAAAGATTATAAATACATCAGAAAACATCGCAGACTGCTCAAGATGGGCAGAGCCTTCGAATCTCGCTTCGGCTGGCTCATTGCCATCCTGCAGCGCATAGCCCGCATTCTAGGCTGGATCGGGCACAAGCTGCGATTCCTCAGGGTGCTCAGGTATCTCAACCCACTGAGATACATCAAGCGGTTAGACTGGTACATTATCAAGAAGTTCGTAGGCTACTACTTCTTCTCGATTGCACTGATCATCTCCATCTCCATCGTGTTCGACTTCAATGAGAACCTGGCGAAGTTCACGGAGTATCATGCACCGGCCAAGGCCATCATCTTCGATTATTATGCCAACTTCATCCCTTACTTCGCCAACCTCTTCAGTGCGTTGTTCGTGTTTGTGGCGGTCATCCTCTTCACGTCGAAGCTGGCAGGCAACTCAGAAATCATCGCCATTCTGGCATCAGGTGTTTCCTTCAAGCGACTCCTTCGTCCTTACCTCATCACCTGCATCATGCTCTCAGCCTTGAGCTATGTACTCTCTGCCTACGTGATTCCACACGGCACGGTAGTACGCCAGAACTTTGAGACGATGTACAAGAACAAGAAGAAGAATACTTCTGCCGAAAACGTACAGCTGCAGGTAGATAAGGGCGTAATTGCCTATATGCAGCACTACGACAACAACTCGAAGCGGGGTTACGGATTCTGTCTCGACAAGTTCCAGGACAAGAAACTCGTAAGCCACCTTACGGCGATGGAGATTCAGTATGATACGATCTCCGACAGCAAATACCACTGGAAGCTGAGCAACTGGAAGGTGCGCCAGCTGAAAGGTATGAAGGAACACATCACCAGCGGAGCGCAGAAGGATACGCTGATTACGATGGAGCCTACCGACCTGGTTTATTCCAAGGGTCAGCAGGAAACCTTCACCAGTCCGGAACTGAAGGAGTATATTTCCAAGCAGATCAACCGCGGTTCGGGCAATGTGGTGCAGTATCAGGTAGAATACCACAAGCGCATCGCCGCCTCGTTTGCCTCCTTCATCCTCACCATCATCGGAGTGTCGCTTTCATCGCGCAAGCGTAAGGGAGGAATGGGCTTATCTTTGGGAATCGGTCTTGCACTGAGCTTCGGCTACATCATGCTGCAAACCGTATCGGCAACCTTTGCCATCCAGGCAAACTTCCCTCCGGCACTTGCCGCTTGGTTGCCGAACATCATCTTCGCCTTCGTTGCCTACTTCTGCTACCGCAAGGCACCGAGGTAATTAAACATTGAAACAAAGAACCTTGACCATTGGAACGGCTGAAGATCCATCCGGCTCAATGGTCAACAAAAGAAAGAAAAAGAATGTATTTCGACGAATTAGATTTGAATGACAACGTGCTCGACGCATTATACGACATGCGCTTCGACACTTGCACCCCTGTACAGGAAAAATGTATCCCTGAGATATTGGAAGGTCACGATGTATTGGGCGTGGCACAGACCGGAACGGGTAAGACAGCAGCCTATCTGCTCCCAGTATTGAGCAAGCTTGATGATGGCGGCTATCCGAAAGACGCCATCAACTGCGTCATCATGTCGCCAACCCGCGAGTTAGCCCAGCAGATAGACCAGGCCATGCAGGGCTTCGGCTACTACCTGCAGGATGTGAGCAGCGTGGCTGTTTATGGCGGCAACGACGGCAACCGCTACGATCAGGAGCTGAAGAGCCTCCGCATGGGTGCTGATGTCGTGATTGCTACTCCAGGTCGCCTCATCACCCACATTTCCCTGGGTAATGTAGATTTGAGCAAGGTAAGCTTCTTCATTCTCGATGAGGCCGACCGCATGCTCGACATGGGCTTCTCTGAAGACATCAATACCATCGCTTCCAAGTTGCCAAAGACCTGCCAGACCATCATGTTCTCTGCCACCATGCCTGAGAAAATTGAGGAACTTGCCAAGGCCCTGCTCAAGGATCCTGTAGAGATCAAGCTTGCCGTAAGCAAGCCTGCCGAGAAGATCAAGCAGGAGGCTTACGTTTGTTACGAGACCCAGAAGATGACCATCATCAAGGATATCTTCAAGGCTGGCGATATGAAGCGCGTCATCGTGTTCAGCGGCAGCAAGATGAAGGTGAAGCAGCTGGCTGCTGCCCTTCAGCAGATTGGCATCAACTGCGGTGCAATGCACTCCGACCTGGAGCAGGCAGAGCGCGATGATGTAATGTTCAAGTTCAAGAGCGGTCAGTTCGACGTACTGGTTGCTACGGATATCGTGGCTCGTGGAATCGATATTGATGATATTGAGATGGTCATCAATTATGACGTTCCTCACGATACTGAGGATTATGTTCACCGCATCGGCCGTACAGCCCGTGCCAACCGCGATGGTAGAGCCATCACCTTCGTCAACGAGGAAGACCAGTACTGGTTCCAGCAGATTGAGAAATTCCTGGAGAAGGTGGTAGAGAAGATGCCTCTGCCGGAAGATTGCGGCGAAGGTCCTGAATACATCAAGCTCAACAAGCCTTCAAAACGCAACAATGGTCGAAAGGGCAAGGGCGGAAAGCAGGGCGGAAACAACCGCAACGGCAACCGCGGCGGCAACAATAACAGCAACGGCGAGGGCGAGGGCAAGACCAAGACCAGCGCCAAGAGCCGCAGACAGAAAGACCGCGACCAGACTTCACATAAGCGCAAGCCAAACAAGCCAAACGAGCGTCAGGAAAAGACTCCTCAGAACAATGGAGAGAATGGTGCACAGAAGAATCACGAGAACGGCGAGCAGAAGAATCGCGAGTTCAAGAACAATGAACAGAGAAACGCTGAGCAGCACAACGGCGAGCAGAAGAACCGCAATAATAACAAGCGCCGCAACAATAAGCAGCGCAACAACAATAAGCAGCGCAACAACGAGAACGGCAACCAGCAGGGCAATCAGCAGTCTAACGGCAACCAGCGCCCAGGCAATGAGAACAATGTTCGTCCTGGAAGCAATGGCCGAGGCAGAGGCGTAGCCCAGAAGAAGCAGGGTGGCGCTCAGCAGAACCAGCAGAAGCGACAGGGCACAGCTCAGCAGAACCAGCAGAAGAAGGGAACTGAGAATTCCGGTCCTCGCAAGTACGCTCCTGTTGTCAATCCACAGAAGAACGATAATCCTGTGAAGAAATTCATCAAGCGTATCTTCGGATTCGGCAAATAATCTCAAGAGAGAATAATCTCAAGAGAGAGAGTAATCTCCCGAAATGACGTATTCCTGCTTCCAGGCAGGCTTATACATTATTATATATATGAGAAGCCCGATAAGAGAGTTGGACTATCCCAACCTTTTGTCGGGCTTCTCTTTTTTAAACGAACCTGAAAACACGGCTAAAATGGACAGAAATAAAAGACTCCCAGTCACTCCGCTGATGTTCTTCAGCCTCATACTATCACTCAGCATCATCACAGCCAGATACAGCTATGATTACTTTTCCACGCGCTATTGGCTCATTGCAGCCATCATTGCCATAGCCTTAGCCGGCTGCTGCTATGTACTCAATGAAAACCGTCAGCTTTTCCGGCTCTTCTTCAGAAAAATCAAGCAGTTGGTCCTTCTTCAGAGCCTCCTTCTGTCGCTCTGCCTGTTCTGTCTGGGCGGTTTCATCACCTCCCATCATATCGATAAGACGAAAACACCTGGCAGCATCATGACCTACCAGTCACTCTCCCCCATCGACCGCACCATCCTGGCAAGCCGTTCCTTCCGCCAGCAGCTGGAACAGCAGCTGCATACTTATCATATCGACGGACAGGATTTCGCCGTGATTTCTGCGATGGCGATGGGCGATAAGGGTTCACTCGACCGGGAAACCAAGGAGAGCTTTTCCATCTCCGGCACAAGTCATATACTGGCAGTTAGCGGCTTGCACATAGGCATTATCTTCCAGCTCTTCGTGATTCTTCTAGGCGGAAAGCGCCGTTCCAGACCCACCATTGCCCTGTCCCTCGTTGCCGTATGGGCGTATGTCGTCTTTATCGGCTTTCCCCCTAGTGCCGTCAGATCAGCCTCCATGCTCAGCATCTACAGTTTCTGCCTGTTAGCCCTGCGCCCCGACCTTTCGCTCAACACCCTGGCGCTAGCCTATGTCATCATGCTGTTTCTGAATCCCTTCCATCTTTTCGACATCAGTTTCCAGATGTCCTTTCTCGCCGTGGCTTCCATCCTCATATTCTATCCCCCGCTCTTCGGACTGCTCAAATCCCACGGCAAGATCATCCGTTGCCTCTGGGGACTATTCAGCGTATCCCTGGCGGCACAGATAGGTACGCTTCCGCTCATCGTCTATTATTTCGGCAGAATATCCTGCTACTCCCTGCTCACCAGCTTCATCGCCATCCCGGCAGCCACCCTCATCCTCTATCTTTGTGCCCTACTCCTGCTGCTTTCTCCCATTACCTACATTTCCAGCCTTGCCTCCGTCGGCACCTGGCTGATGCAACATATAGCAGCAGTACTTGCCAGCATTACCCAAGCCACCCATACCGCCTTCCGGCTTACCAGTCTGTTGCCGGGTGCCAGCATAGACCATCTTCATCTGTCACTCCTTCAGTTAATGCTTCTCTATCTGGCAGTCGTATCTGGTTACCTGGTCCTTGCCAAATGGAACCAGATAAGGGAAAAAATCTACAAGATTCGCCATTCTCATGCATTACCTTTCTAATCATTTGCCCATCACAAAAATAATGTGTATCTTTGCAGTATGAATTACGATAGAATCAAACAGCAGGCAGGTCATCTTCCTGCATTCCAGATAGCCGACGCCATCAACAGCACCCTGAAGGAGTCGGCAAACCTTGTTGTTACCGCTCCGCCGGGAGCCGGAAAATCCACCGTACTCCCACTCACCCTCCTCGGAGCCACCCCACAGGGAAAGATTCTGATGCTGGAACCACGCCGCCTTGCTGCCCGTCAGATAGCTGAACGAATGGCAAGCATCTTGGGCGAACCCGTGGGCAAGACCGTGGGTTACCGGGTACGCTTCGAGAACAAGGTGTCCTCAGAAACCCGCATCGAGGTGCTCACCGAGGGAATACTTACCCGAATGCTCATCCATGATGCCACGCTCGAAGGAGTGAGCGCCGTCATCTTCGATGAGTTTCACGAGCGAAGCATCAACTCCGACCTGGCACTTGCCCTCACCCGACAGGCACAGGAGATAATCCGACCCGATCTGAAGATCATCATCATGTCGGCAACCATAGATGCTACTGCCATCTGCGAGGCTCTTCGGGCGCCATTGATAGAGAGCGAAGGAAGGATGTTTCCCGTAGAGACCATTTATTCTGAGACCGACATTGTGCGATACGATATATATAAAGAGGTGGCAGCTACCATCCTCAAGGCTGCAGATAGGTACGAGGGAGATATTCTGGCTTTCCTTCCTGGACAATCGGAGATTCTGAAATGCAAGGAGATATTGGATGCAAGCCTCAGCAGAGCAGCAGCAGCTTCATCATCTTCTTCTGCTTCTTCTGAACTTTCCGTGCCTCAGGTTTATCCGCTCTACGGCAATCTTCCACCCGAGAAGCAGCGCCTCGCCATCGCACCATCCTGTGAGGGAGAAAGGAAAATTGTGCTCGCCACACCTATCGCAGAAACCTCACTTACCATCGAAGGCGTGAGGATCGTGGTGGATTCCGGACTTTGCCGAAAACTGGTTTACGATGCCCGAACGGGATTGAGCCACCTGGAAACCGTTACCATCAGCAAGGATATGGCAACCCAGAGAAGAGGACGAGCCGGACGAGTGGCAGAAGGAATCTGCTACCGGTTGTGGACTCAGACCTCGGAACATCTGATGGAAGACCAGCGCCGACCGGAAATAGAAGAAGCCGATCTTACGTCGATGGTACTCGATATTGCAGCCTTTGGCGAGAACAATCCCCAGTCGCTGCTCTGGCTTACTCCACCGTCAATCAGTAACCTACTCAATGCCAAGGAATTGCTTCTTTCTCTTGAAGCGATAGATCCGAATGGCAGCATCACCCCATTGGGCAGGAAGATGGCAACATTGCCTTGTCATCCGCGCATCGCCAAGATGATGATGAGTACAGAATCTTCTGCGCTCAAAGCTCTAGCCTGCGACGTTGCCGCCCTGCTGGAAGAGAAAGACCCGATGAGCGACTCTGAGGATTCGGATATGGCGCTGCGCCTCTCCATCCTCCGCTCCCAGCGACAGAAAAACAGTCTGGGCAGATGGGCCCGCATAGCCCAGATAGCCCAGGAATACCGCAGGATGCTCAAGGTGAAGGAAGACAATGAGCCGGTGGATGCAGAGGAAGTGGGCAGACTGATTGCCCTAGCCTATCCTGAGCGCATCGCCATGGCCATCGATAATATCGGACATTTCAGAATGTCGAACGGCAAGACAATCTTCATCGATTCAAGCGATGCAATGTCGGCGCAGCAATGGCTCGCCATCGCCTCGCTCAATGTATCTGCTCAGCCGTCGGGCACGAATGCTTCCACCCCGCTTCCATCTTCAGGAAAGGCAGGCAGGGTGTTTCTTTCGGCTCCCGTAAATATCAACGACCTCCCTACCCACGAGTTCGACAACATCTCGTGGGACAGTAAGGCGGGAATAATCAGGATGCAGAGAGAGCGACGCATCGGAACCCTGGTTGTGGATAGCAAACCGCTCCAGGATGCCGACAAGCAGCAGATTATCCATATCCTCTGTACCGCTATCCGGAAGGAAGGACTCAGCATGCTGGATTGGAACGAAGACGTTCAGCGGTTGCAGCGGAGAGTGGCGCAGGTAAGAGAGTGGCACCCGGAAATGGAGTTGCCCGATCTGTCCACCACGCACCTGATGGAGACAGCCGGCGAATGGTTGCCCTTCTATCTGGAACAGGGCGGAAAGCTCAAGACGAGCACCGCCGAACTCAGGAAGCTCAATCTCCAGGAAATCCTCTGGGCACAGATTCCATACGAACAGCAGCAGGAGATAGACCGCCTCGCCCCCACCCACATCGTGGTTCCATCGGGCAGTCATATCCGCATCGACTATCGCCAGGGAGCCGAGGCTCCCATCCTCAGTGTCCGGCTGCAGGAGTGCTTCGGAATGACTCAGACGCCAGCTGTTGATGATGGCAGGCAGCCTCTGTTGCTGGAGTTGCTCTCTCCGGGTTTCAAGCCCGTTCAGCTTACGCAGGATCTCGCCAGTTTCTGGCAATCCACCTACTTCGAGGTGCGCAAGGAGCTGAAGCGCCGCTACCCCAAGCACTTCTGGCCCGAGAATCCATTGGAAAGTGAGGCAGTAAGAGGGGTGAAAAGAAAGAAATAATAGATAGAAGAATAGTATAACTTTTAAATAATATATAATTATGAAT
>ERZ773209.1358-NODE-1358-length-14618-cov-212.229280_pt1 | contig 14618 bp, 9 predicted proteins | sample MGYA00511109_ERZ773209 | MGnify/ENA primary metagenome ERZ773209 (study PRJEB29015, sample SAMEA2737786) | human gut metagenome | biome: human gut; feature: human-associated habitat; material: faeces | place: China | collected 2012 ...
AGTCAGCAGGTCTGCCGACTGCAGTCAGCACATCTGCTGACTATAGTGACAACACCTTATAGTTGTACAACTTTACCCTCCATAGTTGTACAACCTTATACACTATAGTTGTACAACTACAAACTCTGATACAGAGATACTACTTTCTTTTGGAAATACAATTATTATCTGCAACTTTTTATCGAAAAAAGTGAAGAGAAAGATTGCTTTTTCGATATAAAATCGTATCTTTGCACTTTGAACAGCTAAAATCAGTAGCATCATGAAAGAACCCGGCAAGAAATATAACGATGAAGACAACATGCTCGTCAACGACTTGCGTTCCATCGTCAGCAAGGCTCGCAGCAAAGCATTTGCTGCCGTCAATTATTCTCTGGTGGAAAGAAACTGGAGAATAGGACAACGTATTGTGGAAGAAGAACAGAACGGAGCATCACGTGCTGAATACGGAAAGCATGTGATAGAGGTCGCTTCGGCTGCTCTTACGAAGGAATTCGGGAAGGGATTCTCCGAGACAAACATCATGAATTTCAAGAAGTTCTACCTGAAATTCAAAGAGTTAACAATTCCTCAGACACTGTCTGAGGAATTCAAAAAGCAAAAACATCAGACACTGTCTGATGAATCTTCTTTGCTTCCCCAAAAAGGGCAGACACAGCCTGCCCAATTCGAATTACGCCTTCTTCCCTGGTCTCATTACGAACGTCTAATACGAGTAGAAGATAAGAAGGCTCGTGAATGGTATGCAAAGGAAGCGTTCAACGAAGGTTGGAGTTACCGAACCCTCAACCGCAATATCAACACCTTATATTATGAACGTCTTCTTATGTCAACGAAGAAGCAACCTGTCGTTGACGAGATGCAAGACAAGACAAAGGCTTATCAGCAAGACAAACTCGAATACATCAAATCACCAGTTGTCTTGGAATTCCTTGGATTACCAGAAGACACCTCCCTCGCTGAATCAAAATTAGAGACTGCCATCATCAATAATCTAGAGAAGTTCTTGATGGAAATGGGAAAGGGATATGCACTCGTGGCTCGTCAGCAACATATCCGAACCGAGGAAAACGACTACTACATCGATTTGGTATTCTATAATTATCTTATCAAGAGTTTTATCCTTGTAGATTTAAAGGTCAACCGCATCACCTATCAGGATGTCGGTCAAATGGACATGTACCTCCAAATGTACGATAAGATGAAAAAAGGACCAGACGACAACCCTACAATCGGCATCATCCTTTGTACCGAAACAGATTCGGATGTGGCACGATACTCTACCCTCGCAAAAAACGACCAGATGTTCGCTGCAAAATACAAGCTTTACCTGCCAGACAAGGAAGACTTGAGAAGAGAAATCGAACGACAGAAAGAACTGTATCTAACGGCTCATCCTGAAGAAAACGATAAAGAGTAATTCTTCTGGCTGTATCAAAATAATTAGAAGGAACCATTACAATCGAGTAGGAGGTAAACACTAATCATAGGTGTTTATCTCCTATTTTCATGTTTACCGACCTCTCACACCACCGTACATGCGGGTCCGCATACGGCGGTTCCTATTTTGGGTGCCATTCGATATACGAACCCATGAGCGTTGGATAACCAGCCTCATGCAGTTTCTGCGAGGAAGCTGCCCTGTGCATTTTTACCCTTACTTATATAAAAGGAATAACCTAGATACTTAACACCCTTAACGTATGATACGACTGTCTTCTCCTTGTTCACCTTCAGGTAGAGTTCACCTTCGATGAATCGGGTTATAGATTCCTTTACACGTTTGGCTGTACGTTGGGTCAGATGTTTGCCGCTGACTTCTTTCAGATTCCGCGTCACCACGGACACCCTTGTCTCTCTGGCTGGACGATTTCCACTACTAGGGCTCGTTAGGGACTTGCACCCATTAGACAACATACATGCTAGTCAAACAAAAGAAGTGTGACACGTTAGCACAACGTGCCACACTTTTTATTTTATAGCGCCTTTATTCTGATAGCGCTTCCACCGCTTGGAGCCAAATGTAGAGAGAGATTCGAAGTGTTTGTCACCTTCAATCGTTTATATAGAATAGGGTATGGATTGGTGCGATAATCGGCGCCTTCACCATCCGCATAGATTTCAGCATAATATGTCCTATCCTTATCCAAGAAGTCTAATTTCAAATTCAAATCGCGAGCATCAGCATCGGTTGCCGCACCCACATACCAGTCATCACTCGCCTTGTCTTTACGAGCCATGGCAATATACTTACCAATTTCTGCATCCAAGACCAAGGACTTTTCCCAATCCGTAGGCACACTCTCGATGAAAGAGAAGGCTGGTTGGTTCTCATAGTTCTCAATCATATCCGCAGCCATCTGCCAAGGTGAATAAATCAAGATGTACTCAGACAACTGCTTGGCGAGTGTGGTTTGAGGATGAGTGGTTGGTTTCACCTTGTTCTCAAAGTTGAAGATACCCGGCGTAAAGTCCATAGAACCTGCCAATCCTCTGGTAAATGGCAACACACAGATATGATATGGAGGATTACCACCATCTGGGCTCCAAGCATTATACTCTTGTCCTCGCATACCCTCGCCTGAAACCAAGTTCGGATAGGTACGGCACAAGCCTGATGGCATAGCTGGCTCATGATTCACCACCATGAGGTGATACTTAGCAGCCGTTTCCACTACCTTGCGATAATGGCGCACACCATACTGGGAATGTTGCAACTCCTTGTTGTCCAAAAGTGCATTCACATAACCCGTCTTGATGGCACGAATGCCCAATCGATGATAAAGGGAGAATGCACTATCCAACTGGTTCTCGAAGTTTTTGGCAGCACCACCCGTCTCGTTATGGGCTATCAAACGAACGCCCTTGCTGAGTGCATACTTCTGCAAACCTTCGAGATCGTAATCAGGATAAGACTTGGAGAAATCAAACTTATCGCCTTCCTTGGTCCAATCACCATCCCAGCCATAATTCCATCCCTCTACCAATACACCGTTCATGCCATGCTTGGCAGCGAAGTCGATGTATCGCTTGGTATTGACAGTAGTAGCACCATGCTTAGGACCTTGTGCCCAAGTATAATCTTCCATGTGCATGCCCCACCAAATGCCCACATACTTACCTGTGGTTATCCAAGAGGTATCGGCAATCTTGCAAGGTTCGTTGAGATTGAGCATCAACTTGGATGTAATCAAGTCGCCTGGACGTTTGGTGATGAGGATGGTGCGCCAAGGAGAAACGAATGGAGCCTTGGCATAAACCTTCACACCATTTTGCCATGGAGTCAATGCAGCAACCAATGTTACGGCAGCACCAGGAAGTTGGCGTGGGGTATAGTTGATGCTCGCATAATCAGTGAGGTTAGCCTCATGCAATGCCATATAGAGCGAATCGTTTACCTCGATGGTTATCGGCGTACTCACGGTATCCTTCTTGCTGAGCAAGTCCTTGGTCCACAATGCCTCATAATAGGTGGTACCATTGGTTGGCTCTGTCCATGCCTGTGCATCGGTAGGCATCGCAATCTGCGTCATCTCGTCCATGATGCGGAACTCGCCTAAGTTTTTCTGCTTAGGAAACTCATATCGGAAACCGATGCCATCGTTGAAGGCACGGAACACGATGTTGAGCTGGCGCTGACGCTTATCTGGTTGTTGCAAGTGCAACTTAAGTTCATTATAATGGCAGTTCACTACCCTATCTTCTCCCCAAGGTTGCGTCCAAGTCTCGTTCTTGGTATCACGTGACTTTCCTATCACCTTAAATCCATTGTCGAAAGCACCATCGTTGAGGGTGAATCCCAAGAAGGAGCGATTCACGATAGGCTTGCCGTCTCGCGCTATCATGTAGAAAGGCTTGCCACCCTTTACGCCCACGGTAACCTTTAAGTGACCATCTGGCGAAGAAAGTACATCGGCAGCATGCGCCAATGAGACCGACATGAAGAGCCCCACGCATAACATCGCTGCCCTCATCGTCTTAGATATATTCTTTATCATATAATTGTTCAATTAGTATTCATCTGATTACAAATCTTTCATCAAGTCCTCAGCCTTGTTAGGGTCCAAGTTGGCGAACGCCTGATAAGCGGCATTGAGCTTAGCGGTGGCAGCGGCATCCTTGGCATACTTGCGGCGCAAGGTATAATGGCGATAGATGCTTTCAAGCACTTTCTTATCATACTTAACCTTGGCAAACTGCTGTACCATCTCAAGATATTTGAAGCCATCCTCTACGGTAGGTTCAATCTGAGTACCCTCACCAAAATCGTTCCAAGTAACCAACTGTAACATAGGAACCTTCTTGGTGTCAGCCACATTCAGCTGGTCACGAAACTCCTGTCCGTCTCGATAATCCACAGCTGTAATGTTGTCGCCCCAACCACCTTCCTTGTAGTAATCCTTAAAGCCAGGATAAGCAGAACCCATATAGGTAGAGAAATTCTGCTTCAGATTATCCAAGAAAGAAGCATTGTTGGCATTGACCCAAGTAAACTCGCCCATAGCATTATGGTTGCGGTCATCATTGGCATTCTTGGAAGCACCATAGAGAGCCAAGAAACATGGAGTGGTCTTGCGCACCGTGAGTGGAGAGAAGATTTCGGTCCACATGGAAGGAGCACGCTTGAAGTTTTCCGTGCTGACATCGATAGGACCAAAGCACATCAACAATGGGTTGCCATCCACCTTCACATAGTTAGGACTCTTAAAAAAATTATTATAGAGATAGATCATATCGTCCTGCCCCCACTTGATCTTTTGGCTCTGGGTAGACGCACCGTCCAGGTTGTTGCGATCCTCATAAACGATAGCCAACTGCAAGCCTGCTCGCTTCATGGCATCGAAGAGGGCCTCTGTAGATTCGGCACCATTACGAGAGCCATACCAGTCGACCAAGACACCCTCTATCCCCGAATACTTCATCAGCAAGGCATGATAATCGAGCACCACTGGGTCGCTGCTATCGTATGGTTCTGCCAATGGGTAGAAGTGAGAAGCAATCTCACGCTTGCCATCCGCCTTGATGTTATCTGGATTACAGCGATCCATCTTCCAGTGCATACCCCATTCACCACTAAACTCTTTGCTTTGGAACCATGGCATGTAATGCACAAAAATACGCATGTCGCTACGCTTCTCCACCTGTGCCGAGCTGGCAAAAGAAGAAGAAGAGGATTCTCTAGATATAAACACAGTTTCCTTCTCAGAGCAAGAGGTCATCGCCGTTAAGGCGATGGCACTCATTGCTAATATATTCTTGAATGATTTCATTTCGTAAGTATTATGATTTTTCCACAAGGGGATCTTTTCTAACTAATTCTTTGAAGTTTACTTTCCCTCATAATCAGGATTTTGCTTCAATGCAGGATTCAATGTCAGCACATTGGCTGGGATTGGGAACACACGGCTGGCCTTCGTTGCATCATATTCAGAGACAGGCTTCTCCCACCACTCCTTGAAGTAAGTTCCAAAGCGAACATTGACTGTACGGCGCAAGCCCTCGAAGATAAACTCGTGCAACCACTCCTTGTCCAAATCGTCCAAATTGATGGAAGACAAATCCTTCAATCCGGCACGACGGCGAACCTGGTTAACCAACTCTGTTCCGGCATCAGGTGTACCCAAACGTACATAGCATTCAGCCTTCATCAGCAAGATTTCTGCATAGCGCATCAATACCCAGTCGTAATCACGCTCCCATTCTTCATCGTCACGCACCTCATACTTGAACAAACGGGCACCTTGGCATTCAGAACCCTTCAAGTCCTTGCGGTTATCAATAGAAGTTACCTCCTCGGTATAAATCAACTGGTTACCATTGGTAGTCATGATGGTGCTACCATCTGCCTTGCTACGCTGTTCACCGATGAGCATAGACTCACGGCGCACATCATTCTCATCAAATGATGAATATACACCAGGCTGCGCACAGATACCATTAGCCGACCAGTTGCCACCATACTGTTTCACAGCAAAAGCCTTCCACTGCTGGTCATTGAAACTCATAGAGTTGAGATAGTTGCCCACAGTTCCCTGCTTATGGTCGTAAGGAATAGCAAAGATAATCTCACTACTTGATGGCTGGGTAGCATCCGTGAAGTTGCTCTTATAGTTAGCCTCCAAAGAATAATTCTTCACCTTATCACAAGCGTCCAAGCACTCCTGCCACTTCGCCTCTCCGGTATAAGTCTCGGCGTTGATATACAGGCGGGCAAGAAGGGTGTTGGCAACATCTTGGGTAAAGCGACCATACGATTTAGTGGCGCTCAGATAAGGCATCACATCCTTCAACTCGCTCTCCACAAAAGCATAAACCTGCTTACGATCTGACTTGGCAGGCAACTCAATCTGCTCAAAGTCGGTAACAATAGGCACATCACCGAAGGTATTGAGCAACAACCAATAATAGTAAGCTCTCAAAGCACGTGGTTCAGCACCAATACGGGTCAAAGCCTCACCGCTCTGTCCTGACTTTTCTATCTGATACAGCACACTGTTACAGCTGGTGATACCATTGTAGCAATACTTCCAATAGCTCTCCAAGAGTTTGTTGTTGGAAGCCCAGTTGTGGCGCTGCATCTCAAAATACACACCATTATCATACCAGTTGTCACCTCGTGCAGGAATACAAGCCTCATCAGAAGCAGCCTCATCGAGGAAGAAGACGAATTCACAGGTTGGATAGCTAGGTATACCCGTGGTGGCATCGCTCAAACCGCGCAACGATGCATATACGGCAGCAGTAATGGTTTGAATCTCAGATTCAGTCTTGCCGTAGTTGTCCATAGGCACCTTGTCGAAGATTCTTTCGTCAAGGTCGGTGCATGCGCTCAACATCAGAGAGGCGCAAGCCATGGATAATATGATTTTGATAGGTTTCATATACTCAATATTTTAGAATGATACATTAACTCCAAAAATGAACGAACGTGTTCTTGGATATACATTACACAAGTCGATGCCAGGATTGTCAAGACCACTGGTGCTAATCTCTGGGTCCAAACCGCTATAGCCCGTGATGGTACATACATTATCGATGGTACCATATACACGGAGGGTTTCCAATCCCCACTTCTTGGTTCCAGGAATGGTGAAGCCAAGGGTTATCGACTGCAAGCGCAAGAAGGAACCATCTTCTATCCAATAGTCAGAATAGGTAATCTTGTCTGGCTTGATGCCTTGCTTAGCAAACTTATCAGGAATGTTCTTGTTTGGCATACGGGTATCGGTGAAGAGCTGCATGTTGGTAGCATTCAAAATCTTCTGTCCAAACATACCATAGGCAGCAACACTCAGATCGAACCACTTCCATGTGGCATTGGTAGAGAAACCAAGATTGAACTTAGGCTGTGCAGAACCCAAGTATGCCTTCTCGTCTGGATCATCAATCACGTATTCACCATTCTCATCGATGCCACGGCAATGAGGACCGAAGAATGCACCCGTAGGATAGCCTTCCTTGACAATCTGGGTATAAGCATTAGACAAACCATCGATACCATGCAACGGTCCAGCTGGTGTACCTACATCTTGGAAGGTATCGTTAGACAAGCTGGTTATCTCCTGATGATTGTAAGAGAAGGTCAAATCGGCTGTCCAATTGAAATCCTTCAACTTCAAGACATCTGCATTCAATGTAAACTCCACACCCTTGTTAACAAGCGTACCAACATTAGCAAGCATAGAACTGTAGAGATAAGGAGGCTGAGATACTGGATAATTCCACAACAAGTCGGAAGTCTTCTTATAATAGAGGTCGATGGTACCACGGATACGGCTGAGTACACCGAAGTCGATACCTATATTATATTGGGCTGTAGACTCCCACTTCAAGTCAGGGTTGGCATTCTGAGATGGAGAATAAGAAGCCTTCCATGTTCCTGTGGCACCATCATAATAGCCGCCGCCACCTGCACCCAAGAGTGCCAAAGACTTATATTCACCGATGCCATCCTGGTTACCCGTTACACCATAACCGAATCTCAACTTCAAGTTATCGAGCCATTTGCGAGTACCCTTCAAGAAAGATTCCTCAGAGATACGCCAGCTGGCTGCTGCTGATGGGAAGTAACCCCACTTATGGTTGTCACCGAATCGAGAACTACCATCCGCACGAAGGGTAGCAGTAAACATATACTTACCATCGTAAGAATAGTTGACACGACCAAAGAATGAAGCCAAACGAGCCTCGCCCTTGTTGGAATAAACATCATCCTTGCGATAATCTACACCGGCACCCAAGTTGTTGTACAAGAAGCTATCGGTATCGAAACCACTGCGAGATGCACCAAAGCCTTCGTATACATATTTAGAATAAGAGTAACCTGCCATGGCGTTAAACTTATGCAACTTGGCGAAAGTCTTGCCATAACTCAAGTAGGTCTCCAACTGCCAGTTCTCATTATCAGCGAGCTGACGACGACCAGTACCGCCCACACTATTATTAGCTGCGTAAGAAGGCTGGTAATATCGGTTCTGCCATGATCCATACTCATAAGAGAGGTTAGCTACAGCATTCAAGCCCTTGATAATCTCCAAATCTGCCTTACCGAAAGCAAGCAAGCGATGGCGAGTCTGCTCTGAGTAATAATTGTCGTTATACTCCACAGGGTTCTGCATGTTGGTACCGCCCATACGGGTATAATTGCCATACTCGTCCTTAGCAGGAACTGTAGGGTTCTGGTTGAGGGCATAATTGAAGATACCATAGAAGCCATAGTCTGGAGCACGATACTTATCATAGGTCATGTTGACGCCCAAGTCCATCTTCAACTTACCATTCAATCCATACTGATAAGCAGAAAGACTACCTGCCAAGCGGTTCATGTAGTTATGCTTCACAATACCCTCGTTAGCCTGATAAGAAGCAGCGGCACGATAACCATTTTTTTTGCGAGAGTTGCTGATATTGAAGTTGTGCGCATGAGAGATGGCAGTCTGTTCCAACTCCTTAATCCAATCGGTGTTGGCACCATAATCCACAGCATCAAGAATCTCATTTTTACGAACATAATCACGCCATTGGTCGGCAGAGAGCATATCTACATTCTTGGCTGCCTTGCCCACTGATACCCAACCACTATAGCTCATCTTGCTTACCTCGGTATCGGAGGCACGATTGGTTGTAACGATGATGACACCATTGGCACCACGGCTACCATAGATAGCTGCAGCAGAGGCATCCTTCAATACGTCCATGCTAACGATTTCTGATGGCTGCACGGTATTGATATCCACACCAGGAATACCATCTACCACGATGAGTGGAGAGTTGCTGGCACTGAGAGACGTACCACCACGAAGACGAAGGGCTGAACCTGTTGTTGGGTCACTGGAAGCCTGGGTTACAGAAAGACCTGCTACCTTACCCTGCAAAAGCTGTTCGGTACTGGTTACCAACCCCTTCTTCAAATCCTTAGAAGAGATAGAAGTGATGGCACCCGTCAAATCAGACTTGCGCATCGTTCCATAACCTACACCTACGATTGTGGCTTCTTGAAGCATAATCGCATTCTCCTTGAGCACCACCTGAAGCTGGTCTTTCGCCTTTACCTCCTGTGTCTCACAACCGATATAGCTGATTGTAAGTGTTGCACCCTTGGCAACCTGCAAAGTGAACTTTCCGTCCAAATCGCTGACAGTACCATTGTTTGGCTTAGACTTTTCGATAATGGAGGCACCAATAACTGGCTCGCCATTGCTATCGCAGACAGTACCCTTAAGTGTTATATTTTGAGCGGAAGCTACCATTGCCGTGAGTACGAATGTGGTACCTAAGGCTATCTTCCTCATATTTTGCTGTATCATTGTCTTATCATTTAAGAAGTTAGATTATTCAATTTCTGAAACTGGTACCAGTGGAATGGTTTTGTCTTCTACCACATTGCCATTGCGTGTTACAACGATGTGGAGACGGTCGAGGTTTTGCTCAGACTTGAAACCATCCAACAAGTTAACGGTTACGGTACGCAACTGGCGTGTTCCACCAAATTCACCACGAAGTGTGGTATTGCCACCAGTAATCTCATAGTTGAGATTGGTCATACCATCATCATACTGACGCATGATGGTCAAGAAATCGAGTTGGCTCAAACGGGTTGGGAAGGTTGAGAACACAGGGTCTGGTTCTGGCTCTACCTCACCACACTGCAATACAAAGTTATCACCACTTGCCGCTACACCCGTGGCTGCCCAATCGGTAGTAGGAAAAAGAAACATGATGTCTCTCATCTGATAACCATTCATCACCTCTTCGTCGGTGATACCATAATACTCCATTGGAGTCATGTCCATCTTATAGATGCTGCCATCACCAAAGTTTACCTTCTTCAACATGGTTTTCTGCACCAACTCAGGTACACCCATATTGGCTTCCACGATGTGGTCGGCAAAGTCATTAGGACCACTGTGCATATGAAGGCTTCCGAAGTCCTTTCCTGCCAAGGCACCTACACCCTGTCCACTGATGTTCAGTTTATTCAGATTGACGAGAATAGAAATATGATCCTTCATCGTAAATGTAGATGGATAAACCTGGATGTCCTTTTCGGTATCAAGAAAGTTTTGGAATTCGCTATTGAATGGATGAGGAGCCTGCAAAGATCCTGTTACGTCTTCCTTGGCATCATTACGGATATTCAGCCAAAAAATATCACCATTAGCATAAAGTTGCTCGGCTGTTACACCATAAAACTCGGTAGGAGTCATGGTGAGCTTATAGATACCATTGCCCACATATTTCAAGGTACAGGCATCAGAAGGATTATTCCAAGCGTCTGGCGTTCCGAGGACATCCTCAGGGTTGCTTGGCGCCCATGTCCAGATATAGAAAGGTTCGCCCTCTACCTGCATTTTCTCTGACATATCAAAATACCATGTCACCTCTTCATCTGGTGCATATACCACAGGGTCGCTAGTAATCGTCACTTGTCCCATTGTTCTTATTACGGACAACAAGACGGTCAATATCAACAATAATCTTTTCATAGCATTACTCATTATTATTCATTACAGGAATCAATGTATATACGTACGATACGAACGATGCACCGTTGGTTGAACGTGTCTTGGTAAGCTGCATGCTTGGCACAGAACCTGGCACAGAAGTGATAGATACCTCACCTATCTTTACCGTACGATTTGCATCAGAGAAGAATTGCACCTTTACAGGAGCACCATCCCAATTTTGGAAAGAGCGGTCCAATTTCCAATATCCTTCTGTTGGCAATATGGCTGGAGCACCAGAGGCCGTGAAGGTGGATGGTTGGTTACCATTCTCCTCATTCAGAGAGAGGGAGAAATTCTCAAATTGGTCAGTTAGGTCTAATTCGGTCATACCCGACTTGTTGGCTACGGCAAGTTCATCCACTTGCTTGATTTGTGACAAGTTCCAAGTGCCACCTACCTTCTCATACATAGTAATAGGATCGGTATAAGACCCATCATCTAAGGAAGAGCAGGAAGCTAAAAACAATGCGCACAAAGTCGCTAAAAGCATTCTAGTTTTTTTCATACCTTTATTTTTTGGTTACTAAATCTTTAATCTTGCTAGTTGAATCTTTAGTTGTTTCATTTCAACGCTGCAAAGGTAGGAATTTTAGGGCAAAACGACAAAAAATCAAGAAAAAGTATAACCGGTTTAAGGCAAATATCAACGTAAGTATCTGATTATCAGTATTAGAATTTTTGGATTGTATAACACCTATATGGCACTGTATTTAAGTATAAATGGCAGAGATTTCGTCGGAAACCCTGCCATTTGCGCTATTTTATATCTTCATGATGCGTTGTTCGAACTCATCATTGCTAACTATCGACTTGTTCTTCACTCTCGTTTTGTAGGTATTGATGGTATTCACCGAATAATCCAAGAAATGGGCGATACGGTCGGAATCCGTTACACCCAAACGTATGAGGGCGAAGATTCGCATTTCCTTAGTGAGTACTTTCTTATCCCCCAAAGGTTTGCGGTCCTTTTCCTCAAAGAGGGCATTATACTTATCCACAAAATCAGGGAAGAGACGAAGGAAGGTCTCATCAAAATCACTATACATATCCTCTCGTTCCTTAAACAGCGAGGTGGCAGACAAGGAACGGATGATGTCATCATACTGGCGAGCAATCATCTTACGCTCTATCGACTTATACAGTTTCTCCAACTTTTCGATATAATCTGCGCTGGCATAAAACGACTTGCCGATATATTCTGTCTTAATCTTGTTAGATTCAGACAGCAGACGATTGGCTTCTTCCAACTTTTGGTTTCTCTCTCCAATCGTTCGATAAGCCAACTTCACCTTCTTTACCTGTTTTCTAACCAAGATGGTGCTGACAGCCAACACAACCAACAAAGCGAAAGCCATTGCTACGCAAAGAAACATGATATTACGCTGCGACTCCAAGTCATTGTTTCTACTTTGCTGGATAACCGGCAAAACATTTCCGATTTCAATCTTTCGTTGACGGGCATTATAGAAATTCGCATCGTCCAAAGCCTTCTGTACATATTCGATGGCAGTATTCACATCTCCCCTTTCATAGAGCATGGCACCCACCTCACGCAAAGCCATCGTTTCCTTTGTTGATGATTGCAAATCGCAAATCGCCGATTCTGCCAAATAGCGAAGCGCCTGGTCCTTGTTGCCTTTCAATTGATTGAGCCATCCCATGCAAGATAAACAGATGGCACGGACATGGGTATCTATCGTTTTATCGTTAAGCACCTTCAGAAAAGCCTCTTCACTCTTATCACACTTACGCTCTTTCATCAGTTGCATTCCTTCTACATAATAATACCATGTAGTATTCATACCCGTATAACGCTTCAAGGTATCGGTAAAGATGCGTGACTGCTTGACATAATAGGCTTCATAAGGTGCTGTTCGGCAATAATCCGCCATATCGGAATAGAGGCGCGTCTTCACGGAATAATACTTATATATATAATAAGGTGTAGTAACCTCCGACATATCCACCTTATTGATCTCATCAAAAGCTTCCTTATAAAGTCCTGCCGACAAAAGACAGAACACTTTGGCGCAAGTTGCTTCTACCAAATAATTCTTGTTCCGAAGACTATGAGCTACCATAAGCGCCTTATCGGCATAAACAGAAGCCGAATCGTACTTATAGGATTGGTAAGCCTTGAACAACTGGATATAAGACTGATATTTGTTGTCTGCCGTCTTAGCCAAAGATGCTTTCTGGTGCAATTTCTTTATCTTCTCTATCTTCTGCGCATCATACTTTTGGGAATTCTTGATTTCCTCTCGCAAACGTACCAAGACATCGTCATTGGCTGCCTGTATGAATTGCGCATAGCAGAATAACTGGAAAAATAATAGTATCAAGTATTTCATATTTAGTTATATCATTAGGAACCTATCAGCGCATTTTCTGACAAGTTTTGTTTCACGGCGCTAAATTACGAATATTTTTTCAAACAAAAAAACTTTCGGCACTTTAATTTCGAAAAAAGAGCCATTAGTTCATAGACTTGTAGCAAAAGTAACGATACCGCATCATATTTCTTGCATATATATCCATTTGTAAGGCAGTGCCAAGTTTTTTCTTGCATAAAGTTTGCAATTATCAATAATTATACTTACCTTTGTACCACCATTGTGATAAATAACTAAGCAAGAAAGGAATAGCAAATGGAACTGAAAGAGACTTTCCAAAAAGTGAAGGCAGCTAGCAAAACACTTGGTTTGCTAACTGATGAACAACGTAATGAAATCCTGCAGGCGGTGGCTGATGCCATCATCGCAGAAACTCCTGCGCTTCTCAAAGCGAATGCAGAAGACTTGGCGAAGATGGACAAGGAGAACCCGCTCTACGACCGATTGCAACTCACAGAGCAGCGACTCCAGGATATTGCTTTGGATATGAGACACGTAAGTACCCTGCCCTCACCACTCGGAAGAGTTCTCAAAGACAAAACACTCGAAAATGGTTTGCATCTGCAGCGAGTCGCCGTTCCATTCGGAGTTATCGGTATGATTTATGAAGCCCGTCCTAATGTGACTTACGATGTTTTCTCACTCTGTTTCAAGAGTGGAAATGCGTGCGTACTGAAAGGTGGAAAGGACGCAAGCGCCTCAAACTCAGCGGGTGTCGAACTTATCCACAAGGTGTTGATAACTTTTGGTATTGATCCGAATGTCGTTACACTGCTCCCTGCAACCCATGAAGCTACCGGCGAAATGCTGAATGCCGTGGGCTATATCGACCTCTGCATTCCTCGTGGAGGAAAGAAGCTCATCAACTTCGTTCGAGATACAGCCAAAGTACCAGTTATCGAAACCGGAGCCGGCGTGGTACACTGTTACTTCGATAAAGATGGCGACCTGGAGATGGGCAAGCGCATCATCACCAATGCCAAGTGCCGAAGAGTGAGCGTATGCAATGCACTCGACTGTCTGCTGATTCACGAAAGCAGATTAAGCGACCTCCCTGCCCTCTGTGAAGGACTCGCCGAGAAGCAAACCAAGATTCATGCTGATGCTAAGGCTTACGAAGTTTTAAAGGGACACTATCCAGACACCTTATTATATAAGGCAGAGGAAAGCGAAGCGAAGATGAAAGAGGCTGATGCCAACGTGAAGAGCATCTGGAACA
>ERZ773209.1361-NODE-1361-length-14607-cov-28.940970_pt1 | contig 14607 bp, 8 predicted proteins | sample MGYA00511109_ERZ773209 | MGnify/ENA primary metagenome ERZ773209 (study PRJEB29015, sample SAMEA2737786) | human gut metagenome | biome: human gut; feature: human-associated habitat; material: faeces | place: China | collected 2012 ...
CCTGCTGCAGTTCGTAACGGCTGTTGAACTTTCTGATTTCCTGGTTGGCGTGCGCTATCAGGAAACTGAGCGTATAGCATTGGGCTATCTTGCGCAGCGTCTTTCCGTCTGCTCCGATAGCATCCGTAATGGCTGTCCAGTCGTCCTTTTCCAGTGTTACGAGTTGCAGAGCCTCAGCCTTGTCACCCAACTGCTTTACGGCTTCCTGATGGTTCTGCATCCTGGCGTTGGCAGCAATCAGTTCGTTGCGCTGGCTTCTCTCCTGATACTCCTGCTGAATGGCTAGGAGAGCATCACGGGTTTGGGCAGGCTGATGTTCCAAGTGCTGCTGATGCGCCTTTTCTGCGCTCTGGTAAAGGGCGGTAGTTGAAGCCACGGCTTTCTCCTTTTCGTCCTTTTCCCGTCGGATAGCATTCCAGTCTTCGGCAGAGTGAAGCATCTCCCGGATGGTATTTCGGTCGATAAGGCTTGGTTCGATGCTCTTTTCTGCAAGCTGCTTGTTATATTTCTCAATCCAAAGATCGAGTTCCTTTTCCTTCGTTTGCAGATTCTCTTTCATCGTCTTGTTCTGTGACAGCATGGTTTGATGCGAACCTTTACTGTTGGCGAGTTCTGCCTTCAGTTTGTTGATATTCTCGTTCTGGTCATCTGCTGCTTTTGTTGCTTCGTCCTTAGCTGCAGTCAGTCTTTGTTCAGCCGCATCTGGTTCTTCTCCATTCAGAATCTGCTGGTATTGCGCCTGCCATTCCTCCATTTCTTTCTTGGTGTTATTCCACGCTTGAAGAGCTTTCTCGTAAGCTTCTTTCTTGTTCCTTTCTTGTGAAATGAGATTTGTGGTAAGTGCTTTGTGTTCAGCCAGTTTTGTGGCGCAGATTGAAGTGCTTTCTTGAGCGTTATTCAGTATCGTTGAAGCCTTGCTTTCATACGCAACTTCATCCTTTACAGCCTTATCCTTGAGTTGGGTCAGCCGTTCTATCTCTTTCTGAATCTTGTTAAACAGGCTCAGTTTGTCGGTTGCTTCTTTCGCCTTGTCTTCATAGATAGGCAAGAGCGATTTCAGTTCTGCCTCTTCCTTTGGAATCTTTGGATATTGGTCGATGAGCGCCTTCCATTCCTCTTCGTAAGTTGCGATTTCACCCGAGAGTTTTTCCTGTTGTTTCTGGAGCGTCTGTACTTCGCCGTCATTCTGTTTTCTTTCGCCGGAAAGATCCTTCTCCTGTTTCTGCTGCTGTTTGAGCAGATTCTCCTTGGCTTTCAGAAGTTGCGAGAGTTCCGTAGTGGCTTCCTCAAACTGTCTGTTGTCGGTATGATAAGGATGGGTCGTGCTGCCGCAGAGCGGACAAGGTTTGCCTTCGGTCAGGTTGGCACGATGAATCTCCCATTTCTCGCTCACCATGAGGGTATAGGCATTTCTCAGCGTTAGGTTCTCTTTCTCCAAAGCCTCGATGGTCAACTTGCCCAGCGCTTCATCTATCTTCACATTTCTCATGCCCAAGTCCAGGATTCGCTCCTCATTCTTCTGCTTTTCTGTTGTGGCAGTATAGAGATGAGCCACTACCTTGATGGCTTGCAGAACATCTTGCAGTTTCTTTTCGGCTGCCGACTTTTGGGTCTGCAGTTCCTCTATATTCTGTCCGGCAGTCTTGTTCTTTTCTGTCTCCCAAGCCTGTTCTGCGGCTTGCGTCGCTTCGTGCAGAACCTGTTTCTGTTTGGCAATCTCTTCCTGTGTCGCTTTGAGAGCAAGGTTCGCTTTCTCTGTTTCTGCTTCCCATTTTTGGATGTTTCGGGCGTTTTCCTCCACATCTCTTTGGGCAGTTAGATTCTCTTTCTGTGCCAACTCCAATGCCTCTTTCTTTTCTTTCAGATTCGGCATCGCCGCTTCCATTTTTGTTTTCAGCGCCCTTGCTTCAGCGATAACCGGCATGGCCTTTTCGAGTTGCTTCTGTGCCTTGTTGACTACTTCCTTTAGGTAGGAGAGAGTATGCTCGCTTTCGGTGATGCCAACCTCCTTGCTTTTGATGGCAGCTTCCGATTTCAGGATTTCTTCTTCCTGATTGTGGATGCTTTGTGTCTGTCGCTCTACTTCCTGCAGGTGGTTGACGGCAGGTTGTACTTCATCGTGCAACTGGACACGGATAATCTGGACTTGTATGTCTTTGATAGCGTTTGCAGCCTGCTCCATATCTGCTTGATAGATAGCTATTTGCTTCGTTTGCTTATCGTTTTCCTCATACCATTGCAGGTTTTCTGAGATGGCCTTCAATTGGCTTTCAAGTTCCTTCTCTGCCTTTTCCAAAAGGGTGATTTCCTCTTGCAGTTGGGCGAGTTCTTCGTCATTCAGCAGGTTCTGTTTTACTGCTTCCACTGATGCTGCCATCTGGTTGTAGGCATCCATCGCCTGGTCTTTTGCTTTCTTGATTTCAGTAGCGATGTTCGTATAAGTTTCCTCACATCCTATGAGTTTCTCCAGGAGTTCGTAGCGCTCGTTTTCCTTTGCAGTCAGGAAGTTGGCAAACGAACCTTGTGCAATGAGCACGGTGCGGAGGAACTGGTCGTAGTCGAGACCGATGATGTTCGGCAATTCGTTCCAGTCGGCTATTTCTTCTGTCAGTTGTTCTCCGTTTCTTGTGATTTTATAGAGAGAAGTCTTGGCATTTTCATAGCGTACTCTTTGGAATCTGACGTGCCATTCTGCGCGGTAGATACTGCCGTTGTTGGCAAGGAAGGTGAGTTTACTGTAACCCTCTTTCTTGCCACGTGTCAGTATGTTTCGACTATCTGTAGGAGCTAACCGGTTGTTTTCATTAGCATCAGCTTCTCCGAAAATCTCTATGTTCTGATTCTTGTCGCCTTTCTTTCTTGGGTAGCGAGGGGCGCGGTTGTAGAGGGCAAGGCAGATGGCGTCGAGTAGGGTGGATTTGCCACTTCCCGTCGGACCTACGATGCTGAAGATGGTGCTCTCGCCTAAGGCACCTTCTTCAAAGTTGATGACCTCGCCACCCTGTTTGTCAAGCGAAGCGAGGTTGAGTATTTCGAGTTGTAGGAATTTCATAATGATGATGTCGTTAATAAATCGGATAACATTTTCTCCAGTCTTTCGTTCATCGGAGCGTTGTGCTTGATGGCAAAGGCCTCCTTCAAAGTATCAAGTGGCGATCGGTTGACGATGTCCTCGATGCTGGTGATTTGCTGGGAACCCTGTATGGTGGAGAGGTCTAACTGCGGGATGATACGCTGGATTTTGCAGAGTACGGCATCCTTCTCATTGACGAGATTCTCCAGTTCCTTGATGTCATCGTTGGAAAGCTTCTCCTGTTTCACCTTCAGCATTACGTAGTCGAAATGGTCGCTCAGTTCGCCATTCATCCTTTCTGAAAGTTCTGAATGGATGAGTTTCTGCCATTTCTTGATGGTGAGTTCCTCCTCGTTTTCAGGCAGAATGCGAAGGGAGTGCTGAGGCTTGTATTCCAGGAATTCTACTTTTATATCCTTGCTCTTGTTTTTGCTGTTTTCCTTTTCTTTTTCTTCTTCCTTCATTCCATCTTTATTTTCCTTCATTTCATCTTCTTTCTTCTTCACTTCCATTTCCTTCTTTTCTCCCTTGTCACATCCGATGGTGATGAGGTCGATTCCGTGTATGTAGTCTTTCTCGGCGAACGACATTGGTAGAATACTTCCCGTATATCTTGCCCAGTCGGTGTTCCAGATATGTTGCCGTTTGTGGATATGCCCGCAAGTCATGTAGTCAGGATGATCGTTCCATCCTTCCAAATCCACTTCCTCCTGTCCGCCGATAATGATCTTTTCGCTCGCATCCTGTTTGGCGATATCCGAACCCTTGGCGTACATGTGGGCCATCATGATGCACTTTCTGCCCGGGTATTTCTTTCGTGCTTCAGCTGTCAGTTCTCTCAGGAAGGTGTTGACTCCTTGCGAATAACAGGCGCTCTGGACCACATCACTCCGAAGGAAAGGCACGGCGAGGATGATGACTTCTTCTCCTTCCTCATTGGACACAGGGATGATGAGATCGTCGTAGGAATAGAGCCAATGTCCGCCGGTTTTATTATCGTCTTCGTTTTCTCCCTGCTGCCAGATTTTCCTTACATTTCCTCTGATTTCTACATGGTGTCTGGCAAGGAGTGGGCGGGGAGCCTCCAGTCGGCTGGCGGAATCGTGGTTGCCAGCGGTGATGATAATCTGCATGTTCGGGCACAGATGGGTGGCATCGGCAAGAAACTCGTAATAAACGGTCTGTGCCGCTGCCGATGGATTTCCATTGTCGAAGATGTCTCCTGCGACGAGGAGTGCATCGGACTTTTGTTCTGCGATTTGCACTAAGAGCCATTGCAGGAAGTGCTTGTGTTCAGGCAGTCGGTCGTTGCCGTGAAACAAGTTGCCCAAGTGCCAGTCGCTGGTTGCTAATATCTTCATACTCATAGGGGTTGTGTTATCTTTGTCTTTTTCTTTGTTTCAAGTTTACAATCGTTTTTCCTCCGTTTCAAGATTGCAATCCTTGAACTCGGAAATGCAATCTGACCACAAAGTTAGCATAATTCTTTGGGATAAGCAAGGAAAAATACCCTAAAAATGAAGAAAAATGACTGGAAAAGTGAAGATATTTGGGTAAACTATTGTTTTCTTCCTGATAATGTTGTATCTTTGCCTAATAGAAATCTTCGTTCAAAGACGTTGAATGTCGGTTCAACGACTCTGAACGGCGGTTCAACGACTTTGAATGTCGGTTCAACGTCTTTGAACGGAGATTTCTCTTAGGATGAGATACTTTTATTCCTAAGTAGGAAGATCCTGTTACTTAGTAGAGATCATATCTCTCAGAGATAGAAGGACCGATAAAGTGAGAAAACTAACAATCTAAATAAGAAAGGAAAAGAAATGGCAAAGTACAAATTGCAGGAAATGAGTGATATGCGTGATGAAGGCAAGCGCAGAGTTTATCCCAAGATGGTGCCCTATCGCACGCTTTCCAGAAAGGAATTCGTCGAACAGATGCAGAGTTATCATCGTGACCTTTCTCAGGGCACTATCGAAGCGGTTCTGACAGATGTGGAAGACGTGTTGGTCCGTATGCTCTCTATGGGTTATAATGTGAATCTCGAAGGCTTGGGCACCTTCTCCTTGTCCCTTGGTTTTGAGGATGACAAGCCTACGGAGATGCAGACAGATGACGACATGATGAAATATCGCAAGGTAGGGGTGAAGAACGTCAACTTCAATTCATCTCCTGAGTTTGTGAAGGCTGTAAAGATGGAGACCGACTGTGATTTGGAACGAGTGATGAGTGGCGTGAAGGTTATCCGCAAGCAACTCTATTCCAAGGAAGAGCGCATTGCCCGTGCCTTATCGGTATTGGAAAAGAACGCAGCTATCACTCTCGGTGATTATGCCTACATCAACGATATGAGCCGCACCGCCGCTTCCCTCGAATTGAAGGAGATAACCCAAGACCCGACATCACCTATCCGCTCGATTGGAAGAGGAAGCCACAAGGTTTGGGTGAAGAGGAAAGAATAAATTAAATGGTTCTTTATAATTTATTGGGATTTGCAAGAAACTTTCCGATTTTCTTGCAAATCCCAATTCTTTTTCGTACTTTTGCAGTTGTCTTGCTGTGGATGGTTGGCGATGAGTCGCTGGCTAGGTAAAAATCCATGGCTTGGCCTATCATAATTAAGAAAGACGTGTACTACGTTTTCTTCTGATCTTTCGAAACCTAGGAAATTTCAAAAGTTACACTCAGATGAAGACAGCGGTAGGCGCCTTCGCTTTATTTGTGTATGTACACAGGCATAGGTGTGCCCTTTCCATTCGTTTGGATAGGGTACATCCTGTGCTATTATATATGCAAGTTTGGCGTAGGTTTCTGTTGCTTCTTATCCTTGGTGTATAAGGTTTTCCTAGGACCTCGAAAGGCAAGGGTAATGCGAGTGATAGATTCCCTACGCCATTTCTGTTTTGGTAGTAACCATACAAACTAACAAGAATGTTTCTGCTTGGGGGAATGGCGGAAGTGCCGATAGCCTAAGGAGATACAGACAGATGAGCACTAAGTTTTTCAATAATACTCCAGATAATTCCCTGTTCGAGAAGTTCAAGGGAATAGCCCACAACATGCTTGATTTTCATACCTTTCAGGCAGTAGTAGGATATTTCCGAAGTTCGGGCTATTTTAAACTTCGTGAGGAATTTGAACAGGTCAAAAAGATACAGATATTGGTAGGTATCAATATCGACAACATATTTCGTAAGCAATCCAAACTCTTTTTCGGTCAGATTGATGAACAAGCCGTCATCGATGCCTATTCTCACGATTTCGTTGAAGAAGTGAAGAATGCAGGCTATGATGAGCAGACGGAGAGAGGCATCCTCCAGTTTTGCCAGGACATCATCGACAAAAAACTGGAGATGCGTATCCATCGCAGTAAGAACCTCCATGCAAAATTCTATCTTCTTCTCCCGGAAAACCATAATCCAAACTCTGATGGCTGGGTTATCATGGGGTCCTCTAATCTATCCGATTCAGGAATGGGAACCGTGCCCTGCAACCGGTATGAGTTGAACGTGGCGATGAAGGATTATGATGATGTGGAATATTGCAAGCAGGAATTTGAGCAGCTTTGGGAGCAGGCCGTTCCTTTGAATCTGCAAGACATCGAGCAGATGAAGGCGAAGACTCATCTTGCCCAGTTGCCTACACCATACGAACTCTATATGAAGGTGCTGATAGATACTTTCGGTTCGCAGGTGGAGGATGACTTTACGATGGAAATGCCTGAGGGTGTGAAGAATATCCGCTATCAGCACGATGCCGTGATTCAGGGTTATCAGATGCTGATGCAGCACAATGGCTTTTTTCTTGCCGATGTGGTGGGTTTGGGTAAAACCATTGTTGCCACGATGATTGCCAAGCGATTTGTTGAAGCAAATGGAAGATACACCAATATCCTGGTGGTTTATCCGCCAGCCTTGGAAAAGAACTGGACTGATACCTTCAAGCTTTTCGGCATCAAGCGCTACGCCCAGTTTGTGAGCAATGGCAGTCTGAATAAAATCATAGAGGGCGAAGGCAACTACCGTGAAAAGGGAGAGTATGACCTGGTGATTGTAGATGAGGCGCATAACTTCCGTGGAGCCACCGCTGGCAGATACGATGATTTGCAGTTAATCTGCAAGACTCCTCGCATGAACGAAGGTTTGGTAAAGGGCCATCACAAGAAGGTGATGCTGCTTTCGGCTACTCCGCTCAACAATCGTCCAACCGATCTTCTGAATCTCTTGCTTCTCTTCCAGAATGCCCGCTATTCCACCATCGAAGGCATCCAGAATCTGCCTGTAACCTTCTCTCCATGGATAGAAGAATATGATAAACTGATGCGTGAGCGTAAGTTAGACAAGCATAACGAAAGAAATGCAGAATTTGCCAAGCGTACCGATGACCTCTACGAGAAGATAAGAATGCAAGTGATTGATAAGGTGACGGTTAGACGAACCCGAAATAATATCAAGAATGTGCCTGCCTACAAGAAAGACTTGGATGACCAGCACATCGTATTCCCGGATATTCTGCCTCCTAACGAATTGGTATATGAATTAAATGGCGGTTTGAACGATCTCTTCTATAGTACGATGGCGATTCTTACCGATACGCCTCATCCCGAAGATAATCCCACAGGCAAGGGCTTGCACTATGCCCGCTATCGTGCCGTGGAGTTCTTGCAGGGCGAGGCGCGCAAGAAGTATCCTACTGCCCTTCATATTTCCACCATGCTGACAGGTATCTATCGTGTTCACATGGTCAAGCGATTGGAGAGTAGTTTTTACGCCTTCCGCCGTTCGCTCCACACCTTCCTCCGCATTACCGAGGATATGATCAGGATGTTTGACCAGAACAAGGTGATTATCGCTCCCGATATCAACGTGAAGGATAAGCAAGCCAAGGGATGGGAGTTGGATCGCATCATAGAATATGCCGTAGAAAAGGGCTTGAAAGAGGAAGATACAGTCTTTAAAGACGAGGATTTCAGCGAGCGGTTCCTGGAGATGCTGAAAGAAGATGCTGAGAATTTGAAGGAGCTTTGCAGAAAATGGGATGAGATAAGCGAAGACCCTAAGCTGGAACTGTTTATCGATAAACTGGAGCATGAATTCTTTGATAAGGAGATAAATCCTACAGGCAAACTGGTCATCTTCTCAGAGAGCGTAGATACCGTGAATTATCTGACGGAGCAGTTGCAGAATCGTCTGCATCGTCATGACATTCTGGATGTCTGTGCCAGCAATCGTACCAACAGGCAGGAACTTCTCCGCAAGTGCTTTGATGCCAACTATGCCGAGCAATCGGATGAATTCAACATCGTGATTACTTCTGATGTGCTTGCCGAAGGTGTCAATCTGCATCGCGCCAATGTTATCATCAACTATGATTCGCCATGGAATGCTACCCGATTGATGCAGCGTATCGGTCGTGTCAATCGTATCGGTTCGGTGGCAGACAAGATATACAACTACATGTTCTATCCGTCGATGCAGGGCAACCAGGAGATTCATCTCTATAGCAACGCCCTCATCAAGTTGCAGGGCTTCCATTCAGCCTTTGGCGAGGATGCACAGATTTACTCTAAAGAGGAAATCGTGAAAGAGTTCCAGATGTTCAATCCTGATATTCAGGATGCTGTGGATAGAAACCTGAAGTTCCTGGAAGAAGCCCGTGAGCTTTATCGCACCCATCGCAAGCTCTACAACCGCATCAAGGCTTTGCCGATGAAGAGCCGAACGGTGAGGGAAATCGAAAAACATTCTCATTCCACCATCGTCTATCTTTCTTCGCCTCAGAAGGTGGAGTATTATTGGGTTAAGGCTGACGGCAAGGCTTTGTCTATCCCATTCTTGGATGCGATGGACATCATGAAAGCTGAGATGGAGGAGAAGCCGGGTGACTTTACGAAGGTAATGGATTTCCATTACGAGCAGGTGAAGTTTGCATTGGAATCCTACCGGAAGGTGGTGAGAAAAGTGGTGGATGCCGAAAGCATGGAGAACAGGAAGAAAGATAAATCGACCAATGCCGTGCTAAGTATTCTCCGTACGATGAACCGAGCCTTGAATGCTGTGGATGCGGAGAAGACTGTGGTGCAAATCAAGAAGCTGGAGCAGATAGTGGAACTGGGCGTCTTCACCGGACTCAATTCAAGCATCAACAGTTTCAATCGCCAGGTAAAGAAGCAGAAACCATCCAGCGAAGAACTCATAACGCAAATCATAGACAAGATAGATGAACTCTTTGATCGCTACAATATTCCGCTGGATACCGACGAGGAAAGAAACGAGGAAATCTTGGAACCGCAGATTGTGGTATCTGAGTCATTCATCTAAGTCTCTCTATATAATTAAGGTGTAAGGACAGAAAAACAAAGATAGTTATGGCAACATATAATAAAGAAACATTTAAGCGACTCTTTCAGTCGAAGTTCAATCTTTCAAAGTGGCAGATGTTGCTGCAGGATTACTTTCATGCCGACAAGGTGCGTGTGAGTCCTGAGGTTTTGGACGAGGATGCCGAAGACCGCAAGGGATATTTCCTGGGCAGCATGACAACGCAAGATAATTATGAGTTAGGATTCTTCTATTATGAAATGGAGGATGGTTCGGTGCTGCGCCGCAAGGTGGGGCTTCGTAACCTGATTCGTCCTTATCTGGGCTATGGCTTTGATGCTGCCTTGGCTGTATTTAATGATGGAACCAACTGGCGCCTGTCTTTGATTTGCGACTTGAAGGAAGATGCTACCAGCACCAAGCGATTCACCTATGTGTTTGGTGATGAGAAGGCTTTTTATAAGACTCCTATACTTCGTTTTGAAAGCTTACGGACAAAAGCCAATGAGTTTCTTGAAATCAAGAAAGCCTTCTCTGTTGAGGCTCTTTCTGATGATTTCTTTGCAGCCTACCGCAAGCAGTATGCTGAGTTTGTAAAATTCCTCACAGGTAAGGAGTATGTGAAGAAGGGAAACAAATGGGTGGAGCAGGAAACTGGAGAACCAGATGTTCAATACTTTACATCCTTTAAGGAAGATGATAAGTTAGTGCGCGATTATATCAAGAAAATGATGGGTCGCATCGTGTTCCTTTATTTCCTGCAGAGTAAGGGATGGCTTGCTGGCAATCTACATTATATGCACGATTTGTTCTATGATGCCTCTGATGAAGTAAAGGGAGATTTCCTGGACAAGGTTCTTGAACCGATGTTCTTTGGCTTGCTCAATACCAAGCCAGAGGACCGGAGTAGTGCGCCTTTGGTTAACGGAGTGGGAGTGAAGTATATTCCGAATGCCGATGAAATTCCTTATCTCAATGGTGGTCTCTTCCAGCAGGAGAAGATCGATGAAGTAGATTCAGTTTTCCCTGCCGGAATGTTCCAGTCGCTTTTCGATTTCTTTGATAGTTATAACTTTACGATTGATGAGAACGATCCGAATGATGCCGAGGTGGGAGTTGATCCGGAGATGCTTGGCAAGATTTTCGAGAATCTTTTGGAGGATAACAAGGACAAGGGAGCCTTCTATACCCCAAAGGAAATCGTTCGTTACATGTGTCAGGAGTCGTTGACGGCGTATCTGCAAACTGACATAGATGATGCAGAGGTTAAGGAACATATTGCTAACTATGTGAAAACGAATGATGTGGAGGAGCTGGGTGGAGCTTCTTCTGAACTTGCCATGTCTATCGATCAGAAGTTGATAGACGTGAAGATTTGCGACCCTGCCATCGGTTCGGGAGCCTTCCCTATGGGTTTACTCCGTGAACTCTATGCATGCCGCAAGTCCATTGAAATCTTCGAGGAGGATAATGCTGCCGACATCAAGCGCCACATTATTCAGAACAACATTTATGGTGTTGATATTGAGAAGGGAGCCGTAGATATCGCCCGTCTCCGTTTCTGGCTTGCTCTTATCATCGATGAAAAGGAACCGATGCCATTGCCTAATCTCGACTTTAAGATTATGCAGGGCAACTCGTTGCTGGAGAGTTATAAAGGGGTGGATTTGGATGTTACTTCCAAGAAGTTGAAGACAGGTAAGGATACCAAGAAAACTCGTGGTGTTCTCTCGTTGGGTTTTGAGGAAACTGATATTCAGAAGACCATTCAGGATTTGGTAAAATCATATTTTAGTATCACCGACCATACCTTGCGTGCTCAGCGTCGCCAGCAAATGGATAAGTATGTGAAGGATTACATCAAGGTTTGTGCCGAGGGAAATCATGAGGTGCAGGATGCTGTAGATGAATTGGAGATTCCAAACGACCAGTTCTTCCTTTGGCATACATATTTTGCGGATGTATTCGAGCAGGGTGGATTTGATATTGTGATTGGTAATCCACCGTATTTGCGTATTCAAGGAATAATGGATTCTGCTCCTGAACTAGCAAAACTTTATTCTCTGAATTTTAGAGCAGCCACAGGCTCATATGATTTGTATGTCTGTTTCGTAGAACAGGCTTTTTCTTTGATAAAACAGACAGGTATCGTAAATTATATTATGCCTGTAAAATGGACGAATGCTTCTTTTGGTAAAGGATTAAGAAAGATAATATCTTTAAATAATGCAGTTTCAAAAATAATTAATTTTGGAGCATACCAAGTATTTAATGCTTCTACCTATACAGCTTTACAATGGTTTAGATTCTCATCTAAAGTTTTATTGTATAAAGAATTAGATAGGAATCTTAGTACAAATAATGAATTAGGAGAGTATTTGAATTCTTTAGACGATGATAGTATGTCAAATATTGATAGTACTAAATTGAGTGATAATTCATGGGTTCTAGTTTCCGGTATAGTTAATTCATTGCTAACGAAATTGGAAAAGCAACCCAGAAGAGTTGCTGATATATTTGATAAAATCTATCAAGGTTTGGCAACGGGAAAAGATGACGTATATTTTCTTAGAAACTGCGTTGAGCAAGAGATGAGTATTACAGGCTATTCAAAAATCATAGATGAAGTTGTTAATATAGAAAAAGAACTCTGTAGACCTTTGTTAAAAGGCGAAGATGTACATCGATATGGAAGTTTAGATACTCAGAGATATGTAGTTTTACCATATGAGAGAAATAGTGGCAATATGACTCTTATTAAAGAGAATGATTTATCTGAAAAGTATCCTATGGCTTATAGTTATTTAAAAAAATGTGAAACGATTCTTAGAAGAAGAGAAAAAGGTCGTTTTGATATTGATAATGAATGGTTTCAATTAAGTAGAAAGCAGGGGTTAGCTTATGCGACTTTACCAAAACTTATCGCTCCAGATATTTCTATGGGGGGTAACTTTTCCTTTGATGAACAAGGTATGTTTTATCAAACTGCTACTCTTTATGGTTACGTTAAAAAGGACGATGTACTGGTGTCATACAAGGTCTTAATGGCTATTTTAAATTCTCGTTTATGTTGGTGGTTTATGCAAAATACTGGAACAGTTATGTCTGGTGGATTCTATCGCTATAAACCTGCTTATATAAAACCATTTCCGTTGCCTTCTGATATGGTGTTAAGTAAAAGTAGTTTAGAAATAGAGAATTTGGTAAAGGCAATAGAACAAGAAAAGGAAAATGACACTTCCGCCTTGGAGAATCAAATCGACTTCCTCGTCTATCACCTCTATGGCTTGACCTATGATGAAGTTTTGATTGTTGACCCAGAGACTCCAATCTCTCGTGAGGAGTATGAGTCATATAATATAGAACAATAAAAGAAAAATGAGATATGAGTAAAATAGAAGATTTTTATCAGCTTAGAGATCAGTATAGAGAAATGTTTAGCGACGATGCTGACGAAGAACTTTGGAAGGTTAAGGAGGAGACTTTTTTGCGAGATGAGCTGGCAACTGCTATCAGAGAATCTGTGGCTCAAGTGTTCTCGGAAGTGCGTAGTCCTATCAGAGTTACTATTGATTATGAACCTAAAGGTGATATCGCTGTGAAGGTGTCCCTAAAAGATACTGATGATACATCTGAGGTTGTAGAAACTCCAGCTTTTGTCGGTGATCAACCTGCTGCTCAATCGGCAAGTAAGCCCTTTAGCCAGCGTTCCGAAAGTATTGGCTTTACTGTAAAGTTTCCGGATGGTACGGTGGTTCAGCGTAAGAATGCCAAGGAGACTATGATTGCTACATTAAAAGTGATAGGACTGCATAAAGCAGCTGCTTTCCGTGGTAGATTGTTCAAAGGTTTCCCATTGGTGGGGCGTAATCGTAGAACTGATGTAGATTTCAGATGTCAGGAATTGGTAGATGGTTGGTATATTTATATCAACATGTCGAATGATACCAAAATAGAAATGCTTCATCAGATATCTGATGAGATGAGATTAGGTTTGGTTATCAAGGATGAAACAGGTAGTGATGTTACGTTTTCTGCCGATAGTTCATCACGTTCTGGTAATAAACAACCAGCCAAACGAACCTTGTATAAACTGAATGGTGATGGTCCGTATAGTAAACGCGAACTGGTTCTGTTGGCTGTTACACAATATGTGATGGAGCATGCCGATTTGAACTATGATCAGCTGGAGCGGGTTTTCCCAAAGAACTTGCAGGGGAGTTATGGGGTTATTCGTCCAATGAGTTGGATAGAAGAAAAGGCAAGTGTCGGTTTTGATCACAACAACCGTTATTATACTGATTCAAAAGATATCCTGACTTCAGCCGATGGTATCAAGTTTGCCGTCTGCAAAGAGTGGGGTGATAATTTTATTAATTTCTCACATCAAGTAGAAAGTCTTGGATGGGAAATAAGTGAAGGATAAAAAGAATTTCGGGATGCTTTCGTAATGGAGGCATCCCGAAGTGTTATATGACGCTTTTGCCCTTACAGGGCGCATTGCTGACTGCGAGTATACCCAGGTGCAGCCCTGGGTTACGAGCCTTTGGGCTTTCAGCCCGTTCTTGAACCACCTGCAAAAAACTGAAAGAATTTTTATCCTCGAAGTGCATTATAGGTTAAATTCCATTCTTTGTCAAGAACAGCGATTTCAGCTTGTAGTTTTTCTCTATTAGCTTTGCGCTGTTCAGGAGTTAAATTCTCTACACGCTTCATTTCTTCAACAAAGCGTTCTGCGTCTTTGCCATATAATATTGGCGTTTCTCTTATTGGTCTTGACATAATTTTATCCTCCTATAAATTATATTGTTATTTATGTCGCAGCAAAAATAGTGCAAGGAATACGGTAGAAAAGTTACGGAAAAAGCTTATTCAGTTTATTCTTGCAGTTCTTTCTGAAATCTTCTATACTGATAGAACGCTTCTAATTTTCTATCCACGGGTATTGTGCCGTTAGTTCTTTTTCAAATTCTTCAGCATCAATATATAGCCCATTCTCGTATTCCGCCTCAATAGCTTCAATCCTAGTCACGGCTTCTTCTTCATTGGCCGGATGCCAGCCAACTGGAATCGGCTGCTCTTCTGGCAATGTATATCTTTTCTTTTTCATGGGCTCTTTCCTTTATAGTTTTCTTTTGAATTGTCTAATCAGATATCTAGGACTTCTTCTCATATCCCATAAATCTACGAAAATGACGAGGTCGTTGGCTTCGT
>ERZ773209.1370-NODE-1370-length-14533-cov-22.312060_pt1 | contig 14533 bp, 13 predicted proteins | sample MGYA00511109_ERZ773209 | MGnify/ENA primary metagenome ERZ773209 (study PRJEB29015, sample SAMEA2737786) | human gut metagenome | biome: human gut; feature: human-associated habitat; material: faeces | place: China | collected 2012 ...
ATCTGGTTACTAAAATTAAATTAATAGAAAATGATTCTGATCAATTTGAAGAAGAACAAGAATGAGAATCGGCATCTGCTACAAGGGTGGTCTGGATGAGAACGGGAAGCCTGCCAGATTTGCTCTGGCAGGCTTCATTGTTTTTTATATCAAAATTTCTTTTGTGTGTTAGAAATCCCACTTGGCGCCTAAGCATGGACGAACCATGAAACCGGCATTGGAACCGAAATTATTGCTGATCTCTACCTCGCCACCTACGCTGAGATTGTTGCAACCGAAATGCTGGCCTACATTATACCAAAGCTGAGGCTCTGATGTGAAGACGGTATGCTCGGCGGTGAAAGCAACTTCGCCCTCATCGTTAAACTTCAAATTACCATGCTTGTCCTTGAATGAACTGTGGTTCTCCCACCAGAAATCAGCAAAACCGCTAAAGTTCAGACCTTTTACGCCAAAGATGTCCTTGCAACCCCATACTGCTGTAAACTGCATTGGGACATTCTGGTCTGTTTTGCGAATCGTCTTATAGAGTGCCTGCAAAGTCAATGTGTTCTTGAAACTCTTGTCGTGCATGAAATACTCTACACCGAAAAGCCATGCATTGTTGATAGGATAATCCTTATAAATACCACCATTATACTCGGCATGGAGACTCAAATTCTTCAATTTAGAGTTCTGCCAAAAGTTGAGGGCGCGAGAAATCTCGGTATAAGTACCACCTTGTGACATGTTGTGTGCGTACTTGTTGCCCGTATTTGGGTCTGTCATCTGATTCAGATTGAAATCATGATCCACGAAGAAATAGGTGTTACCCCATTTGTCCTGCTTGAACATTTCAAGGGTGAGGGTTACGAACTTACGGTCAGAACCGAAATCATACAGGACCTGTGCGTTGGTTTGTGCCTTTGCGAATCCGCTAACCAACAAGGTGGCAATCATCAAAAATAAACTTTTCATGTCGTCGTATTATTCTTTGTTTTGAAAAATTATATAAATTAAAATTAATTTTCTTCTTTCTTTTTCGACTGCAAAGGTATGAATATTATTTAAAACGACAAAGTATTGATGTGAAAATTTGGAATAATCGTGGAAAAACATTACTTTTGCAAGGGTTTTTCCAGTAGAATTGGAATTTAAACGTGTTTTTTATTAAAATAATCATTGACTTAAACATAGACTTTATGGGATTTTTTAAGCGTTTTTTTGGCGGCAAAAGTGAGTCGTCTGAAGATAAGAAGGAAGATCAGTCTGCCAAGGATTTCGAGGTGCTGAAATATGATGGTGTGCGGGCGATGCATCAGGGACAGATGGATTATGCCATCAAGTGTCTGACCAATGCTTTGCTGGCTAAACAGGTAGATGAAGAGGGGGATGCTTCCAAAGAGGACCAGGAGGTTTTGGAGGTGCGTGATTTTCTTTCTCTGGCTCTTATCCAGAAAGGTGAACTCGCGCAGGCTTATGATCAGCTTCGCAAATTGTCGGAGGCTCAGCCGGATAACAAGCAGATTTTTGTTCGTATGGCTGAGGTGACTTATATGATGGAGGATTATGGGGCGATGTCACATGCCTGTGAGAAGGGGATGCTCATCGACAAGGATGATGCTCACCTGCTATTCCTGTATGCCAAGGCTTGCTTGGGACAGGGTGATGTGATCAATACCATTGCCATGCTGACGAAGAGTATTCTTTTGGCTGAAAAACAGCAGGAGGGTTTGGCACAGGCGGTACAATCCAGATTGCTGCGTGGCGAAACGCTTTTGAAGTTGGGTGATGTGAAGGGTGCAGAGGAAGATGCTGCCTGGCTTCTTGAACAGTTGGAGGAGCCTGTAGAGGAGGTGCTCCTCCTGGAGGCTCGTATTCTGCTGGCTCAGGGAAAGATGGATGATGCTATCTCCTATTATAATAAGGTAATAGACGTGAACCCATTCTCTGCCATCGCTTTCAAAGAGCGTGGTGCAATCTATCTGGCGAAGGGTGACAAGGTGAATGCGGAGAAAGATATGCAGAGTTACCTGGAAATGAATCCTCAGGAGGCGGATGCTGTGACGGGGGAATTTAAAGCTGAAGGTAAGGAACATTGCAGATAAAATACAAGTTTTGTAGATAAAAAACGTATTTTTATGATAAAAATCGGTTGAAAGTAGGGGATTTATCGAAAAATATAAGCAAAATGTAGAAAAAACTATCAATTTGTTTGGTGGTATCAGAAAAAAACACTACTTTTGCAAGCGTATAATATCAAACAATTAAAACAAGAAAGAATATGAAGTTTAATGCGTACTATTTTAGCTTTTACTTTTACTTTGCAAGCAATTGTAAAGCGGGAAGTTGCGTGTAAATTTCAACTTAGGATATAAGATTAAGAAATCTATCGAAACGGTCCCGCTCTATATGGAGCAGGACCGTTTTTCGTAAGAGTCTTCTTCTGGATGAGTCTTGAGGATATTCAAATTAATAAAAGAAAAAGAGGCAATGAAGAGAATAGCAATACAAGGTGAGTTAGGATCATTTCATGACATTACTGCGCATGAGTATTTCGAGGGCGAGCAGATAGAGTTGATTTGTTGTGCTACCTTCGAAGAGGTGTTTGAGAACATCAAGCGTGATCCTACTGTCATCGGCATCACTGCCATCGAAAATACCATTGCTGGCAGTTTGCTTCACAATTATGAATTGCTACGACAGAGTGGTACTACTGTGGTGGGTGAGCATAGGCTGCACATCGAACATAGTATCTGTTGTCTTCCGGAGGATGATTGGAGTACGCTCCAAGAGGTTCACTCTCATCCTGTAGCTTTGATGCAGTGCGGTAAGTTTCTTGCCAACCATCCCGACTTGAAGGCGGTGGAGGCTGAGGATACGGCGGGTTCGGCAGCTTATATTGCTAAACACCATGTGAGAGGGTGGGCGGCTATCTGCTCTTCTTATGCTGCTCAGATGTATGGCATGAAGGTGCTGCAGGAAGGTATCCACGATAATCCGCACAATTTTACCCGTTTTCTCGTGGTTTGCAATCCGCAGAAGGCTGCACTGCTTCGTCCGATAGAGAAAGCCAACAAGGCGAGCATCGTGTTCAGCCTCTCTCACGACAAGGGTTCTCTCTCCAAAGTGCTCACCATCTTGAGTTTCTATGATATCAATCTGACGAAGATTCAGTCTTTGCCTAATATCGGACACGAATGGGAGTATCTCTTCTATGTCGATTTGACTTTCGACAACCTTACCCGATACCGCCAGAGTATTGATGCAATTACTCCTCTGGTGAAGAAAATCAAGGTGTTAGGGGAATATGAGGAGAAAGAGTGAAGAATTCGTATGCTCTTGCAATTTAACATGAAACATTGAACATTAAAAATAAACATTAGATAAAATGATACAGCCAGCGAATAGAGTAACGGAAATTCAAGAATACTACTTCAGTAGAAAACTGAAGGAAGTGGCCAAGTTGAATGCAGAAGGAATGGATATTATCAGTCTTGCTATTGGAAGTCCGGATATGCCTCCTTCTAAGCAGACTATTGATAAATTGTGTGAGGTGGCACAGCGTCCTGATGCACATGGTTATCAGCCTACCGTGGGCATACCTGAGTTGCGCAAGGCAATGGCGGGTTTCTATAAGCGATGGTATAATGTGGATCTTGACTGGGCTACGGAAATCCAGCCGCTGATCGGTAGTAAAGAGGGAATCCTGCACGTAACGCTTGCATTCTGCAATCCAGGTGATGAGGTACTCATTCCTAATCCAGGTTATCCTACCTATACTGCCATTAATAAGATATTGGGTACCAAGATTACTTATTATGATCTGCGTGAGGACAATGGATGGCAACCGGACTTTGATGCCTTGGAGAAGATGGACTTGAGTCACGTGAAGCTGATGTGGACCAACTATCCGAACATGCCAACGGGTGGAAATGCCCGCATGGAAACTTACGAAAGATTGGTGGAATTTGCCAAGAAGCATGATATCGTGGTGGTGAATGACAATCCTTATTCGCTTGTGCTGAATGAGCATCCGATGAGCATCATGCAGGTGCCTGGGGCAAAGGACTGCTGTATTGAGTTCAACTCTATGAGCAAGAGCCATAATATGCCGGGATGGCGTGTGGCGATGATCTCCAGTAACAAGACTTTCATCTCCTGGATCCTGAAAGTGAAGAGTAATATCGACAACGGTTCGTTCCGTGGTATTCAGTTGGCTGCTGCTGAGGCTTTCAATACGAATAGCGATGAATGGCATCATGAGTATAATATCGTGAACTATCGCCGTCGCCGTGATATCGCAGAGGAAATCATGAAGGTGATGGATTGTACTTTCGATCCGAATCAGGTGGGTATGTTCCTTTGGGGAAAAATTCCGGAAAAGTATGCAGATGTAGAGGATTTGACGGAGAAGGTGCTCCATGAAGCCCGTGTGTTTATCACCCCTGGTTTCATCTTTGGAAGCAACGGAAAGCGCTATGTCCGTATCAGCTTGTGTGCTAAGGATGAAAAAATGAAGGAGGCACTTGAAAGAATCAAGAGTGTGTTTGAAAAGAAATAAAAACAATTAAAATATACGACTATGGAATTAGAATTAGAACCATTGAATTTTCCTAGTGATCAGGAACGCCCTTGTGTGATTGCAGGTCCATGTTCTGCAGAGACAGAAGAGCAGGTTATGACAACAGCAAGACAGTTGGCTGCCAAGGGTTGCCATATGTTTAGAGCTGGTGTATGGAAACCTCGTACCAAACCAGGCGGTTTTGAGGGAAATGGTGAGGCTGCTTTGCCTTGGATGAAGCAGGTGAAGGAGGAAACCGGTATGCTGACTGCTACTGAGGTGGCTACACCTGAGCATGTGGAGCTGGCCTTGAAGTATGGTATCGATATTCTATGGATCGGTGCACGTACTTCTGCCAATCCTTTTGCGATGCAGTCTCTTGCTGACAGTTTGAAAGGCGTGGATGTACCGGTATTGGTGAAAAACCCTGTAAACCCTGATTTGGAGCTGTGGATCGGTGCTCTCCAGCGTATCAATCAGGCTGGTATCAAGAAGTTGGGTGCTATCCATCGTGGTTTCTCCAGCTTTGATAAAAAGATTTATAGAAATCTTCCTATGTGGCAGATTCCTATAGAGTTGCATCGCCGCATTCCACAGTTGCCTATCATCTGTGACCCAAGCCATATCGGTGGTCGTCGTGATTTGATCGCTCCACTTTGTCAGCAGGCAATGGACCTTGGTTTTGATGGCTTGATCGTGGAGAGTCACTGCCAGCCTGATGATGCTTGGAGTGATGCTAAGCAGCAGGTTACTCCTGATGTTCTGGATTACATCCTGAGTCTCTTGGTGGTTCGTGATGAGCATTATTCTACAGAAGGTCTGCATCAGTTGCGTGGTCAGATTGATGAGTTGGACAACCAGTTGATGGATCTCTTGGCTAAGCGTATGCGTGTTTGCCGTGAGATTGGTACTTACAAGAAGGAGCACAATATGACCATCGTACAGACCAACCGTTACAATGAAATTCTGGACAAGCGCGGTGCACAGGCTGCCCTTTGTGGTATGAGCCCAGAGTTTGCTGCCCAGATCTTCGAGCATATCCATGAGGAAAGTGTTCGCCAGCAGTTGGAAATTTTGAATCAGAAGTAATATTTAAGTGAAGAGTGAAGAACGAAGAGTGAAGAAATAAAATGAGAATATTAATCATGGGAGCAGGTAAGATGGGAAGTTTTTTCATCGACCTGCTCAGCTTCGATCATGAGGTGGCAGTGTATGAGAAGGATGCTAAGCGCCTTCGTTTTACCTACAACTGTTACCGTTTCACCAAGATGGAGGAAGTAGAGATGTTTCGTCCGGAACTGGTCATCAATGCGGTGACGGTGAAATATACTTTGTCTGCTTTCGAAGAGGTGTTGCCTCATTTGTCGAAGGATTGTATCATCAGTGATATAGCTTCCGTGAAGACGGGTTTACAGGAGTTTTATGAGAAGAGCGGATTCCGCTATGTCAGTACGCACCCGATGTTTGGTCCTACGTTTGCCAATCTGAATCAACTTTCAGAGGAGAATGCGGTCATCATCAAGGAGGGTGACTACATGGGCAAGATCTTCTTTAAGGACTTGTATCAGAAGTTGGGATTGAGTCTGCATGAATATACTTTTGATGAGCACGACCAGACGGTGGCATATTCGCTGAGTATTCCTTTTGTCAGCACCTTTGCCTTTGCGGCTGTGATGAAGCATCAAGATGCACCTGGTACTACCTTTAAGCGCCACATGCAGATAGCCAAGGGTGTGTTGAATGAGGATGATTATCTCTTGCAGGAAATCCTTTTCAATCCTTATACTTCGGGACAGGTTTCTCAGATACGTGAAGAGTTGGCAGAGTTGATAGATATCATCGATCACAAGGATGCCAAACGCATGAAGCTCTTCCTGACGAAGATTCGTAATCATGTAAGGGAGGATATTGAAATCAAGGAGCATTGATGATTCGTAACTTTGCACCCGCAAACTATCTAAATGAAGAGTAGTGAAGTTCAATATCAAAAAAAAAGAAAAATATTATGAGTGAACAGATAGAACAACAGAATAACAAGGCTACGGATGCTCCTGTTTCTGCTGCCAATGAGCCAGCAGCTGCTTTCCAGGTTGTAAACGAGGGCTTTTCTACCCGTGAGGCAATCGAGGAGGCTAAGCGTTGTCTTCATTGTAAGGTCCCACAGTGCCGTAAAGGATGTCCGATAGAAAATGACATTCCTGAATTCGTACACGAGTTGTCGATGGGTAATATGGGAGCTGCCATGTCTATCATCAATGAAAAGAGTAACTTGCCTGCTATCTGCGGACGTGTTTGCCCTCATGAGAAGCAATGCCAGGGTCATTGTGTCTTGGGCAAGAAGGGTAAACCGGTACAGATTGGTAAACTGGAGCAGTTTATTGCTGATTTCGATACGAAGATGAAGTTGTCTCGTGAGAAACTTCCTCAGAAGACTCGTGGTCGTGTGGCTGTCATCGGTTCGGGGCCGGCTGGCTTGTCGGTTGCCGGTGATTTGGCACGTCAGGGCTTCAATGTAACCATCTTTGAAGGTCAGGCTGAACCGGGTGGTGTCTTGATGTATGGTATTCCTGAGTATCGTCTGCCAAAGAGTGTGGTGCGCGATGAGGTGAGCAAGATCGAGGCATTGGGCGTTCAGTTTATTACCAATTGTATGGTAGGCGAGAACAATGTAACTATTGACAGTCTTTTCCGTGCAGGATATGATGCGATCTTTATGGGAACGGGTACGAATGTGCCTCAGAATATGGATTCTACTCCTGGAAGCAAGTTGCATGGTGTAAGTCAGAGTACTTATTTCCTCCATAATGTGAATGCTTACAATGAGGGTGCCCTGACACGAGATATGGTGCCTTTGCGTGATGGCGAGAAGGTGGGTGTGATCGGTGGTGGTAATGTGGCCATGGATGCTGCCCGTACGGCTATTCGTCTGGGTGCTGATGTGACAGTGCTTTATCGTAAAACTCAGGAGGAGATGCCTGCCATTCAGAGCGAATATGAGGATGCTGTGAAAGAAGGTGTGAAGTTTGAGTGGAAAACTACTGTTGAGGCTTTCCTGAAAGGTAAGAACGGACGCTTGGGCAGTTGTGTGCTGAACACGCCTGATGGGGAGAAGGTAGAGAAATTTGATAGAATCTATCTGGCTATCGGCTCTCGTCCTGCAAACCGTATCGTTTCTACTACAGCTGGTATTGAGGTGGATGAGAAGGGCTATGTTAAGGTCGTTGATCGTCCGTTTGGTATGACTACCCGTCGTGGTGTCTTTGCCGGCGGTGATGTGGTTCACCGTCCTCAGACTGTGGTCTTAGCCATGAAGGCTGCCAAGGAAGTGGCTCAGGGTATTGCTCAGTATGTGGATGCCATCAAGTTGCTTGAGGAGGCTAAACGTATTGAGGAGAATGGCTCACCCGATTAACCATAGTCAAGAGCCTTATAGGCTATTTGGCAAAGTAATATACCACCTCCTATGTCTCAGACGACTTAGACCATAGTGAATATGTGGTAGGCGAGCATTATGATATTAATCATAAAAGCTTGAAAAACGTGTGAAAAAATGAAGCTGGCTTCTATGGGCGATGAAGTAAGCTTCGTTGGTCGATGAAGTAAGCTTCGGGAAGGAATGAAGCCTATTGCCTTAAAATCAACAAAAACTTGGTGGTTACGAGGAAAAAGCAAATCTTTGCATTTGATTTAAATAGGCCTTACTTTTTCAAGTGGACTCAGTAATATACTTGGCAAAGTAATATAATATACTTTTTTGAGAGTTTCTACATTAATGCTAAAATGAAGGCGTTTAGAGCAGCTTTGAGAGGAGTAACCGATATAAGATTCTTTCTTTTCAGATTTACTAAACTATACGCTTAATCCCCCTGATTTATCGGGTGAGCCGATAAGGTACTGGAGTTTTACATAGGTGGTACTGGAGTATCAATTAGCTGACACTGCAGTAACACTTATGTGGTACTGAGAAGCTACTTAGAAGGCCTGAATTAGACACTCCAATTGATGCGTTCTTCGTATTTATCGAAGTCCATTTTGGAGTCAGCTGTCTTTTATAGAAGATAGGTTGCACCTCATACTCAATGTATCTGCTATCTTCATTGTAAGTATGGAAGAATCTCTAGTGGAGAACTAATTGCTTGGTCGTATGCGGTATCAAGCAGCATACTTTTTTCCTTGGTTCCCCAGAGGCATGCGATGGCTTTTATGCCCGCTCTTTTAGATGCAATTATGTCTATAGCCCTGTCTCCAAAGCTCAGAACATCTTCAGCCTTCTCATTTATCAGCTCCAAAGCCTTCAGCATAGGGGCAGGATGGGGCTTGACGGGATGGGCATCATGGTAGCCAACGATAAAACTTGCAGGAATCTGGTGATAGTCAACGATTCTTTCCACGTAGGGACGTGGTGAGCTGCTGACTATTACCATCTTGATTCCTTGTGCTTGTATGTGGTCAAGGACTTCCTGAATTCCTGTATACATGGAGGTATATGGGATAAGTCTATATGCCTCGTGCCAGTTTCTCGTCTTTCTGGCATTTTCCAGTAGCGTGGTATCTACAAGGGTCAAGTCCAAGTCAAAAATCATTCCTTTTATCATAGGCTAAAATAATGAATCCTTGATTTTGACCTTGTTGATCTTCTCTACTGACTCTCTGATGGTGGCAAGAGCTTCTTCGAATGAACCGGATGTCAGGGCATGAGCTTTTCCTTCTTCCAGGAACTTCTTGTTGCCCTCAGCTTTTCCGTCAACCTGTCCGTCCATGTTCTTGTATCTGATCATGAAGAGTGGCTTTTGGGCATTGAGGGTGGCGTTTACTGCATGCATGGTTCCTCCTCTAAGACCTGTCTGGATGACGATGGTTGCGTATGAGAGTCCTGCCTGCAGTCTGTCACGCTCCACTAAGGTATAGCGGTTGCCTCTTTGTCCTACTGGATACTCAGAAAGTAGCAATCCTCCGCTTTCCACGATATTCTTGGCCAGTTCCAGGTTCTCCTTTGGGTAGATGGATTCCCAATCCAAGCCGTTGGAAAGGAATGCCGTAGTGGTCCCCTTCACGTTCAATGCTCCTTGGTGGGCGGTGGTGTCGCATCCTGTGGCAAGACCTGATACGATGTTGAAGCCTTGTTCTGCGAACTTTTCAGCGAAGTAGATTCCTGCATGGATTCCTGCTTCTGTTGGTTCTCTTGTGCCGATGATGGCGATGCCTGGCATTTGGAGAGCTTTGACGTTGCCTCTGTAGAACAGAATCAATGGGGCGTCTGCATTGCCATCTTCATTGATGGTCTCGCGCAAGATTTGAGGGAAGGCTTCTTCGTAATAGGAGATGATGCCTACACCTTCTCTTTCTGCATCGTTGATGCAGGTTAATGCCTTTCTGTTAGCTTCCTGGAGATCTGTGGCAGAGTACTTTTTGAACTTCTGTTTCTTGAGAGTAGGCCAGAAGTAGCACAGATCTTCGATGGTTTGCACATGGGACGGAGCTACCTCGGCTATGGAGAGAACGGTTCTGTTTCCACAGCCCTTGAGGTTCTTTAATGTCAATATGAGTTCTGTATTGAGTGCCATATTTCTTTATATTCTTTTTCTTTGTTATTAATTCTGTTATGCATCTGCAAAAGTTGTTATTTCTTTCTTTTTGATTTCCCAATATCTTGGAGAAAAAATACTTGCTTTTGCAGCAGCACGTTCTGTTTGTGTTAGTCGATGTTCCAGTAGGCGTCAGGATCGCCATCGAAAACGTCGTCTATGTCCTGGTCGCTCCAGCCTTCTACGTCTTGGGCATATGAACCGTTGTAGTTGTTGTATGTCTTTTCCTCCTCGTAGTAATCTGATGGATCGTAGTCGTCTTCCTCCTCGTAGTCATCTTCCTCCTCGTAGTAATCTGATGGATCGTAATCGTCCGTCGGATCATAATGAGGATGGTAATCTGGGTTGAAAGTCTTTGCCAGGAACACTCCTGTTACGCTTGCTGCCCCCATGGTTTCCAGCTTTTCTGCCACCATCTGAAAGGTTCTACCTCTTGTGATGATGTCATCAATGACGATGATTTTCTTTCCAGCGATTTCACTGGTATTGAAGCCGAAGCCTTCGATTGGATTTCCGGTTTTTCCTGTGAGGTGACCAGCTTCATGGTCGTGCTCATTGTAGATGGCATTGATTGCCACCTTGTAGCCGGCAGTCTGGATTGCTTCTGCAAGCTTTTTGTAGCGAGTTTGTGTTTTGCTCTTGGTGGATGCAGGGATGAAGCAGATGCACCAACTTGTCTTCTCTCCATTGGTTATTTCCTGGATCTTGTTCAGGAATCCACTCTTAATTTCGTCGTTGAGGTTGCCGTTTTTGAAGTTGTAGCAAGTCTGACGGTCTGCCAACTGCTGGGCATTTGCCTGATATCTCACTGGGAGATAGTCTTTGAGGTATTGATAAGTTTTCATTTTAATGTTTGTTTATTTATTTAATTTATATTGTTGTCTTATTCCCATGTGGGAGATGTTGCTGAGTATTCTGCCTTTTCCTTTTGGTGGGTTAGGCTGAATGGCTGACCCAGTCTGGATTGATTGTTTTGGCGAGGAAGAGACCTCTTACCATGTTGGCACCATTTTTAGTGAGCTTGTTGGTTGTTTGCATGAATGTCAAGCCTCTTGTGATGACGTCATCTATGAGGATGATGTTTTTGCCGGCAACGTCGCTTGTCTTGATGTCGAAGTTCTCTGCTGGGTTTGTCTTCTTGCCTGTGATGTGGCCTGATTCCTGATCCTGGATTGGCAGGATGGTGTGGTAGTCGCAGGCAATTCCTGTTTCCTTCTCGATGAAGGTTGCGAGCTTTTGGTAGCGGCAAGCTGTCTTGTGGTGGGTGGATGCTGGTATGAAGCATACTCTCCAGTTGTTTCCACCCAGTTCTTTTTTGATATCCTTGATGTATTCTACGATTGTGTTCATCAAGCTAAGGCTGCAGTAGCCGTTTTTGAAGTCGTAGATGGCTTGTCTGTCACTCTCTTGCTTCATTGTTGCGGAGTATCTCTTTGGGAGGTATTCCATGATGTGTTTATATGTATAGCTCATGTCATTTGTTATTAATGGATTAAACATCTCAATGATGCCGCTAACTACTTAACCATAGTGGCTTTGGTTTTTCTGGGTGCAAAGGTAGGGGGCTATAGTGAAATGATATTTCAGTGGCTCATTTTTCCTGTTTTTTGTTATTTGGGTATACATTCTATACCTTATTATATATGAGCCAGCGGCTATCATTAGCGGACGAATCCCGGAACTGAGGTGATGAAGCCGTTTTCTCGTTTACACTCTGGGTGTCCTGTTGCAGGGGCAACCACATCTGTTCTACCGTTCTCCTTAGCAGCTGCGAGAACCATGGCGGAAACGATGTAGGTTACATTTTCCTTAGGTTCCGGGAGACCTTCGATCTCTCCGTGCTTGACCTTGCAGATGCCGCATCCGTTGAACCTGGTATAGGTATCTGCCACTCTTGCGTTTCCTTCCGTAGGAAAGCTGCTGCCATCATTCAGGGTGATGGTGTGGGGGGTGAGGTTGATAAATTTCATTTCTCTCTTTTTTATGATTTTTATTTAGTTTTTTATACTTGCCATGCTCCTTCTGAAATGGGAGCAAGTGCTTTGTTTTTTAATTCGAGTGCAAAGGTAGGGGCATATAGTGAAACGATATTTCACTGGCTCAATTTTGTAGATTTTGATAGTTAGGTATGATTTCTATACCTTAATATATATAGTGTATTTTTCTTCTCTTCTTGAAAATCTTAAATACAGGTATTGGGGTGATAGATGAGATGCAGAATTAATCTCCTTTTGATGTTTGTTAGTGCTGAACCATGTTTTGGGGGTGGCTTGTTGAATTTGCGTGTTTTCAAATACGGTTAATAGAGTTAAATTTTTAAGCTAAAATTGGTAGAATATTTAAGAATAATTGGCTTGTATATCTCGAAAAAAAGTCGTACCTTTGCACTCGCTAAGAAAAAGTTAATTTTCGGTTAAGAAAAGTGAAGAATTATTTAGTAGAGTTCTATAACTTATTGATAATCAGTATAGTCTTATAAAGACGAGTACGAGACCATCTTCCATTACAACAAGGATTAAGACTAACCTGTTGAGAAGTAAGAACTTTATCCTCAGCAGTACGAGACCATCTTCCATTACAACAAGGATTAAGACTGAATAGTCTCTCCGATAGTGAAACCATTCCCGGTACGAGACCATCTTCCATTACAACAAGGATTAAGACTTACTTATTTTTGTTTTCATAATAAACTAAAAAACCAGTACGAGACCATCTTCCATTACAACAAGGATTAAGACTAAACATCAAATTAAATACCAAATGGATTTGTAATAAGTACGAGACCATCTTCCATTACAACAAGGATTAAGACACTTCGCCCGTGAGGTTGATGGTTTCACCTGGAGTAAAGTACGAGACCATCTTCCATTACAACAAGGATTAAGACCTGGGATAATAACTTGCTCTTGGAAGAAGTGAACGTACGAGACCATCTTCCATTACAACAAGGATTAAGACTCTGCTTTGGACCAACGAATATCATCATTAAAGTACGAGACCATCTTCCATTACAACAAGGATTAAGACAGCTTTTCATAATTAAAACATATTAAATTAATGAGTACGAGACCATCTTCCATTACAACAAGGATTAAGACGCTATCATCTGCTTTTTATAAGCAGAGATAGATTTGTACGAGACCATCTTCCATTACAACAAGGATTAAGACTCTGCTTTGGACCAACGAATATCATCATTAAAGTACGAGACCATCTTCCATTACAACAAGGATTAAGACAGCTTTTCATAATTAAAACATATTAAATTAATGAGTACGAGACCATCTTCCATTACAACAAGGATTAAGACGCTATCATCTGCTTTTTATAAGCAGAGATAGATTTGTACGAGACCATCTTCCATTACAACAAGGATTAAGACGCTAATGATGAATAGGTGTGCGTTCCGTCATTGATGTACGAGACCATCTTCCATTACAACAAGGATTAAGACCACTTTTATCTACATCATTTCATTTAGTGACATTAATGTACGAGACCATCTTCCATTACAACAAGGATTAAGACAACTATAACTAAAGCACAATTAGCACCAAATTGTTTAGTACGAGACCATCTTCCATTACAACAAGGATTAAGACACATTATTTATCTTTTCATTCTTAATCATAATATATTCAAGTACGAGACCATCTTCCATTACAACAAGGATTAAGACCCAATTCACATTCTCTAATTAATTGATTAACTGCAGTACGAGACCATCTTCCATTACAACAAGGATTAAGACTTCAATCTAGCACTGTTGCCAAATGGCTGCCAGCAAGTACGAGACCATCTTCCATTACAACAAGGATTAAGACATCACCATTTAAAGCACTTATATAATTACGTACAAAGGGTACGAGACCATCTTCCATTACAACAAGGATTAAGACGGTTGTCTGATTTGTGGCGTCAGCTATCTGACGTGCAGTACGAGACCATCTTCCATTACAACAAGGATTAAGACTTGTCAGGAGTAAGACCTTCAACACGCATACGAATGTACGAGACCATCTTCCATTACAACAAGGATTAAGACTTTAGTATGCCTTGCGCTTGCGGAAACGGCATTTTTGTACGAGACCATCTACCATCACAATAAGGATTAAGCTTTAGAGTTAGTAAGAGTTTTTGGGGGGAAATTTAGCTAACTTTATTACTTCAATTAAAGTAATACCGATATTACTGCAGACAACTTCACAAAAAGTTGTTTGAAGGTATGGGTATGACTCCACATGGAAAAGATACACTAGTTTCCGTGTACTACAAATATCAAACTGATGATGGTGGAAAGACTACAGTCCGCCTTTCTGAACAAAGTGGAAAGGCACTTACCATTATCAAGATTCCTAAGACATCACCAAATTTTTGAGAGCTTTTTTGTGTTAAAATAAGCAAA
>ERZ773209.1371-NODE-1371-length-14521-cov-2.551224_pt1 | contig 14521 bp, 9 predicted proteins | sample MGYA00511109_ERZ773209 | MGnify/ENA primary metagenome ERZ773209 (study PRJEB29015, sample SAMEA2737786) | human gut metagenome | biome: human gut; feature: human-associated habitat; material: faeces | place: China | collected 2012 ...
GGAGTATCCGCTGGCCTACGAGATGGCCACGCAGGCGTGCAGCGTGTTGCAAGACGTCAGCCCGAACCCCATCAAGGAGGACGAGATCGGTTATATCGCCGTCAGCTTTGCGCTGGCAATTTTCAAAACGCCGCCCGCAATAGCATACATACTTTTACCGTTAAGACTTGCCTGTGCAATATCAGCCCCGGTCAATGTAACCTCCCCCTGCAATGTGGAGATGGCACCAGAAGCCGATGTATCTACATCGGTCGCAACGAAAGTTTCTTCTGCCGCTTCGCCCTCAATCAAATAGTGGTTGAGGATTTTTTGTTCGGCTTTTGTGAAATACTTGGAAATAGACAGCTGCTCTACAACACCCTGAATATCAGTGGTATACCGATCAATCTCTGCCTGCAAATTCGCAATCACTGTTTCTTGCGCCTCAATCTCAGAGTTCTTTGCAGAGATTTTCTCATTGATCTCTGTCAGCTGTTGCTGTTGACTTGTCTTTCCAGCGGCAGTAGATTCCAGAGCCATTGTCTGGATAATTACGCTTTGTTGCGTAGTCAGGACTTCCAAATCGCCTTTCAGCGAAGCGAGTGTCACTTCCTCCGCCAGCCTTTGGGCGGTTCTGGATGCCCGTGCTGCTACCAGATTGGTGTAGTGAGTTTGGTTGCTTTTAATTGCAGCATTCCAGCTCTTGACACGCTCGGCCAAAGTAACTGTGCTGCCCTCGGCGATCACATCAAAATCGCCGTTGGAAATGAAGTATGACAGGTTTACCATGTAGTCTGTGCCGATCGGGTTTACATCCCGAATACTCAGGTCGTCCGATCCGTACAGATGGAGCTTTGTCACCATATCATCGGTAAGCTCTTCCAGATCAACCGCGTCCACCAAATTCTGATAACTCAGATAGATAGGTACGGTTCCACGGCTTTTGCCTGCGTCGTAAGCACTAATTGTCCTGGCGTACACGTCAAACACAATCGTGCAGTTATACTTCTCCATAGCACTGCCATAGCAAAAACTCAAGGCGTCGCTATCGTACTCGTCAAAGGTGCGATAACATCCAATCAGCTTGGGGTCAACATACCCAATACTCCATGTCGTATCCAATTCCAGAATACGGCCCAGAATAGTATCCTCCGGCTGAACAGGATTCCAGAAGTTATACGTTCCTTCTTCCAAATAGAGTTTCTTTTTCTCAAAAAGCTGCTCAATAGAGTATCCGGTAATATGCTTTACCTCAGATACACCGTCACCTGATGTAGCCGGCCTCTGAAGAATGTAGATACCAAGCTGTTCGGTAAACAGCATTTTGTAGCTGGTCAGCAAACGATAAACCGGATTGATTTTCCCATCGGAATGCCGAGGGACATCGAACTCAACGCGGCTTACATCCGCATAGTTCAATTCAAAATTAAGGTTACTGACCCAAGGAATAACCCCAAGCTCTTTACCGGCCAGAGTCTGCAACCGCAAAGCGGGCTGCTTAATCTGGCTGGCTTCCAATTTAGAATAGTCCAGGTACACCTCTGGCCTCCTTTCTTATGCTCCGACGTTATAAAGGTATCGACCGCTGATCGTTACGCTCCCAGTTCCAGTGAATACCAATTCATTGTCTCCGGGTTCCAACTCCAAAAACACAAAATTGAAGTGTTCATAAAGATCGTAGCCAGAAACTTCCTCGGTAACTACCTGGTTCTCATTGTCAACACGGATAGACAAACTGCTTCCCGGCAAATTATCAAACCGCATTTCTGCTCCGGTCGTCTTGTTCTTTACTGCAAAACTGGTACAGCCGGCAGCAAGAGTGACCAACATTTCTGGGCGCAACTTTTCCATGCAGGTACTGTCGTTGTAAAACCGCACCGCTGTTCCCCCGCTGATTTGATAGGTCTTCGCAAATGGATAACTATATCCATATGGGCAGTCGCAGATGATTTTAGCTTCAAACGCCATAGGCACCCAGCTGAGATGAATAGGCGTCAGTTCCTGAACGAGACACCGGAATTGAATATGCTCCATATCCGGCTGATCAATACTGAGCCATTGGTACTCCTGATACCCTGTCAGCCATTTTGAAACCGCCTGCATTTCATAGCGATCCAACTTATGATCTGCTCCGAAAATCAACGTAAAGCTCAACGGACTATCGTTATATCGCACACCATAGTGGATCGGCGCAACACGATTTGCCAGCCGCGTCTCCACCAGATTTGCTTTATTGCCAAAACTATTGGCACTATGTTTATTGCTGGACATATCCGCAATGTACATACCAAACATGGAAGCGGGCATACCAGCATAGGTAAATTCATAGCTTTTGAACATTGTCTTCCCTTCCTTGCTATATGAAAGGGACGCCCAATTTCGGGCGTCCCAATCTTATCTCCCGATTCCAATGAGCCGTCCAATCTGATTGACCATATCGCGTGTAACCTTGATATGCTTATCAACCGTAGACTGGTCGGTACCATGAATGATCGTATCGCCAATCTGCACTTCAATGGGTCTGCTGTTGTTGGTGATATTATTTACCGTCTTACTGCCGCCTACCTGCTTCATCACATCAGACAAAGTAGACTTGCCAGCATAATCCGGCAGATCACTCATTGCGTCAGAGAGCATATTGATACGATCCATCTGTGTGGTCAGATTGTCCACCATCTGTTCGCTCAATACCCACTCCTTGGTTTTCAGCAGAGAGAGTTGTTCGTTGGACTTGATATCTCCTCCGCCGACAATGCCACCCTCATGATAGGTGTACTTTCTGTACTTATCGTACAGCAGTTGCCCACCCACGCGATCTACGTACCAAACACCATCACTGCCGCGCACCGCAGTAATGCCATACTGTGCCAGCTGTGCGCCAAGCTCAAGATTGCGCCGGTTCAGATAGAGCTTGCCGGCAGCATCTTCATAAGCGTGCTGCTTGCTGTTTGCATACATTTCTTTGATGATCGCATGGATCATATCTTCGCCGCTGGAGCTATTGTCGTAGGTAGCATTCCCAACTTGGAAATTTGTTCCGCTGGACTGCGTGGCCTTGATGTCTCCTCCGATACTTCCCAGAGCAGACACGTAACTTCCATACCGTTGTGCAGCAGCCAAGCAGTTATCCCAAGCATTCGCAATATCACTGTTCAGCACATCACCATACTGCGTGTTCCAACTGATCAGCTCGCTATACAGCGTATCCCAGTGAGACTCGATATAAGAGATTGCCATATCATAGAGCTTCTGATGAGAAGAGATACTGTCTTCCAGAATCCCAATTTCCTTATCCTTCTCGTCATGATAGGACTCTTCCATCTTATCCAGAGCGTCCTCCTGAGCCTCCAGTGTTCTGTCCGCCTGTTCGTCGGCCAAATCAGACTGAAGCTCACTCAGTTCTTTGAGCAACGCAGCTTTTTCAGCCTGAGCTTCGCGGCTGTCATCCAGAGAAAGCATACGAGCTTGCAGCTTCGCAATCTCACGCATTTTAGATGCCATGGTCTTCTGGTGATCTGCCTCGTCTTTGCTGGCCTCCAATGACTGCTTCTTCAGGTCGATAATTTCAGAGTACGCATCCTTCATGTCCTCCAATCCGTCGATCTGATCTTGGATACGCTGTTTCAGCATATCCATTACATAATCGAGGATGTCGTTCAATCCGTTCTGCATCTCCTCTAACTCGTCCGTCACGCCACCCACGGTTTTACCAATGCTCTGTACGGCGTTGTCCGCCATAGCCCGAATTGCATTGATATTCCGCAACGCCGCTTGGTACTGATCTTCGTCCAGTCCAGCCAAAGCCAGATTTGCATAGACCAATCCCCAAGTTGCGTTAGTAGCCTGTTCGGTTGCATACAGCAAATTATTCAGAGTTGCGATATCGCCCTCAGACTTTGCCATACGAAGCGCTTCTACATAGGCCAAAGAACTCTCAATCGCCATCTGCTGCGTCCGTGCGGCAATAACCGCTTGGATGCGCTCTTCGTTGATGACAAGCTGCCCATTCTCATCAATCAGGTACGCTACGTACTTCTGCCCAAGCCCGATAATACTCTGCAAAGTATCTACGGTAATGAACCCGCTCTGGGCATACTCGTCCGCCGCGTCATGGAGTGTGTCATAAACATTTTGGATAGTATCAACCGCGTCGGAAGCCTCTTCAACGATACCATCCAGAAGCTCCATAATCTGCTTACGGGCTTCCTTGATATCCTGTCCAAGTTCTTTCCAACTTTCCGAACCGTCACGATTTTCCTCGTTCAAGTCCGTCAGAGAATTGATAAGATCCTCAGTTTCCTTCCTCAAACCATTTGTGGCCTCCTGCAGAGTGTCGTATCCACCCTTACTATCGGCCACCAGCTCATTCAGGTGCTCCATGTTTGCGATCCAAAGTTCATTGGTATCGGCGTTATACTGTACCTCGAACCCCAGATCTCGCAGCGCCTTAACGCCGGAGGAGATCGTGCTTTCCCTTTGGTCATTCAGATTTTGCAGCGCCTCTTGCTCACGCTGATAGGCACCGATCAGCTGACGCTCCAAAAGGATTTTCTCTCTCAAATCGTCAGAGTTATCAATTTTGGTTTCAAGCTCCGCTCTGGCCTCTTGTGTCTTGCGCAGCCGTTCAACCGCCTCTCGATAGTCGTCAATGGTAGCGACATACTCTTCGACATCTTTCTTAGAGCTGCTACCCGACTTCGTATCGCTCTTGAAACTCTTCAAAGGCGCATTTTTCAACGCCTGCAAAGCCGCGATTTGTCCATCAATCTGGCTGATCGCGTCTTGGTACTTGGAAACATCCAGTTCAATCTGGGAAATAAAGTCCTCCAGATTGCTTTCCTTAGCGGTGTAGGAATATTCTGTCCCCTTAAAGCTACCGCTTGTCAGGTTGAGCTTAATGCCACTACCGCCAGTACCACCACCAGACCCACCTTGTACGTCAGCCGATCCAGCTACTGTACCGCTTGCAACACCAGCAATAGCCTTAGCTGTCTGGTGTGCCTGCTTTGCGACAGAAGCAAGATCCGTCTTTACGCTGGTCAGGTTGTTGTACATCGTCTGCGCCAGATCATAGGCAGCTTGATTAAAGTTGCCATTTACATCCGTGCAGACCTCAGCCGCTACCCGGTTGAACTCTTCCGCATTTTGAGCCATAGCAGCCGCCGCCAGCTTGAACGCAGTCGCCTCATCAACGCCAGCATCAATCAGAGCCTGAGCAACAGCGTTACCGGCATTGATCCGATACTCCGCCAGCTCTTTTGAGATATCTCCCTCACCCTCAGCAACCGCTTTGGCAAGGTCAAGCTGCGTCTGAGCTGCTTCCATCTTGGCCTGCAAGACTGCCTTTTCAGCTTCCAGCTGGGCAATTTGCCCATCAATCTGAGCATCCAATTCAGCCTTTTTGCCTTGAATGAAAGAGTTTACTACACCCTCATTAAGGATAATCTGACCATCAGCCGCTACTTGGGCATTATTCATGATCTCAGGATAGACCTTGGCGAACTCCAAAGCCTTATCCAATGACATGGTAAACCCGTTGGCTACCCCAGCCTGCAAATCTGCAAGCGTCCGGAAAGAATCAGAGATAGTATCAATGGTAGTTGCAACATTCGAGAAGTTTTGCAAGGCAGAAGTATATGCGTCCAGATCACCGGTGATTGAACCGTACAAACTGCTGTAGATCGCCAACTTGCCCTGGTTTTCAGCAATCGCCTCGTTGTTTTTCTTGATTTCCTCTGTGGCGTTGCCGATCATGCCCGACCACAGACCACCATCATTGCCAAGGTTACGCTGCTCCTCGTAATACTTAATGCTCTCTTGCAGGGTGGCGTTACGCTCTTGAAGCGAGTCGATCTCCTTTTGGATCTCGTCCATCTCGCCCTGCATTTTAGCATTAGCGTTTTCTTTCCATGCCGCTGTGTTGAGCTTTACGACGCCGTTCTCCTCGTAGAGGTAGTCCAGATATTTTTCCTCAGCACCGGCAAGAGACTCAATAGTTTCAGCAGACAATCCGCCGCCACCGGCCATATCACTTTCGGCAGACGCCAAAGCATCATACGAAGACTGCAACCCCGAAATAACATCGGTCAGTTTTTCCAGCTGTGCAATATATACAGAAGTGCCACCGTTGTTGGTGGCCTGTTGCATTGCTCCGCTGAACTCCGGGAAGGTATCGTTGGCAAGCTCCAAAAGGATCTTCTTATATGCCTCAGAATACTCCGTGCTATCCTTGATCCCCTGGATATATCCGTCGAAAGCATCCTGAGTATTGATATCAGTAGTTTTCAGCGTCTCTCCAAGGTCAATGACCGCCTCATTTTTGAGGAAGTTCTCTTGAGCGGAGTTATAATCGTCTACGAGTCCCTGATAAAACTCAATCTGCTGCTGAACGTTGTTGAGGACATCTTGGGATGAGTCCCCAAGCCAGCTATCAGCCATGCTTTGCCAGCTATCGTCACTCAAAAGTACGTGCTGGAGTTCTTTGTACATTGCCAGGACTTCTTCTGCGTTCTTTCCTGCCAGTGCATAGCTAATACTGATTTGCCCGTTGACATTTTCCCACGCATCATTAACATAACCGATCTTTCGCAAAATCTGGTCAATGCCACCTGCGTCAGTAACAACGCCAAGGAAATTCGTTCCAGAACCTTCAGCGTTGATACCTTGGTTATATCGTGACATTGCGTCACGGTACTTGGTATCCAAAGTATCTCTGGCGTCATACGCTGCTTGCAGTTTAATGTTGTCGAGCTTCTTGATCTCGTCATCCAGCTTGCCATTAACCAGATCAAGATTATCAGCCTGCGCCCCAACCAGATCCGTAATATCTTTCTGGATACGCTTCGCCGTCTCTCTGGCAGAAGAGTCGAAGTCGCCGGCAGTTGCCAGCTCTTTATACTCTGCAATCAGATCGGCAAGCGAATTACGCTGATCATTAGCCGCCTCCGCAGCCTCAGTCATAGACTGACGAGCTTCTTCTGCCCGTTGCTTTACGCTTTGCCATACCTGAGCCAAAGCCATGACAGCAGTAACTGCCAGGGTAATCCATGTCATGGGGTTAGTCGCCATCGCCGCAAATGCGGCCTTGGCGTTGGCCCCAACAACCTTCCAAGAAAATGCCTGCTTCTCATTCGCTGCGGTCTGTTGCAGAGCAGCAACGATTGCTTCCTTCTGAGCAGCCGTCAGTTTCTTGGAGTTTAGGATCTCGGTCATCATTGCGGCGGTAATCTGCTCGGTCGTCCGCTTCTCGGTAGCTTTCGCCATATTCTTGGCAAGCGTAGCAGCAGTCGTTTTATCCGTAGCAGCCCTTTCCGCCAACTCTTGGATCGTATATCTCTGTGCAGAAGCAATCAGACTGGTCATTGTCATGACCTGCTTCTTCTGCTCCGCAGTCAGTCCAAGTGCGCTCATTGCTGCCGCACGCTGAGACTTATCAAGTCCCATCAGCTTAGTAGCATAATACTGTACACTTGTGGCGCTACCGTCCATAACCACGCCAGACGCTCTGATAGCCTCTGTCACCGGAAGGACAGTGCTCTGGAGCATATTCATTTCGGCACGGAATTTATAAATCAACGCAATCGCACCAACAAGACCGATTGTACCAAACAATCCCAGCTTCTCCGTCAGCTGGTCAATCCCGTTGGAAACAAGGTTCAAAGCATCAACAACGAGCTTCATATCGTCGGTCTGGAACAGATTCTGAGCCACACCAACCCATGTTTCTTTCAGTGCATTCAGCTTATAATCCAACGATTGCGTAATCTTGTCCATCTCGCGTCCTGCGCTGCCGGCGCTCTCTTCCATCTTTACGATGGCACTACGCGCCTGATCAAAGTTGGACAAAATCGCGGCACCAATCTGAGCCTGCCGTTTACCGAACAGAGCCTCCAAAAGGTTAGCTCTATTCTTATCGGTCAGCTCATCCCAGATATCCGCAATATCGGACAGAATGTCATAGGTAGAACGATAAGTCTCGGGATCGTCCGCCTCAAACAAACTGATACCCCGGTTATTATTGCTTGCGACCTTAGTGAGATCGGCAATCGTACCGGTCAATTCGGACACGTCTGCGGAGTATTCCTCCGTCTCCTCATCATAGCCACGGATACGCATTGACAAGGTTTTCAGACCGTTACCAACCGTCGCCGCGTCTCTTGTGATTTCGATAGCGGCGGTCGCCAGAGCTACCGTTTCCTCAAATGTATTATTTGCAGCAGCCATAGCAGCAGAGCTACGGGTCATAGCCTCCACAATATCACCGTTGGACACGGCGAACTTATTACCCACTTCGTTGACCTTGGAGATAATACCATCCAAAGAATCTTCAACATCGAGGTCGTAAGCCTTGATGATACTTACCAAGCCGTCTGTCGCCTGGGTAATATCCATGTCGGGAGAAATAGCTTCAAAGATAGCAGAGTTTTCTGCCAGCTTTGCGGCATCTTGCATAGCATAGCCCAGTCGTGCCCATTCCGCCGTCTGAGAAATAACTTCCTCAGTGGTTACACCCAGCGCTTTGGCTGTGCCATTGGCACTATGATAGAAACGGTCATACTCCTCTCTGGTCGCGGTCGTGACTTTTTGCAGGTCAATCATGGCCGTATCCAGATCAACGATCGTAGTAAGTGCAGATCTCAGCAGCCGGAACGCACGGAAGAGAAGCGTAGTAGCAGATACCCACTGGAGTACCTTACCTACGTTGTTCTTCAAAATGTCGCCCAAAGACTGCATATTCTTTCCAGCAGCTTTGACCTCAGATTTGAACGTGCTAAATTGCGCCGTCCATTTTCTCAGATCCATCTGATTGTCAACGCGCTTGAGGTTTTCACGTAGCTGTTGGAATTGCGCATTAAGACCAGGATCTTGTTTCAATGCACTCCATGTTCTTCCAACCGTTTCCAAATCAGCTTTTGCTTTCTCCAAGTTTTGAGTAAACTTGAAGTCGTTGACATCACCACGCTGGACGCGGAGAAGTTCAGACATTTCCTTACTGCAAGCACCAATCAGAGATTGCAGCCGCTCATATGTCGCAACCTTCTCCCTATCCCCCATATCAGCGCCATACTGTGCCGCTGTCTCCCGGAGCAGTCTCATATTCTGCACGAGATTTTCTGTGGGGGCCACCACCTGGCTAAACTTCGTTTGCAAATCAGCAATGGTAGACGGGATACTCTGCATTGCGACATCGTAATCTCGCGCTTTGTCAGCCAGCTCCATCTGGGTATAAACCAGTTGGGTACCATTCAAAAGACGGCTCTGTTCAAGAGCCGTCGCCTGCTTCGCATATTGAATAATATCAGCATAGGGAACCAGCTGTGCCTCCAGAGCCGCCCGCTGATTATTCAGCACAGACAGTTGACCTTGCAAAGCCAGCAACTTGTTTTTGTCGTCGCTGGTATTCAGCTTTGTCATAGAAGACTGAACAGAGGTAATCTGCTTGTCCAGAGAGATCAACTGAGTATAGATCTTGTTCGCACCACGCAGCCGCTCCTGGAAGACAGCCACATCATTGTTCAGCTGGTCAAAACTGTTGAGGAAAGCTACCAACTGATCTTTGGTGCCGACGCCTTGCAAAGTTTTCTTCAATCCGTCGATCTTACTCTTGAACGTGTCGGTCAGTGTTCCGGCAGATTCCAGTCGTTTCTCCAAGGCTTCCAGCCCGGAAAGCTGGTCGGACTTGATAGAACCGATATCCTTTGTTCTCAGCTTGGTTGCCACATACTCGGCGTTCTGGTACTCTTTGACCAAACGCTGCAAGCCGGAAATCTGAGCTTCCAGGTTAGAGCGTTGAACATTATCCAACCGCCCCTCGGCGGCAATCATGGTCTCAATCTGAGCATTGACTGCGGCGTAAGTATCATTCAGCGCTGTCAAATGAGCACTATCCGTAATCGGCTTTACAGAAGTTTGACCGACATAAGCGGCTTGAATATCAGCCAAAAGAGCCTTTTGGCGATTCAAGTATGAAACCCTTGATTCATTGTCCTTCTTGGCCTGAGCCGCTACCTGCTCCTGCTCTCTGCGCTGACGCTCCAGATTTGCAGTCACATTGGTCAAATGGGTATTGATTTCGCCCGTCTCCGCATTATAGGTTTGCAGATACGTGACGGTTCTCTGCATCTGATCCGTACCCTGAATGGTCAGATTCAGCATACGTTCCTCTTCGCCGTTCACCGCTTCCCAGCGGCCAGTGATTCGGTCAATCTGGATACCCATTTGATCCAGTTGATCAGTCATGGCACGAGAGATGTCGGGGCCGACCTTCAAATTATTAAGCTCAGTCTTAATCTTGTTGACAGAGCTTTGATCCAAGCTCAAAGAAACACCAACGCTTTTGGATTTTGTTGCTCTGGCGATTTGCTGAGTAATCCGCTGAGTTTGAGACTGAATACCAGCTTCGTCCAGAGTTACACCAACCTTGATGCTGCTTTTGGAATTGATCAGCTTTGCAATGTTGGGAAGTTGCGCAGAAATACGTTGTGCGGAAGCCTCTTCATCAGCCTCCAGCTCACTGGTCAATACAATTTTCAGATCTTCGTCCACATCTCTCACCACCTTTTTCTGTTAAATTTCATTTCACATTGATCCCCTGTCGTCTCAGTCCAGCTTTCAAAGCATTTACATGAGCGCGGCTTTCTTTCAGGTGCTCAATGGTTTTTGCAGTAAAAGGACGAGGCTCCATATAGCGCCTACGGCTGGGAAAATCATAGTGATAGAATTTATAACCGTCTCCAAATTCCACCAGCTCAGGTAGATTTTTACCAGTCGTTACCTGATCGTCGTTCATACAGCCACCCGGATTCGGTTCAGTCATATTGACCACGACCATCACGCCGCCCTTTGCTGCTCCGCCTCGGATTTCAATGTTGTAGGGATCTCCCAATCCGCCGTATTCTCCACGGCGACGGTACATCCGAGGGGTATAGACCTTGTACACCTCAGAGTAGATGGTGGCAGCTTCTTCATCCTGGACTTCCTCAAAGACTTCTTTTGTCATTGCGTCGTCGATTTTTGCCATAAGCTGCTTGTTTGCCTTTTCAAGCGCTTCCCGAATGTTCATGCCGCCACCTCCCACTCAATAATTTTCTTTGTTGCTTACGCCTTTCTTGAGTTCAGCAGACCTTGCAGGATTCCACCTTCACCCAGTCCTTTGGTACCTTCGGAAAGGATACCGGCATACTGCATGAGCGACTCCGTGTCGATATCCTTCACCTTATCGGCCAATCCCTCCAGCAGATCGCGGAGAGCTGTATCCGTACCATGATCGGCAAGAATACTGCTCTTTTTCCAGTCGATAGCCTGCCCGCACAGGGGAACCATCTCATTCAGCATATCCTGATATCCGGCGTTCTGGACGTGATCCAAGTCCATAGCCAGATACAGCTCATTCATGGCATCCACATCCAGAGCGGGAACACCCACTTCATCTGTCTCGTTTTTGAGCGTCATGGCCGGGATATTGGTACACATCTGGAGAATAGTAGCTCGCAGCATAGGCGAGACATACTCAGGGCGGAACTTGCCCGTCGCATCGAAACATCCAGAAACCACACGATTCAGAAAGGTGCTCTTCTCTGCGATAGTCAGAGCTGTATGGAATGACACCTCAAAAGAGCCGTCCCCCACAGTAAACGCCTGGGTGTAAGCATCTTCCTTCTTGTTCTCTTTCAGAAAGGCTTTCACCGTATTTACAGCGATTTTCTTCATTTTATTGATCCTCCACAAGATTCATTGCCGCACGGAACGTCAGTTCGTCGGCGTGTTGGCTGATCCAGCCGCGATGATTTTCTACCAGTCGGCACACCGCCGTCCGATCATCACCTGCAAACCAGTTCAGATAGGGAACAAAACCGGAGCGCTCCGGGTGATCGAACAAATCATTCTGTCCCTCATGACCGATTACGATGATTTTGCAACTGTCATGTAAACGAGTCAGAACCTTCTTCAACTCGTCAAAGTAATAGTTCTGCGCCTCGTCGATGATTACCACTTTGTTCTCAAAGTTGGTACCACGCAGAAACGTGTGCGTAGCGCACTGGATATATGCGGTTTGATACTTCTCGTTGACTGCACCATCGTAAAATGCAGTATTGCGATTTACACCAATTTTTTCCAATGCTTCATAAAATGGCTCAAAATACGGCTCGGATTTTTCCTCGATCGTACCCTTCAAATATCCCTGCTTCTGCTCCTGAGTAGGAGAGGCAATATAGACGATGCCATCACACCGTCCGTATTGATAAAGCAAATTGGCTGTGGCCGTAGCAATCAGTGTCTTGCCGGTACCAGCTTTAGCATTGCAAAACACAATCAGCTTCTCCGTGTCCCAAATAGCATCCCGAAAAACTTTCTGGTATTCATCCAGTCTCAGTCCATAAAAAGGATGCTCCTGCAGGGTAGCGGGGACATCATAGATTTCCATGCTGGTATTTTTCTTTGCCATATCTTCTTCACTCCTATCAAAGAATGGTATCAATGTCAGTTACGATCTCGTCGGCAATACCCAACACGATCATTTCTTCACTAAACAAGAACCAATCACGGCGATAGTTCTGGTCGTAGACTTCCTCCGTGATTCGGGTGCTGGACAAGATGTACTCCTTCATGCGTTTTTCCAATTCCTTGGTAAACTCCAAGTTGTCCAACATTTTGCCGATGCTTCCGATCGCACCGGAAGATCCATCATGAATGAGACAACTGGTATGAGGAAAGACATAGCGCTTATGGCCGGCCATCAGCAGAAGTCCGCCAGCGCTGTACACTCGGCCCATACCGATCGTGTAAATCGGTGTCTTGGACAGGTGGATCATGTCGATGATGTGGAGCACCGTGTCCACGCTGCCGCCATCCGAATTGATGAAGATTTTGATGGGCTTACGCTCTTCCGGCGCAATTCCCTTATCCTCGGAGTTCCACTTCTTGATATACAAAGCGATATCAATAGTAGCGTCGCTGATATCGTCATTCCAAAGAATCTCGCGCTTTTTCAACCGGCGATAATATTCCACCATAGTGGGATCAGGCAATGTGGTGTCTAATACCCCCCCCACGTCGATAAAATCCTCGTTAAACTCCTCCATGAGCTTCTTAGTCATCTCGTTCTTTTTCATTGAAGTCGTCCTCGCTTCCGATTTTGATATTGTTTACGACGTAATGCCCAATCATCACAGCGTCCGCCAAGTTGTCGTTTTCAGTAACGATCCCATAAATATCCCTTGCAGCTTGCAACGATAGGATTTTTGATGTCTTTTTGCCCGTAGGTTCGACAGATGTGATCTTTGACTTGATCTCCTTTGTCGTCCTACCTCTTGCTTTGCAGTAATTTTGCCATTGTGTGGGTGCTACCAAATTGTACAAAATATTCGTTTTTTCACACATATTCACGAGTACGCCCTGTAGTTGAGCCAGTTTTTTGAAAGATTGAACATTCTTTCTAAGCTGAATGTCCTCCAAAAACACCGCATCAATGTCGTGCGTTCGGATCACCTCACTAAGCAAAGCCTCAATGTGCAAAATTGCCTGCTCGAATGTATAGTTTTTGCTATCAAAGCCCCACGTCCCATAGTCCAGCAGTTTCTTTACCTCATAGTCATAAACCGCCCATGCGCCGTGTCTGGCTTGGTCAACGGCCAAGATTTTCACCCGTCTCACCACCTTTCTTTATGAGTCTGAAAAGGAGGGCCGAAGCCCTCCTTCCCATTACTCCTGCTGCGACTCAGCCTCGTTATCCACCTGTTCTTCGGCCTTGGTTTCCTCCGCTTCGACTACTGCTTTCTTCGCCCTGCTGTTTTCGTGCGCCAAAGCATAGATTTCCGCCAGCAGTGCTTGCACACTCGGCGTATATTCTGCCGTATTACGAAGGTCGATGCCGCGTTTCCGAAGAGCGCTATATGCCTGTTTCGCATCGTGGTTGGCCTGATACCCCATGAGCACCGTCCAAATGTAGTAGTGCTCAGGGGTGTCAGTATGAAGCCTCCAGCTCCGCTCTTTCTCACAGGAATAGCAGGTTTTGTACGAAGCGCCGCACACCTTGCAATTCCGAATCATGGTAAACCGCCTTACTCCTCAAAGAGGATGTAGCACAGCTCCGCGTCGTCGGCGCAATAATCCTTCAGAGCAGTGAAGGAGAAGGGGTGCGTACCTTCCGTGGTCAGGTTGACCGTGAAGTTGTTGTCGATCTTGGCCTTGGGGAAGACAATCTTACCGGCACGCTTGACAGACGGGTTGCACACGTCAGCAGCCAGAATGTCCACGACATACATCGCGGCCTCGGCAAAGCTCTCGGCGCTGTCCACCAGCTTGACGGCAGAATCCGTCTCGTACTCATAGAACACACCAACAGTGGTTCCGACGAAGGAAGCGGGCAGAGTGATAACCTTGCCCTCGATCTTGGCGTTACCCTCATCAACGCCGACCTCGATCATACCGCTGATGTTCTTGTCCTCGCTCATGGTGTACACGGCAGCGGGGGCAGAAGTGGGCACGTGCTTCAGCGTAGCGGTCTTGGTGCCCTTGTCGTCCGTCACGGTGAGGATAGCAA
>ERZ773209.1385-NODE-1385-length-14400-cov-4.013384_pt1 | contig 14400 bp, 7 predicted proteins | sample MGYA00511109_ERZ773209 | MGnify/ENA primary metagenome ERZ773209 (study PRJEB29015, sample SAMEA2737786) | human gut metagenome | biome: human gut; feature: human-associated habitat; material: faeces | place: China | collected 2012 ...
GCGGTTGCAACCCCTTTTTTGCGGATAGGAGCCCCCGGAGCGGGGCGTGCCTAAATATGCGCGGCGATGAAGTCCCCGACCTCGGAGGTCGAGTAGCGGCGTTCGCCCTGTGCGGCGAGGTCTTCGGTGACGACACCTTCGGTGAGTGCCCGGTCTACGGCGGCCCGCACGGCGCTGCCCTCCGTGTCGAGCCCCAGGTGTTCGAGCAGCATGGCGGCCGAGAGGATCGTGGCCATCGGGTTGGCGATGTTCTTCCCCGCAGCCTGCGGATAGGAGCCGTGGATCGGCTCGAAGAGCGCCACTTCCGACCCGACGCTCGCCGAGGGGAGCATGCCGAGCGAGCCGCTGATGACGCTGGCCTCGTCGGTGAGGATGTCGCCGAACATGTTCTCGGTGACGATCACGTCGAAATGGGTCGGCTGGCGTACGATCTGCATCGCGGCGTTGTCCACGAACATGAATTCCAGCTCCACTTCGGGGTACCGGGCCATATCCTGCGCGACCTCCCGCCACAGGCGCGAGGTTTCGAGCACGTTGGCCTTGTCCACGACCGTCAGGCGCCGCCGGCGGCTCATGGCGAGCCGGAATGCGACGTCCAGCACGCGTTCGATCTCCGTGCGCGTGTAGGTGCAGGTGTCGAAAGCCTCCGTCCCGGCTTCGTTGCGCCCCTGCGGCCGGCCGAAATAGATGCCGCTCGTCAGTTCGCGCACGCAGATGAAATCGGTGCCGCGCACCACCTCTGCCTTGAGCGGCGAGCGGCTGGCCAGCGTGTCGAACAATGCGATGGGGCGCAGGTTGGCGAACAGTCCCAGCGATTTGCGCATGCGCAGCAGTCCCTGTTCGGGACGTACCGGGGCCTTGGGGTCGTTGTCGTACTTGGGGTCGCCGATGGCACCGAACAATACGGCGTCGGCAGCCTGGCAGATGGCGTGCGTCTCGTCGGGATAGGGGTCGCCCGTGGCGTCGATGGCGCAGGCGCCCACTAACGCCTCGCGGTAGTCGAATCGGTGTCCGAATTTCGCCGCCACGCGGTCGAGTACTTTCGTGGCCTCGGCAATGATCTCGGGGCCGATGCCGTCGCCGGCTAAAAGGGCTATGTTAACATCCATGGTCGTTGTATGTTGGTTCGATTATGTTCAGCATTTTGATCGTCGCCTTGATGGCGGCTTCGGTTTGGTCGGCATCCAGCCCGCGGGTCTTGAACTCCTTGCCGCCCGTCTCCCACGTGATGATCGTCTGCACGAAGGCATCGGTTCGTCCGCCGGGCGGGATCGAGACGGTGTAGTTGCGCAGCATCGGGAACTCGCGGCCGAGCTGGTGCTTGTAGATCTGCCTGAGCGCCCGCATGAAGGCGTCGTACTGGCCGTCGCCGACCGAGGTCTGCTCGTATTCGCAGCCGTTGATCTCGATCTTGAGCGTAGCGGCCGGGTGCAGCCCCTGTGCCAGCGACAGGCTGTAATTGAGTATCCGCACGGGGTTTTCGACCTGGTCGTAGCGCAGTACGTCGGCGATGATGTAGGGCAGGTCTTCGGCCGTCACCAGCTCCTTCTTGTCGCTCAGCTCGACCACCCGTTCGGTTACCTTGCGCATCGAGGCTTCGTCGAGCTCGATGCCCAGCGCTTCGAGGTTCTTCAGGATGTTGGCCTTGCCCGAGGTCTTGCCCAGGGCGTATTCGCGTACGCGTCCGAAGCGTTCGGGCAGCAGCTCGTTGAAATAGAGGTTGTTCTTGTTGTCGCCGTCGGCATGGATGCCGGCACACTGCGTAAAGACGTTCTCGCCGACGATCGGGCGGTTGCCCGGGATCCGGATGCCCGTGTAGGTCTCGACCATGCGGCTGACGTGGTTGATCTTCGTTTCGTCGATGCCCGTGAGGCAGTGCAGCCGGTCGTGCAGCACGGCCACCGTGCTCGACAGGGGTGCGTTTCCTGCGCGTTCGCCCAGCCCGTTTATGGTTACGTGAACCCCGTGGAACCCGGCTTTGACCGCAGCTGCGGTGTTGGCCACGGCCAGGTCGTAATCGTTATGGGCATGGAAGTCGAACCTAAGCTGCGGATAGCGTGTCACCATGTCGCGGCAAAACCGTTCGGTGGCATAGGGGTCGAGGATGCCCAGCGTGTCGGGGCACATGAAGCGCTGCACGGGGGCGTCGGCCAGCCCGTCGAGTATCGTGTAGACGTACCCGGGCGAATGCAGCATACCGTTCGACCAGTCTTCGAGGTAGACGTTCACCTTCATGCCCCGCGCGATGGCCCCGCCGATCGTGGCGCGGATGTCGCAGAGGTGCTCCTGCGGGGTGCGGCGCAACTGTTCGCGGCAGTGTTTGAGCGACCCCTTTGCCAGCAGGTTCACCACGCGACACCCGGCCTGGCCGAGCCAGTCGAGCGACACGCCGCCGTCGATGAATCCCAACGCCTCGATGCGGTCGGTATAACCCTTCGCGGCAGCCCATTCGGCGATGCGGCGCACGGCCTCCTGCTCGCCCTGCGAAACCCGCGCCGAGGCTATCTCGATGCGGCTCACACGCAGTTCTTCCAGCAACAGCCGGGCGATGGAGAGTTTTTCGCGGGCGTTGAACGAAACCCCCGACGTCTGCTCGCCGTCGCGCAGCGTGGTATCCATTATCTCTACGCGGGGATACATCGCGCTGCTATTTATGCGCCTGTTCGAACGCTTCGATCTGGGGCGCGATGCTGCGCAGGTAGTCCACGTCGTCGTAGCCGTTCTGCAGACAGCGCTTCTTGTATGCGTCGATCTCGAAGCGCTCGCTGCGGCCCGTGGCGCAGATCGTCAGCGTCTGGTTGTCCAGGTCTACGGTGAATTGCGTCGCAGGGTCGCCGTCGATCGCCGCGAAGACCGCCGCGAGGAACTCCCCGCTCACGGTGATCGGCAGCAGCCCGTTGTTGAGGGCATTGTTGCGGAAGATGTCGGCGAAGAAGCTCGACACCACGACGCGGAACCCGTAGTCGGCGATCGCCCACGCGGCGTGCTCGCGCGAACTGCCGCACCCGAAATTGCGGCCTGCGACGAGGATTTTGCCCCCATAACGGCTGTCGTTGAGCGGGAACGAGGCGATCCGTTGCCCCCGGGCGTCGTAGCGCCAGTCGCGGAAGAGGTTGTCGCCGAATCCTTTGCGCTGGGTGGCTTTCAGGAAACGTGCCGGGATGATCTGGTCGGTATCTATGTTCTCCGTGCTCACGGGCACGGCCCCCGAGGTGAAGGTTTCGAATTTGGGTATGGACATATTGGTTTTGTTTTTTCCGGCATTCGGCAGCGGCCATTTTGCTGCAAAGCGGCATGTAAGCCCCTGCCTGAGGCGGGGGGTTGGGGGTGGGCCGGAATTATAAACGACGCCGAAGGCGGCGGCAACGACCGGCCGATCCAAACCGAAGTTAAAAATTTTTACATTTCAAACACCTTGCGCGGATCCTCGATCCTGCCGCATACCGCGGCCGCGGCGGCTACCGCAATGCCTGCGAGCATGGTGCGCGCACCGGGCCCCTGGCGCCCTTCGAAGTTGCGGTTCGAGGTCGAAACGCTGTATTTGCCTGCCGGGATCTTGTCGGCGTTCATCGCCAGACACGCCGAGCAGCCCGGCTGCCGGAGCTCGAACCCGGCGGCGGCGAGCACTTTGTCGAGCCCTTCGGCCCGTGCGGCGGCTTCGACGCCTTTCGAACCGGGGACGATCCATGCCGTTACGCCCTGGGCCTTGCGCCGGCCTTCGACCAGCTTGGCGAAGCGCCGCAGGTCTTCGATGCGGCCGTTGGTGCAGCTGCCCACGAAGACATAGTCGACAGGTTTGCCGAGCAGCTTTTCCCCGGCTTTGAATCCCATGTACTCCAATGCCTTGGGGTCGGCCTCGGCCGGGATCTGCGCATCGACGGCCATGCCCATGCCGGGGTTGGTGCCGTAGGTAATCATCGGGGCGATGTCGGCGGCATCGAACCGGTACTCCTTGTCGAATACGGCGTCGGCATCGCTGTAAAGCGTTTCCCAGCGGGCGACGGCCTGGTCGAACGCCGCTCCCTGCGGCGCACGTTCGCGCCCGCGCAGGTAGTCGAACGTCGTCCGGTCGGGTGCGATCATGCCGCCCCGCGCCCCGCACTCGATGCTCATGTTGCAGACGGTCATGCGCCCTTCCATCGAGAGCGAACGGATCGCTTCGCCGGCGAACTCGATGAAATAGCCCGTGCCGCCCGAGGCGGTGAGTTGCGAGATGATGTAGAGCACGACATCCTTGGCTTCGACGCCCGGGCGCAGTGTCCCGTCGACCGTGATGCGCATGCTCCGCGGCTTGGACTGGATGATGCACTGGCTGGCGAAGACCATCTCGACCTCTGAGGTGCCGACGCCGAATGCCACGGCGCCCAGTGCCCCGTGCGTCGAGGTGTGGCTGTCGCCGCAGACGATGGTCATGCCCGGCTGTGTGAATCCCAGTTCGGGGCCGATGATGTGCACGATGCCCTGGCGCGGGTTTCCCACGCCGAAATGTTCGATGCCGAATTTGGCGCAGTTGGCCTCCAGCGCCTCGACCTGGCGCCGCGATTCGGTCTCGGCGATCGGCAGGTGCTGGTCGACGGTCGGGATGTTGTGGTCGGCCGTGGCGGTGATTTGTGCCGGGCGTGCCACGCCGATGCCGCGCCGTTCCAGGCCTGCGAAAGCCACGGGCGACGTCACCTCGTGGATGTACTGGCGGTCGATGTAGAGCACCGAGCGTCCGCCGTCTTCGGTGCGCACGGTGTGCGCATCCCATATCTTGTCCAGAAGTGTCCTGCCCATCTTACTCCTCCTTTTCCTTGCGTTCGGTTACGTTCAGTACGCGCAGCGCGTCGAGGAACGCCTCGATCGACGCCCGTGTGGTGTCGGTGTGTGCGGCGAAGCCGTGGACGGTGCGGCTGCCGCACTGTACCTGTACGTGTACGCGCCCCACGTCGTTCGAACCGCGGGTGATGGCCTGCATGAGGAACTCCATGAGCACGACCTTCTCGTTGATCAGGGTCTTGATCGCCGACACGGCGGCATCCACCGGGCCGTTGCCCGTGGCGATGGCCATGCGCTCGTGGTCGCCGAACTTCAGCACCACGGTCGCCGTCGGGACGAGCGTGCCGGTGGTCACCTGCAGGAATTTGAGCGATACGGACTGCTGTTTCATGCGGTCGATGTCGCCTACCAGGTATAACAGGTCGTAGTCGTGGATCTCCTTTTTCTTGTCGGCAAGCTCGAGGAACTTGGCGTAGGTTGCGTCCAGCTCTTCCTGCGTGAGGTCGTAGCCGAGCAGTTCGAGCCTGTGTACGAGCGCCGCGCGGCCGCTGCGGGCCGTCAGGGCGATGACCGACTCGTTGAGGCCGATGTCCTGCGGGTCGATGATCTCGTAGGTCTGGCGGTCTTTCAGCACGCCGTCCTGGTGGATGCCCGACGAGTGGGCGAAGGCGTTGCGGCCGACGATCGCCTTGTTGGGCTGCACGGGCATGTTCATTAGGCTCGACACTAGGTGCGATGCTTTGGTGATCAGGCGTGCGTCAATGCCGGTGTCGACGGCGATCTCCTTGTGGCAGCGCAGCGTCATCACCACCTCTTCGAGCGAGGTGTTGCCTGCGCGTTCGCCGATGCCGTTGATTGTCACCTCGGCCTGCCGCGCACCGTTGAGGATGCCGCTCAGGGTGTTGGCCGTAGCCATGCCCAGGTCGTTGTGGCAGTGGGTCGAGATGATCGCCTTGTCGATGTTGGATACGTGGTCGACCAGGTATTTGATCTTCGCGCCGTATTCGTGGGGCAGGCAGTAGCCCGTGGTGTCGGGAATGTTGACCACCGTAGCCCCGGCCGCAATGGCGGCCTCGACCACGCGGGCGAGGTATTGAGGATCGGCGCGCCCGGCGTCTTCGGCGTAGAACTCCACGTCCTCGACATAGCTTTTGGCGTATTTCACGGCTTCGACGGCCTGTTCGAGGATTTTCTCGGGCGTCGAGCGCAGTTTGTCGTAAATGTGCTGGGGCGAAACGCCTATACCCGTGTGGATGCGCTTGTGCCTGGCCAGTCGCAGGGCATCGGCGGCCACGTCGATGTCTTTTTTCACGGCGCGGGTCAGCGCACAAATCGTCGGGGCCGAAACGGCCTTCGAAATCTCGAGTACGGAGTTGAAGTCTCCGGGGCTGGAAATCGGGAACCCCGCTTCGATGACGTCCACGCCGAGGCTTTCCAGCAACTTGGCGACTTCGATCTTCTCGGTGGTGTTCAATTGGCAGCCCGGCACCTGCTCGCCATCACGGAGCGTGGTGTCGAAAATAAACAGTTTCTCGCACATAATATGACTAATCTAACTAACCTTGGCAACAAATATATTAAAAATATTTTCCAAATTCCTATTTTACCGGAGGAAAGTGCCTCTTATACCCGAATTTAGCGGCGTTTTCCCTCCGGGAGTACGAATCCGGAAATAAAAACGGCTCCGGATGCCCGAAGCCGTTTTGCCATAATATTTTCAGGTGTTGCCGGAACCTGTTGCCGGTTGCGCTGTGTTTTCCCGGCTGACGAAGCGGCATTAATCGACCACCTCGACCCACTGTCCCTTTTTCAGGGCGCGGACGGCGTTGTCGTACATCGCTTCGCAGTAGACCGAAGGCAGGTAGTAGCGCCCCTTGTAGGTTGCCGTCAGCTTGACGGGGATCTCCTTGCTTTCGCCCCGGCTCAGGTCGAAGTAGCTCAGCACCCGGTCGTCGCGGATATCCTGGTAGGTGAGCGACGACAAGTCCCGTTCGGAGGTGATCTCCCATCCTGCCGGGAAGATGTGGGTCAGCGCAAGGTCGGCGTACCGTTCGTGGCCGCTGGTGTTAGAGACGGTCACGATGGCGTAGAAATCGGTCGATACCCGGATCGAGGCCGGGTCGATGGCGGCACCGTCCATATTCGTGTAACGCACGTCGATCCGGATGCCGTTCGCAGCTTCGGTTTCCTCGCCCTTGCCGGGGGTATAACTCTGGCTGACGACCGCATAGAGGCTGCCCGAACCATTGTTCCTCACCTCGGTCGGTGCGGCCAGGGGCATGCTCGCGATGGATTTGTCGGTCTTGACGAGCTCCCTGCCCGCAGTGGCGTCGATGCCGTTCTGTCCCGCTACGGCGAAATTGGAAAGGGTGCTGAGCATCCATGCCGTCGACTGGGTGCTGAGCCACCTGTCCTTCTTGAGGATGTCCGACATCTTCAGCGCCATGCGGAAAGCCTCTTCGCGGCGTCCGAGTATCGTGAGCGTCATGAGCGAGATCGACATCCGGCGTTCGTCGCTGTTGTAGGTGCCGTCGTAGGGGTTGGCCTTTTCCGCGTTGTCCACGCAGAGCGAGATCAGCCCTTCGGCGACTTTCCTGTTGCCGTCCAAAGCGTATGCCGCCGCCAGCAGCCACTTGGCGTCGCTACTTAGCGAGGCGGCCTTTTCCCGGAGCTGGTTCATGGCACCCCGGGTCGGAGTCCCGTTCAGCGCCAGCACATACTGGGTATAGGCCTGGGTCAGGTAGTAGTCCGAGGGGTTGCTGCGCAGGTATTTGAGCGCCCGGTCGAGCATCGCCCTGTCCACGCCGTAGCCGTGTTTCGCAGCCTCGATCAGGAAGTGCGTCGCGTAAACCGTCCCCCATTCTGATCTCGACGTATTGCCGCTCCAGTAGGCGAATGCGCCGTCGGAGAGCTGGTAGCTGCCCAGGCGCGAAAGCACGCTCTTGACGTTGCGGTCGATGTCCTGCAACATGTTCGCGTCGCACTCCACGACCGAAGGCAGGTAGAGTTGCGGGAAGGCGCCCGAGGTGATCTGCTCGATGCAGCCGTGGGGATATCTCACCAGGTATTCGAGGCGCCGAGAAAGGTCTATGGGCGGGATCGACGAAAGTTCCAGCTTCGCCTTGCCGTTCTCCTTGAGCGGTTTTACCGCCATTGTCTTGCCCGGGTCGATGACATAGTCCTTCGACAGGGTCACATAGGGGTTCGGTTCCCGGACGTCCAGCTCGATTTCCGACGCGGAGCTGTCGCCCGACGACGCAGCCGTGACCCGTACCTTCCCGATGCCGGTTCGCTTGTTGACCTTCAGGCGGAACGATACGACCTCCTCGCCGCTCCGGCCGAGCGTGATGCTCTTGCTGGACGGCCCGACGGGCGAGAACGATTCGTTCGCGGCGATTTTCACGTCGACTTTCCCGACCCCGTCTTCGAGGGCAAAGACCGTGACCGGAACCTCGACCTCTTCGTCGGTGGAAACTACGCGGGGCATGGTGGCCTGCACCAGCAGCGGTTTTTTCACCGCGACATCCTTCTCCGCGGCGCCGAACGCCCGGCCGTTCGAGGCGATGACCATCACCCGAACCTCGCCGAAGTAGGGCGGAAGCGTGATTTTGTGCGTGTTCGTCTTCCCGGTGCCCAGTTTCTGTGCGTCGATGAACCGTACGACGGGCTTGAACCGCTGTGCCTTGAGCGCCCCCGTGTTCGGCTGCTCGGCGTCGCCGCCGATGGCGAACATCTGTTCGATCCTGCCGCCGTAGGCGCCGATGACATAGTCGAACATGTCCCACGTGCGGACGCCCAGTGCCTCGGTCGCGTTGAAATAACCGTAGGGATCGGGGGTCTTGAAGCGTGTCAGCCCCAGCAGTCCCTCGTCGACGAGCGCCAGCACGTAGCTCATTTTCCGGCCGTTTTTCTCCCGGACTTTTATCGTCACCTCCGATTCGGGTTTTACTGTTTCGGGCATCTCGACCACGGGGGTGAGCCTTCGCGCGGCATCCTCGACGTCGAGCCGCGTTACGCCGAACAGGCGGATCGGTGCGTCGTTGAGCGTCGAGTTGTGGGGCTGGACGAGTGTTACCGAGACATAGATGTTGGGGGCCATCCCCTCCTTGACGGGGATTTCGATGTCGGTTTGCTTGCCGGTGCACTCCACCCAGAAGCTTTCCCGCACGACGCTGCCGCTTTCGATGCCGACCAGCGCCCGTGCGCCCGGCGACGAGGGGATGGTGACCCTGGCCTTGTCCCCCGGGACGTATTTGGCTTTGTCGCGGGTGAGGGCGAGCCGCGTGGCGGCATCCGTCACCGAAGTGACGTCGCCCCGCCAGTCGGACGAGGACACGCATACGATCCGGGTCGCCGAGTGTGCCCGGTTCGGGCTCGTGACGCGGATCATGTAATAGCCGTAATCGCCCGTGCTCCAGCGCATCGTGGCCTGTCCCGTGCCGTTCGAAAGGGTTGCCTGGAGGGTCTTGTAATTCGAATTGAGCGCATTTTTGGCGTAGTGCGCCTGGGAATTGGGCGTTGAGGCGTCCCACCACCAGTAGGAATCCATTTTGTAGACCGATACGAGCACGTTTTCGCTGCCGGGTTCGGGCTTGCCCTTCGAGTCGAGCATCACGACCTTTATGATATGCTCCTTCCTGCTGTCGAGGTATTCGTCGCCCCAGTCGCTTTTCTGGGTGGCGACTCCGATCCCGAAGTAGGTGTCATAGGGCGATATGGTCGCAACCTGCTGGTCGACGCTGAAGTCGCCGCTCTTTTCGAAGACCTTTACCGTGAATCTGCCGCTCAGCATACCGGGGCTCAACCCCTCCAGCGAGGAGAGCTCGTCGGTCGAAAGTGCCAGTGACCCTTGGGCGTCGGTGGTGCCGGTGACGATTTCCCGCTCCTCGGTGCCAAAGTATTTCGAGGCGTCGTCGAACGAATAGCCCTCGTAGCCCTTGAAGCGTGTGGCAATTTGCGACAACTGTGCCTGGAGCACCGCCTTGGCGTCGGCCGCAGGGGTGCCGTGCAGCCACCGGGCGGTCAGGCTGCCCGTGAAATGCGCGGCGTCGACCAGTTGCCCGTCCCCGAGTTTTAGCTCGATTTTCATCCGGTTGGGCTTGATCGCGTCCACCCGGACGGATTTTTCGAACTGTGCGCCGCCGAAGGTGATCTTGGCCCGCCATAGCCCTGTCGGCGACGCCGGCGTCGTCCCCAGGCTGAACGTGTAGATGCCGTCCGAGGAGCTGTTGTTTACGAGCGACTGCACCAGCTGCCCGTTCGGGTTGAAGAATTCCAGCGATGCCGGGTGGCTTTCGGGCAGCGGATTATCCGAGGTGACGATGAACGTGAGGTGTATGTCGTCGCCCGGGCGCCATACGCCGCGTTCGCCGAAGATATAGCCTTTTATCCCCTTGGGATTTGCCGTGCCGCCCACGTCGAAATTACTCAGCGACAGGGCCGTGCCCGGTTCTACCTTCACGAAGGTGACGTCCCCTCCGGCTTCGGCCGTGACGATGTAAGGTTCGTCCTTCGTCCTCAGCACGGCCCGCCCTTCGGAATCGGTGCTCGCTTCGGCCAGCATCTGGTTCTGCCGGTCGTAGGTCCTGACTTTGCAGCCCCCTTTGGGGCGGGCGGAGACCAGGTCGGTCGTGTAGACGACGTACTGGTCGCTGCCGCTGCTCTTGCAGATGAGGCCGATGTCGGACTGCACGACCACTTTCGACCGCTCCTTGTAGGTCCTGTAATCCCCGAAATAATAGTCGTAGTCGTATTCGTCGTCGACGGGCGTAAGCGGGTCGACACCCCGGATTTCGAGCAGGTACATCGACTTGCGGCTGTCGGTGATCAGGCGGCTCAGGTCGAGCGAATAGGTGTTGCCCTGGTCGAGCCTGGTCGAAGACTTGGCCCCCAGGTCGATGGTCGTGTCGCGGACGACGCGCGACACGTAACCCATGGATGAATAGTACTGGTCGTCGTAGTAGTTCTGCTGGAAGAATTGCAGCAGGTTGTTGGCGAATATCTTTCGTACCCGCACCCGGGCTTTCTGGTAATTCACCGCCTCGAACAGCAGCGACATGTCGTTCGACGAGGGAAGGATCGAGCCTTTGCCCGTGAAGCGGATCGAGGGGGTGCGCGACGGCAGCGTGGCCATGAACGAATAGCTCTCCTTGAGCTTCTGCCCGTTCTTGCTCACTACGTCGCGGCCGATCGTGACGCTATGTGCTCCCGAGGGGCGTGCTTCGGGGTAGATGTAGAGCCTGTTTTTGTCGACCGAAGTCCGGAACTTGGTGTCGAAGCGGATCAGGTTTTTCAGATCCTGGTTTTGCCGGATCGGTTCGGAGAAGGTGACTACGATGGCGAGCGGATCCGGATTCACGCTGTGGTCGATGACCGCGTATTCGTCCTTGCGGGGGACTTCCACCTGGAGGGTCTGCTTTTCGTCGTAATTGAAATCGAGCGTCAGCGTATAGCCCTCATCGCCCCGCGGGACGATGTTGCCCACGGTGTATTGGTGCGTCAGCCCGTCTTCCGAATGCGTCCATTTGACGTCGGTACCCGCCGCGCCGCTTATTTTGAGGTTCCGTTCCATGTAGCTGCCCTCGGCATAGTCCGACGAGACGATCTCGCCGATGAGCACATAGCCGGTCATCTCGTCGTTCTGCTGCAGCCAGCTGTCGTTGTAGGTAAACCGCAGTTTGGGGGTCGCAAACCTGAACTCCGCGATGCCCTTGTGCTGCCGGCCGGTGAGTTTCGCGGCGTCGATGGCCACCTTGTACTGCGTGTCGTATTGCAGCGGGGATTTGGGGACGATGCGGATCATGCGCATCCCCGACAGGTAGGCGTCGAAACCGACGGCCGGGGTGATCGATATGGCATCCTGCATGGCGCTTTCCTCGACTTGTACGTTTTCGACGAACGTCACGTGGAGAGGCATCCTGACGCCCGTCACTCCGTTGGTCGACCATTCGATGATGTCGGACGTCTGCTTGCTGCACGAGGCGATGAGCAGGGCGGACAGCGCAAACAAAGCATGGCATATTGTTTTCATAATGGGGGATTTTAGGTATCTTTGCCAAAGATACGTAAAAATATGGCAAAAAAACCGGCTAAAAAGAGAATATGTTTTTTCGCGATGCTGGTCGTTGCCATGCTCGCCGCGGGATATTGTTTGTTCCTACCCCGGACGCTCTTCGACGAGCCTTTTTCGGCGACCGTGTGGAGCCGCGACGGCCGCCTGATGTCGGCCAAGGTCGCCTCCGACGGCCAGTGGCGTTTCTTTCCCACGGACAGCGTCCCCGAAAAGTTCCGGGTCGCCATCACGACCTACGAGGACAAACGTTTTTACCGCCATTTCGGGGTGGATCCGCTGGCGCTGGGGCGTGCCGTGCGGCAGAACCTTGCGGCCGGGCGGATCACGAGCGGGGCGAGTACGCTCACCATGCAGACCATCCGCCTGAGCCGCGGCGGGAAACCCCGCACGTTCCGGGAAAAGTTCGTCGAGATGGTGCTCGCCACGCGCCTCGAACTGCGTTGCAGCAAGGATGAAATCCTGGCCCTCTATGCTTCCCATGCGCCTTTCGGAGGCAACGTGGTCGGGCTGGAAAGTGCCGCGTGGTACTATTTCGGCCGCAGTGCGGCACAGCTTTCGTGGGCCGAATGCGTCATGCTCGCCGTGTTGCCCAACTCCCCTTCGCTGATCCATATCCGCCGCAACCGCGAACGGCTGCGGGAGAAACGCGACGGGCTGCTCGACCGGATTTGGCACGACGGCCGTATCGACTCGCTGACATGCGCCCTCGCAAAACAGGAGCATCTGCCCGACGCCCCCGAACCGATGCCGATGGAGGCGATGTACCTGCTGGGCAAAATGCGCGAGGGGTCGCTCCGCTCGACGCTCGACTACGACCTGCAAAGCCGAGTCAACGACCTTGCCCGGCGCTACAACAAGCGTTACCGGGGTAATAAGATCAACAACATGGCCATCGTCGTCATGGACGTGGAAAGCGGCGAAGTGCTCGCCTACGTAGGGAACGTGTACGACCCCGCCGACCGCACCGAGGGTACGAGCGTCGATGTGATTCCCGCCCCGCGCAGCAGCGGCAGCGTGCTCAAGCCCCTGCTCTATGCCGCGATGCTGGACAACGGGACGGCATTGCCTGCGATGCTTTTCCCCGACGTGCCGACCTATTACAGGGACTTCACACCCCATAATTATAACCGAACCTTCGACGGGGCGGTGCCTGCCGACCGGGTGGTCGAGCGTTCGCTCAACGTCCCTTCGGTGAGAATGCTCGACAAGTACGGGAAGGAGAACTTCCTTGCGCTGGTGCGTGCCCTGGGCTTCGGGACGATCGACCGGAGCGCCGCCCATTACGGGCTTTCGCTGATTCTGGGCGGCGCAGAGATTTCGTTGTGGGATCTCACGTCGGCCTACATGAAATTGGCGGCCAAACTCAACGGCCGGCAGACGATACGCACCCCGCATTACGACCCCGGCGGCGGCACGGCGGTCGATGCCGGGGATATTCCCCTCTCACGGGGCGCGATATGGCTGATGGCCAATTCGATCAGCCATGTGGCCCGTCCCGAGGAGGAGGGCGAATGGCAGTATTTCTCGTCGTCGAAGAAGATCGGCTGGAAGACGGGTACCAGCTACGGCAACCGCGATGCGTGGGCCGTAGGCATGACCCCCGACTATGCCGTCGGGGTCTGGGTCGGGAACTGCACGGGCGAGGGACGCCCGCTGATGACGGGCGTGGGGTATGCCGCGCCTGTCCTGTTCGAGGTCTTCGGCCTGCTGCCCAAAGGGGAGTGGTTCGCGGAGCCCGTCGGCGACCTGGAACCCGCCGTGGTCTGCCGACAGAGCGGCTACCTGGCTTCGCATATCTGTCCTGACCGCGATACGGTGATGATTCCCCGTGCGGCCGCCCTTGGGGAGGTGTGCCCCTACCACCGGATCGTCAACCTGAGCGCCGACCTGAAATACCGTGTGACGGCGGATTGCTACGACCCGGCCAGGATCGTCCGCATGCCGATGTTTATCCTCCCGCCTGCGCAGGAGTGGTATTACCGCCGGCAGCATCCCGATTACCGTCCGCTGCCCCCGCTGCATCCCGGCCTGCCGGGTAACCAAGCCGAAAACAACCCCATCGACATCATCTATCCGCAGCCGGGGCGTGTGCTGGTCGCCCCGAGGTCGCTCGAAGGGGAACAGCAGAGCCTTGTCTTTACGGCCGTGCACCGCGACCGCAATGCCGTGCTGTTCTGGCATATCGACGACGACTATGTCGGTTCGACCTCTTTCGAACACAAGGTCTCCGTCCGCCCGGCGCCGGGGAAGCACCGCCTGACCGTGATCGACGAACACGGCGCTTCGCAGAGCGTCGTGTTCAGTTGCCGCTGACCCCTCCCGGCGCCGGATTGCCCGGGCTTGCCCTTGTCCGGCTGCTTTCCCGTCTATCCGTAGCCGTATATCCGGGGCGCATCCCGCATTCCTGTTTTTGTATCCCGGACATGGTGTCCCCGTTTTTGCCGGATGCCCCGCAACCCCGTTTTTGTGCCGGGAGGACGAAATATCCGGGTTATTCGTGTTTTTTTACGAATTATGTCAAAAGATCATACTAATATGCCATTTAAAAATATTTTTTGCGGGGCGTTTCC
>ERZ773209.1394-NODE-1394-length-14341-cov-101.919012_pt1 | contig 14341 bp, 10 predicted proteins | sample MGYA00511109_ERZ773209 | MGnify/ENA primary metagenome ERZ773209 (study PRJEB29015, sample SAMEA2737786) | human gut metagenome | biome: human gut; feature: human-associated habitat; material: faeces | place: China | collected 2012 ...
TTCTTGAACGTGAGGTCTGCCTTAGGATCTAAGTACTTCATAACCATCTGTTTTAAAATTCTCAAGCGCAAAGTTACGACTTTATTTTCATATCTGCAAGGGATTTCTGGGAAAAGTTACAGAAAAAGTTAGAGATTGCGTTTTTTATGTGATAGGACAAGAGTCTATATGCCACTATGAACAGGTGGCGTATAGACCCTTGGTTATATGGTGATAATCATAATCTACCTGGCATCAAACCAAAGTAGTCATTTTCAGAAAATCTCGCAGATGAATGTGCTTAATGCCATCAATATTGGTTTGACTGATCACACAACTCTTGCCGACACGCCTTTGGCCCGTCAATGCAATCATCATTCTACGTCCAAACATGCGTTCGATACGATTGGAATACCCTAGTCTTTCTAATATTTTTTGTTTCATACGAGTAAAACTTTTCGCAAAGATACTCTTTTTGTTTCACATAAGTAACAAAAACGATAGATTTTTTGTTTTTATTACTTATAATTAACAGGTTTGGTACACATTGCGCCTCACGAGAAGCGACAAGGGTCTATATGCCACGATGAACTGGTGGGGTATAGATTTTTTTTCTTTTTATCCATCACATCCCTCACGTTTTCCGATTTAAAAAAGTTAATATGCTGAGAATGAAGGATTTATTCTATACATATAGCGTGATGGATTGACGGATTGTTTACAATATCCATCACGAATCCATCACGCATCCCTCACGCTTCGCTTTCCAATCATAGGAAATCCGCAGTAGTTGATTGCGTTTTGTTCCACTTAAGGGAACACCGGGTTTCACTTAAGGGGACAAAAGGTTTCCCTTCTGGGAACAAATTGTTCCAACGCTTGGAACAGTTGAAACGGTTTCTTTTTATTCCTCTGCCAGTTCCTTCATGGCATCGTTCAGTGTATTGAACAAAACATTGATGTTTTCTTCTTCGTTCTTGCAGGCTTCCTTGAACAAAGCTACGGGGTCTTCCGGGTCACCCTTCAGCGGAGCCTCGTTGAGAAGGATGTTTACGTTGTTCAGCAGCATGCCGTGCAGAGTAGGCATGTGGAGCTGAGACTGAGTGCCCTCCTTGCTGCCACACTTCAAGCCGGCGGCATACGCCTTCACGATGATGCGCACCAGCAGATGGATAGCCATCGGCTCATCGGCAAGGCTGATGAGGATGCCGTGGGTGTAATCGCGCAGATGCTCCTCAATGGTGGTAAACTTACCCTGCAGCAGCCAGGTGAAGTTGCGCTTGTATTCAGCTTCCATCGCATTGTAAAGCGGATTCGACTTGCAGGCTATGCGCAGATAATCAAGCATTGTAGGCTCAAAGGAAGGATCCGCCTTCTTCATGCTCTCGAAATTCTTCTTCATGCGGTCGTTCACCTCATCCGCACTTTTGTAGTTGAGACGTACGAGGGTAGAAAACATGATGTCGAAGAAATATTGGTTCACCTCGCCATAATGCTCCAGCATCATCTGCTTGATTTCCTTCGGGTCGTTCTTCTTCTTGAAGTCGTCGCCGCCGATTGCCGCATCCATGATGCCACGGGCATACGCCTCGAAGAAAGCTCTTACAAACGAAGCCACAGCCTGGTAACTATTGATTCTTTTGCTCATTGTTTATCAAAATGAATTAATCAAAAAAATGAATTAATCAAAGATTTAATCAAAGAATGATTTAATCAAAAATCTTGAATTCATATCCCTGTTCCATCAGCCATTCTATGGATTGCGGGAGCGCCGTCTTCAGCTTGTCGATGCTCTTCTGCGAGTCGTGGAAGGTGATGATGCTGCCGTTGCGGGCATACTTCTTCACGTTGTTCACCACGTCTTCTGCCGTCATCCATTTGGAATAATCTCGGGTCACCACATCCCACATAATCACCTTGTAGGTGCGATGCAGCCACCAGTACTCACTCTGTCGCATCCATCCATGGGGTGGGCGGAAGAGATGGGCGTGGATCAACTCGTTCGCCTTGTTGGTATTGAGCACGTAGGAGATGACTCGATGCTTGAAGGCACCGATGTGGTTGAAGGTGTGGTTGCCAATCTGATGACCCTCTGCCACAATCTGGTTGTAGAGGTCGTGGTTGCGCAGCACGTTTTCGCCCACCATGAAGAAGGTGGCCTTGATGTTGTACTTTCTCAAGGTTTCCAGGATGAATGGGGTGGATTCGGGAATCGGACCATCATCGAACGTGAGATACACCGAATGGTCGTTCTTGTCCATTCGCCATATTGCCTTTGGATATAGCCATCTAAGCCACTTGGCTGGTTGCTCTATGAACATGGGAAATATTGATTTTTATGAAATAATGAAAAGATGACCTCGCAAAACGCGAGGCCATCTCTTGTATTCTGATTACTGATTGCCTTCTGGCATTCTGCCGCCTCTGCCGTGGTACAGGGTATAGAGGTTGTTGAGTTGCTTCTGATACTTCTGTTCCAACTGAGGACTTACCATGCCTGCCACATCGCAGGTGCTCTGCATGATCATGATCTGACGGATGCAGTCGTTCTGACTCTGCAGGAAGTGGTCGTTAGACAACGACAGGTAGTAGTTGAGATACTGTGAAGCGTTCTTCCAAACTGCCTCCACATACTCCTTACCCTTAGCCTTTTGACCGGTCATCAGCCAGCCGCGAGCCATATCCAGAGCGCCGCTCATGTAGTCGAGCGTCACATTGTATGCAGGAATCTCCACATCAGCCTTCTTCAGGATGTTGATAGCCTTCTGCTTCTTGCCTTCGGCGATGAGCTGCAGAGCTGTCTGGGCAAGCAGACGGCGATGTGTATAGCACATGCGCATGGTGGTCTCGTCGATGTAGAGGCCCTTCTGCTTCAGGTTGCCGAACTTGAATCGGGTCATGATGTTATGATAGGTCTTCTCTGTGTCGAAGTTCTTGGCTCCCGGCTTGTTGGTGGTGAACGGAGTGATACGGTTGACGAGACCCTCCTGAACGAAGTTGTCGCCAAGGTTCATGTAATTCTCCTGACCCACAGTCAAAGCCACGTAGAGTGGACGGGTCCAGTTGCTCTGAGCCAGCATTTCGAGCATCATCAGGTCGTTCTTGTAGAGAGCACTCTTGCCGGCAAGCGAAATCACCATCTTGTCTGGGATGGAATCCGAAGCCATCATCATGCCGCTCTTCTTCACAGCCTCCTTGTCGATGGTGACGTAGAGGGTATCTGTTGGGATAACGTGCATATCTGGGTTCTTGCTGCGTACCCAGTATTTCAGGATGTTCTTCAGCTCGAATGGCTCATTGCCAAACTGCTTCTTGGCATTCTCTGGGTCCTGCTTGTAGAATTCCAGAATCTGCTGCTTAGCCTCAGGCTGAACAGATACATACTCGTTGGTGCCTGAACAGAAGTCGAGACGTGGCCAGGTGATAGGCACGGATGGTGAGTCGTAGGCAGGACGCATCATCTGGTCGATGTACCAGTCGGTCTGCAGATAGCTCAGGTTACATACACGTGCATCGGTTCCAACGCCCTCTACCTCCTGGTTGTACCAGAGTGGGAAGGTATCGTTATCACCATTGGTAAAGATGATAGGATGGCTCTTCTCCTGGAGTGACATCAGATAGTTCTGACCGAAGTCACGGCAGGTGTAGCGGCCAGAGCGGTCGTGGTCATCCCAGGTCTGCGATGCCATCTGGATAGGCACGAGGAGGGTGATGACGGCAACGATGGCTGAAATAGCTGTACCGCTGAGCTTCATCTTCTGCTTCAGAATGTCGAGGATGGCTACTACGCCAAGACCGCACCAGATAGCGTATGCATAGAATGAACCGGCGTAGGCATAGTCACGCTCACGTGGCTGCATTGGAGTCTGGTTCAGATAGATAACGATGGCAAGACCCGTCATGAAGAACAGGAAGAATACCACCCAGAACTGCTGAATACCTACAGGGAGAACCTCCTCTGTTTCCACGCCGTTCTTCACTACCTTGCGCTTGCGGGTGTACCAAGCCTGCCAGAAGAGACCGATCAAGCCGAGAATCAGCGGCATGCAGTAGAACACGTTGTGACCCTTGTTCTCCTTCAGATCATCTGGCAACTTGCTCTGGTCGCCATAGAGCTGGTCATCAATGAATGAGAAACCGGAAATCCAGTTGCCATGCTCTGGCTCACCATTGCCCTGGATATCGTTCTGACGTCCGGCAAAGTTCCACATAAAGTAGCGCCAGTACATGAAGTTGCACTGATAGGAGAGGAAGAAGCGGATGTTGTCAATCTGTGAAGGCATCTTCACCATGATGTTCTCTCCGCAGCGGTCGTAAGGCACCTCGGTGCCATCCACGCCGCCCATCCAGTCTTCGTATGCCTGGGCATGAGCCGAACTGTACATACGAGGGAAGAGCATATTCTGTGCATAGATATACTTGTTCTTGTGGCTTACCACGAAGTAAGAGTCCTTCTCGTCGGCAGAAGCCTTCTCCTTGCGCTGGTATACAGGTGCACCTTCCTGCATCACAGGCTTGCACATGTTGCCATCCACTTCGAGGGCTACCTGAGAGGTGTATGCCTGACCGTAGAGCAGTGGGCGGTCGCCATACTGGTCACGGCTCAGATAACTGCCCAGGGTAAAGATATCCTCAGGAGAGTTCTGGTCCATAGGAGGGTTGGCAGATGAACGGATTACGATGAGCGCATAGCTTGAGTAACCGATCATGAGCATCAGCATGCAGAGCAAGGCTGTGTTCTTGATGCGGGCTGTAACCAGCGGCATGCGCTGCATCTTCTTCTTGGCGATGCCAGTCACCTCGTCAACGCCTGTTACCACTTCCTTCTTGCGCTTGTAGGTAAGGGCAAGCCAGAGAACGGCGAGGACGATGATGCCGCAGACTACGGCAGTCCAGCCATATCCATAGAATGGAATACCGAGCATACCGAAACCGAGAACGAAGGCGATGTTCTGCTTCTTCTCGTTCTTTTCTGAAGCATTGTAAGTCTCGTAGATGCCCCAGATAACAGAGGCAACGAGGCAGATGATATATACGATTTCACCGGTGTTGAATGGACAACCGAGCACGTTGACGAAGAACAGCTCGAACCATCCGCCTACGGTGATGATACCTGGAACCACACCATACAATACGGCTACCACTACCAGGAACGAGAGAACCAACGCCAGGAGCGAGCCCTTCAGGTTGGCATGAGGCACCTTCTTGTAGTAGTAAACCAATACGATGGCTGGGATACAGAGCAGGTTGAGCAAGTGAACACCGATACTCAAACCGGTCATATAGGCGATGAGCACGAGCCATCGGTCGCTATGAGGTTCGTCGGCGTGGTCTTCCCACTTCAATATCAGCCAGAATACCACGGCGGTGAAGGCAGAAGAGAAGGCGTAAACCTCACCCTCTACAGCCGAGAACCAGAAGGTATCGCTGAAGGTGTAGATGAGTGCGCCCACCATACCTGATGCCTCGATGGCAATCAGCTTGCTGGTGGTCATTTCCTTCCAGTCGCCGATGATGAGCTTGCGTGCCAGATGGGTAATTGTCCAGAAGAGGAACATGATGCAGACGGCACTAAGGAGTGCGCTCATCGTGTTCACCATCTTGGCCACCTGAGTGGCATCGCTGGCGAAGTGTGTGAAGAAATTGCCCATGAGCATGAAGAAAGGTGCCCCCGGTGGGTGACCGATTTCCTGCTTATAAGCAGTCGTGATAAACTCAGGACAGTCCCAGAAACTGGCTGTCGGCTCAATCGTGGAACAATAAACGAAAGCCGCAATGATGAATGCGACCCATCCGAAGATATTGTCCACCAATTTGTACTGTTTCATTATTGTTTAAACTTTAATGTATTATATTTCTTTTTTTATGCTTTCTCTCTACCATATTATAGTGCATAATATGGTTGCAAAGATACTAAAAATAAAAGAGATAGCGTAGAATTGCTTATTTTTTTTAGGTAATATTAAATTAAAATGAGGGATGTTGTAGAAAAATAAGCATTAGGATGGGATATTTATTACGTCGCCACGTATGAAATATTACGTCCCGACGTAGGAATTCCTGCGTCGGGACGTAATAAAAAGGGGGTAAAATGTAATTGAAAGCGGTATTTATTATACATTCAGGAAATGTTCCTCCAGTTTTTCTCTTGGCATATCCGCCGTATCGTGATAATGCAGGTGATGGTTTACGCAGGCGATGTGCTTCACGTTGTTGAGCACTTCGGCTACATCGTGGCTCACGATGATGATGGCGCATTCCTTGTTAATCTGCTCCAGCATCTCGTACATCTGCTTCTGGAATCGGCGGTCGATGTAGGTGTTCGGTTCATCGAGGATTACCACATCGGGCTTGGATACGATGGCGCGTGCCAGGAGCACTCGCTGCAGCTGTCCGCCGCTCAGGGCAGCGATGTGGCGGTCTTTGAATTCCATCAGCTGCATGCGTTCCAGGGTGTCGAGCACCTGCTGGTGCTGTGCTTGGCTGTATTTGGAAAATAGGCTCTTGGTCTTGCTGAGGCCGGAGAGCACTACTTCGTATACGGAGATGGGGAATTGCTTGTCGAGCTGATTGTATTGTGGGAGATAGCCCATCGAAATCTCCTTTACTTCCTTCCCGTCTTTATAATACCGGATGTTGCCCTCCGTGGGCTTCATCAGTCTCAGAATGAGGCGCATGAGGGTGGTCTTGCCACCACCGTTTGGTCCGATAATGCCAAGATAATCGTCTTGATAGACGGTGATATTGATGTCATTGAGCACCTGCTTTCCGTCGTATCCGGCAGATAGATGCTCGATTTCGATTAACTTTGAACTTTGAACGTCCAACTTTGAACTTTGAACTTCCAACTTTGAACCTTGAACTTTGAACATTGAACTTTATTATTAGTTATTGTTCTTTATACTTTTTATAAAATATTGGCGAGCCTACTTCCCAACCACAATTTCCTTGCCTTGCACTGCGGCTGCCGCTTCCTGCATTGCCCAGCTCCATTCTCCCAGCAATGGGTTGATATTCATTGGCTTGGTCTGGCTTTCCTTGATGAAAGTATTGGTGTTGCGGTTGGCAAATTCAGCCTGAATGAGGCAATATTTTATCTTTTCTTTTCTTGCTCTCTCTATGAGGCTCTTCAGCTGGGCAGCACTCGGCTCCCTGCCTTCTTCCTCAATGGCAAGCTGCTCCAACTGGTAATCACGGGCGAAGTAGGTGAGGATAGGGTGATAGATCACAAACTTGCGAACCATCTCGGGATGATCCTTGAAACTCTTTCTGATGGTGCTGTCTCGCTTGTCGATGATTTTTTGCAGCGACAGATAGTTCTTCTCAAAGAACGCCTTGTTCTTCGGCTCCAGATTGCAGAGTGCCTTGAAGATATTGCTTGCGATGATGCGGGCATTCTGGCAACTCATCCAGACATGCGGGTCGATGTTGCCGCCCGGTGTCTTGGCAGGCTTGATGCCTGCGGATGTATCTATCACCTTCATATCCGGAGCATTGTCCTGCAGCTTCTTCATCCAGGTCTGTTCAAAACCGATGCTGCCCACCTTCAGATAGAGGGCACTCTTCGAGAGTTCCATCATCTGTTCGGCGTATGGCTCGTAAGTCTCCGGGTTGTTGCCGTTGGATACCATCACGTTGACATCCACCTTGTTTTCGGCAATCTTATCCACGAAATACTTGTAGGGCGGGATGGTTACGGTAACGGTAGGCTTGCCTGTTCCGGCAGAATTCCCCGATTCAGCCTGTTTCTGAGGCGTGCCCTTGCATCCGGCAAGAAATCCGCCTAATATTCCCCCTAATATAATAAGGTATAGAAACCCCTTCATATATTCAAATCTCTTCATATATTCAAATCTCTTTATGTTTTAAACGATGAAACTCAGGCCATATACCAGCAAAACATATCTCAGCACTTTTCCGATGGTGATGCTGATGGTTGAGATGATGATGTTGGCTCTGGTCAGACCCAATACGATGGTGATAGCACTTCCCAATATCGGGATGAAGGCGAAGAAGCCCATCCAGGCACCACGACCTGCCATGAATCTTTCAGCCTGGTCGAGTTTCTCTTTCTTTACGTGCAGATATTTCTCTATCCACTCCATCTTTCCGAGTCTTCCCACGCCATAATTAAACAGTGAGCCCAGCACGTTTCCTATGCTGCCATATATCACGAGCGGAATCGGGTCCAATCCTGCCGCCTGCAAGCCCGACATCACCACCTCACTGCTGAAGGGGAAGAAACTGCCGGCAAGGAAGGCGGACACAAACATGCCCCAATAGCCCCAGTTGATTAAAAAGTCTATCATGTAACTCATTGAATATTATTTATATGTTTATCGCCTGCATCAGTATCGTTTCAGGGATGAAAATATTATATAATAAAATCAGTACCACGATAACCAGCATCGAGATAAACATGATGTTCGTAATCTTACCACGGGTGAAGGTGATGAAGTGAGCCACGAGTGGCGCTGTATTCACAATCATGATGCCGCCGAGCTCCTTGATATGCTGAGGCTGCAGTATGATGAATGCCAGACTCACGAAGTTCACCATGGTGAAGGTGTCGTAGATCATTCTCGTGCGAATCTTGTCGGCGTATGACGTGTGCAGGAAGTGGATGGAACCGATGACGCCCAGGATGGTAAGGAACACCAGATTCACTACCTCATGGTCGGTAACTTGCGAATAGTCGAACAGTTCCTTGTAGTTCACGAACTCCAAAAAATGGTTTGCCAGACCCTGCATATTGTCGGTGTATGCATAGTAACCCGCTGAGAACCAGTAGGGCATCACCACGCCGATGAGGGATGCAAATAAGTTGCGGATGCTGAATGAATTGGTGAAAACCATCATCATCAGCCAGAGTACAGGCAGGAAATAGCCTATCTGGATGAATACCATAGAGGCGAGGCCGATGCAGAAGAAGGCATAGAAAGTCCAGCCCGACGACTGCTTGTCCTGATAACCGTTCCAGATGATGAGATAGAAGGCGATGAAGCACATCGTCACGATGCTTGCCTTGAACGATGGCGCAGGCAGACTGGTCATGGTGATGAATACCAGGAAACTGCACGAAACCATGCGGCTGTAGGTGCGCATCAGGGAATTATGGTTGTTGAGCTCTACCATCAGCAGGGTAGAGATGATGGTAAAGGCAAACTGTATCCAGATATTGGATACCAAAAAACCTACAGCAACCCATACCAAGGCGGCAAGGGTTGCTGTGATAGGTAAAGCGTAGCGGCTTGACGCTACTTTATTTTGAAAAGTTTTCTTTCTTAACATCTATATTTAGTTTATAGTTTATAGTTAATAGTTTATAGAGGCTTGCGCCGTTATAAATGGACTTGCATACCTAAAAATAATCAATTAATAATCGAAGAATGCATGAATGTCTATTAATTATAAACTATTAACTATTAACTCATCTTAAAGATCCTGTCCGATATCTGAACGGAAGTACTTGTCGGTGAACTGAATCTTCTGTGCCTCGGCAAAGCTCTTCTTCAAGGCTTCTTCCTTGTCCTTACCATAGCTGCTTACGCAGATGACACGACCACCATTGGTTACTACCTCGCCATCCTTCATCGCTGTGCCAGAGTGGAATACCACAGAGCCTTCCACGTCGTTGATACCCTTGATAGGATAGCCCTTTTTGTAAGCCTCTGGATAACCGCCGCTTACGAGCATTACGCAGACTGCAGCACGCTCGTCAAACTCGATGCTGCGCTTGTCCAAATCGCCGGCAGCTACACCCTCGAAGAGATCCACGATGTCGCTCTTCAGGCGGAGCATCACGCTCTCAGTCTCTGGGTCGCCCATACGGCAGTTGTACTCAATCACCATTGGCTCGCCCTCTACGTTAATCAAGCCGAAGAAGATGAAGCCCTTGTAGTCGATGTTCTCCTCGGCAAGACCCTCAACGGTAGGACGGATGATGCGCTCATCCACCTTCTGCATCCACTCCTTGGTAGCGAATGGCACAGGGGTAACACTACCCATACCGCCGGTGTTCAAACCGGTATCGTGCTCGCCGATGCGCTTGTAATCCTTAGCCTCTGGCAGAATCTTGTAGTTCTTGCCGTCGGTCAATACGAATACAGAGCACTCGATGCCGCTCAGGAACTCCTCAATCACCACGCGTGCAGAAGCGTTGCCGAACATACCGCCCAGCATCTCCTTGAACTCCTTCTTGGCCTCTTCCAGGGTAGGGAGGATGAGAACGCCCTTACCGGCGCACAAACCGTCTGCCTTCAGTACGTAAGGAGCCTTCAGAGTCTCCAGGAACTTCAAGCCTTCCTCTACGTGCTCGCCGTCGAATGTCTCATACTGGGCTGTAGGGATGTTGTGACGCTTCATAAACTGCTTGGCGAAGTCCTTGCTGCCTTCCAGTACGGCGCCAGCCTTTGATGGACCGATTACAGGGATGTTCTGGGTGCGAGGATCGTTCTTGAAGTCATCGTAAACACCCTTTACCAATGGGTCTTCAGGACCAACTACCACCATATCAACGCCATTCTCCACTGTGAAGTTCTTCAGAGCCTCAAAGTCATCGGCCTTGATATCAACGTTCTCGCCGACATTCTGTGTACCGGCATTACCAGGAGCGATAAAGAGTTTCTCACACTTTTCGCTCTGAGCGATTTTCCATGCTAAGGCGTGCTCGCGGCCACCGCCTCCTAACAATAAAATTTTCATTTGCTGTAAGTTATTGTTTGTTATTTCAAATAATCGAAGAAATAGTTGCTGATGCGCTCATGCAGATGAGTGCTCTGATGACCTCGCATGTTGTGAGGCTCGCCAGGATAGACGAAGAAGTCGGGCTGGGTACCGGCTGCGATACATGCCTTCAGGAAGGTGAGGCAGTGCTGTGGCACCACGGTCACATCGTTCAAGCCCTGGATAATCTGCAACTTACCCTTCAGGTTCTTGGCCTGATAGAGCAGGGATGTCTTCTTGTAGCCCTCTGGGTTGGTCTGTGGGGTATCCATATAGCGCTCGCCATACATCACCTCGTACCAGTGCCAGTCGATCACCGGACCGCCGGCTACACCTACCTTGAACACGTCAGGATAGTTGGTCATCAATGAGATGGTCATGAATCCGCCGAAGCTCCAGCCGTGTACGCCAATCTTGTCGGCATCTACGTAAGGCAGGGTCTTCAGATACTCCACACCCTTCATCTGGTCCTTCATCTCCACCTGACCCAGCTGGCGGAAGGTAGCCTGCTCGAAAGCCTTGCCACGGTTCTCGCTGCCACGGTTGTCGAGAATGAAGAGCAGATAGCCCTTTTCTGCCATGTAGGTTTCCCAGCCACGGCTGCTGTAGTTCCAGCGGGCATCCACATTGTGGGCGTGAGGTCCACCATATACATATATAATGGTAGGATACTTCTTGTTAGGGTCGAAGTTCACAGGCTTCACCATTCTCCAGTAGAGGTCGGTTACGCCGTCGTCTGCCTTGATTGAACCGCAGCTGTACTCCGGCACGTCGTATCCCTTCCATGGGTTCTCGGCTGTGAAGTAGGCGGTGCGCTTGCCGTTTTCTACATTCACGATGGCTATCTTGCGAGGCACGGTAGGGGTAGAGTAGTTATCATAGATAAACTGTCCGTTCTCGCTCAGGGTAGCGTTGTGCCAGCCCTTGCCGCAATCGTCCATCATGGTGCGCTTGCCAGTCTTGGTATCCACCACGAAGATGTTTCGCTGGATAGGCGAGCTTTCATTGGATGCGATAATGATACTCTTGCGCTTGGCGTTGAAGCCGAGTACTTCCATCACCTCCCATTTGCCCGATGTCAACTGCCGGATTGAAAGTGAAGAGTGAAGAGTGGAGAGTGAAGAATTCTCTTGCTTTTTGGATGAAGATTCAGCATTTGAATTCTTCGTTCTTCGTTCTTCGTTCTTCACTTTACAGAGGTAGAGGTGGTTATAGCCATCCTTGCGGCTCTGCATGATAAAGCTGTTGCTGTCCCAAGGCAGGAACTGGATTGGGTTGCAAGGCTCCACGTATTTCTCGTCGGTCTCACGATACAGTTCGCCAGTCTTCTCGCCAGTCTCTGCGCTGTAGGCAGTAAGGCGACAGTCGTTCTGGTCGCGGTTCAGCTCAAACATATAGATGGTCTTGCTGTCTGGGCTCCATGCGATGTTGGTGAAGTAGCGGTCTGTAGGGTCGCCCGCCTTCAGATAGATGGTCTTGCCTGTCATGCAGTCGAAGACGCCCACGGTTACCTTGTGCGAAGTTTCGCCCGTCATCGGATACTTGTCTGGTGCAGGCTTGGCGCAGCAGGTTTGGGTTTCAGGATGATTGAAGTAATCAATCTCCGGAATATCCACCTGCGGATAATCCGTCACCATGCTCTGGTCCATGCGGTAGAAGGCGAGCAGTTCGCCGTTAGGGCTCCAGAAGGTACCCTTACTGATGCCGAACTCATCGCGGTGAACACTCTGACCATAAACGATTTCTCGGCTGCCATCCTTTGAAATCTGGAAATCGTGCGATTTCTTCTCTCGGGTCATGGCATTGTTGGTTACGTCGAAGGTGCGCACGTAGAGGTTGCTGCCCTTCAGATAGGCGAATGCATTCTGCTGGGCGTTCGCCTCGAGGAGGTTTTCGCCGTCTTCAAAATCCATCTCGCTTACCAGCTTATGCTTTTTGAAGTCGATGGTGTAGGTCTTGCTGCCGTTGTTCACCATCACGATGCTCTTTCCTGCAAAAGGGAACTGAGCGTTGTAGAGGGCTCTTACCTTGATGTCCTTGGTAGGAGCAATCCACTGGTTGATATCGTTGATGCCGAAGAGTTTGGTCTCTTTGCCGGTAGTCTTGTTCACGAGATAGCAAGCCTCCACGTCCTGGCGGATGAGTTCATTTCCCCACCAGGTGCACCAGCGGTTCTTTGCCACCATGTTGCGATAGTTGTTGCCACCGAAGTTCAGGTCTTCCAGTGTGAAGGCTTTCTCGCCCTTCTGCGCCGGAACCACGCCCTGCGCCTGTATATCGGTTGCATTCATAGCCATCATGGAAATCATAGCAGCGAAAGATAATTTATAAATTGAATTCTTCAGATTCATCATTGTTTTTTCTTGTTTTTTATTTCTAGTGACCCCGTGTTTTGCGGGGTTGCTAGACTTATTTGTTTGATTCAAGAACGCAAGTCCGCTAGGCGTTCCGCCGGATTTGTAATCCGGCGTTAAAAAATGTCCTAACCTATTTCGGCTCTGCGGATTTGCAATCCGCAGCAAAGGAGAATGCCTTTCCTATTGTTGGGGGATTACAAATCCCCCGGTTTTAATAGGTCGAACCTTTTTTACGGCGGATTTCAAATCCGCCGGGACGCCTGACGGAAGACGTTTTAAATCCGCCGGGAATCTTAGTGACATCGCGTTTTACGAGGTCACTAGAAATTCTTAATCCTCGTCATCAAAGTCGGTGCCGAAGCTAGGCTGGCTGCCACGCTTTCCTCCGAAGTCCTTGCCGCCACGGCGGTCGCCCTTGAATCCACCGCGCTTGTCGCCCTTCTCGAAACGCTTGCCTCCGAAGTCTCTGCCACCCTTGCGGTCGCCCTTGAATCCGCCACGCTTGTTGTCACGGTCGCCGCTGCGCTTTCCTCCGAAGCTGCGGCCGCCCTTGCGGTCATCATCCTCATCGTTGCGTCTTCCGGCACCCACACGTGGGCGTCCGCCACGGCGAATCTCATTGCGGCGCTTCTCGAAGTCCTCCAGGCGATGGCTGTGGAACTGGAAGCTGCGGATATCAGCATCCTCGTTCTCAGTCTCTTCGCTCACGCGCTTCTTGAACTCACGCTCCTTCTTGAAGCGGTGCTTCTGCGCCATCTCGCTCTTCTCGCGCTCAGTCTTCACGATACCGCCCTCAGAGCGGAACTCCTTCATCTTGCCGTCGAACATCACATACTTGCGGAACTCGCACTCCAGACTTCCGTTATATACCGGAATCTTGATAGATGGCTTCAAGCCAATCTGCTCGAAGCACTCCTCACGGTAGCTCAATACCCAAGCCTCGTTGCCGGCGAAGGCTCGCTTGAAGCGCTCGCCTATCATCTTGTAGGTATTCAGCAGGTTAGGGGTAGAGATACGCTCGCCGTAAGGAGGGTTCATCACGATGATGCTCTTCTCGGCAGGCTGGGTGAAGTCCTTGAAGTCCTGCTGGGCGATGGTGATATCCTTGCTCAGACCGGCAGCACGCACGTTGAGGTTAGCTGTGTTCACCGCCTTCATATCTACGTCATATCCGTAGATGTGGTGCTCGAACTCACGCTCCTGAGAGTCGTCGTTATAGATCATGTCGAAGAGATCCTGGTCGAAATCGTTCCACTTCTCGAAGGCAAACTCCTTGCGGA
>ERZ773209.1398-NODE-1398-length-14320-cov-10.626569_pt1 | contig 14320 bp, 10 predicted proteins | sample MGYA00511109_ERZ773209 | MGnify/ENA primary metagenome ERZ773209 (study PRJEB29015, sample SAMEA2737786) | human gut metagenome | biome: human gut; feature: human-associated habitat; material: faeces | place: China | collected 2012 ...
TTTGTTCCTCGTTTTTCATTTTGATTTGGTATTAGAACTTCCCATCCGCATCCGGAATTGACGGATCTTCGTTCAGAATTGTTTCGTTCTCAAACAAAGGATGCCATTCCAGTTTTTTGTATGAAAATGACGCTTTATACGTCTCAAACTCCGAAGCGGAAACCTCCTGATAATAACCACTATAGTTTTCATCCCTCATCTGTCTTAGCAGAAAATCATAATCATAATTATCATAATTGACCGCTCCATCCGAACCGCCATACACATACCATGTAGTGGCAATTACCTTGTAATATTTTTCACCACCACCTGTATCGATTTTCAAATATCCCACGCCTCCGCTAGACTCGTTATCCATATAATCTGAAATCAGTTCAAATCGGCTGTCTACTTTATCATACAAAAACTCTTTTGCCTGATCCGACAGATACAGATCCTTTTGGTAATATGTAACGATTCCGTCAATGTCATCCCGTTCATAGGTGTGTCGTATTTCAATCTGTCTTGTCTCACTGTTCCAATATCCAAAGTAAATGTCTTCCATGCCATCTCCATTGATATCCGCCACGGCATAAAAACAATTCTTCCGCTCATATGGAGCCAAAGACTCGCCAACCTCAGCATCGTCTCCCCGTGTACCACTTCCGGTTGTACGATAACTATCTACATTTTGACGCGTCTCTTCCAATTTTAAGTCAACCCAAGAAACCTCTTCAGTTGTTGCCTCCTGTACGGGTGCCGGTCCATCCTCCCACATAAGTGCGCCACTGCCATCCTCTTCTTCTATTGCTACAATGTGTCTTTCCGGTTCGGACGATGCATGATGGATTCCCAGACCGATGCCGACAACCGCTGCAACTCCGACAACTCCAACTGCCACTTTTCCGCCAACCGTACCAAGGAATTTTGCGCTTCCCTTTGCAAATGCTTTCGCTGCTGCACCTGTAGCTCCGCCTGCCTGTCCGGTTACCGCTGCACTTGCAGCACTCCCTGCCTGTCCTGCCGTGGTTCCTGCAATACCTCCTGCCTGTCCGATTACCGCAGATGTTCCTGCCACGCCACCTGCCTGTCCGATTACCGCAGATGTTCCTGCCACGCCACCTGCCTGTCCGACCATCGCGATTGCACCAGCCGCACTTCCTGTGATTCCGACATGCGCGATGCCCGTCACCTTTCCAATATAATTCTGGAACAAAATATACATCCAAGGTGTATCCTTCAAGCCGAATTTATGCGACTTCTCCTGCTGTACCGCATATGCAGGTGCCTGTCCATACGCGGTGATTGCAGAAAGCAAGGCTGTCCGTGTCTGTCCGATGGTATGCTTTACCGCCCGCGTTGTACATCCCGTTTTTTCTACGATCGCAGGTACGCTCTCGCCAAAATAATAATACGACTGGAATACGACCTTTTCCATCGGTGATAACGCCTCGATCACAGCCTGCACATGCTCTGTAAATACGCGATCCTCAGATAAATCCTCCGTAATCGCAAGGGCTTCATCCTCCGCTGCATAATCATAGAACGGCATATCCGAACTGCTGTCTGCCGATTCCATAGTCTGTGCATTTACAGAATCCGTGTCTGGCTGCATGTCAGAATTTCCTATCGATACAGCATTTCCCTTTAAGTACTCCAAAGCTTCCTCATTTGCAAGCTTTGCGCTCCACGCATAAAATGCCTCTGTCTGTGGAAGCGTCTGCACATTCGCATAGATTTTCTCATATACCTTCGGCATCAGCTCTGCCGCAGTGTTCTCATCCGGAATAATCGTATGCAGCATCGTATAGACCGTCTGCGATGTCGCATAATAAAAGCTCTCATATCCGCTGAAATCTCCGGACTGAAATTTCTCAATTTGTTCTGTAATAATTGGTTCCATCTGTACTCCCTTTACTTCCCATCACCTTCAACGGTCCGATCACATAGGTAAGTGCACCCATATAGATCACCATCCCATGTTCACATTCTACCACACTTCCAGGCTCCGGGTTCGCTAATTTCGTCCGGGTATCTCCATCCACGATCAGGAACTTGCTGCAGCCACGCGAATCCATCGCCCGCCACGGCGCATCATAGTACCGCGTCCGGAAGAACGCCCACACCGTCGCCGGACTTACGACCGCATCCTCGCCGCCACCAAAGACGAACACATCCCCCGGCGAAACCATCACCGGCTTGACACGCCCATGCAGACCGGAAGATAGCTTCTTCCGATTGCGGATCGTACCGTTCTTCGGGTTTTCGTCCATATAAAACCAGATACCGTCCATATTCTGGAACCGCCCATGTCTGCGGCTGATCGTCGTTGCATGCATCGGGATATCCGGTGTATGCTCCTTCGACATCCGTCCAACCTCCCAGACAACCTGATTGTCCAGCAAATAGATATTCAATTGTCCATTTTCAATTACGATTAAATTATTTTCCATCCTACCATATATCCGTATCGAGATCCGGAAGCTCCGCGAGAAATGCGTCGATCTCCGGCAGGTCAAGCTCCAGCAGCACCTTACGCGCATAGCGGCATAACTCATCCGGATCAAACTCCTCCGATTCCGTATCAAGCATATTGTTCAACTCAGCATCATCCAGAATAAACAGGATCACACTTTCGAACAGGTTCTTCGCACACAAAGGTTCCATATGTGCCAGCGTGAGCATCTCGTCGATCTGCTCATGATCCATGCTCAGATGCAGTCCCAGCGAGATGATCTTGTTCCGCGTCGGATACCATTTGTTCTGTCGTATCGCGGACACACACTGCCGCAGCGATGAAGACCAGCCCTGTCCCTCTGCCAGATTCGCCACACTCGACGAATACCGCTGGTAATTGATCGTCACATACATTTTCACATAGGCATAGAACTTCTGATATGCTGAGGAAAAGGTTGCGATATTGTCATAGATAAACTGCGTCAGGGCATCTGCATCCTCTACCTGTGATAGCCGTTCTGCAAACTGTGCCGTATTGATATCCGGGATTTCCATATCCGCATCCGCCGCCATGTTCTCCTTAATCTGCGACAATATGTAATCATAGGCGGTCAGTCCATACGCTTCCTCGCACTTCTCCGACTCGCGATTATCTACGCAGTCCATATCAAACCTGTGATTTAACACGTAGATACAGACACAGTCTTCCAAGCTTTTCGAATAAAGCTCCGGGTACTGCCCGTATCGACGCAGAAGCTGGTTCATCTTCTCTAAGTCATACTCCGCCGCCATGCCGATTCGAAGAAATGTCTCGCGGTTCTTCGGTATCGCTCCCTTGCACCATTTGTCGACCGACACCCGGCTCACGCGGCACCGCTTCGCAAATGCAGACTTCGTAAGTCCGCTCTCCGCAAGGATTTCCTGCATCTTCTGCATCCACAGCTCCTGCTGTGACTGCAGCAACGGAAAGATCCGCGCTTTCAGTTCTTCGAGGTCCTCACATCTTCCGATCTCTTCTCTTATAAATCTTGTCTCATAATCATTTTCTTCCATACATCATCCTGTGAGATGCCTGTCACAGGCATCCGTTTACTCCATCGACTGTTCCTTGTACGCCTTACGGATCGGAATAATTGGCAACGCCATAAATACGAAAATCGAAATAAAAAATGCAACCAGACCGGTCACGATATCATACGGAAACGGCAGAATGATCCAGCCCCATTTTGCAATCTTTCCCGCCATCTTCACTGCGGTTTTGATTCCGCCGAAGAAGTATGAGATCAATCCGATCATCACACCATATCCACACATCGTTATGCTCCATCTGCTCTGTGTGGCGAGGTTGATTACGAACCCCAATACTGTCATACAAGTTGCTCCAAGTGCAATATACTGCGCAATTTCCAATCTTTTCATTTTTACCTCTCCTTTGTTCGTTTGTTTTTCAGCTCTTGCTGATGTCCTTATATTACACGAACAAAGGAAAGGTGTTTTCAGGCAAAGTTTACACCTGCCTATGCATTTCTTCCAAGTTCAAATGCTTTATGGTTTAAAGCACGAAACTTCTCCGCAACGATTGCATCGATTGCTTCTTCCCATGCATGCTCCGGAATCTCCGGGAAATATTTCGAAAGTCTTCCCATGAGTGCGATATTTACCGCCTTGGCAGAACCTGCCTCCTCTGCGATAGCAAGGAAATCCTTCGCATCGACATTCGCACCGGCTGCCTCCATCTTGGAGACAAGCTCCTGTGGATACTCCGCAGCGCCTGTGATGACCGGCATCGGCTCTACCTCCTGTGTATTCACGATGATCTGTCCACCCTTCTTCAGGTAGGAAATCCATCTTGCCGCTTCGAGCTTCTCAAATGCGACAATCGCATCTGCCTCGCCCTTGTCAATGACCGGTGAATACACCTTCTCACCATATCTTACATATGTGACAACGCTTCCGCCACGCTGGCTCATACCATGCACCTCGGAAACCTTCACATCAAAATTCTGTGAGAGTAGCACATGTCCTAATATCTTGCTGGCAAGCAACGTACCCTGTCCGCCGACACCGACGATCATAATATTCTTTGTTTCCATCTTACCTGCCCTCCTTTGCTGCCGGACACAATGCGCCGAATTTACACATCTGTGTACATACTTCACAACCGATACACAACGTTGTATCGATCACTGCCTTCTTATCCCGCACGGAAATCGCAGGACATCCGATCTTCATACACATCTTACAGCCGACACATTTATCGGTATCCACCTTGATTGGCGGCTTATGTACCGTACCCTTGATCATAACACACGGACGGCGGCTGATAATGATACTTGGCTCCTCTGCGGCAAGCTCTTCCTTCACGACACGCTCCACCTCTGCGAGATCGTACGGATCAACAACTGTGACACGGTTGAATCCAAGTGCTGCACAGAGCGCTTCGAGATTCACCTTTCCGGCCGGTTCACCACGCAGATTCTTACCGGTTGTCGGATTCTGCTGATGTCCGGTCATACCTGTGATTGAATTATCCAGGATAATCACGGTCGAATTGCTCATATTGTAAGCGATATCTGTAATACCGGTAATACCGGAATGAATGAAGGTCGAATCTCCGATTACACCGACACTCATCTTCTCGCCCTGTTCGCCCATCGCTTTATTAAAGCCATGCAGACCGGAGCAAGACGCACCCATGCAGACATTTAAGTCCATCGCATTCAACGGTGCCACGGCGCCCAATGTATAACATCCGATATCGCCATAGACCATACACTTTAATTTCGAAAGGATGTAGAAGATTCCACGGTGTGGACAGCCCGCACACATAACTGGTGGACGTCCCGGAATCTCATCGGCAAGTGCCAGCTCTTCCGGTGCATCTCCGCCAAGTGCCGTACGCACCAGATTCTGTGAGAATTCGCCACAGATCGGGAATGTCTCTTTGCCGACAACTTCCAGACCGAGCTTTCTACAGTGATTCTCAATAAATGGATCTAACTCTTCCAAGACTACAACCTTATCCACATGCTCTGCAAAGTCTAAAATCAGCTTCTCTGGAAGCGGCCAGATCATACCAAGCTTCAGATAGCTTGCATTATCGCCATACACTTCCTTTGCGTACTGATACGATGTGGAGCTTGTGATAAATCCGATGGATGTATCTCCCATCTCCACGCGGTTCAGATCACAATTCTCAGCAAATGCGATCAGATCCTTTGTCCGCTGCTCCACGCGCACATGCGCATCGCGGGAATTCTTCGTCATCATAACCTTTGTCGGATCCTTCTTGTAAGGAACCTGCTCTGGAACGATCCGCTCCTCCGTATTTACAACACTCTGTGAATGTGCTACACGCGTGCACATCTTAAGGAATACAGGTGTATTGAACTTCTCAGATAATTCGTACGCACGCTTTGCAAATACGCGCGCTTCCTCTGAATCTGCCGGCTCCAACATCGGCACCTTTGCAGCTTCAGCATAGTGTCTGGAATCCTGCTCATTCTGGGAAGAATGCATACCCGGATCATCTGCCACGCAGACAACCAGACCTGCATTTAATCCCTGATAAGAGATCGTGAACAATGGGTCTGCTGCCACATTCAATCCAACATGCTTCATTGCCGTTGCGCTTCTGACTCCACCCAGACTCGCGCCATGTGCCACTTCCATAGCCACCTTCTCATTTGGTGCCCACTCACAATAGATCTCATCGTATAAAGCGGCTTCCTCTGTGATCTCTGTACTCGGTGTACCCGGATAACTGGAAATCACTTTGCATCCGGCTTCGTACAGACCGCGTGCAAGTGCCTTATTCCCTAACATCAATTCTTTCATTTATAATTTACTCCTTTTGTTCTTTATGCCTCATTTTCCTTCTCTACCAGCTTGTCTGCGCCGTACATCTCACGCAGTTTCGGCTTCTCGATCTTTCCGGTCGCATTACGCGGAATCTCATGGAAAATAATCTGCTTTGGTCTCTTATATCTTGGAAGCTCCAGACAGAAGTTCTCGATTTCTTCCTCTGTGCAGGTCATGCCATCCTTGATCTCGATGATCGCAGCGGTCTTCTCGCCCAACCGGCGGTCTGGAAGTCCAATAACTGCCACGTCCTTGATCTTGTCATGCTTGCGCAGGAAATCCTCGATCTGTACCGGATAAATATTCTCGCCTCCACTGACGATGACATCCTTTTTCCGGTCAACAAGGAAATAAAATCCATCCTCATCCTGTCTTGCCATATCTCCGGTGAACAACCAGCCGTCCTTGATTGTCTCCGCGGTTGCTTCCTCATTTCTATAATAACAGGTCATCACGCCCGGTCCCTTGACACAGAGCTCTCCGACTTCGCCCTGTGGGACTGTCACACCGTTCTCGTCCACGATCTTACATTCCCAACGGTAACCCGGCACACCGATCGCACCGACCTTATGGATATTCTCCACACCCAGATGCACGCAGCCCGGTCCGGTTGACTCGGAAAGTCCATAGTTCGTATCGTACTGGTGATGTGGGAAATATTCTTTCCAGCGCTTGATCAGCGATGGCGGTACCGGCTGTGCACCGATATGCATAAGCCGCCACTGCGAAAGCTCATAATCCTCTAACTTCAGGTCCCCGCGGTCTAACGCGTCCAGAATATCCTGTGCCCACGGAACGAGCAGCCAGACGATCGTACAATGCTCACTCGACACAGCGGAGAGAATCGTCTCCGGTTTTGTGCCCTTTAAGAGCACAGCCTTGCTGCCTGCCACCAGACTTCCCATCCAGTGGAACTTCGCACCGGTATGGTACAGTGGCGGGATACACAGGAACGTATCATCCCGGCTCGTGCCGTGATGCTTCTGCTCCATCTGTGCGGCCTGTGTTAAGCTCTGGTGTTTATGTAAAATTGCCTTCGGGAATCCTGTCGTTCCGGATGAAAAATAAATCGCTCCAAAATCATCGTCTGTGATCTCCACATTTGGTGCATGGCTCGAGCAATCTGCCACGAGCTGATGATAGCTCTCTGCGAATTCCGGACAGTTATCCCCGACATAGATCAACAGTCTTCCCTTGGAAAGCCGCTCTGCATTTGTCTCGATTCGTCCGATGAACGCCGGGCCAAACACGATCATATCAACCTCTGCAAGCTCTGCACAATATAAAATCTCTTCTGCATCATACCGGAAATTAAACGGCACGGCGATGGCTCCTGTCTTCAGAACGCCGAAATAAATCGGCAGCCATTCCAGACAGTTATACATCAGGATTGCGACCTTATCGCCCTTCTTGATGCCTCGCCCGATCAGCATGTTGGCAAACCGGTTTGCCTTCTCATCGAAGACACTCCATGTAATCTCTCTTCGATACGGCTCAAATCTCGATGGCTGTATCAGCTCGAACTCCTTCCACGAAGTTCTTCTCGTATCCGGCTCATCCGGATTCAACTCCACCAGTGCAACCTCATCCGGGTACAATCTGGCATTTCTCTCTAGGTACTCTGTAACTGGCATTTTCTTTTGCGACTCCTTAATTTTATATATATTCGCGCACGGCTTCCATCAGTTTCCTTGCACTGACAGGTTTTTGAAGCCTTGCTTTCATTCCATATTCTTCTCCATGAAACTCATCGTCTGCATATAACCGGGAAGACAACGCAATCACTGGAACCGTCCTTCCATCCTCGCGAAGCTGTCGTATTCCCATTGTTGTTGCATAACCATCCATAAACGGCAATCCCATATCCATCAATATCAGATCATAGTAATGCGCCGGTGACCGTTCAAACATGCAGATTGCATCCTCTCCATTGATCGCACGGTCAACAACAAGTCCACGTTCTGTCAAAATCTGCTCCTCAATCGAAGCGGTAATATCATTATCATCTACAACCAGCACATGCTGTCCGGAAAACATCGTTTTCCTCTCGCGCGCAGATTCCCAATCGCTCCAGTCAAAATACTGGATCTCTCCTTCGGCATCCTTGGACTCTGTTCCATATCGCAGTTTCATTCCAACTGTAATCTTCGTCCCATGACCAGTCTTTGTCTCAACCTCAATCTCTCCATCCAGCAGACGAACCAAATTCTGCACGATCATCAACCCCAAGCCAGAGCCTTCCACACGCTCAATCCGGTCTGAATGCTCTCTTGCAAATGGCTCGAACATAATCTTCCGAAACTCCTCAGACATACCGACTCCATTGTCCTGCACATAAAATTCAAAGTATCCGGTCGTTTCGTCCATCGGTTTCTCTTTGATCCCACAAAATATCTCGCCCTGATATGGCGTATAATCAATTGCATTTTGCAATAAATTCAACAATATCTGCTGCATCTTCTCCACATCGCCAATCACATTGCGATGGTAAAGCTGTGCCATGTCCAGATGCATTGTGTGCCGCCGAAGCCGCATGGATGGCTTGACAATATCAAGCGTATTTCTCCACAGATTTTCTACAGATGTCTGCTGCATCTGCAACAGCGTCGTACCCTGCTGTATCGCGTCTGTATTGATCATCTGACGCACCATACGGAAGATTGCCTTTGCTGAAAGGGAAATCTCCTCGATACACGCGGTCACACGTTCCGGATTCGTGACAAATGTCCGCGCAACGGATGCATTTCCGACGATCATGTTGATCGGCATCTGCAATTCCTCGTTCAGCCGCTTAAGATACATATTTTTGATTGCATACGCCTGCTCACTTTGCAGGTAAGCATCCCGAATCGCCTGACGCTGCTTTAGCTCCGCAGACTTCTTGCTGTCAATATTCATGTGGAACCAGTTTAAAATCTTCGGTTCCTCATCTTTCCATTCCACTACCTTGAACACATCTCTGCGCCATACATTTTCTCCCGTGCATACAATATACTCGCATTCCGCGGTATCGCTCTGCTTCAGAAGCTTGCGCAGATTATCCCGCACACCGAAATTATAACGATATTCCTGATATTCTGGTGCAACCAGCTCCTGCATCTCGAAATTCTGCTGGCTGTAACTACAATTCCGTGGTACCGGAATCCCCTGCTTCTGCAAATTATCGTGCAGGATTTCAAATGTATCCGCTTCCAGATCAATCTCCTCAATCAACAACCATTCATCGCACATAGATGCGATGGCACGATTCAATTTGTCCTTTGACGATTCCTTAAAATCCCCGTTTTTATCCATTTCAAAATCCCCCATGTTCTCCTTTTTTCTTATGTTTTCCTGTTCTTTATTGATAAAATACTGCCCAGAAATATGTACCATCCTGCGCTCGCGCTACGCTGACGCCAAGATACGCACAATTATCCAAATCCACGGTTCCCTGATTTTCCTCGTTCATCTGTGCAATATAAGTATCCAATGCCTGTTTTACCGTCGCGACATCTTCCTTTAAAGAAAATGTATATGTCACCCATCCGGTATTCGGTATCTTATATGTGGCAATCGCCTGATTGCCAATCTCCGTTAACGCGGCATTTAATTCATCCATGCTGGTATATACCAACGCCGCGCTTTTTGCCGCTGTCTCTTTGGCAGCAACTGTAAATTCATCCCTCTGTGTCAGAGTATTCCCCTTTGATTCGTGCTGCTTCGCACATAAATCATAAAACTCCTGCGCATATGCAGTACAATCCACTTCCTCCACCGGACTCGCATCTATCTCCGTCTGTAAGATCTGCTGTGTCGTTGCTTCGGAAGCAGCCGTTGTCTCATCCCCATTTCGCGTCCTCTGAAAATATATAAAAGTTCCAATACCCAACAACAGAACAATACCACAGACCATGCCAATCTGCTTTTTTCTATGTGCCTGCTTTTTCCGGTCTGCCTGCATATCCGCCAACATCTGAGATATTCCACTGTGCGTCATCATGGATACGCTTCCTGTTTGCTCCATCGACGTCTCGTACAATGCCTGATACAACTGTTCCGCATTTGCATACCTCTGTGCCGGATCAATTGCAAGTCCCTGCATCAAAACAGCTTCTTCCTGCGGTGCGATCACAAGTCCCATCGCAGATGGCGGCACAAGTCTGTCCTGCTTTGCCCGCTCGACGGCATGCGGCACCTTCACCCCGGTCATGCAAGTATACATCGTCGCACAAAGCGCATATACATCGGAATACGGTCCAATCTGCGCTCCCGGTGTCACCTGTTCGATTGGCGAATATCCACCCTTTTGCACGCGGAGATAATTATAATTTCCATACATTCGCGCAGCGCCAAAATCAATCAGCTTCACCTTTCGGTCATGTGTGATCATGATATTGTCCGGGCTGATATCCCGGTGGATCACACCTCGTTTATGTACACCCGCCAACGCACGGATAACCGGACGCATGATTGCCAGAGTCTCGGACACAGATAACCTGCCTCCCCGACCTTTCACATATGCATCCAGCGACTGTCCTTCCACAAAATCCATGACAAGGTAAGCTGTGTTGTTCTCTTCAATAAACGTGTAGACATTTACCACACCAGGCTGCTCTCCCAAGGCAGCCAGCACACGACCTTCCTCAATATACTGCCGTTTCATCTTCTCGAAATTCTCACGTTTTTCACCTGCCTCGGTGTAAACATTCGGATCTCCGGGATTCCGGTAGCAGTACCCTCGCATATAGAATTCTTTGATTGCAACCTTCCGCTGCAGCTTCACATCATACCCAAGATACGTGATTCCAAATCCGCCATCTCCAAGCACCCGCTCAATGTAATATTTATTCTGTTCCAGATACGTCCCCGAAGGTAACTGATGTGCTTCCATGTGCGCTCCTGTTTTTGTCGATGATCGGTTTTATTTTATCACAACAGTCTTTAGAATTCTATCCCTTTTCTGGCAGAAATTCCCTGTTCATACGGATGCTTTTCCTTTTTCATTTCCGTGACATAATCCGCAAGTGCCAGAAGCTTGTCCGATGGATTCCGTCCGGACAGAACGAATTCGATCTGCGCCTGATTGCTCGCCAGCACTTCCATCAATGTACTCTCATCAAGTAACCCATACTTTACAGCGTGCAAAACCTCATCCAAAACAACAACCGCCTCAACCGTATTTTCCTTCCGCACGTCGTCATGCTGGTTTTTCTGTTTTGCAATCCACATTTCAACCTGCGACAGCATATCTGCAAAATATGCACGCGTCTTTGCAAGCTCTTCCTCACACATCCGGCTCACAAATCCATACATCTGCGGGGCATGCAATGTCTCGACACCAAGCCTCTGCAGCATTGCAATCTCTCCGGACGTATCATCCTTCAAAAACTGTACAAACAGTACAGGAAGTCCGCTCCCCACCGCGCGCACAGCCAGTCCCACAGCCGCCGTTGTCTTTCCTTTTCCATCTCCATGATAGATCTGAATCATTTCCGTCTCCTTTATAATCTATTACTGCTTTCTGTATTTCGAGTTTATTTCCGCTTACACAGGAATTACTTTATCCCTGCTTGATTAGTCCCAGAATTTCGTAGATTTTCTCCATATCAAGACTTTCCCGCAGAACCTGTGCCAGCTTGTCAAACTGCTGTTCCCGGTATTCCTGCAAGGTCAAATGTTCACTTTCTCCCCGTGTTTTCCCTTTGCGCGCATACAACAGTTCAATAAATGCCTCACGGAATGCAATTTCATCGAAGATGCCGTGAATATAACTGCCTGCCACAGTTCCTGCCGTGTAGCCGAGTACGGTTCCTGCTGAATCGCTGACGAAAGGATAAATGGGGGTTGTAGTTTTGCCAGCAACTTCCGTCCGCCCCATGTGTATCTCATAACCGGCAATTTTCTTATTGCTGAGTGACACAAAATTCCCTTCCAGCATTCCAATCCGGTATGCGCGGTTCTCCAGTTGTTTTTCCTCTTCAAACACAGTTGTAACCGGCAGCAATCCCATACCACGCACACTACCAAGTGCACTCTCCGTCTGCAATGGGTCCATGAGTGATTCGCCAAGCATCTGATACCCGCCACAGATTCCGAACACGATGGTGCCCTTCTTCGCCAGACGCATAATCTTTGCTTCCAGTCCGCTTTCCCGCAGCCAGAGCAGATCCTGAATCGTATTTTTGGTACCCGGAAGTAAGATTACATCCGGTTCTCCTAGTTCTGACGGCTTTGTCACATAGCGTACTGACACATCCCGCTCCATGCTGAGCGCCTGCATATCTGTGAAATTCGAGATGCGCGGGAACCGGATCACAGCCACATCAATTTCCGCCTGTATATGCGTCTCTTCCAAACTTGACGCAAGAGAATCTTCATCCTCGATATCCACATCTGCATACGGCACCACGCCGAGCACCGGCTTACCTGCCCGTTCCTCTAACATTGTAATACCCGGATCTAATATTTTCTTATCGCCACGGAATTTGTTCACGATCAGACCTTTGATTCGTGCCTGTTCCTCCGGTTCCAAGAGCATCACCGTACCGATTAGCTGCGCAAATACACCCCCGCGGTCGATGTCACCAACCAGAAGCACTGGTGCATCCGCGATTTTCGCCATCCCCATATTCACGATATCATCCTGCTTCAGATTGATCTCCGCCGGACTTCCCGCGCCCTCTATCACAATGATGTCGTGATCTGCAGCAAGCTGCTCGTAGCTTTCCCTGATCACCGGAATATATTCTTTTTTCTTTGCAAAATAATCCATGGCGCGCATGTTTCCTACGACCTGTCCCTGCACGATCACCTGCGAACCCATATCGGTCGTCGGCTTAAGCAGGATCGGGTTCATCCGCACAGATGGTTTCACACCGGCCGCCATCGCCTGTACAACCTGTGCACGTCCCATCTCCAGCCCCTCACTTGTCACATAGGAGTTTAATGCCATGTTCTGGGATTTGAATGGGGCAACCTTGTAACCATCCTGTTTAAATATGCGGCAAAGTCCTGCCGCAATAAGAGATTTGCCCGCGTTGGACATGGTGCCCTGAATCATGATTGATTTTGCCATTTTGTGTCTCCTTGTCATTTAAAACTCATTTGTTCCAACGAACACTTCATATATTCTTTGATATCGATATCCTTTTTTCGAAACCGTGGAATCTGGTACAATCACATGTAAATCTACTAGCTGATCTATTATCCTTGACACAACATTCACAGATACCCCAGACAGATCCTGTATTTCTTTTTTATTAAACACAATCTGCTTCATAATCACAGGCATAATTCTATATATCGAATTTCCTTTTATCTGCTTAATTGTCTCCATATCTTCTTTGTAAATCACTTTAATTCGTTCCAGTGTGTTAGTATATGAATTGCACTGATCAATCACACACTGTAAAAAGAATTTAATATATCCTGCTACATTGCCTCTTCTACATTCCATAAGATATCTCTGATAAGATGGCTTATATAATTCGAGAATCTCTGACATGTACAAAATCGGAGTACTTTCATCCATCATTGCCATTTGTACCGGAATCAATGCCCTGCCCAGTCTTCCATTTCCATCCTTATATGCATGAATCGTCTCAAACTGCATATGGGATAAAGCAACATTTACCAACAAAGGATCTGTAAACGCATCATTCATATAATCGTATAAATTTATAAGCAATCCATAAACTTCTTCTGGAACTGGCGGAATAAATGTTGCTCCCTCAATCGTACATCCTCTTGGTCCGATCCAATTCTGTGTCGTTCGGATTTTTCCGAGCGTTCTTTGCGATCCTCTCACACTATCTAATATAATTTTATGCATTTCATTTACAAGTTCATAATTTATTTGCTTTTTCGTCTGCAAATATGTTTGCGCATATTCGATTGTTTTCTTGAGATTTTGTATTTCCTGATTATCATCTGTTTTTTCCATATATTTCAGATAAAACATTTCATCCTGAGATATCTGTGTTCCCTCAATCTGTGTCGATTTATAACTTTCATTTAATATTACGGAATTCAAGAAATAGCT
>ERZ773209.1404-NODE-1404-length-14276-cov-4.448562_pt1 | contig 14276 bp, 19 predicted proteins | sample MGYA00511109_ERZ773209 | MGnify/ENA primary metagenome ERZ773209 (study PRJEB29015, sample SAMEA2737786) | human gut metagenome | biome: human gut; feature: human-associated habitat; material: faeces | place: China | collected 2012 ...
TATTACCATGACAAACGATGAAAGAAACCGTGCAGCACGACTGCGCCGCAAATTGAATAAGCTGGGCTACACCATGAGGAAAACGAACTGGAGACGCGACAGCATTGACAATTTCGGTGGCTATGCGATAATCGACACTGAATACAATGCCGTTGTAAGGGGTTCCCGGTTTGACTTAGACCTTGACGATGTGGAAGAATTTATTTCGGAAGAAGAATCCATTGCACATTCTTAATAGTCCAGCAAGGGGGGACGCTTCGGCGCTCCCCTCTTTTTTATGGAAAAGGCCCGGCGGGGCCTATTTTTTTGCAGGCCGATTCCCGGAAAGGGTGGCCCGGGGTGGCGGGGTGGTATTCCCCCCTATGCGGGGAACCCCCGGTCTCCTAACGAGCCAGCGCCCCTATATATATGCCAATCCCCGGAGCAGACACCTGTTTCAAAAACATCGTAGACTTGACATTTTCCGGCAAATGTGGTATACTATAGTCTACAGATTGGGGGTGTGGATGTATGGGAAATCTGAAATCATTCGGCACGGCAACAACGCCGGAGGAAAAGGCGTGGGAGATGGAAGTGCGCCGCAAGGGTCAGCTTGCACAGGCAGAGAAGCGCCACAGGAAAAAGGCTCTGAATGATATTTTGGATGCGATTCTTGCCATGAAGTGCGATACATCCGCCCTGACGGATGACTACATCACCGAGACCGCGCAGAAGCTTGCAGCGGAGAAGGGCGAAAGCATTACCCTGTACGAGGCCATCGCCCTGTCCCAAATCAAGCGTGCTATCGACGGTGATACCAAAGCCGCAACCTTTGTCCGCGACAGTGCGGGCGACAAGCCCCTTGACCGCAGCGAGGTCACGAACATGGAGACCGTCACCGATGCAGACCGCCAGCTGATGGAAAACATCTCCAAGCGTCTGGGCATTGAATAAAGGCTCCCTTTCACACGCCATTGAAGGCGAGCAAGATAGACCTTCCTGATGAAAGCCGCTCTCTGTACTGGTACGCAGAGGGCGGCTTTCTCTATGCCCGCGAATAAGGCGCTGTGGCGGTGGCTTGGCAGTGACTAATGAAAAGTATATTCCGGTGTAGTAAAAGTGCCTGTACAGGGCTGTGTTGCGGGCTGACAGTGTTTCTTGTTAAACGAGTGCAAAAAGAGGGGGAATACCTGTTGTAGGTATCCCCCTCTGCCGGTTAATATGGGTTTTTCCAAGTAGGTGCAACGATGCTGAAATATGCGCGGCGTTCCTCGTTAGTCAGATTCATGTAGTTCAGTGCGTTGACCAAATCGGATTTATTGAAGCTGCCATCAGGGTTGCCGCCCTCCCCTGCCGCGATCTTGCGGTTGGCTTCTGCCGTGTGGTAGGCACGCTCCAGATATTGCAGGTACAGATAATTGGTGACGCCCGCCGGGCCGTAGGTGGCGCTGAAGGTCTGGGCTTTTTCATCAGTGCTGTCGTCGGTGGTCTTGCTGGACAAGTAAATTTTGCCGATGTCGTCATCCGAGAGGCCCGGCGATTGCAACAGGGCGTTTTTGAACTCGGTGTCAGAAACTTTACCGTTGCCGTCCGCGTCCGCTTTGGTATAGGCATCCAAATACTTGAGGGCCATATCCGAGCCGTACTGTTCCTGCACCCGGATAGCCGGGCTCGCCTTTTGCAGGAACATGGATGCAACATCCATCTGCTGGTCAGTTGTCATATCGTACTTTCGGAGAACCGGGAGCGCGGTTTGCAGCGTTTGCAGCTGGTTGGCGCTGTCGTCATCCTCTCCGTTCTTGGCAGTGGCGGTGTAAATATCCAAGTAGGCGGCGGTTGCCTCCGCACCGGCTTTGTCGTAGAGCTTCTGTGCGGTATCATCGGAGCTGTTCAGCAGGTAGGCGCTGACCATATCATCGTAAGAATCCAGTGACGGGATAGCGTTCCAGCGCTCGACCTTGTTGAGGTTGGCGTCTGCGTTGCCGGTAGCCTCGCGCTTTTCGTTGCGGGCCTTATCAAGCACGGCACCAACGGAAGAAGTCAGGAGTGCATCACGAATACCGTTTTCTTTGTAGGCAAGGTAGTCGCTATTCTCGCTCACATAGTCCGGGTTCGCGGCTTCTTTGCCCGCCTCTCTGCCGATTTCGTAGGCCGATTTCAGCATCTTCACGCGGGTGGCATCGTCGGCCTGCCGGTATTCATCGGTGCGCATGACCTCATCCACGATTTGGCGGTTCAACTGCCCGGCGGTGCGCTGGTACTCGCTGGTCTGCGTGTTATCCAGCTTCAGACCGTCTACGTCGGTGCCATTCTTGATGCTGGGCGGGTATACTCCGATGTCGCCGGTAGCCTCGTACAAGCGCTGAATTTCTTTGTCACGGCTGCTGGTAGTCTGGTTCGTAAAAGCCGCCGGGTCAAGGAACTGTTCAAACGCGGCGTTGTCGCGCAGCTTCTCGGCGCCCCATGTATCATAGGCGGCGGGCAGTTCCTTCGACAGTCCCGGAATCTTCGCCATGATCTGGTTTTTCTGGCTTTGGATGGGGTCGGTGGCGTCGTAGGGGTTGCGGACGGTGGTGTCAGTGCTTTTTGCGATAGCGTTTGACAGCGATGGCACCATACTCTGCGGCAGACCTAGAGCGGCATCCCACAGGCCGCCGCCCAGACCGTCATAGTTGCCGAACAGGTCACCAATATTGGAGAGGTTTGAGTTGTCCGCAAGTGTGTTTGTAAACGCCACAACCGCGCCTTTTGCCGCCTGTTCCGGCGTTTCGTCGCCGCTGGCGGCCTGCGCCCATGCCGCGCCGGTGATGACGCTCATCATACTTGGCTGAAAATCCGAAATGCGGTAGTAGACATTCGTTCCCGGAACATGGATTGCGAAAGGCAGGAAACCGTTCTGCTTATCAAATGCCCTTTTATTTGCATTGTCGCTCTCCGCGCCCGTCAAGACACCAGACTTATACAGCGCTGCGCCCAGAGCCATACCTGCCGAACCGGTCAGGCCCTTTGCAATCTCGTCAATGTATTCTGCCGGGTTGCCGCCTTTTGTGTAAAAATCCTTCACACCTTTGGCAAGGCCGACAGGGCTGTAATCCAGACTGCGGGCGACCATATTGGCGGGTGTTTTCGTAAACGGCATAACAACCTCACCGACCCCGCCCAACTTGTGAACCGAGCTGAAGAGTTCTGTCCAGTCATTGTCATCCTTGTAGGTTGCCCGCATAGCGTCCTGTGTGGCTTGCGCGATCATCTCGGAGGTGATTTTGTCTGCACTGGAAATTTTGTTCGCTGCTGCGATATTGGCAAGGCTTTCTGTGAAGTGCTTTTTCACAAAGGGTGCATCGCCGAGTTCCAACAATCCGTAGGTGAACTGACGGATATTCTCGAGTACGGATTTCCCACTGCTCAACTGGTCAAAAACATTCTTGCCGGTGAATTTCTGGCTGATGGCTTCAAGCGCCTGTGCGCCCTTTTTCATGCCGGGTGCATTGGCAAGGATGTTATGCTGCTGGCCCTCGCCCAGCTTGAACACCTCTGCGTTTTTCACAGCATCGGAGATGGGCTGCTCATAGGAGCTGCTGCCGTCGATGGTATCTTTGACCTGATTCCACACCTGTTCCGCCACATCTCTGCTGGTTTTATCCACATGCAGGGCTTTGGTCTGCACGAAGGCTGTGCTTTTACCGGTCTTTGCATACAGGCTTTGCAGGGCCGCACTGACCTTATCAGAAACGCCGGTGACAGGAAGCTGCGCCACGTTTGCAGCAATGTTACGGATATGTGTGCGGGGATTCAGCAGAAAGCCCAGGCGGCGTGCTTCGGCCAGCTTGGAGAGCGCAGAGACGGGGTATTGCTTTGCAAGGCGGTTGCCAACCTGTTCCATTGCGTCAGCGATAGCCTGCGAATCTCCGGCAGGAATATTCTTGAACGCCTGTATCTCTGCATCCGTCAACGAGAAATTTTTCCACCGTCTGCCAAGTTCTTTTGCGCCGCCGGCGTTCAAATCGTCGATACTGCGCTGCGCATACCGCAAGGCGGTCATTGGATCATTCTGCATCAGAGAGATTGCGGCGGCCTGCGAGAACTGGCCGCTGGCCGTCAACTCTTTGGACATACCGCGCAGCAATTCAACAGCAGAATCACTGTCACCGTCAGCGATGTACTGCTTGGCCAATTCATAGCCCAGAGGAACCGCCGCCGGGTCATGCTGGGAAAGCATATTCTGGTATGCCGTTACGGCCTCTCCCTGCCCCTTTGCAAGTACAGCATCCGCGCGGGCTTTCGTCTCGGCGTTGGACAGCTGGTTATAGACTTCGGGCGCGGTGACAAAATCCTGCTTGACGGCATCTGGCAGGTCTGAATTCGTGCGAAGCGATGCGGCATAGCCGCGCTCCCGCACTGCCACGCCGGGGGCATCCGCTGCGGAGTCTGCAAGACCCTGTGCGGCGTTCTGGGGCGTGGAAGTAAAGTTGGCAGCTGTGCTGTCAGGAACGCTCTTCACTGCGTCTGCGCTGTTCGCGTCTCGCAGGAACGCATCGGCGTTCTTTTCCAAATCAACGGCAGCGGGCGTATCAGCACGCGGCAAGTCCGGGCGTGTATCCAGCCTGCTGCTTTTACCGGCGACGGCTGCCGCCTCTTGCAGCGGTTCATCCAGCATCGCGCCGCTGAAACTGTTCTTCGCGCCGTTGAGGACTGCGCTGCCGATTTCCGGCAAGGCGTTCATAGCAACGTTTCCGGCCAGATTTTTAGCAGCGTTGGCGGCCATTCTTCCGACGGTCATGGGGTCATCGACATTCTCGCCCCGCGCGGCGGTCTGTCTGTCAGCGGAGAATTTGTCCATATCATCCATCATGGACGGGTAGGTGTCCAGCACAAAGTCTGCGCCAGTATCTGCGAGCACGCGCCCTGCGGCTTCACCAAATCCGGGCTGCACAATGCGGTTCAGCACCGGGATTTTCTTTGCTGCATCGTAGAGCTTGCCGCCCGCCTTTTGTGCGGCGTCTGCATAGCCGGTTCCATCCACAAGCTGATTGAATGCGTTGTACTGTGCCATCTTGCCCGCCATAGCGCCACCCATAGCAGCAAGGGGGGCTTGCTCGGCATACTTGTCGAGAGTTGGTACAAGTGCCGGGAGAACGCCGTTATCAATGGCCTGTGAGTATTTGCCGCTGGTCTGGTCATCTGCCCAGTCAGTAAAAGCCTGCTCGGACTGCTTTTGCAGAGGAAAGCTGCGCATAAAGCCTGCCGTCGCGGCCTGTAAATCCTGCCCCATTCCGTTCAAACTGGCTTTCTGGTTCATTCTTGCAAGGGCCTGAGCTTGAGTATTATAATCGTCCAGCGAGATTATACCGCCCTGCACCTGCTTATACAAGTCACCGGCATTTTGTCCGTACTGGTTTACGGCGTTGATCTCGGCCTGTGTGAGCTGGCGGCCCGGTGTGCCAAGCTCGGCGCGGTAATCTGCATCTGTCTGTAACCGCTGCAAGGCGGTTGCCGTGTCCTTCTGTACGCTGGCCCAGTCGTTGCGGGTAGCCTTTGCGCGGCGTCTCTCGCGGATGCTGGAGGCCTGTCCTGCCGCTGCGGTCGTGCTGCCAACAAGATTCCCGGCTCGTCTGGTTGCAACGCTCTGGGCGGGCTGTGCGGCGCTCTGGCGCTCTGCGTAGCTGTTCCCGCCGGGCTTGCCCTTATTGGCCCCTGCGTTGGCGGCGGCCTGTTTGTCTTTGAGCATCTGCACCGTCTGCTCCCGCTTCTGCCGGACGCGGTATTTGATGTCGGATTTTTCCTGTTCGCTGCCATCGTACCGGGCGCGGGCGCTTGCATTGCGCTCGGCGTTGCTGCGCTGGGTGTCCTTGCCTTTGAGCGGCTTGGTCTGTACGTCTTTCGCGGCGGTGCTGCCCTGTGTTGTAAGGTTATCGGCCGCCGCTGCCATAGCGGCATAGCTGTCAGAATCGGTCGTTACGCTGCCGCTCTTGGAACTGCTGGATGATTTTGCGGCTTTGGCTGCCTTTTCGGCTTGTTTTGCAAGGTACCATACTTCATGCTGCTTCTGGATAGCAAGGTCGGCGTCATCCTGCAATTTTTTCGTGAACTGGTCGTTTGCCATTGCTGCCGCCTGCTGGGCCAGCTTGAAGTCGTTGTTTGCGCCGGCAACAGCTGCTGTACCGACATCCGCAAGATGATTCTTCAGCACAGGCAGGGTCTTATCCGTTGCGTTCAGCAAGGCCGCGCCGCGCTGCCGGGCGGCTTGGGTAGCTTGTACACCGCTGTTCACGGCCTGGGCCTGTGCGGCTTTGTAGTTGTTAAGGTAGGCGTTAAATAACGCATCCTCGCGGGTTTTCATTGCCATTTTATCACTCCAATCTGTTGAGGTTTTCTGCTTCAAGTTTGTAGGATATAATCGCGGCCGCCAGCGGCCCCGCTGAAAGTCCTACGTTTATATCTTCTGTTGCTGCGTACAATTTGGCGTTTCCGTACAAGAACATGATGAGAAACGCCCCGCAATCTATAAGGTGTTTTTTACGGTCCATAACATAATGACTCCATATTCAGAGCTTTCTTGAAATTTCGCAGTGCCGTCTTTTCCTGCGCGTTCACACACTGCCTGGATACTCCGCGATCATCGGCGATTTCTTGCAACGTCCGATTGTAGCGGTAACGCTGTTCAAGGATGCTGCGGTGCTGTGATTTCAAGGTATCCAGCGCGGCTAGAACGGCCAGGCGGTTTTGTTCGTTCTCAAAGTCCAGCTCAAGGTTGACGGTTGGGTCGGCAAACACATCTGCAATGGTGCTGTCCGTTTCATCCTCTAGGGGCAGGTCGCTGGATAACGCATAGTTCAGCGGGTCAGCTGGTACGCGGATCTGCCTGCCGTTTTCGTCACGGAGAAGCTTTCCCCGGCTGATGGTCAAAACCTTTGTCGCGGTGGCCCTGATAGACCAGCCCAGCACGGTAAGAAAGGCCATGCGCTTGCTCGGGTCATACCGCCGCACTGCATCGCGGACGCTGAACCAGCCCTCTGTAATCAAGTCGTCCCGGTCAATGCCCACACGGTCAGCAAGGCCCTTATTTTTGGCGTAGATTTTTGCCATCTGCTGGCGGATGAAATTCTGGTGGCGCGCCCACAGTTCATTGACGGCGGCTGTATCACCGGCTTTACCTTGCATAATCAGCGTTAAATCGTCCAGTTCGTTCATTGATTGCACCTCCACTTTGTGGTATACTTTAGTGAAGATGCTGCCCCTGCGTCTACCCCGCTGCCCAGCGGGGCTTTTTTATTTGCCCGGTAAGGTCTGGATAGCACAACCCCAAGCATCAGCCCGGCAGGGCCTTTTTGCTGGTAACCTTCAATACAGGGCCTGTTGCCGCACAAGGGAGCTTTTGCGGGTCAAGGGGCTGCTGTTTCTGCCAATCGGCGTAGAATTTCTCAAAATCGTGACGGCGGATAGACTTTCCCGATGCCGTCTCCGCGTCCAAGTCGACGAGGGCTTGTAGGCTGCCGAAATACTCTTGCACGGCAGGCGGGAGTTCATCGAACAGCCTCTTGTTTGCATCGCGTGCCGCCTGCCCCTGTGTTCTGCCGTCGGGAAGATGCCCGGTGAAGCTGTACAGGCCTTTGTTTTCGTTGGCCTTGTGCGCTCTTTCGCAAACCAACTGCCAGAGGTCAGCGGCCTTTGGCTCGCTCTCCATCTGCATAGCACGCAGTTGATCATATAGATCAGCAATCAGTACCGGGAAATGGCATACTCGCAAGGCCCTACGAAATGCGAGCTTTCCCGTTGCTGACGGTACATCCGAAAGCGCATCGGCCCACGTTGCGATAAGTAGGTCAGCTTCCTTATCTGTCAGTGGTTTTGCAACGTTACGGTAAAGGACCATATTTTGACGAATCATTGTCTGAATTTCCTGTACAGTCATAAAAAAGCATCCTCCAAATTCGAGAAATTACCACTCGCAAGCCGTTCTGCGGCGCGGGAAATCGTATCGGTTGCGGGTTCTGCTGCCACCTGCTTTGTCTGTGGGTGACTATATTGCCCGGCACGGCGTATCCAGTTCCGTGCCGCTGCCTGCCAATTTTTCATGGTGGCTCTGCCGCCGACTTTCCAGCCGTTGGCCGCATAGTAATCAAGGAATGATTTTGCTTCTGCCGCTGACGAACCTTGTTCGCAAAAATAAGTAATAGCATCATCCGTAGATGGCGGCGTGAAGCGTGGGCGGGGCGGCTTGTCCGCCTTCTCTCTATTATTTATAACAATTACAGGTACATTACCATTTACAGGAACAGTAACATTTACATTATCAGCTTCATCGGCTTCGTTTTGCTTCGGATTTGAAGCATTTGCTTCTTTTGCTTCATTACTGCGCTGTCGAGATTCGCCACTCTTTAGGCCGCCAGACTTTCCTGCCGCGCGGCGCTTCTCGCGTGTGGTGTTCCACTTTTCTTGATCGCGGTCGATTTGCGCCCGGATGAAGCTGAACGCCATTGCGGCCATTGGCGGGAGTTGTGGCGGCTCGCCAGTGTCCGCATAATGTACAATACCCTTGAAAAGAAGTCCGGCATCTTCATCTGATAGGAGTTCAAGGTGCTGCCCTATATCGCAGTAGAGGATAAAACTGTTTTTGCCATCCATTTACGATTCCTCGTTCTCAAAATTCATCTGGCCGATTGGGATTCCCAACTTCCGGGCAACAGGTGCAATAGCGGCGAGGCCGTGTTTGCATCGAGCAGCTTGGACATGGTAAAAGGCCGACATCTCCTGCTGTGCGGTCTCCGGATCATCGCTCGGCAGAAAGTAACCGCCGTGTCCACCGGGGCTGTACAGAATGGTCTCGCCCTGCTCACGCGCCTGCATGATTTGACGGCGCAGTCCGCGCGGGGTGGTCTCTAACTGCGCGGCCAGCACATCGGCGCGGGTCGCGTTTTCGCGGCCATGTCCTAAAAAATCTAAAATTCTCATTGAATGCTCCTTTCGTTCGTGGTACAATAGGAGCGGGAATTTCTGCAATGCAGCGCGCTCAGCGCTATTTTTTCCCGCCCAGCCCTTGTCGGTGCTTGTCCCACCGGCAGGGGCTTTTTTGTTGTTTTCATTCCGCATCCGCCTTGTGCAACGCCTGCTGAGAAAGCCAATCGTCAAGACTGTTGGTGGGAATGACGATGCGTCTGGCGCTCAACCGCACGGCGGGAAAATCCTTGCGGCGGCAAAGCTGGTAGATCAGTGGCTCCGAAATACTCAGATACCGGGCCGCCTCCTTAGGCGATAGAACAGTACTCATAAAATTCAACTCCGTTTCGTAAATCGGCTTGATTTCTGCACTCGTTTGTGCTAATATCAGTATACAGCAACAAACGCAGAAAGTCAACCAGGCGAGATATTTTGTTGTAAATATACACAATCAGAGAATTTTGGGGTGCAATATGCCTACAAAAGCAGCAGGGGCACGGATGCCCGTTTTCCGAGACCGTTTTAATTTGCTAAGAGGGAATAGAACGCAGGCAGAATTTGCGGCGGCTCTTGGTATGTCCCGCGCCACAGTTGCGTTTTACTGCGCCGGAGATAGAATCCCAGATGCACTTACGCTTAGAGACATTGCGGAAAAGTGTGACGTTTCTACAGATTGGCTGCTAGGTCTTTCAGATGCGATGTCTACGGATGCAACTGTCCAAGCAATCTGTAATTACACAGGGCTTGATGAATTTGGTGTTCAAGAATTACATAGTAGCTACGAACAGATCAGGATGAAAGAGAAAAAAGAGGAGAAAATGATTCTTTCAGATGAAATGTTCTGGGATCGTGTCCGTAGCATTGTTGCGGATGGAGAGTTGTGCCGGTTTGCAGCTGCGGTACAGAAGTGTGAAAACTTGTTGTTTGAAAGCATTTACTCGTTGGAGTCTATAACTGAAACCGAGTTGGAGGAAGCCACAGATATTTTACAGATGGAAGATTTGACAAAGGATGCGGAAAAAAAGTATCGTGACAGCCGATATGAATACTTTGAAATTAACGAAAGCGTATCAGCATATATGCGGCCAATGTTTGAAAGATACGAAAAAAAGCGCGAGGAGCTTAACGAATCGAAATTCTTTCCCCATGTTGATCGAATAGCGGATGAGGAGGTGCATGCTAAATGCCCAACAACAAAACAACCCGCGCCGCCAGCGGCAGAGGCTCCATCCGACAGCGCCCAGACGGACGATGGGAAGCAAGGCTGACACTGGGATATGATGAGGGTACAGGCAAACGCAAAACCTTAAGTATCTACGGCACAACGCAAAAAGAAGTAAAAAAGAAAATGACGGAAAAAATCCGCCAACTGGATACAAATACCTATATAGCCGATGACAAACGGACACTTGCGCAGTATCTTGATACATGGTTTGCGGAGTTTATCGTGCCAACGCAAAAGCCGTATACTATCACGACTTATCGCGGCGTCATCAAGAATCACTTGAAGCCTAATTTGGGCGCGGTGCGGCTGTGTGATCTTACGACAGAGCAGGTGCAAAAGATGATTCGCAAGCTGGTCAATGCAGGAAAAGCTCCAAAGACCATCAAGAATGTTCTGACGGTGTTAAACAGCGCCCTTGAACAGGCCGTCAAAGCGCAGACTATCCAGCGCAACCCCGCCAAATTCGCAAAAATCCCGGCGGTGCGGGTTAAGGATATACACCCCCTCTCCCCTGCTGAAATTGTTGCGTTTGTGGATGCGGCGCAGGATTCACCGTACTATGCACCGCTGATGTGCTGCTTGTTTCTAGGGTTGCGCGAAGGTGAGGCGTTGGGCCTTGCATGGGAGCATGTAGATTTTGAGAATTGCAAGGTGCATATCTGCCAACAGCTGCAAAAAGATAAAGCGAAGGGCGGGCAGTTCTACATCCAAGAGGGAACAAAGAACGGCCAGAGCCGCATTCTGGATGTGCCTGACTTCCTGCTGGAAATTCTGCAAGAGGAAAAACAGCGCCAGTTGCGGGCGCGCCTAGCCGCCGGGCCAGCGTGGCAAAATGTGTGGGGGCTGTGCTTTACGGATGTGCTAGGCCGGTGTATCAACCCACATACCTTGTGGGCAAACTTCAAGCGTATTGCAGCAAGTATCGGGCTACCGGATGCCCGCGTGCATGACCTACGGCATACCAACGCAACGCTTGCGTTGGTGAACGGTGATGACCTGAAAACCGTACAAGCAAATCTGGGCCACGCAACAGCGGCCTTTACCTTGCAGAGGTATGTCCACGCATCCGAAGCAATGAAGCGGGCCAGTGCGAACAGGATGCAGCAGTTCTTTGACGACAATGTAAAAAAGGCGTAAAAATACCCCCGACAAGTGTGAGCCTGTCGGGGGTAAAATCATGCCACAAAAACGGTTTCTAATTCTGTTGTGGGTAAAATGGTGGGTAAAAGAGCATTTTTGTAAACCAAAAACCCGCATATCTTACGCAGATACGCGGGTTTTTGTTGGCGGAGTAAGAGAGATTTGAACTGCATTTTTGTTGCAAACCAAGATAAATCTAGTGTAATCAAGAAAAATGAATAGGCGCTCTTATGAACTATTTGTGCTGTCTAATACAATTATACAAAATGTAGTAAAATTGCGTTGTGGGTAAAATTGTGGGTCAAAATGCAGTCCCATAAATAGGAAAAGCGCCCCTTGCGGAGCGCTCGTGCTTTCCGGGTCACTTGATGGGGCAAACCTCGCGGATAAGGTCAATGCCTTTGGTGGCTACCTGCCGGATGTAGGGGGTGGGGTCTGTGTGCTGCATCTGGCGCAGGGCTTTGATGTGGCGCTTGTATTCTGCCCGGCTGCATTGTGGAAGCTCAAACTCTGTAATCCCGTCCAGATGTGCCCCAGCAGTCAGCGTAATCAGCATAAGGTTTTTTCTCTCCGGCGTTGCCTTGCGCAGCATATCCAGCAATTCCCGTTCTTCGCTTGTGATAGTCATTGTTCTGTTCTCCCTTCGTAAAGTTCATTAAGCCAGTAACCGCCGTAGCGGTACGAGATGATATAGCCGTTCGTGTTCTGTGCTGGCCCTACCGGAACGGCGCAGCGGATAGTGACCGCACAGCCCGCGAGAAAGGCCAGCAGAAGCGCGAGTGCGGCAACGGTAAGGTAGATTGCTTTCTTCATGGTAAAGCCTCCGTGTGCGCCCCGGCGGGGCCTTGTGCGGCGTTCATTTGGTCGGTGATGTACTGAAGTTGTTTGTCCGTCAGGGTCATGACATCCTTGATAAGACTAAGGCGCAATTCCCAGAGTTCTTTATTTGTCATTTTTCGTATTTCTCCTGTTCAAGAATCATTTTTGTTGCCATGCACCAAAGGGTGTCCAACTGGGCATCCGTAGCGGCTACTAGCAGGCCCTGTAAGGCCGTGATATAGGCAGCGCGGTTAATTTCATTCATAAGCGTTTGAACCTCCTGAAAGCGCCCGTATAGCCTGATAGCGCAGCTGTGGTTGTTATTCTGCCGTGCGGCGGTGCTTGACGGTCTGGATGTATTGCAGAACCTTTTCCAGTTCATCAGCGGTCAGGTCATCGGCGGCGGTCTTGATTTCTTCAAGTAGTTCCATTGCAAACCATCCTTTCAGGCGATGGAGAAGCGGCGGCTCGTGGTGGTCTTGGTGAAGCGGGCGGCCAGTTCCGGCGCGGCGGCTTTCAGGCCCTTGCTGTCCAGCCGGGAGCTGGTCACGGTCTGGTAGCGTACCTTGTGGGTGCCTGCATCCATCGTGTCCACATCCCGGCGGGTCATCTCTTCAGTGATCTGACGCTTGAGGTCGTCCATCTCGGCTTGTGCAGCTTCAACAAGCTGCTGGGCTTCTTTGTACTGTTCAACGAGGGACAAAATTTCGGTGCTGCTCATGGTATGTACTCCTTTACTTTGCGGGGCAAACCATGATATAATAGACTTGCCCTTAATGTGGTGCGTCTCGCGGTTGCTTTGGTCGGCTGGTGCGGGGCGCTTCCTTTTTTGCTGTAGGGGTTAAGGTTCGCGGGGGCTCGGTGCTGTCTGCACGCTCTGTGGCGGTTCCTGCAATCCTGTCCGCGTATTGTCTGGCGTTTCTGGTGGGCTTTCGCTTGACGTCCGCCTTGACCTTTCCCGACATTGCGTTATAATAAAGATGTCAGCACGGCGGCGAACTCGCCGCGCTGGCGGGTTGTTTTTGGGTGTCGGTGCTTTGGAGAGGGCCGACACCCTTTTTACTTGAGCAGGTCTGCCAAACGCTGGCGGAACTCTTCAATGGTCTTGCACTCGTTGGCGAGCATCAAGAGCCGAAGCCGTTCAGCCGTGCGGGTTTCCTGTACGAGCAGTTCGCTTGCGCTGGGCGTTTTCATTTTCACCTCTTCCTTTCCGGACGCCTTGCGGCGGTTCGCTGTAGCTGTGGGGTGTTCCCGCTTGCTATGGTCTTATTATAGTATATTTACGCAAATATATCAATATGCAGAATGCACAACTATTTGCGCAAATATATGTGCACTTTTGTATTTGCGCAAATATGCGATTGGGAGTATAATATTTATGAGGTGATATTATGCCAACAACAAAAGCAGGTCAGAAAGCGGTGAATAAATATATTGCTAAAGCCTACGACCGCGTAAACCTCGTGTTGAAGAAAGATACCAGCCCGACAAAGGATGAAGTACAGGCCGCTGCCGATGCAGAGGGCGTGAGCCTGAATGCGTATATTGTGGCAGCAATCAGCCAACAGCTAAACAAAGACAAACCGTAAAGGGGGGCGCTATTATGAGTGAGAGAGAGCAGGCAAAGCAGATTATTGATACCTTACCAGATTACAAGATGCAGGCTATTTTGATGTTCCTGCGCGGCGTTGAGTTTGACGATGAACTAGAGGATGATCGTTTCTGTGAAAAGCTGGTTGACGATTATCTAAACGATGATTCGCCTGACAAGCACGAAAGCATCAGCTTGGAAGAGTTCGCGGCGCAGGAAGGTATTGCGCTATGAAATACCAAATCAAGATTGAGAAGGACGCGCAAAAGTTCCTTAAAAAGCTGCCGCGCCCGGATGAAACCAGAGTTTTAAAGGCAATCGCCAAACTCCCCGACGAGGGAGACCGAAAACAGATGAAAGGGCATCCGGGCTTCTTTCGGCTGCGTGTGGGTGACTACCGCATTATCTACACGGTGGACAACGGGCAGTTGATTGTGCGGGTTGTGGATGCCGGGAATCGTGGGCAAATTTACAACCGGTATTGACCCACAAATACTAGTGGTTCAAGGTGCGGCAAGGTAAGGTGCGGCAGGGCAAGGCGTGGTATGGTTTGGCATGGAATAAATCATTTTTATTTCAAAAAGG
>ERZ773209.1425-NODE-1425-length-14088-cov-4.145300_pt1 | contig 14088 bp, 9 predicted proteins | sample MGYA00511109_ERZ773209 | MGnify/ENA primary metagenome ERZ773209 (study PRJEB29015, sample SAMEA2737786) | human gut metagenome | biome: human gut; feature: human-associated habitat; material: faeces | place: China | collected 2012 ...
CCGCAAGCGCGTCGGCCTCGAGATTGCACACGGCGGCCACGTCGGTCCTGAGCGCCCAGGCGATGCCCTGAGCGACGCCGCAGGCGACGCGAAGGCCCGTGAAGCTGCCGGGGCCTGCACCGAAGGCCGTGAGCGCGATGTCCTTCTTTTCCGCGCCGCATTCGGCGAGGAGCTCGTCGATCATGGCGAGGATGCGCTCGGCATGCTTGTTGCCGACCGTCTCGGACTTCCAGGCCGAAACTTCGCCGTCGCGACTCAGAAGGGCCGCGCTGCACCGCTGGTGCGCCGTATCAAGAGCAAGAATGAATGAAGGCATGACCGTCCAGTTGTTTTCTGCAGGCCTCGAAAAGGCCTCCGAACGCCCGAAATCGGCGTCCCACAATGAATTCGATCATTATACCATCGAGCCTCCGGCGCCCCTCGGAGGCACGAAAAAGGCCGCCCACCCCTGCGGATGAACGACCGTTTTGCCTTGTTTGGCTTGCTGTGATCGAATCTCCGGCCACCCCTGCGTACGGCTTGCCGTCCGAACGTCTATCGGGCCGAGGCGCCAGCCGCATAGGCCGCGCGTCCTTCGCCGCTGCCCGTGAGCTGAACGTGGAATTCCGTGATCTGCTGACGAAGGAGCTGACGTTCGTCGCGACGCAGCTTGCGCGTCTCTTTCGACATCACGGCCCCCGCCTGCTCGCTGCAGAAGCGCTTTCTGAGCTTGTCGCGGTCGGCTGCGGACATTTCCCTGCGCATGTCGCTGCGCTCGCGGGTGCTCATGCTGCGCCAGTGCATGGCGCGGGAAACCTCGTCGAGATAGGGCCACAGGTGCGCACGCTCGCTCGCGGACATCTCGGTCCACTGGCGGATGCATGGCGCCTCGACCTCCTGACAGTGGTCCCCGAGACCCGCAGCGGGCTCGGCCCCGGGCATGGCGGCCGCCGAACTGCATCCGAGGCAGCAGAGCACGATGATGGCGCTGTTTCTCATAAGCTAGCTTCCCGTCATGAAATCTGCAGACGAATTTTCCGGCCTTCGCCTCAAAACGCCTGCGCCGTTGTCGTTCAGGGACAGCCCGCCATTTGGCGCACAAGGGTTATCCCCAACCATGTTCGCGGGATGGGTTCGAACCACCGGGCCCGACCGTCTCCCGACCCCGCACCATCAATATACAGTTCGCCGCTCTTCTAGGCAGAAACCATGATTTAGGACCTGTTAACAAGAGGCTGATTTTGTAACACGATTTTGTTTTCCTTCCACGAGGCATTTGTAACAGGCGACAATGGGGTCATGCAAAAGAGTGTCCAAAAGGCACGGCTTACTGTCCGACACGGCTTTCGCGGCAATCCCGCCCGAAATTCCGATTTGCAACGGACGCTGATTCCGGAGAACCACCGTGGAACGCAATCCCAAAATTCTCGTTGTTGACGACGATCCCCGACTTCGCGACCTTCTGCGCCGCTATCTCGGCGAAAACGGCTTCCAGGTATTCGTGAGCGAAAACGGCGCCGCGATGAGCCGCCTCTGGGTTCGCGAGCACTTCGACGCCCTCATTCTCGACCTGATGATGCCGGGGGAGGACGGCCTTCAGATTCTGCGCCGCCTTCGCGCCGCCAAGGACATGACGCCCGTCATCATGCTCACCGCCCGCGGCGAGGACGTCGACCGCATCGTCGGTCTTGAGCTCGGCGCCGACGACTACATCGCCAAACCCTTCAACCCGCGCGAACTGCTTGCCCGCATCCATGCGGTGCTCCGCCGCCGTCCGGCGGGCGACGCCCCGGGCGCTCCCTCGCTGGAAAACGAGACGGTCCGCTTCGGCGAGTTCGAGCTTGACCTCGGCACCCGCGTACTCAAGAAGAACGGCGAGGTGCAGCCGCTCACGACCGGCGAGTTCGCCGTCCTCAAGGCCTTCGCCCGCCATCCGCGCCAGCCGCTCTCCCGCGACAAGCTGATGGAAATGGCCCGCGGCCGCGAATACGAGGCCTTCGACCGCTCGCTCGACGTGCAGGTTTCCCGCCTTCGCAAGCTGATCGAACCCGATCCCTCCAAGCCGCGCTACCTGCAGACGGTCTGGGGCCTCGGCTACGTCTTCATCCCCGACGGCCACAGCTGATCGCCGGGACCGCATCAGGCCAGTTCTGAGAAATTCTGAAAGCTCCCGTCCGCCACAAGCGGCGGGAGCTTTTTCCGCAGTACAGAACCGCTACACTTTCACCAAACGGTTTCAACCCACACCTGCCGGACACACTCATGCTTTCCCTACGCAGCAACCATCGCCCGAGCCTCTTCTGGCGCACCTTCATTCTGCTGTGCGGCCTCATCTTCTTCAGCGTCGTCGGCTGGCTGCAGAGCTTCCGCGTGCTCTCCGAACTTCCCTACTCGCAGGGCGTCGCGCAGCACATCGTCTCGACCGCAAACCTGACGAAGTACGCGCTCGTGACGGCCGACCCGCTCTTTCGCGTCGACCTGCTGAAGCTTCTTGCCGCCCGCGAAGGCCTTCTTCTCTCGCCGCGCGATGCGACCGACAAGGTCGTCGTCCTCTCGGGCGACGGCTTCAACGGCCTCATCGAGCAGCTCGTCAAGCACCAGCTCGGCCAGGACACGATCCTCGCCTCGAGCGTCAACGGCGTCTCGGGCCTCTGGGTCTCGGTCGACATCGACGGCGACGCCTACTGGATGCAGACCGACAGCGGCATCCTCAATCCGCCGCTCGGCACCGCCTGGCTCTGGTGGGCGCTCGCTGCCTGTCTTGCCAGCCTCTTCGGCGCCACGCTCCTCACCCGGCACGTGATCGATCCGCTTGCCAAGCTCTCGCAGGTGGCCGCGCAGCTCGGTCAGGGCAAGGTCCCCGATCCTCTTCCTGAGGATGCGGGCACGGCCGAGATCCAGGCTGTGAACATGAGCTTCAACCGCATGGTGCAGGACCTGCGCCGCATGGAGGCCGACCGCGAGTTGCTTCTCGCGGGCGTGAGCCACGACCTTCGCACGCCGATCACGCGCCTGCGCCTCGAGGTCGAGCTCGCCGACCTGCCCGAGGACTCCCGCACCGCCATGGTGAGCGACCTTGAGCAGATGGAGAACATCGTCAACCAGTTCCTCTCCTACGCGCGTCACAGCCATGAGGAGCAGGAGCTCGTCAACCTGGGCGAGGCGGTTCAGAACGCCATGTCCAACGCTAGGCTTGCGAACGACTCGACCGTCAAGATCACGAGCCACATCGCGCCCAACGTCTTCATCGTTGCTCACCCGCTCGAGCTCTCCCGCGCCGTGCAGAACCTCTTCACGAACGCGATGCGCTACGGCCGCAGCGAGGACGGCATCCTCAGGCTCCACATTACGACGGGCCTGACCGACAACGGCAAGAACGCCATGCTCACCGTCGGCGACGAGGGCGCGGGCCTTCCTGAAGACCAGCGCGAGCGCGTCATGCGACCCTTCGAGCGCGGCGAAAGCGCGCGAAGCGGCGTGACGGGCACGGGCCTCGGCCTCGCCATCGTCGACCGCATCGTCCGCCGCTCGAGCGGCAGCGTGCAGCTCGACAGCATGGATCCGCACGGCCTTCTGGTGCGCGTAGGCTTCCCCGCCGCCGATCCCACCGCCATCAAAGCCAAGGAGGAGAAGCGGGCCCGCGAACAGGAGAAGCTTGAGAAGAAGATGCTCAAGGAATTCCAGAAGAACCAGCCCGCAGCCCCCGCCGATCACGTCGACGAAGACCCGAAGGCGTGATGCAGGAACAAGCTGAAAGCACCTGAAACACGAAGGGGTCGCTCTCACGAGCGGCCCCTTTCCCTGTTGGGACGGGCTTCAGATTCGCCTCAAGCCATCCTGCTCATCAGCACGACGGCCTGAGCCATCATGCCCTCCATGCGTCCGACGGCGTCCATCCTCTCATTGGTCTTCGCCTTGACGTTGACCACCTCTTCGGAGACGCCAAGCGTCTCGGCGAGCGAGGCCCTGATGGCGGGCATGTGGGGGCCGATCTTCGGGCGTTCGGCCACGATCGTCGCGTCGCAGTTGACGACGGTCCAGCCCTTCTGTCTTGCGAGCGCCACGACGGCCCTGAGGAGCACGCGGCTGTCCGCGCCCTTCCACTTCGGATCCGAGGGCGGGAAGTGCTGTCCGATGTCGCCGAGGGCGGCAGCGCCGAGCACGGCGTCGGTCACGGCGTGCAGGAGCACGTCGGCGTCCGAGTGGCCGTCAAGGCCGAGTTCAAACGGAATCTGCACGCCGCCCAGAATGAGCGGACGGCCTTCGACCAATCGATGGGAGTCGTATCCCTGACCTACTCGGAAGGGCACCACGGCACCGTCTCCTAAGATGAGGCTCGCGAGCACGCCGTCGGCGGGTTCGGTCACCTTGATGTTGGTAGTGCGTCCCGGCACGATCCTGACGGGACGGCCGAGCCTCTCCATGGCGCTCGCCTCATCGGTGATCCCCGCGAGGTCGCCCGAAAGCGCCTCGACGAGGTCGTGCACGCGGAACATCTGCGGGGTGGCCGCGCGCCACAGATCCGAGCGCGGCACCGTCTCGAGGATCATGCGGCTCTTGTCCGCACGCTTGATCGTGTCGGCGACGGGTACGGCGAGGATGCCGCCCGAGACACCGCCGTCGGCGAGCACCTCGTCGATGAGGCGGGCGGCCTCGCTCGGCTTCAGGCAGGGTCTCGCCGCATCATGCACGAGCACCCACGCGTCCCTGTCGAACCCTGCGTTGAGAAGGCCGTTGACGACCGACTCCGCACGCTCCCTGCCGCCGCAGCGCAGCACCCTGACGTTTTCAGGAAAGTGACGCGCCACGTCGTCGATGTAGGGATCCGTCGGGCTCACGACCACGACGATCTCGCCCATGCGCTCGACGGCTCGAAGGGCGCGCACCGTGTGCACGAGCATCGCCTCCGAGCCGAACTTCATGTACTGCTTGGGAGATCCGAGCCCCATGCGGCTGCCGACGCCGGCTGCGCACACGAGCCCGACCACCTTCGTGGCTTCACTCATCCGTTTCTCCTTCTTGTCCCGTGGCCTCCGCAGGCGCGGCAGGCCCTGATGGGCACATTGTACCGAGGCTTAGCTACAAAGCGTTTTCCCGCAGGAAGAGCACTTTGAACGGACCTTCCGCTAATATCGAAAGACATCCGCCTATTTTCAACACATTTTTCCACGGAGGCAGGCTTTTATGCAGTCGCTCATCCACATGGCCGGAGGCATCGCCCTCCTGCTCTGGGGAGCCTACATGGTCAAGACCGGGATGCTCCGCACCTTCGGTGTGGCCCTCAAGGACTTCCTCTCCGTCCGGCTCAAGAACCGGGCCATCGCCATGGCGTCGGGCACCACGCTCGCATCTCTTCTCCAGAGCTCCACCGCCGCCACGCTCATCGTGGCGAGCATTCAGGCCGAAGGCTTTCTCACCACCAACATGGCCTTCGCGACGATTCTCGGCGCCGACTTCGGTTCGGCCCTGATGACCCGCGTGCTCACCTTCGACCTTTCGTTCCTGTCGCCGCTCTTGATTTTCATCGGCACCTGCCTCTTCTTCATGCGCAAGGCGGACACGCGTCAGGGCCAGTTCGGCCGCATCCTGATCGGCCTGGGCATCATCATGCTTGCGCTCAGCCTCATCGTGGCCGCCACGATGCCGCTGCGCACGAGCACGGAGCTCGCGCCTCTCTTCCTCGAGATCTCTCATTCGCCGATCCTCGCCGTACTGCTCGGCCTGTGCCTCGGCTTCGGCTGCTTCTCGAGCCTTGCCGCCGTGATCATCACCTCAGGCCTCGTCACTGCAGGCGTCATCCCCGTCTCCACGGGCCTCTGGGTGGCGCTCGGCGCCGACATCGAAAGCACGATCCTCGCGCTCATGACCACGATGACCGCCTCGCGCATCGGCCGCCGCGGTCCCGTCGCCAACACGATGTGGCGCGCCGTGACGCTTTCGTTCACGGCCCTACTGCTCGCAACGTGCCCCTTCATCGCCGAGGGCTTCGGCGCGATCCCCGACAGCATCATCTACTTCCACGTCACGCTCAACCTGATCATCTCAGGCACGGGCCTCTTCATCATCAAGCCCTTCGCAAGGATTGCCGACCGCATCATCCCGGAAAAGAAGGCTGATGCCAAGACGGGCGGCGAGGCCGCAGACCTCTTCGCGAAGGAAAACCTGATCTCGAGCGGCATGTCCCTCAACGTTGCGCGCACGGAGCTGCAGCGCATCACGGGCGACGTGCGCAGCTTCTGGCACGACATCGAGATCATGCTCCGCATCAATCCCGCCGACGGCGAGATCCTCATCCTGCATGACCGAGGCAACTACATCAACCAGCGCACGAGCACGATGACACGCTACCTCGGGCTCGTCATGCGCGGCCAGCTCACCACGGCCGAGGCGATCGAGTGGCAGTACCTCAAGAACGCCAACGGCAGCATCAAGGTCGCCCTCAACACGATCGACCGCATCATCACGGTCATCATGAACGAGAAGTGCCGCAAGAACCGCTCGTTCACGCCCGACGGCCTCAAGGAGCTTCAGGCCCTGCATCACCGCGTCGGCGTCTGCCTCGAACAGCTTGCCGTGATTCTCGCCGAGAAGGACCTCGAGAAGCGCCGCGCCCTCTGCAACACGCTCAACAACGAGCGCGAGGCGATCCTGCGCGACAGCTACGAGCTGACGTTGCGCCACATGGAGCGCGTCTCCCGCGGCCTGTCGGGCGCCATCGACACCTCCGCCCTGCACCTCGAGCTGCAGTCGCTCTTCAACCGCATCGTCGGCATCATCGGTTCGGCCGCCTCCATGGACTACGGCACCCCCAACGATCCCGAACCTCAGGGCTGACACCCGCTCGAATCCTCGGCCAATGGCCCGGTCTTCATTGAAGCCGGGCCATTTTTGCATCCATTTTCCGAGGATCTTCGGGCTCGTTTCGGGCCCATTTCGGACCATTTTCAAAGTATTTCGGATTACCATGCCACCCCTTCGGGGAAGGCTCATCGAGACGCTTTCCCCTTCCATTCAATTGGAACACAGGGATTTACACGATTTCATTCACTTCAGCGAACATCATCCGCGCGGATTAAGCCGTCCATCACTTGGGGTTAACCCTTTGAAAGATGATTCGTTTTCGGTCCTTTGATTCTTCAAAATTCCCTCAATTCATTTTTTCGACGGCGCCCGTCGCGGGACGCCTCGCTCAGACTTTCAATTGACAGGAGTTTTCCGTTGAAGAACCCGACTTTCAAGATTGCCGCCGCTGCGATGATGGTTGCCGGCGCCTTTGCCACCCAGACCTACGCCGCTGGCTTCCAGCTCTCCGAGCAGTCCGCCATCCAGATGGGCCGTGCCATGGCCGGCGCCGGCGTCGTGGGTGACGACCTTTCCGCCGTTCACTACAATCCCGCCGGCATGACGCTTCTCTCCGGCACGCGCATGCAGGCGACGGGCACCTGGGTTGCGGTCAATCTTGACTACGAAAGCCATGACGGCTCCGTCACGGAAAACGGCCGTCTCAAGGGCCAAACCATTCCCGCCGGTTTCATCACGCACCAGATCAACGACAGCCTCTGGGCCGGTCTTGCGCTCACAGTCCCCTACGGCATGGGCACCGAATTCGATGAAAACTGGGACGGCATGGACCGTGGCACCGAGTCCATGATCCTCACCTTCGACATCAACCCGAATTTGGCCTGGAAGGTCAACGAGAAGCTCAGTGTCGGCGGCGGCATCTCGCTCCAGTACGCCAAGGCCGAACTCGGTTTCGGCGTGCCTCTGGGCCCGACGGCAGCCCATGCCAACGTCAAGGGTGACAGTTGGGCCTGGGGCTGGAACGTGGGCATGATGTTCCAACCTGTCGAGACCGTCCGCGTCGGCCTCGCCTACCGCTCCCACATCGCGCACAACGCCGACGGTCACACGACTCTCGACATCAACGGTATGGATCCTCTGACCAGCGACATGAAGGTCCGCATCAAGACGCCCGACACGGTCACGCTCTCCGCCACGTGGGAGGCCACCGACGCGCTCCGCCTCTCCGGCACGGCCCGCTGGTCCAAGTGGTCGAACTTCAAGTCCCTCTCTCTTGACAACAGCGGCTTTGACAATCAGATGGTCGATCAGATTGCTTCCGCCCATTCGACCATCACCAACAATTGGGATGACACGTGGTTCTTCTCCGTCGGCGCCGACTACAAGCTCAACGGCCAGTGGACGGTCCGCGGCGGCGTGGCCTACGACCAGGGGCCGGTTGAAAACCAGTACCGCATGGCCGTCATTCCCGACACCGACCGCGTCTGGTTCTCAGGCGGCGCATCCTACAAGTACACGGACAACCTGACGTTCGACTTCGGCGCCACCTACATCAAGGGCGTCGGCGACAAGGAACTCGTGTCCGCCAACGAGAAGGCCTCCGGCGAATTCAAGTCGCTCGACTCCTACATCTTCTCCGCCCAGATGCAGTACCTGTTCTAAGGTAGTCCTTCAGGATTAAAAAAGCACCGCAAACCCTCTCCCAGAGGGATTAACGGTGCTTTTCCTCTTTCAGGGGACCCATCATGCTGACGGATTAGCCCGCTATTAAACTTCTGTTGCTATGTGTTAGGGTGTACACCTCATTCGGGAAAACACGCATAAAAAGCCCGAAAAACGACATGTGTCGCGCACTCCAATCCATACCAGGAGCAGATCTTGCATCAGAATTTCATCCGCGCCGCCGCTGCCGCCGCCGTGGCCGCCACCTTCTCCTCCGCCGCCGTTGCCGGCGGCTTCCAGCTTACGGAGCAGTCCGCTCTCGGTCTCGGCCGCGCCTACGCCGGCATGGGTGTCGACGGCACCGACGTCTCGGGCCTCTACTACAACCCCGCCACGATGACGCTTCACACGGGCACGCAGGCCCAGTTCGGCTTCGTCGGCGTCGGCCTCAACCTCGACTACAACAGCAAGAAAGGCGACTCCATCCATGACGAAAACGGCCGCAAGCACGCCGAAGCCGTCCCGAACCTCTTCATTTCGCACCAGATCAATGACGTGACCTGGATCGGCTTCGGCTTCACGGTGCCGTTCGGCCTCTCCACCGAATACGGTGAAGACTGGGAGCAGTCCGGCGAAGGCACGGAAGCCAAGATCGCGGTCTATGACTTCAACCCGTCCTTTGCCTGGAAGCTCTCCGACAAGGTCTCGCTCGGTGCCGGCATTTCCTACCAGTACGTGAAGGCCGACCTCGGCTTCAATTGGACCCATCATCCCCTGCTTGGCAAGGGCACTCCGGGCATGGCCTACACGAAGGTCTCCGGCGACGCCTGGGGTTGGAACGTCGGCTTGATGTGGACGCCTGTTGAAAGCGTCCGCATCGGTGCCTCCTACCGCTCCGCCGTCGGGCACACGGTCAACGGCACGCTCAATACCGACAACCACATCAAGGTCCCTGACGGAGGAAATATCGTCGCCCTGCCGACTTCCATGAACGCTCAGGTCTCCATGGACGCCCCCGCCTGGGCCATGCTCTCCGCCGCTTGGGACGTCAACGACTGGCTGAGCCTCTACGGCACCATGCGCTGGGCCGACTGGTCGAGCTTCAAATCCCTGACGATTGAAACCCAGCACCAGGACTTTGAGTCCAAGAAGAACTGGAAGGACACGTACCTCTACTCCGTCGGCTACGACGCCCGCATCAACAGCTTCTGGACGCTGCGCGGCGGCATCGCCTACGAAACGTCCACGATCGACGACAAGTACACGCGTACCGGCACGATTCCCGACGCCGACCGCTGGTGGTTCGCCATCGGCTCCTCCTTCCACTGGACGAAGGACTTCCAGACGGACGTGGGCTTCGCTCACCTGCACGGCGTGCATGAACGCAGCCTCTACAACTCCAAGCATGAGGAAATCGGCAAGTTCCGCAAGCTTGATGCCTACATCATCGGCATCCAGGGTCAGTACCGCTTCTAAGGTCTAGCCCGCGGCGAACTCCGCCGCATCCTGCACTCCGAATCCCGGCGTCTCCCAGACGCCGGGATTTTTGCTTTCGGGATAGAGGAAATCGACAAGCAGCGTGCCGAGGTCGGCGCCCTTGGGCAGTGCGGGGCGCTCGAAACCCTCGAATTCAGGGCAGTCGGTGAAGCCCGCGCTTCGGCAGAGGACGGCGGTGTAGAGCGCAAGCCCCGTCTCCACGCTCGGACGAAGGCCGAAGTGCTTGAGAAGAAGCGTGAGAAGCGCGAGGTCCTCGTCCCATAGAGTCTCGGGAGCGGGATGAAGGGAGGAGAGAAGGAGGACGGGAGACCTGTCGTCATGAAGGAGGCATTCGCCGGCCGTCGAGCGCGTGCTGTCGGCGTGAAGGCACGCAAGGTCCGTCACCTCTCCCTCGGTGAGAAGAAGCGGATCCACGGGCGTGCAGCGGATGAGTTCCTTCAAGCGCGCCGCATAACGTCTGCATCGATGAGCTCTCAGCATGGTCGGGCCTCCATCGGCCGCTCGCGGATCGGGCGGCCTTCACCTAATCCTACGGCATATCGGCCGAAGGTGTCGCCCCTCGCCTGTCGACCGCCCTCTGAGAGTCCTCCGGTTTGTGCTATCGTCACTTCCGACTCAAGACACAAAACGGAGCCCACACATGTCCAATAGCGCAATCCCAGACCTGATTTCCGAAGACATCTTCCGTTTCGGGCCCGGCGACAGGTACGCGCTGCCCATCGGCACGGCGGCACCCGACGCGCTCGCGCTCTCGCAGATGGCCGAGAAGTGCCGCACAAGGCATGAAAGACTCCTCGTCATCTGCGCCGATCCGCTCGACGCCGTGAGGCTCGGGCAGGAGATCCCTTGGTTCAGTCCCGAACTCGGCGTCAGAAGCCTCCCCGACTGGGAGACGCTCCCCTACGACGTGCTCTCCCCGCAGGAGGACATCGTCTCCGAGCGCCTTGAGACCCTCTACCGCATGACCTCGGGCACGAAGGGCCTCGACGTCGTGATCGCCTCCGCCGTCACGGCCGCCCAGCGCATGGCGCCCGTCGCCTACGTGGGCGCGAACACCTTCTTCTTCCGTCCCGGCGACACGCTCTCGGTCGAGGGCCTTCGCTCGAACCTCGCCGCCGCCGGCTACGCAGGCGTCAAGCAGGTGCTCGCGGCGGGTGAATTCGCCGTTCGCGGCAGCATCATCGACGTCTTCCCGATGGGCTCCGACAGGCCCTTCCGCCTCGACCTCTTCGACGACGAGATCGAGTCGATCCGCTGGTTCGACGTCGAGACTCAGCGCTCCATGGAGGCCGTCAACGAGATCAGGCTGCTTCCGGGCCACGAGTTCCCCGTGACGCCCGAGGCCGTCACGGGCTTCAGGCAGCGCTGGCGCACGCGCTTTGCAGGCGATCCGGGCAAAAGCCTCGTCTACCGCGACATCGGCAACGGGGTCCTGCCGCCGGGCATCGAATACTATCTGCCGCTCTTTTTCGAGCAGACGGCCACGCTGGCCGACTATCTGTCGGCGGGCACGCGCGTCGTGCTCGTGGGCGACGTGCAGACCGCGCTTGCTGGCTTCATGAAGGAGACGCTCTCGCGCCAGCGCATGCTCGAAACGGACGCGGACCGTCCCGCGATGAAGCCCGAGGAGCTCTGGCTCACGCCCGAAGCGTTCTTCACGAGCCTCTCGAAGTTCGCGCGCTTCACCTTCAGGCGCGAGGGAGCCCCCGAAGACGCGCTCGCCCTCAAGGGCGTTGCGGTCGACCGCAAGAGCCAGAACCCCGTCTCGAACCTCATCGCCTTCACGACGACCGAGAAGACGCGGGGCCGCCGCACGCTCATAGTTGCAACCTCGGTGGGCCGCATGGGCACGATGGGCGAGCTCTTCAGGGCGTCGGGCCTCGAATTCACGGAGTACGAAAACTGGGCGGACTTCCTCGCGGGCGACGCGCCCGTGGGCCTTGCGGCCGCGCCGCTCTTTGCGGGCAGCCTCCTTGAGAATCCCGGTACGGCGATCCTCACCGAGACCGAGCTCTATGCCGCCAGCCCGAGGCGTTCGCGTCTGCGCCGCAACCGCCAGTCGACCAACATCGAAATGATCGTGCGCGACGTCTCCGAACTCAAGATCGGGGATGCCGTCGTGCACCTAGAGCACGGCATCGGCCGCTATCAGGGGCTCGTGCACATGGACACGCCCGACGGAGAGGCCGAGCTTCTGCGCATCGACTACAAGAACGAGGCCAAGCTCTTCGTGCCGATCGCCAACCTCCACCTCATCTCGCGCTACTCGGGCGCCGATCCCGAGAACGCCCCGCTGCACGCTCTCGGACGCGGCGACTGGGAAAAGGCGAGAAGGAAGGCAGCCGAGCAGGTCCGCGACACGGCGGCCGAGCTCCTGCACCTCTATGCGCTGCGCGAGACCCGCAAGGGCGTCGTCTTCCCCATCGACATCAGCGACTACGAGGCCTTCTGCGAGGGCTTTGCATTCGACGAGACGCCCGACCAGGCGGCCGCCATCGGCGCCGTCCTCAACGACATGACGACGGGCAAGACGATGGACCGCCTTGTCTGCGGCGACGTGGGCTTCGGCAAGACCGAAGTCGCACTGCGCGCGGCCTTCGTCGCCGTCTCGGCGGGCCGGCAGGTGGCCGTGCTCTGCCCGACGACCCTGCTCGCCGAGCAGCATGCCCAGACCTTCCGCGACCGATTCGCGCCCTGGCCCGTGCGCATCGCCGAACTCTCCCGCTTCAAGACGGGCAAGGAGACGACGAAGGCGCTCGAAGGCATCGCCGACGGCACGGTCGACATCGTGATCGGCACGCACAAGCTTCTCACTGACAAGGTGTCCTTCAAGCGCCTCGGCCTCGTCATCATCGACGAGGAACACCGCTTCGGCGTTCGCCAGAAGGAGACGCTCAGGAAGCTGCGCGCCGAGGTCGACGTCCTCACGCTCACGGCCACGCCGATCCCGCGCACGCTCTCGATGAGCCTCGAAGGCATCCGCGACTTCTCCGTCATCGCGACAGCCCCCGAGCGCCGTCTGGCGGTCAAGACCTTTGTGCACGCCGAGGAGCCGGGCCTCATCCGCGAGGCCGTCATCCGCGAACTCAAGCGCGGCGGCCAGGTCTACTTCCTGCACAACGAGGTGGAGACGATCGAGAACCGCCGCGAGCAGCTCGCCGCACTGATTCCCGAAGCGCGCATCGCCGTCGCGCACGGACAGATGAGCGAGCGCGAGCTCGAACACATCATGCGCGAGTTCTACCAGCAGCGCTACAACCTGCTCCTCTGCACGACCATCATCGAGACGGGCATCGACGTCCCGACCGCCAACACGATCATCATGCAGCGCGCCGACAAGCTCGGCCTCGCGCAGCTCCACCAGCTGCGCGGCCGCGTCGGCCGAAGCCACCATCAGGCCTACGCCTACCTGCTCACCCCGCCCTCGGGCGCCACGACGAAGCAGGCGAAGCAGCGCCTCGAAGCCATCCAGTCCCTTGAGGAACTCGGCAGCGGCTTCTACCTCGCCATGCACGACCTCGAGATCCGAGGCGCGGGCGAAGTGCTAGGCGAACACCAGTCGGGCGAGATCGCCGAGGTCGGGTTCGACCTCTACAGCCGCATGCTCGCCAATGCCGTCAAGGCACTCAAGCGCGGAGAACTTCCCGACTTCACGGAGCCCCTCGTGCCGACCACGGAAATCTCGCTCCATGCGCCCGCACTGCTGCCGAGCAGCTACGTCTCGGACGTCTCGCAGCGCCTCGGCTTCTACAAGGAGCTCTCGTCCGCGACGAGTGTCGAGGACATCATCCGCACGACCGAATCGCTCGCCGACCGCTACGGCAAGCTTCCCGAGGCCGCGCAGAGACTCACTCAGATCCACAGGCTGCGCCTTCGCTGCGAAGCGCTCGGCGTGCGCAAGATCGACTGCGCCGACACGGCGACCGTCATCACATTCACGGCAAGGCCCGCCGTCGAGCCGATGGCACTCATCCGTTTCCTGCAGTCGAGGAAGGACGCCCGCATGCTCGGGCCCGACAAGCTGAGGATCGACTCGGGCGGCGCAACGCCCGAAAATCGCCTCGCACTCGTGCAGACCGTGCTCGCGGCGCTCGAAGCGCCAGGTCGATGAACTGAGTCAATAACCCCCGCCTAAAGGCGGAGGCTTCA
>ERZ773209.1431-NODE-1431-length-14067-cov-3.581287_pt1 | contig 14067 bp, 15 predicted proteins | sample MGYA00511109_ERZ773209 | MGnify/ENA primary metagenome ERZ773209 (study PRJEB29015, sample SAMEA2737786) | human gut metagenome | biome: human gut; feature: human-associated habitat; material: faeces | place: China | collected 2012 ...
CGATCCAAAGCTCACCGGAACTGATATCCTCAAGACCTGCGATCATACGAAGTGTAGTTGACTTACCGCAACCTGACGGTCCAACGAGAATAATAAATTCCTTGTCTGCAATTTCAAGGTTAAAATCTGTTACGGCTGTAACGCCACCGTCATAGATTTTATAGATGTGTCTTAAAGATACATTTGCCATTTTTATAAACCTCCAATAATCCGATGAAGCAAAAATCCGAAAATCTATATCAAAGAAAATACTGTTTTGCTTTATTACAGTTAATAATATATCACTTTTGCTGTTTTTTTACTATACTGATTTTGACTAAAATTTTAGTCATTATTTTATTTAATTCAGCGACTAGTTAAAAAATACTGCCTGATTTTAGTGCATATTGCCCATAAAGATTGACATTTTGTCTAATTCCGATAACATTTTAGTCTCTCCTATATGTAAATTGCTATCCAAATACAAATCGCCGATTGATATTCGTTTAAGGTGCACAACATTTTTTCCACATACCGCAAACATTTTCTTTACCTGGTGGAATTTACCCTCGCAAATCGTTACAATTGCGGTCGTTTTATCCGGATTTTCGCCGGAAATTTCAAGTTTTGCCGGCATACAGCATGTTCCGTCGGCAAATACAATACCGTTTTCAAAATCACTTATCATTTCTTCGGTAATTTCACCGTCAAGCTGTGCTATGTACTTTTTCTCAACATGTTTTTTCGGTGAAAGCATATTGTGCGCAAATTCCCCGTCATTTGTAATAATAAGAAGTCCCTCGGTATCCTTGTCCAATCTGCCTGCCGGGAATAAGCCGGGGCGCTGAAACTCCTCAGGCAAAAGGTCTATTACGGTTTCCGCTCTTTTATCGTTGCTTGCGGATAGAACTCCGGCAGGTTTGTTCATCATTATATAAACATATTTGCTGTACAAAAGAGGTTGTCCGCCGACGGTAATGTCATCAGCCACAGCATCTACTTTGTGTTGCGGCTGTTTGATACATTCTCCGTTTACGCATACTGCACCGTCTTTTATAAGTTTTTGTACTTCTTTGCGACTGCCGACATTTTGAGAAACCAAAATTTTATCAAGTCTGTCCATTTTACCTTCCTTTCTGCCTAAAACAAAGGCAGATAATCTTCTCCGTATACGCCGCTTGTTATGTGACCGCCGATAATTCGGTTTTTATAAACGAGTATAACAGCCTTTTTTCCGTCATCAATACTGTATGTATAGCGTTTTGCGGGCTTACCCGCATAATTGCTCAAATCAAATACGGATTTTTTCTGAATTTCGTTATACTTTTCATATACGCTGTTAAAACACTGCGGAATAATTACCTCGTCAACTGATTCGTCAACCGCATTTATTCCCAACTGTTGAAAAAATTTTATTCTGTCATCACTGCTGTCAGCCTTTAGCGAATAGTTTTCAGAATTAAATTCCGCATAATCTTCCACATGTGTGAAATCTGCGTTTATAAGAATTATAAATACGGTAATCACTGCCAAAACAACAATTAATGCTACAATAAATCGTTTCTTTTTAAATCGTAAAACAAACATTTCAAAACCTCCATATACTTTATATGTATATGAAAGCTGTGTGCGCAAATTGCATTAAATAAGATTATAAATTTCAAGAGGAGTGTCGGCAAAAACTTTTCCGCCCTCTTTCTTCATCTGTTCAATATCGCCGTAGCCGTAGCTTGCGCCGACAAAATCAATTCCCGTCTGAACAGCGCCTTTGGTATCAAAGTAGGTATCGCCGATAATCACAGCGTTTTCCCTGCCTTTTTCAAGACTTGTACCGAGAGAATTAAGTGCATACGGAATCAAATCTTTTTTATCTTTTCGGCTGCCGTCAAGCGTAGAACCGCACACTGCATCAAAATACTGTGAAAGTCCGAGAATTTCAATAATCTCTTTGGCAAACAATTCATATTTAGACGAACAAACCGCAATCTTCTTTCCGTCAGTTTTGATTTTTTTAAGCAGTTCTTCAATTCCGTCATAAGCTTTGTTTACAAATTTACCTTCTGTATTATAAATATCTCTGTAAACCTCTACGCCACGCAGACTTTCCTCTTGAGAAAAGTGGCAGATATTCAAAAATGTATCAATTAACGGCGGACCTATATACAATGTGTAATCGCTAAGATCGGGCACGGGTTTTCCCATTTGTTTTATTGCATTTTCGAGAGAATATTTTATACCGTCGGCACTTTTACTGATAGTGCCGTCAAGGTCAAAAAGTATGTAATCGTGCTTAACCATTAAACTTTTCATCCGCCTTTTTCTGGAATTTTTCAGCCTTTACACTCACTCTTGTGTGAGTTCCCTTTGCAATAATTTCTTTTGCGTCACTTGCGCTTACCTCAAAATTAAAGAATCTGCCGTCATTTTCTTTTAATACGGCTGTAGCGGAAATCTCTGCGCCGAGAGGAGTAGGACTTGTGTGTTCTATAGAAATTGCTGTACCTACTGTTGTAAGTTCGTCATTATTTAAAATTTCTTCGCACAGTTCAAAAGCCGCATTTTCCATAAGAGCAACCACTGCGGGAGTAGCAAGTACGGCAAGTCCGCCGCTGCCCATAGACACCGCAAGCTGCTCTTCTTCTACTTTTATTGTTTTAGTGAGAGTTTTTTCTTCCATAATAATCACCTTTCCCTGTTGTCTATCACGAAAAATTGTGATATACTTATTATTATGATACAATAAAAATATTGATTAGGCAAGTATGCCAATCAATTTTGAGGAGTAAAAGATAATGAAATTAGGCATTGTAGGTTTACCTAATGTTGGTAAAAGCACACTTTTTAACGCAATCACAAATGCAGGTGCTCAAAGTGCAAACTATCCGTTCTGTACAATCGAGCCGAATGTAGGCGTTGTAGCTGTTCCGGACAAGCGTCTTGACAAGCTTGCGGAAATGTATGACCCGGACAAATATACCCCCGCATCAATCGAATTTGTTGATATTGCAGGTCTTGTAAAAGGTGCATCAAAGGGCGAGGGCCTCGGCAACAAGTTCCTTTCAAATATTCGTGAGTGTGACGCAATCGTTCATGTTGTTCGTTGCTTTGAAAATGATGACATCATTCATGTTGAGGGTTCTATTGACCCTGCAAGAGATATTGAAACAATCAACCTTGAGCTTATTTTATCGGATGTAGAAATGCTTGAGCGTAAAATTGACAGAACGCAAAAAATGCTTAAGGGCGACAAAAAATATCAGAAAGATATTGATTTCTACAAGCGTGTGCTTGAGACACTCGAGGCAGGCAAACCCGCAAGAAGTGTTGAGTGTAACGAAGATGAGGCTCTTTTGCTTTCTGATGTTGCATTGCTCACAACCAAGCCTGTAATTTATGCCGCAAATATGAGCGAAGATGATTTTTCAAACGGTCTTGATTCTAACGAGGGTTACAAGGCTGTTCAGAAAATTGCCGCCGAAGAAAAAGCAGGCGTTCTCCCTATCTGTGCTGAAATTGAGGCTGAAATCGTAGAAATGGATAAAGAAGAAAAAGAACTTTTCCTTTCCGATATGGGACTTGAACAGAGCGGTCTTGACAGGCTTATCAGCGAGTGCTACTCACTTCTCGGTCTTATTTCTTACCTTACAGCCGGCAAACAGGAGGTAAGAGCCTGGACAATCAAAAAAGGTACAAAAGCTCCGCAGGCGGCAGGTAAGATTCACACCGACTTTGAGCGTGGATTTATTCGTGCCGAAGTAATTGCTTATGACGACCTCATTGCTTGCGGAAGTATGTCGGCAGCAAAAGAAAAAGGTCTTGTTCGCAGCGAGGGCAAAGAATATGTTATGAAAGACGGAGATGTAGTTCTTTTCAGATTCAATGTATAATTGCTCATTCTCTTATTAATTATAAAAATTCAGCCACCGTTTTTTGCGGTGGCTTTGTTGTAGGTGAAACAATGGAAATCAATAAAGATTATATATGGAATTATCTTAAAAATTCCGATTTACCGATTATTCTTTACGGAATGGGTGACGGCGCAGACAAAGTTCTGTCCGCTTTTAAAAAATACGGAATAACCGCAAGCGGAGTTATGGCAAGCGATGATTTTGTAAGAGGTCAGAGTTTTCACGAATTCACGGTAAAAAAGCTAAGTGACTTTGAAAATGAGTATTCAGATTTTATAATTGCACTTTGCTTTGCCACTCAACTGCCCGATGTTATGCAAAATATTTTTGAAATTGCCAAAAAGCATAAGGTCGTTGTTCCGAGTGTACCCGCATTCGGCGATATTCTTTTTGACGAAGAATTTGCAGAAAAAAATAAAGGAAGCATAACAAGTGCCCGAAATTTGCTTGCAGATGATTTATCAGTAAAAGTTTTTGACAACATTCTTGAATTTTACAAAACAGGAGAACTCTCTCTGCTTGACGGAATTACAACCGATAAAGACGAGGCTTTCTCTCTCCTGTCGCTCGGTGAAAACGAAACCTATGTTGACCTCGGCGCATACAACGGAGATACGGTAGACGAATTTTTGCATTACACAAACGGCAAATACAAATTTATTACCGCACTTGAACCGAATGCCAAAAACTACAGTAAATTACAGGCGCATTGCTCGGAAATGAAAAATCTTGAACTCTGGCAGCTCGGTGCGTACAGTCACAACACCACTCTTTGTTTTAACAACAAGGCAGGCCGTAACAGTGCCATAGTAAACGAAAGCAACACAAAAACTCCCGTTGCCGCCGTTGATACAATTTTGTGCGGGCGGGCGGCAACATATGTAAAAGCAGATGTTGAGGGCGCTGACTTTGAAACAATTTTGGGCATGAAAAATACGCTGAAAATGTTTAAGCCAAAGCTCAACTTTTCAGCGTATCACAGATTTGAAGATATTTTCAGACTGCCGCTTTTGATTTCGGGAATAAATCCTGAATACAAAATATATTTGCGGCATCATCCGTACATTCCTGCATGGGATACTAATCTCTATTGCATTTAATTATTTTTTGAAGAACCAAATTCATTTAATATATCATCGATTTCGCTTTCATCGGTTACCTTATCGGTGGAAGCGTATTTACTGTAATCAAAATCATCGTCATCATCATTTAAATCGTATGTTGTTTCTACAGCTTTCGGTGCTTCTGCCTCGGCAGCCTTTTCATTTACAAATTCTTCGTTTCTGCGCTTAGCCGCAAGCAATCTTTCCTCTGCTTCCGCCTCTGCCTCTGCCTCTGCTTTTTTACGCTTATCGCCAAAAGCAATATCGCCGACAAACAAGCCGAAAATACCCGAAATAAGGTAAGCAACCAAAAGAATTATGTTTGTAAGGTGGAAACCGCCGTTATAAATAAGCATACTCGGAATGAATACGACAGGAGCTATAAGTGTAAACAAAAAGTCCATTCCGTACTTTGAACAATACATTGCAGCGCACACTATTGCAGTTGCCGGGAAAATAAAATAATATGCCACTGTCGAAAATCCCTGCAAAGATTTTGAAATAAAGATAATCGGCACGAGCATATAAATCAAAAGAATTACCACACCATAGGGTAAATATTTTTTAACCAAACCGTTCATAATAACCTCCGTAATAATATATTGTAACACTCATTCTATTATAACTAAAATTCATAAAAAATCAATAAGCTATGCAATATTTGTTGTTTTGCATTAAAAAACGAGGCTTGCGGTAAGCCTCGTTTTATATTTTTTCTCAATTACTTAAGTCCATCGGTGATTTCCTCGGTATAATCAGCTTTCTGTGACTCAACAAGTTCTTTGTACATATCGCCCTTGTTGGTATAACCGTAAACATTTCTGTAATGATACTCAAGATTGGTTTCACCTGAAATGGAAGTGTTGTTCAAGTCAACATTCTGTGTTCCGTCAGCATACTGCATAATGTCTTTAAATCTAACAGGGAAATAAACAGTGGTTTCGTCAAACGCCTTTTTATCCTCAACGCTCTTTACCTTACCGCTGTAGATAATGTAAATCTGGTTATTGCCGTCCCAGTTCCAGCCGTTTTCATCTTTTGTATAAAGGAAGTATGTACCTTCAAATTTCAAATCAGACACACCGATATACTTATTTTCACCTGCAAAATATGCATTGATAACATCTTCTGTCTGCTTTTTCATAGCATTAAGTGTATCTTCTTTAATATCTGCCGTCTTTGACACATATTGATCAACAGCGGTACACTTAAAGTCCTTTGTGGTTGAAGTAAATACACAACCGTAAGCCTCAACAAAATACTCCGGGTCATTGCTTACTGTAACAGTAATTGTATCGCCGATTTTTATATCGTAGCTTTTGCTAAGGTCATAATAAATGTTCTCATATACCTCGTCTTTTGAATTGTTTACTACTTTGGCATATACATTTGGTGATGTACCTGAAAATTCAACTGTAACACCCTCAAATGGGTCTATTTTCTTGGTTTCTTTAAGTCCCTCAACAGTATATTCTTTCGATTCGCCAACATACTCAATCTTGTATTGTGCTGCGGCATCATTGTCATATTCAAAATTTACCGTTACCGTATCACCGTTTGAAAGACCGCTTGTTTTATCAAGATCGTAGTCAATATCTACCGCATCATAATAATCGTCAATCGAACTCCATGTAATATCCGAATCATAGAGTTTTTTACATGTAATATCCGAATTATAGGCTTTTTTAAACGAAGATGACGCCTTCATCAGATCATCTAAATACTTATCGTAATCAAACTCTGCTGAAGCTGTACCGTATGCGTCGTATCCGTCATAACTTACTTTGATATAATCACTAAGATTAATTTTAGTTTTATGATTAGCAACGAGAACCAAGGATACAATAATAATGATTAATAACGCACAAGCGCCGCCTATAATACCAAAAAGCAACTTTTTATTCATCGGCTTTTTAGGCTTTGCAGGTTGAACGAAAACTCCCTGATTAACACCTGCAGGCTGAAAATTATTAGGCTGAAACTGTGGGTTTTGCGATTGTGCCGAAACACTCTGCTGCGGTTGATTATACTGCGGCTGAACACTCTGTGCATTGTTTTGTGCATCATTTCGGGCATTACTCTGTGATTGAACATTTGCACCACAAAAAATGCAAAATTTACTGTCATCTTTAATTTCTTTGTTACAATTAGGACAAATCATTTGTTATCCTCCTTTCAAAATTTAGGCAAACATTTGTACTTTCACATATTTATCACATAAATTATACTATTTCGCACATCAAATGTCAACATTTAAGTCTATCGTCAATAACAAAAAAGCTATAATATTTATTCAAAAATTCATTGACAACAAACACAAAATAAACTAAAATAAATATGTATGGGGTTTATATCCCGATAATATTATCTTAAGAATTTGGGGTGAAAAATTAATGGACGCAGACGGTAATAAAGGCGCAGTACCTGGGCGAAGTTGCAACAGACGAAATGACCGCTATTGCGTTCATTTTTTGTCGCTCAATATATAAACTGAATATGGTGCTCGTCTTTACTCCCTAAACAGCTGAAGGAGGAAAGATGATGGAAACAGTTAAGGTTGGTATAACCGAAACTATCAGAGTGCTGCTTGAAGAAAAAAAGTTTAACACTCTAAGAGATATTCTTGTCACCCTTAAGCCATACGATATTGCTACTATATTTGAAGAGCTGCAGGACGAAAAAACTCCTCTGCTTTTCAGAATTTTGCCGAAAGAGCTTGCCGCCGAAACATTTGTGGAAATGGATGACGAAACTCAAAAGCTCTTGATTCACGGATTCAGCGATACAGAGCTTAAAGAAGTTGTTGACGAGCTTTTTATTGACGATGTGGTTGACCTTGTTGAGGAAATGCCCGCAAATGTTGTTAAGCGAATTTTAAAGCAAGCAGACAAGGATACAAGAAAAACTGTTAACGAACTGCTCAAATATCCCGAGGACAGTGCAGGCTCAATTATGACAACCGAGTACATTGTACTTCGTCCCGAAATGACAGCCGAGCAATCTATAAAAAGAATCAGACGAACAGGCGTAGATAAAGAAACTATCTACATTTGTTATGTTACGGATGACAACTCAAAACTTATCGGTATTACAAGCGTAAAGGATCTGCTTTTATCTGACGATGATGTTATTGTTTCGGAGATAATGGAAGAAAATGTAATTTGTGTAAACACTCTTGACGACCAGGAGAAAGTAGCGCAGATGTTTTCTAACTATAATTTTCTTGCGCTCCCCGTTGTAGATACCGAAAACAGACTTGTCGGCATTGTAACAATCGACGATGCTATTGATGTCTTGCAGGAAGAGGCAACCGAGGATATTGAAAAAATGGCTGCCGTAATGCCTTCCGATAAGCCTTATATGAAAACAAGTGTTTTCGGAATTTACAAAAAGCGTATTCCGTGGCTGCTTGTACTTATGCTTTCAGCCACATTTACAAGTGCTATCATTTCTCATTTTGAATCTGCGCTTGCGAGCGTAATCGTGCTTTCGTCATTTATTCCGATGATTACAGGTACAGGCGGTAACGCCGGTTCGCAGGCTTCGGTTTCGGTTATCCGTGCTCTGTCGCTTGGTGAAATCAAATTCTGCAATGCAGTCAAGGTATTGTGGAAAGAGTTTAGAGTATCTATCCTTTGCGGTGTCACTCTTGCCGCCGCAAATTTTATAAAATTGATGATATTCGATTTAAACGGCAAAGAAAATGCCCTTTTTATCGGACTTGTAGTTTCGCTTACACTTATCGGAACTATTATAATGGCAAAACTCATGGGTTCGTTCTTGCCTATGGTCGCACACAAAATCGGTGTTGACCCTGCCGTAATGGCATCTCCGCTCATCACCACAATTTGCGACGCCTTATCACTTTTAATTTACTTTGGAATTGCAACAACAATTCTTCATATTTAAAAAAACAGGTCATATCTGCAAATACAGCAGATATGACCTTAATTTTTTTCGGAATTCAGCAAGCCTAAAATCACTCCCAAAGCTATGTTTTGTTGTTTTGCCGATAATTCTCTGTAGCCGCCGAGCAAATCACATTCGTCCTCATTCAAAGACATTTGCACTGTTTTATCTATCGGCTGACGAATGTTTGTATAGCCGATAATGTAATCAACCGATGTATTAAAAATGTCTGCCATTTGCATAAGAGTTGCAATGCTCGGTTCACTTTTTCCGTTTTCGTAAGCACTAATCATTTTTTGAGAAACATTGAGCTTTAAAGAAAGAGAAATCTGACTTAAACCTTTTTCTTTTCTCAACATTTGAAAAGGCGACAAAAAGATATGAACAGGTATCGTATTATGCAGATATTAAATCTACTTTAAGAAAAGAAACCGGAAACTTTGAAATAAAATTACTCAGTGTACGCTTGCTTCAAGACGGTAAGTACGGTGGATGTGTGGAGCTTAAATACAATGTGTTTAATAGCTCGTCTACAAATAATGAACAAAAATATCAGAAAATTGAGTAAAGGATATGACACTATATGGCAAGTATAATTAATCTTTTTAAAGGGTCAAAGGTTGTGGGTGTGGACAAAGTACACAAATACTTTCCGCTTACGCAATCTGACGATAGCCAAACAGCCTGCTGTTTGGTAACTTAAACAAAAGAGTTTTCAAAACCATAACCCTTTAGTTCGTTTTACAGAATATTGGTTTCATCAATTTTTGCGTTCACATCATCAAGTTTATTTCCAAGCATAACAGACATAAAGAATATATTTGATGTCGTTCAACACCTCTAATTCTTCGTCGGACATAAAAATCTCCCGAAATCAGTCAACCTTGAAAGTACCTGCCTCAATCTCATCAATCATAGCAAGACGCTTTAAGTGTCTGTCGCCCTCTTCGGGAGTATTGAGGAAAATTTCTGTAAACTTAACAGCATCTTCTTCGCTTGTAACTCTGCCGCCCATACAAAGAATATTTGCGTGGTTGTGTCTGCGTGTCATTTCAGCGCAAAACTCATTGCTTACAACTGCCGCACGAATACCCTTAACTTTGTTTGCTGCCATTGAAATACCGATACCTGTACCGCAGCAAAGGATACCAAGCTCACATTCGCCGCTTGCTACTGCTTTTGCAACTTTATAGCCGTAAACAGGATAATCAACGCTGTCTGTGCTGTAAGTACCAAAATCTTTATATTCAATACCCTTTTCGTCAAGATATTTTTTAATTGCGCAGATAAGGTTATATCCGCCGTGGTCACATCCGAGTGCTAACATTTCTTTTCCTCCATTTTCTTTTTAAGTTCTCTTTCAGCCTGCGGCAGTCTTAAATACATCGGCATAAGTTCCGCAGCCGAAAGCACTTCTCCGTCATTAAATTTTTGTACAGCTATTTCTGCTGTTGATGACGCTCTTTGAAATCTTATACTGATTGGTGCGAGTTCAACATTTGGTAATAATTCTTTCATAGCATTATAGCAAAGCTCCGCACCGTCACCCACAAGTATAATTCTTTCGTCATAACTCTTAAGTTCTTCTGAAAGCTCGGCAACAGACAAAGCTCTGTCTTTGCAAAGTCTTTCAGGCTTTATGCCGTCACATTTGAAAAGCGCATTATAAACCTGCGAACAGCGAGCGTCCATAACAGAACAGATTATCCCCTTTGCAGATTGCAAATTATACGCAAGGCTTTCAAGCGTCGATACCTCTATGCAAGGCAAATCATCGGCAAAAGCAAGTCCTTTAGCCGCTGCAACACCGATTCTTACACCCGTAAACGAACCCGGACCGCAGTTTACCGCAACGGCGGTAATATCTGTTGTCGTTAGGTTTGTGTTTGCAAGCAGACTTTCAACCATAGGCATAAGTGTTCTGCTGTGAGTAAGTTTTGTATTTATAAAGAACTCACCTATTATTTTGTTTTCGTCACAAATTGCGGTTGACGCAGCTGTGGCGCTTGTATCTATTGCAAGAATTTTCATTGCGGATCAACACCTTCAATTTCAAAAATTCTGTCATCATCATTTTCGCCCTTACTGATTCTGATTTTAATACAATCGGCAGGCAAAGCCTCTTCAATATTCTCACTCCACTCGATAATGATTATACCGTTATCAATATAATCAAAAAATCCTGTGGAATACAAATCATCCCATGTATTTACACGGTACATATCAAAATGAAAAATATTATACTTACCCGAATATTCATTGACAAGAGCGAATGTAGGGCTTGAAACATTTTCTCCTGCACCGAGCGCACCGGCAAGTCCTCTTGTAAAGGCAGTCTTGCCCATACCAAGACCGCCAAAAAGAGCGATTACTTCCGTGCCGCACAACTTTTCGGCAATTTTTGCGCCGAGTGCCTCTGTTTCACGGGCATTATGAGTATTTACAGTAATCATCAGAATAAACCGTTAATTTTTCCTTCCTCGGTAACATCAATTTTCTCTGCCGACGGAACTTTCGGAAGACCCGGCATTGTCATAATATCACCTGTATATACAACTACAAATCCTGCACCGTTTGAAAGTGTAAGATTCTTTACTGTGATTTCAAAATTCTTTGGAGCACCGAGAAGTGTTGGGTCATCAGAAAGCGAATATTGTGTTTTTGCAATACAAACAGGAAGTTTTTCACCGCCGAGAGCCTGAATCTGCTTCAATGCCTTTTCGGCAGCCTTTGTATAGTTTACTCTTGAAGCGCCGTAAATTGTTTTTGCAATTTTGTCAACCTTTTCTTTGATTGTAAGGTCATCTGAATAAATAGGAGCAAAATCAGACGGCTTTTCGCAAGCCTCTACTACCTTTTTGGCAAGTTCTGTACCGCCTTCTCCGCCCTTTGAGAATACATTTGAGAGAGCAAAGTCTGCGCCTTTAGATTTACAGTAACTCTCGATAAACTCAAGTTCCTCTGCTGTATCTGTACCGAACTGGTTGATAGCAACTACAACGGGAACATTGTACTTTCTCATGTTATCAATGTGAACGCCAAGGTTTTCAATACCATTTTTAAGAGCCTCAAGATTCTCTGCAGAAACCTCTGCCTTAGGCACACCGCCGTTGTACTTTAACGCACGGCAAGTAGCAACAATAACTACGGCAGAAGGCTTAAAACCTGCATATCTGCACTTGATGTCAAAGAATTTCTCTGCACCGAGATCTGAACCGAAGCCTGCCTCTGTAATACAGTAATCGGCAAGTTTTAACGCAAGCTTTGTAGCACGAATGCTGTTACAGCCGTGAGCAATATTGGCAAAAGGACCGCCGTGCATAATAGCAGGGGTACCCTCGAGTGTCTGAACAAGGTTAGGTTTGATAGCGTCTTTAAGGAGAGCCGTCATAGCGCCGTCAGCCTTAATGTCCTTTGCAAAAACAGGCTCGCCTGCATATGTATAAGCAATAAGAATATCACCAAGTCTTTTCTTTAAATCAGAAATATCGTCAGCAAGGCAAAGGATAGCCATAACTTCAGATGCAACAGTAATTATAAAGTGGTCCTCACGAGGAATACCGTTCACTCTGCCGCCAAGACCGACAACAATATTTCTCAAAGCTCTGTCGTTCATATCAAGACATCTCTTAATAAGGATCTGGCGAGGATCAATCCCGAGAACATTACCCTGCTGAATATGATTGTCAAGCATTGCACAGCAAAGATTGTTTGCAGAAGTAATAGCGTGCATATCGCCTGTAAAGTGAAGATTAATATCTTCCATAGGAAGTACCTGAGAATAACCGCCGCCTGCAGCACCGCCCTTAATACCAAATACAGGGCCGAGTGAAGGCTCTCTTAGAGCGATTACAGCCTTTTTACCAATCTTAGCCATAGCCTGACCAAGACCTGCAGAAGTAGTTGTTTTGCCCTCACCTGCGGGGGTTGGATTGATAGCTGTAACAAGAATAAGTTTTCCGTCCGGCTCATTTTCCAAACGATTGGCAAGTTCGTCTGAAAGTTTAGCCTTATACTTGCCGTAAAACTCCAGCTCATCCTCTTTAATTCCGATCTGTGCGGCAACCTCTTTAATCGGGAGTAAGGTCGCAGCCTGAGCGATTTCAATATCACTTAACATATTGAAAATACCTCCGTTCAATTATATTTCTTTAATTATAACAAAACTTTCCCCCTCTATTATTCCAATAAGAAAATATATTTCACAATAGAATATAAAATACTCGGGTTTAATTGCTGCAGATTAGGTAATGTTACTTTGATGGATTCAGTTACAACGGATACTGTTGCGTTTAAAATCCGGCTTAGATAGATTTATAGTTGGTCATATTTGAGCGATTAAGGAGGACAAAATAAATTTAAAATCCAATATGGATAGATTTATAGTCTTCAAAGATTGAACAGCTTACACCTACAAGAAGTATTTAAAATCCAATATGGATAGATTTATAGAGTAACATTTTCCTTTAGCGTAACGGTTTTTTTAGCATTTAAAATCCAATATGGATAGATTTATAGAGCAGACAATAAGCCGTGAGCATTTCGTACAGTCTTTTTTAAAATCCAATATGGATAGATTTATAGTTCCATTACTCAACCACCATCCCGCAAAGTTCCATTTTTTAAAATCCAATATGGATAGATTTATAGAAAAACTTATCATTGAAAAGCTCGATAATATTGCGATTTTAAAATCCAATATGGATAGATTTATAGAGCGGTGACTTTTCGGCTTACTCATCACAGAGTGAGGTTTTAAAATCCAATATGGATAGATTTATAGTTGATATCGTCCTTGATGTCGTATCCGTCAACCCATTTTAAAATCCAATATGGATAGATTTATAGTTATCGTGATTTTGATAACCTATCGTGCAATGCGTTTTTAAAATCCAATATGGATAGATTTATAGCCTGCGAGTGTTGCTTCATCTACTTCGCTTGCTCCATTTTAAAATCCAATATGGATAGATTTATAGACAAAGCCGATTTTGGCAAAAGATATGTATATAGACTTTAAAATCCAATATGGATAGATTTATAGGGCAGCGTATTCGCTATTGCATTTCTTATTGCTCTCTCTTTAAAATCCAATATGGATAGATTTATAGTTCAAGTGTCATATCATTAAAATCAACATTCAATTTCTTTAAAATCCAATATGGATA
>ERZ773209.1438-NODE-1438-length-14041-cov-3.330902_pt1 | contig 14041 bp, 7 predicted proteins | sample MGYA00511109_ERZ773209 | MGnify/ENA primary metagenome ERZ773209 (study PRJEB29015, sample SAMEA2737786) | human gut metagenome | biome: human gut; feature: human-associated habitat; material: faeces | place: China | collected 2012 ...
ACTGAACTTCCGGTTCTGCATCCTGCACCGGCGGATAATCACATCCGATGCACTCAAACTTATCTGCCAAAGATGGATTCTGCGCATGCAGCATCTCCATCTGTTTCGGGTTGTCGATCAGGATAATACGCATGCCGCTGGTATCGCGGGTCATAAGTGTTTCCAGTTCCCCGATCATCTGAGGCGTTAAGTCTCCGGCCTCTTCAATCATAAGATCTTTTCCGCTCAGCTTATCTGCACAGGCAAGAATTCCTCGCTTATTCAGCTTGGAACCGGTAATCTTTGCCACCGGATTCTTAATTCCGGTTTCTTTCTGAATCTGTTTTAAGGTCTGAATCGCAATCTCCATACCTTTTTCAGGAGATCTTGCCTCGATCATCAGGTGATTGGTCATGCGCGGAAGCTCTGGTTCCTCGTCAAATTCGTCAATCTCTTCGATTTCCGTATTGACCCTCACGGTCTTTACGGTCCCGTTCACGATGCTGATGATTCCCAACGATGGAGACCAATGGGTCAAACCCAAATCTTCCGCCAAAGCGCCGTTCACGGTCAGGACCAGATGGGGCTCCGGCTCGAGCTCCAGACGCATCGTTACGGGCTCGGCTGAAGAATTGAGCAGCACCCGCTCCTTTTCGCTCAGACGTGCAACGCTCGGCAACTTGATGTCATGCCTCATGTCGCTGGCAGAGAACCGGTCCCAGACCTTCGTGACTTTTTCTCTGCCACCCTTCTTCACTCTGATGCGCCATCCACGCGGACTCTCCTCGGACCCGGGCTCGATGATCGCGCAGCGACCGGCCGCGAGCGCCACACTGTGCCCGATGATGAGGGACGGAAGGTCCCAATCAGCCTGCTCTGCGTCATCAGTTCTCCCCTTGAGGAGGTGCTCGTTGATGAAGGCGATCGAGTCGGGATTGGCCTTTGCAAGGCCTTCGCAGAGCATCTCATAGCCTTCCGGATCCGTCTCCTTGAGGAACGCAGCGGCAATCCTCACCATCTTCGAACAAAGGACGACAGGTTCACCGCCCTTGTCGGACGAGGCCGCACATTCCGTTTTGCAATCCAGCATCAACGCTCTCCTTGATGAAACTCTACACGCTGAAGCAGAGGGCAGCGGCTGACTTGAAGAAAGTTGCCGCCGGTCGAATCCATCCTCGTCAGACATTTCTTCCGAGACGCTCCCTCTCTTTCTTCCCGATTCCTGATGAGTTCATTATGAGGACCTCGTGCGTCAACAACTGTCGCACGAAAATCCCGCAGGCCGCCTTCTTTCGCCGTCGTCTCGGGTGCCCTCCATATCCCCGACAACAAGACGGGAGTTTGAAGTCTGGTGGCGGCTTCGCAGGACAAAAGGCGTCTCTAGCAGACATCTCTCCGTGGCTGATCGTGTCGACCTGACTGTTGCTCCCCTTTTTAGAACGTCGTTCTCGCTCAGCGGAACGGTTGGACTCTCTGTGTTGAGATGGGCATTGAGGTCAGGACACGGTGAAGGCCCCTACGTCAAGCAATAGGGCCGGGCCTCGCAGCGACTGATCAGAATAAAACAACGGCCTGCAGCTCCGAAGAACTGCAGGCCGTTTTCAGTCATCCGCAGGTGATGTCACCTGCTTCAAAACCCGAAGGCTTAGAAGTTGAAGCGGACGTTGGCGAAGATGCCGTGCGTGTTGATGTCGCTGCCCCAGGAACCGGAGTAGGAGACACCAACCGTGGCGTGCTTCGCGACCTGACCGACGATGCCGAGACCGAGGTTGGCCTGATCCTTGAGTTCAGAACCTTCGATCGCGGCGAACTTGCCGCCCTCGCCCATCTGGACGTTCACGAGACCTTCGGTGTCACCGAAGTAGTGAGACCAGCCGAGATCGGCCGTCAGAGCGACCGGCATGTTGCCCATGGCGAACGGAACAGCGGTACGAACACCGAGCGTAGCGATCTGGATGTCGTCCTTGATCTCGTCGGTCTTGAAGCTGTGGCCGATGGCGTTGTCAACCACGGCATCCGTTTCGACACGGGCCCAGGTGAAGCCGAGGTACGGGGAGACCTTCGCAACGCTCAGGTCGAAGTTGTACGCACCTTCAACGAAGCCCTGAAGGACGGAGGCGTTTTCGCTGTGCTGGTTCACCGTACCGCCCCAGACACGGGTCGTGTCACGATCCTGATCCGTGTAGGCAACACCGTAGGTCATCGTCACATTGCCGATGTCCGTCAGACCGTAGACGCCGAAGTGCGTGTCATCGCCGTCGATCTTGTTGGCGCCGGACTTGTAGTCCGTCGTACCGTAGCCGAAGAAGGCGCCGAACTTCGTGTTGTCAAGGACAAGAGCTTCAGCACCGAGGAAGCCGGCGCGGAAGTCGACGTCCATCGTGTCGCTATTGCCATCGGCTTCGCCCCAGTGACCGATCCCAGCAGCCCAGATGCGGGCGCGGCCGTTGTCAACTTCGGCGGAGCGACCTTCACCCATGCCGCGGGCCTGATCCATGACCGTGCGGGACACGGCCGTGGCGTTCACGACGAGAGCATTGCGGGCCGTGGCGTAGAAGTCATCGTCAAGCGTGGCCAACGTGTCGCCAATAAGCGAGACCTGATCTTTCTTGGTGCTGAGAATCTGGCCGGTAAGACTGCTACCGGAAGCAGCGATGGCAGAAGCAATGCGCTGTTCGTTGGCGGTCTTGGCGAACTGTTCAACGGTGACACCATCCTTCTTGGTCATCGTCACCGTGGCCTTGTTACCGGAACCCGTAGCCTTGGCAACGTCAAAGAAGACGAAGTCAGACTTGGCTTCAGCGTTCAAATTGTCGAACAACTTGTCCTCGGCCTTGTTGTTCTTGGCTTCAAAGGAACCTGTGATGGCATCCTTTTCACCATTGAAGACAGCGGCCAGTGTGGAACCGTCGGCACCTTCAAGCGACAGCTCAAACTTCTTGTCGCCGTTGAACGTAACGGAGTCAACAATGACGTTGGAAGCAGCATCAATGACGAGCGTACCACCATTCGCAATGTCAACCTTCAGTTTGCCTGTAGCGGCTTCCTTGCTGACAAGCTGACCCTTCATCGTGAACTGGTCGTTGTAGCTCGAGAGAACGCCGAATTTACCACCATTCTGCACCGTAACCTTGTTGTCAATGCCGATGGATTCAGCAAAGGCGAGAAGCGTGCCGCCCTCAACGGTCGTCGTGCCGGCGTAGGAGTTGTTACCCGTCATGACGAGGGTGCCTTCACCCTGCTTGACAAGCGTGCCCTTGTAGCCAGCATTGTCGTTAGCACGCTTATCCTTGATGGCTTGAGCGCGTTCAGCATACGCAGCGAGAAGAGTCGCCTTTTCATGATCGCCAACGATATGGCTAGTGCGATCGCTTTCAGTCACCTCGCCGTCACCATCCTTGACGACAAAATCCTTACCCGTGATGATCTCGCCATACGCCAGCTTGGTACCGTCTGCCGTTGCCTTCATCCATGCGTCATCTTCGGCCTTGCGCTGGTCAAGAGCCACGTTGGAGATGTCGTTCGACCAAACGTCAAGAGAACCAGCCTTGGCCATGTTGTATTCGAACTTGCCGAGGAACTGGCCAGGACCATACATGCCCTTGTCAAGGTCGGGCACGCCCCAACCCATGCGGTCGGAAACTTCGCCGTCCTTGCGGACAGTACCGTCAACGTCAGTCCAGCCTTCCATATTGGTGCCGTCAGCATTCTTATGGTTGGCCGTCGTGAACATGACGTCACGAACCTGAAGCGCATTCATCTGGTCATAGCGGGACATCAGGACGCCCATGGCACCGGCAACGTGCGGTGCAGCCATGGAGGTACCACCCCAGGAAGCGTAGCCCGGATTGCCGTGGTCGTCCGTCGTGCTCGAGTAGATGCTATTGCCCGGAGCAGCAACCGTCCACCACTTGCCCTGACCGGCTTCGTTGAAGTTCTTGACGAGTTCGTAAGAACCAGCCTTGGAACCCTGCTTCAAACCGGCAACAGCAATCCAGTGCTTTTCAGCGGCCGGGTTGTAGAGCGGGTAGAGAGCACGGTAGTACGGGTTCTTCATGTCGCGGTTGCCCGTCGTCATGATCTGAACGATGTTCCTGTCCTTGACGGCTTCATAAGCAGCATAAACGAAAGACTTGTCGTCCACGATGCCGTTAGCTGCAGTCTGATCAAAGCCATAACGCTTGGCGAAGAACATGAACTCGTAGTCCGTTTCAGCTTCGGTATTCACATTGAGGTGAACGCCGGTGTTGTAGCCGTCATGGCCCTTGTCCTTCTGATCAACAACACGGGTGTTCGTACCCCAGGAGTTGTTGATCACGCCACCGCGATCGCCATTGGCCTTGGCAATCTTTTCAGCGAGGTCGCCCCAGGCAGCCTTGAAGTATTCGTAATCCTGGAACGGACCGTAGTTGTTGTCGTCCGTAGCACCAGTGTTGCCGACGATGATGTTGGAACCCCAGGCCACGCCATGGAATTCGCTGCCGTCACGATTGCCGCCAACGGTACCCGTCACGTGCGTGCCGTGAGAGTCATTGACGCCTTCCTTCCAATTGCCATCGATGTCGAACTCTTCGCCTTTGTTGAAGGGATTGCCGACAGTTCCTTTATCCTTATCAACAGCCTGAGGATAGCGGTTGCCAACGGAACCGTATTCGCCCTTGGCGCTGGAAACGCTGAAACGATCGCCCGTAAGGTCAGGATGAATGTTCAGGAGTGCGCCAGAGTCCATGACGCCGACGGTCACGCCCTTGCCGTTAAAACCAAGAGCGTATGCCTTGGAGGCGTGCATAGCCGTAAGGCCCCAGTCCTTCTGGTATTCTGACGTTTCAAAAGATTTCTGAGCTTCAGTCACTTGCGTGCTGTTCTCAGCAACGAAGCCAGGTTCCATATAAGCGGCCTGAGCGCCGGTAGCCATCATGATCGAAGCAACGGCAATTGCCAGAGTACTCTTGGCAGCCTTGCCCTTTGTGGCGTGATGTTCGTCGGTGACAACATACTGCTGATGGGCAGCACTCCATTTGGTCTTGTAAACGCGATTCATCTGCGTAACTCCAAACAAATTTGGTCTATGGTTGGTCCATTGCCCCTAGCTCGTTTTGAGCGGGGACCTGCGCAGAATAAGTCGTCACAAAACTCACAAACGGCCAATAGCCTTAAAAAGGCAAATACGTCGTTTCTTTACAACATCATCGTTTTCCCTCGTTTTACCCGTATATCGTTGACTGATCATCCCCGAAACTTGACAAACTCATCCGGCTTCCGACCGCCTTTTTTCTACTAAATTCATGTTGACATGGATCAAGTGTTGAAGGTCCACCACCGAGCAATGAATTGCGGGTTCTAAAGAATCCAATAACTAGGGCAACTACTGATGTCTTTAGGAGACAGGTCGGGTTTGCCCGAGGGGCGACATGATCTATTGATAGGGGGGGGGTATAGGTAATGACTATTTCGATCTCCTTCGGATCTCGCACCGAACGAAGCCATCCGCGAAACGAGGATTTCGTTCAGCTGGCCCCCTCTGACGCCCCCTTTTCCGCCCTCCGTTCTCCGAATTGGATGCGTACTCGCGGGGCCAAACCCGACACCGCCCGTCGCCAGCAAAGAAAAAGGCCGTCCGTGTCGTGAGACAGGGGCGGCCTTTAAAGATTGATGGGTTGTATTTGCGTCAGTACTCGGGCTCGAGCACATCCTCGGCCCTGCACACGTCGATGCAGGCAAGTCGCCAGGCGGCTTCGGCCTTCTCAAGGCTGCCGTTGGCGTCGATCGCGGCGGAGGCGTCGGTGATGACATGGGTGTCGAACCCTTCGCGAGCTGCATCGATTGCGGTGAACGAGACGCAGTAGTCAAGTGCAAGGCCGCACACCCAGACGTCAGTGATGCCGCGCTCGCGCAGACACCCCGCCAGCCCCGTCTTCGTCTCGTTGTCGGCCGCACAGAAGGCGGAGTAGCTGTCGATGTTGAGTTCCCTGCCCTTTCTAAGGACGAGGTCGGCCTTCATCGTGTCGACGCCCTCGATGGCAGCACCGGCGGTGCCTTCAACGCAGTGAACGGGCCAGAGCATCTGCATGCCGTATGGAAGTTCAATGACGTCGAGCACGTGCCTGCCTTCATGGTTCCGGGCAAAGGAGACGTGACCCGCAGGATGCCAGTCCTGGGTCATGACGATGCAGTCCCAGGAATTCTTTTCGAGCACTTCACGGATGACGGGCACGATCTTGTCGCCGCCGGGTACCGCCAGCGCGCCCCCGGGCAGAAAATCCTTCTGCAGGTCGACGATGATCAGGGCGTGCTTTCGTGAGGTTTGTGCCATTTCTTAGACTCCGGCAGCGGTTGAACGTTTGTGATTCCGCGGACGACTTCCACGGCAGTTGTTCGATTTTAAGGGACCTGGTGCGGACCTTGAGCCCGAGTCAGGATAACCCCTGCAGGGTTTGGCCTTTGATTGAGAAATGTCGACTCCCCTTGGGCGAATGCCTTAGGGAAGGCACTTTGAGCCGCTTTCCCGCACTGCTAGACTTTTCATCAGTCTGCCTGAAAATCAGGCGTTCACAACAACCAACAAAATGAGAAGGAAACATGACAGATATAGCAGGAACGGTGCCGGTCATCGCAGTGGACAAGGTGCAGGCCGTCGCGCTCGCAGTATGCACCTATTATTTTGGCGTCTGGCTCAAGGGAAAGGTCGGCGTGCTTTCACGCTATTCCATCCCGAGTCCCGTGGTGGGCGGCATGTCCTTTGCCATCGTCGTCTCCTTCCTCGAGTACTTCAACATTGTCAAGGTTCAGATCGACTCGACGCTGCAGACCGTGCTCATGCTCGGCTTCTTCACGACCATCGGCCTGATGGCCAGCCTTCGCGTCGTCAAGGACGGCGGCAGGCTCCTTCTCGGCTTCCTCCTCGCGGTCACGGTACTTGTGTTTCTCCAGAACGGCATGGGCATGGTCATAGCGGAAGCCATGGGCTTTGACAAGCACTACGGCATTCTCGCGGGCTCCGTCTCCATGATGGGCGGCCTCGGCACCGCCGCTGCCTTCGGTCCCTATTTTGAGGAAACCTACGGCATCACGGGCGGCACCGCCGTTGCCGTCACCGCCGCCACCTTCGGCATGGTCGCCGCCCTTCTCATCGGCGGCCCGTTCGGCGAATGGTGCATCCGCCGCTACAAGGTGAAGACTCCCGACGAAGTCCAGCAGCCTGAACCCGAGCTGCACCTCCCCGACGACATGGACACCGACATTACGGAACAGCACGCATCCGCGAAGCCAAACTTCACGAATGAGATCATGCGGGCGGTCTCCGTCACGGCGCTCGCCATGGGCCTCGGCACGATCGTCTCGAACTTCCTCGGCCACTACATCACGCTGCCCGCCTACATCGGTGCCATGATCGTCGCCACCGTCATCCGCAACGTCGGCGACTTCTCGGGGATGTACAAGGTCGAAGGCAAGGGCCTCAACGCAGTGGCCGACATCACGCTCGTCCTCTTCGTCACGATGGCCATCAACAACCTGAAGCTCCACGAGCTCGTGCACCTCGCGCTCCCGCTCGTAGTGATCCTCGCCTGCCAGACGATCCTGATGCTCATCTACGCCTGGACAGTGCTCTTCACGGCCTTCGGCCGCTCCTACGACGCCGTCATGCTCTCCGTGGGCGGCATCGGCTTCTCCATGGGTGCTACGGCCAACGGTCTTGCCAACATGCAGGCCATCAGCGAAAAGTACGGCTCGTCCCCGCGCGCCTGGCTCATCGTCTCGGTCGTGGGCGCATTCCTCATCGACCTGATCAACGCCGTCGTCATCACGTGGTTCGGCACGTTGTAACGACAGGCTCTCTTCTGATCTGAAGATGTCAGACCAAGCTCTCGTTTCACAACCCGACACGGCGCAGGAGGTCCTCAGGGGCCTTCGTGCCGCCGTGCCCGTCATGACGGGCTTCGTTCCGGTCGGCCTCATTCTCGGCGCTACGGGGGCACATGCCGGGCTCTCGCCCTTCACCTCGGGCTTCATAGAAACGCCGCGAGGAGACATCTGACTTCAGGAAGCCGCGGCCAAGGCATTTCGAAAATCGTGTCAACCTCGTGCACGGCTTCCGTAGCCGATCAGGCTTTTTCGGGCTTCCTGATTGAAAGACCGCCCGCTTCGCGCCAAAGGGAGTGGAACCCGAGCTCGAGCACGTCATCGCGACCTTCTGCAAATTCCCGCGCAGCCTCGAGCACTGCGGGGAGATCCCAGGCAAGGAACACGTCATAGGCATACCGCCTGCCGTCGACGATGCCGACACTCTCATAAGCTTCAGGAACATTTGCCTGCAGCTCGGTTCTGAGCGAATCTCGAACCTCCCTTCGACCTTCGGGCGACCGATCGCGGGTGTTCATGTAAAGGATGCCCGCCGTTGCGCCCGACTGCGCGAGCATGCGCATGAGATCGGGGTCGTTTTTGAAGTAGGCGAGGACAAGTGCCGGACAGGACAGCTCAGCATGCACGGCATCGAGCAGGTAATCGCAGTCCTTTTCTTCGGATCCGTCCCAGTCGAATTCATTCGACTCGTCGAGATAGTCATCCATCGTCGTGACGAGCTTCATCGGATCGGTTTCGCGCAGGTAGCTCTGGAATTCCTGCACCGAGAAGCCGACGCCCGATTCAGGCTTGCGCGTGAGGCGAAGATCGTAGTAATACTTCATCCGCACCGCTTCGCCCACGGCATTGTCAAGGAGCGCCTGCACGCACGAAAAGGCTTCGGCATACTCGGGCTCCTCGAGAGTTTCGAAGGCTTCATGGTAGGCGATCAACCGGTCTGCCCCCCCTTCCTCCGGCTTTTCCTCCCAGAGATAGACGTTACCGGCATGGAGCTCCCTGCCGTTGATGTCGAACCGCAGCGGGATCGACCCTCTGCGGCGTCCGAGCGTCAAGCGCCAATCGGACCTCAGCTCTTTGGGCATCCGTCGGATGAGTGCCCGCAGAAGATAGGTCCTCAGCCAGTCGCCGTCGGCCGAGAGGTTGAGATCCACCGGGCCGGCAATGGCTCCGACGTACGCCAGAGCTCCCGGGACGACCTTCTGAAGGTCCTCGGTGATCTCGAGCTGCGCATCCTGGCATTCGTCAGGATCGGCCAGACGCTTCAGCAGCCCGGGCGTCTTCTGCGCCATGCCGTCCCAGAAATCGTTGATACGCTCCCGCAGCGGTTTCGAGAAACGAGGAAAGGCCATCTGAAAACGGCACAGACGCATGAATTCAAGTGAATCCTGATCGCCTTTCTGCAGCGCTTCTGCACGCTCGAAACAGGGTAGCGCCTCCTCCTCGCGTTCGAGGTAGAAGAGTGCATAGCCCATGCGGAACTGCCACTTGTGCGTGTTTTCGTAGCGGTCACGGACGGACTCAAGGAGCCGGATCGCACGAAGAAGTTCGGGACCGCCGAATTCGGCCGCATTGTTGCAGGCGCGTGCCAGCTCAAAGGTGAGCGCGGGATGGCGTTCGTCGTCGGGCTCGGCTTCGAGCAGTCGAATGATGCCGCGATAGTCCTCTTTCTCGTCGAGGTCGGCGACGATCTCGAGCATTTTGACCACGTCGGGCGGGAAATCCTCGGAGCGTTCGGGCGCCTCCCGATCCCCGAGGCCGCTGACGGCCGGATTGAGCTTGAAGTGGTGCTCGCGTGACTCTCCGGTCGCAGGGTCGGGCATGAAAATGAGATGAATGCTGCGATCAAGGTCGAAAGCGACGTTGACGATGTCGCCCGCCTTCAAATCCTGCTTGTTCATCGTGTCGGCAATGGCGCTGCGGGCATGTCGGATCCAGACCGGCGGCATGTGCGAGAGTCCGGCCTCGTTCATGCGCAGAGTCACAGGGACGCGGACGCCTTCGACCGGCATGCGGGCCGACAAAAGATAGGGAAACTCCTCGTCAGGCTTCAGTTCGTCAAATTCGAACGCCGCGCAGGCCGCCTCGAAGCCTTCCGAATCCTTGACCACGCACAGGAGCGCCTGGTGCTTTTCCATCACCTCTTTGAGATCCATGCGGTTGCTCTGAAGGTCTTCGTCATGTTCCGGGCGAATGTAGTGAAAGAGCATTTCCGGAAGCGTTGCACCGTCCCGGATCTCCTTTTCGAGCGTCAGGAATTCCGCGTCACCCGGCACGAGCTCAAGGCCTCTTTGAACGGCAGCCTGTGCAGCTTCGGTCTCCCCGAAGTGTGCCAGAAGCTTTGCATAATGGAGCCATCCCCAGGGATAGCCGGGTTCGGCTTCGACGCCCCGACGGGCAATGTCGAAGGCTTCCCGGAGTCGACCGACGTGCGTCAGCGCGGCGGCGAGGCGATAATGCCAGACACCGCTCCCGGCGGCCGCGGCTTCGGCCTTTTGGAGCACTTCGACCGCCTGTGCATATGAAACGTAGTCGTCGCACTGCAGAAGCGCGAACGAGCGCCAGAGCGCGATTTCCAGATCGGCATCGGCTTCTTCGCGTGAGAATCGGCCCTGCTGGACACCCTCTTCCACGAAGTTGTCGAGCAAGGCGAAGATGCGTCCTACATTCGTGACGCCGTTCTCATCGCAGGCTCCGAGAGCGTTTCGGTCATTGTCCGTCAAGAGCATGTTGCAACCTCGAGTCAAGGGCCAGCGCAGTTGCCAAAGGGCTGCGCCGACGATGGTTGAAAGGAAAACGGACGGGCGGTGCGCCTCGCGCGTGTCGTGATGCATGCTTTGTTCACGCCGTCGCGAATCGAGGTGTCCGGCTTTTCCCTGTCCTTATCTTCATAGAAACGCCGCAAGGAAACATCTGACTTCAGTCAGGTGAGGAATTGCGGCCCATGCATTTCACAGCCCATGCATTTCACACTACCACGTGATAAAACTAAGGATATGGTGGAAATAGTATACAACCGAAATTGCGTTTACCAGACGGCATACCATGTGATATGGTGTCCGAAGTACCGCAAACGGATACTTAAAGGTGAAATAGCCGAGGCTTTGCGTCTTGCCATCACCGCGATCTGCATTGAGCGCGAGTGGCCGATTCTGACCTTGGAAATCCAACCTGACCATATCCATTTGTTCGTAACCATCCCTCCGTCACAGGCTGTAGCCGATGCCGTAAAGATTTTGAAGGGTTCGACGGCCCGGAAGCTGTTTGTGGCTTTCCCGGCGTTGAAGGATCAGCTTTACGGCGGGCATTTGTGGTCTCCGTCCTATTACGTAGGTACGGCTGGCAATGTCAGTGCGGAAACCATCAGGCATTACATTGAAAGGACTGAACATATCAAAGGGCGCAGGTAAGCTCGTTCGACGCAAAGTCGACGTGCGTACCGTCTGCATTGCCTTGGAGGTCGATGCCGATGCTTCCGAAAAGATGCATCAGACCCGTCGCCTCTACGGGCAGGCCTGCAATTTGCTCGTCCCAATCGTCGTGTCCGATACAGATAGGAAAAAACGGCTCTGGCAACGGTACAACCTGCACAAGGCTGCTTATCCGATGGTTCGAACCAAAATGTCCGTTCTTGGTGCACAGCTCGCCTGCAACGTCATGCGTTCGGTATCGAGCATGTACCAGTCGTGGATCAGCAACCATCCGAACTTCTCGAAGGATAAGAAGATGGTGCTCCCGAGCATCAGCTTCAGGAATCCTGTTGTTCACCTGGACAAGAACACCATTCGCTTCTTCAACAACTACACCGAGGCGTCGGTCTATACGGTGAATGGGCGTGTCGGCGTTCGTCTTCGTCCGGGAAAGTTTCAGCTGAGCCAATTGGCCGGTTTTCTGGCTGAAGAGCTTGCCGGAACGTCGAAGGAGAATCGGATTTACAGGCTTGGCGAATGCAACCTCGTTTGGAAGTGCGGCATCAAAGGCACGCCTTCCAGATGGGAGCTGCACATTGCCATAGAGAAGAAACTCAAGGAAGTATCTCTCGACAACTTGTCTTTGAATCAAGTCATGGGCGTTGATGTTGGCGAAAACAACGCCGCCGCACTGTCTACCGGCCGAATCTTCAAAGCCGGGAAGATGAAGGACGACCGTGACAAATACCTGAGCAGTCGGGCTCGTTTCCAGCGCAATGGCTCCAGAAGCGCCAGACAGGCACTTCGAAAGGCTTCCGGCCGAGAGAAACGACATGTGGAACAAATCAACGACGAAATCAGCAAGTCCATTATTGAAGATGCGGCAGAACGCAATATTCGCCTGATCGTTCTTGAAGATCTTACGGACATCCGCGAGCGAATCAAGGCCGGGCTGAAGGTTCGCGCACGCCTGCACCGCTGGCCCTTCAGGGAGCTTCAGCAGAAGATAGTGGACAAAGCTTGTAGAGCGGGTATCGAAGTGATCTTCGTTGACCCTCGCTATACGTCGCAAACCTGTCCGCATTGCAATGCCATCGGAACACGGCAGAAGCACCGATTTGTTTGCAAGAACTGTGGTTACAGAGCGCACAGCGACCTCAATGGAGGTCGGAATCTGCAACGTCTGGGTTGTCTGCTGATAACCCAGGGGCTGGTGTAAACAAGCCCTATGTTGAGCCTGCTTTAGCAGGTGACAATAAAGCTTTCGACTTTAGTCGAGAGTTGTTTACCGGATACTTCAGTCGATCGGGACTGTAGAGGCGCTCGCGCATGTCGCGGCCCTTGAGGCAGGCGCGCAACTGACGCACCCTGCAGCCGTCCTTCACGGTGTTGTCGGTTTCGATGCGGATCACGGTGCCGTTCTTCGTGTACGCGCGCCATTTCGATGATGAACAACGCTCCAGCGTCTTTTGGAGGATTTCTTGACGGGAGGCAAGCGCAGGCCGCCGTCTTTACCGCCCGCAGGCTTGAGGATGACGATGGACGGGGCGTTTCGAGCGGCGGTGCATCGCGACGCTGTACAATGCCGCCTTGGTCCGGACGGACCGCCTTCTCACACGCACTCCAAGGAAAAGACAAGACAAATGACCTCAGTACGCCGCATGCTCACGGGCTTTCTTCTTGCCATCGCCGCAGGCTTCGGCTGGGGCTCCATGGGGGTGGCTGCTCAGATCATGATGACGGACGGCGGCTTCACCGCCCAGGACCTCGTGGCGCTTCGCGTCTTCGGCGCGGGCGTGCTCCTCACGCTCATGACGCTCCTCACCGAAAGGGGCAGGGTCTCGAAGCTCTTCTCCGACATGGTTCTGCTGCGTGACGTCGTGATCTACGGCCTCGGCGTGCTGGCGACGCAGTTCACGTTCTTCCTTGCGATCCGTGATGCGGGCGCCGCCACGGCGGCCATCATGGTCATCACGGGCCCGCTCTTCGTGATCGGCTGGATCGCCGCCACGACCCGCAAGCCCGTCTCGATCCTCGAGCTCGCCGCCTTCTGCCTTGCCGCCACAGGCGTCGTACTCATCATCACAAAGGGCGACCTGAGCGTCGTCAACTTCTCATATTCGGGCGTCCTCTGGGGGCTTGCCTCCGCCGCCTGCGGCGCCTTCTGCACGCTGCAGCCGGGCAATGCCGTCAAGAAACTCGGCGTCAACGCCGTCGTGGGCTTCGGCATGCTCTTTGCGGGCATCGGCGCGCTCTTCGTCTATCCGCCCACGGAAATCGACGCCGTCTGGACTTGGGAGACCCTTGCGGGCTACCTCTACATCATCGTCGTGGGCACCGCGCTCGCCTTCGTCTGCTATCTGAAGAGCCTCGACTACGTCCCGCCCGCCGTCACCACCATCCTCGGCGCCTCCGAGCCCCTCACGGCCGTGATTCTCTCCGTCGTGCTGCTCGGCACCTCCTTCACGCCCGTCGAGAGCCTCGGCGCAGTCCTCATCTTCGCCACCGTCTTCATCCTCGCCATGAGGGAGGGGAGGCGCAGGGCCTGATCCCGATCCTGTTCGTTCTGTTCTGCCTCTGCGGTCTTGCATACGGCTTCACTGCAGGCACATTCAAGAACGCTGTTGATGTCAACAAGGCAATGTCAAAGCAGATGGCCGGTATGGGTTCCTACGTTCTGTTCTGCTTCTTCTGTGGACAGTTCCAGGGCTTATTCAACTGGACAAAGCTTGGTACACTCCTTGCGATCGGCGGTGCTGATCTTATTCAGTCCGCAGGCTTTACTGGAATCCCAT
>ERZ773209.1442-NODE-1442-length-14006-cov-79.241488_pt1 | contig 14006 bp, 9 predicted proteins | sample MGYA00511109_ERZ773209 | MGnify/ENA primary metagenome ERZ773209 (study PRJEB29015, sample SAMEA2737786) | human gut metagenome | biome: human gut; feature: human-associated habitat; material: faeces | place: China | collected 2012 ...
GCACGTCGTTCGGGACGATGAGGTCGCTGGTTCGAGTCCAGTAATCCCGACCAAAAGCCGTCTAATGTGCCTATACACAGGGGATTTGCCTTGGTCGTGGCCAAAATGGTCGGTACAATTTCGGTATCATTCCTATACAAATTATAAATAATAGGCTATATCTGAAAAAAATTAAGATATGGCTAAAAAAAATTATGCTCCAAATTCGAATGACACAATTCTTAGCAGTGTCATTGGCTGGAAACCTCCAGTTTTGCATCAGAAATCAGAATGTTATATCTCCTTCTTGGCGTTTGATCCAGGAGTCAACCGCATGAGAAAGAAAAAAATTATGCTTGACCATATCAAGGGCAAGCGGAACCAACGTGCCTATGCCGACCAGGTTATTAAGAATCTCACCGAGAAACTTATGGCTGGATGGAATCCTTGGATTGAGGAGCTGCAGCCCCTGGAATATACTAAATGGGATGACGTGCTCGACAGGTATAAGTCTTATCTGGCCAAAATGTGCAACGAGGGTAGTATGCGTGAGGAGACTTATGTCGACTATAGCAGTCGTCTCCGCATCCTGGAAAAATGGAAGCAAGAGAAAAGAATAACGCTCAACTACTCATACCAATGGGACAGAGTTAATGTTAGCAAGTTCCTGGACTACATTTTCATCGACCGCAATAATACAGTCCTGACCCGCAACAACTATCTTGCCTGGACTAAGAGTTTCTCCGCTTATCTGTTGGCTCGCGGCTATATCCCCAAGAACCCTACCGAAGGTTTGGAACGTATCAAGTCCAGGCAGAAGAAAAGCAGAGATGTCATACCGGACTGCACCATGCAGCTCATCAGAGATTATCTGATGGAGCATAACAGGCACTATCTGCTGGCGTGTGAAATCATTCACTACCTCTTCATCCGCCCTCGAGAGATGTCCTATCTCAGAATCTGTGATATTCATATCAAGACTCAGACACTCACTCTGCATGGCGAGAACACTAAGAATGGCAATGATGCCGTGATTACGTTGCCGACTCATGTCATCAAACTCATGATGGAACTCAATATCTTCTCACACCCAGGGCAGGACTACCTCTTTTCTGACGGGTTCATGCCTGGATCTGAAAGAAAGAATGAGAAAATGTTCAGAGACTACTGGACTCGGGTCCTGAGGAAGGAACTGAAGCTCTCACCTCGCTTCAAGTTCTACAGCTTAAAAGACACAGGCATCACCAATATGCTGCGGGCCAATGCCGACGTCTTGTCGGTCAGAGACCAGGCGAGACACTCATCTATACTCATCACAGACATCTATACGCCTAAGGATATACAGAAAGCGAATGAGTATATCAAGAACTATCAGGGTATCCTATAATATAATAAGGTGGAGAGCTAACCGCTCCCCACCTTATTATATATATTATGATAGCATATAAAAATATCCCGTGTAAACTGGCTCGATGGCATCGTCCTTGACTTCCATCTCTATCTTCTCGCACACATATTTCTTGTTGCGGATGATGTATATCTTTGATGGATCCGGTATGTCATCTGACTTAAACTTGGCCTCCATGCAGTTTTTATTGTCTAATCTTAGGCCATTATCATGTAAGCAGCCCAGAGTAACAACATCATTAGTAGATTTCGTACAAATCGACAGAGAGTAAGGATACTTTTCTTTAAAGGTACCTCCTCCGTTTCCACCAAACCCTCCTTCGGTACTACCACAATATTCTTTATTTATTCGGTAGTCGGTTTTGAATTTTGGCCACCTAGACTTCGCTCTAACCCAACTAAATTTGTTGTCATCTTGTACTTCTCCTGGAATAATGAAGAATATATTCATGCATTCCTGATCATCTTCGGATTTGTCAAGTGTTGACTCATCATCTATGGCATCCTGTACGGATGTGTAGCTATATCCGTCATCATCAACATCGCACTCCTTGGAATTCGCTTCCTTGTCATTAGGTATTGACAGCAGGCATCGCTTCTCGTAGTAATTATCTTCGCCTATGAATGCTGTCTTGAAGTTGATATCTTCTACAACTTGTGCTGCAGGAGATATGTTCAGATCGACATAATCATCCGATGAACTGTCTCTGATTAATGGTGACCAAACGCCTGCCAGCTGCCATGTTTTCGAACCGCCCTCATTCTCTACATATATGTAGTAACTACCATTACACTCAATGATGGTCTGTCTTTTTTGTTTTTCAGACCATGACTGTGTTGTTCCTTGGAACTGATTTTGCTGGTCCCAGGTAGCTGTACTATGGACTATTTCAAAATTCTCGAAGACTTTTTTTGAGATAACTTCATAGTTATCTCTGTTTGCAGAATCACCCAGATTATACTCCAAATTTGCTGTAGATGACGTGGAGAAGGATCCGTCTTCGTCGTAGTCCGTTGTGTATTCGTCCAGAGTCTCAATCGCTACGGAATCTGCGGTTGTCAGCTCTGATTTTTTGATAACAGAACAAGTTTTTTGGATATCATCAAAAACAATGGTGGCATTGAAAAGCTTTCGAAATTCCTCTATAAAAGTATAGCTCGACCAATGAGGAAGTGCCCTTCGAAGCTCACGAGTCTTGTAGGCCGATGCGATATACAGGAGGTTCCATGGCTTGCAGTCGAAATCGTTGCGCTTGAGAGTATATCCCTCGTATTCTACTACCTTACGGAAGATATACAACAGGTTGGGCTGAACAGCTAGGTTAGAGATAAATGGTGCATTGTAGCCAGTAAATTGTTTCGTTTTATCTACTCCAACAAAATTGGCAATCATATCATTTGTTTCGTCCCGTACAGGTACGAAGCACCATTTTCCTTCCACTCCCAGGAACTTCGACTTATCTTCATCAAGTCTGTAGATGCCATAGATTTTGAAAAGGTCTTTAAATTTCTGGGAGAAGCCCTTATCAACTGTATAACCAGGCTTGTCAGCTGTGCCAAATGGAATCTCATCGATGTAGTGCTTGGTCATGCGGTCGTTGAACTTGATGCGGGACTTGCCTCCGACTATCTGCAGTTTGATTTCTTTCTCATTCACGGAGAGTATTGTTCCGACACCGCTCATGATTAGCTGGCTGTTACAGAACAGCTTGCAGTCATCGTATTTTGCGATGTTCTTCCTGACCTCCAAGCGTGAGACATTTTTGAATATGACACGGTTCTCCAGGATATTCATGGGGAAGGTGATGTCATAGCTGTACTCACCATCATCGGTGACATACTGGTTGGCGTATGTCACCTTGATGGATGATGTAGAAATGGGATAGGCCTTATGGCCATTGATGATGCATGTTATCATATTTACTTGTTGTTTAGCATACGATGATATTCATTGAGTTTGCGGTCGATGCCGTCTCTGCCAGCGATTGAAACATCTGCCTTGATACCTCTCTCAATATTCTCATTGAGTCTGGTGACTGCTGAATTTACTCCATCGAGGGACTGGCGTACCTCGGTGTTATCATTATTGACATTGACAACAGGAGCTACCACGGTACTGCTACCCTGTCCCAGAGAACGTGTGATATCATCAGCGGTCAGCGAGCCAACTGTATTGGTGCGCTGGGCCCTATCGATGAGGTCAAGAGCCGGACGGATGGATGAGTTGTTGACGGCATTGTGATTAGCCACGAACTCGCCTTCATGCACAACTCCAGCCTCCTTTCGGTAGCGGTTGCCTCCGGTGTAACCACCTTCGTAATAACCTGCAGCCTCTGCCTGGTGCTGCTTCTTGATAGCAGCAAGCTGTATCATGCCAGCAGCTGTGGCCATACCTGCTGCTATAGGAGCTAATGTCCAACCTATTGTTGGTATAGCTGCAGCAGATGAGTAGGCATTGATAGCAGACATTGCTGTAGATGCTATCGCCTGCGCAATTTCTATCTTCATGGCTTTTTTGTTAGCCTTAGACTTCGCAGCGGCCAGTTCTTTGTCTCGCTTCTCCTCCAACTTTTTCTTTTTCTTCGAATTGTTGCCAGCTGCAGCAATCTGCTTCTCGTAGTTCTTGGAGATCTTCGCCTGCTCGAGGTCAGAGCATGCCTGAGCGTATGCTGATGCAGAAGAGAGAATATTGTTGATGCCATTGTATGCAGCAGATGTCTGCTGCACCATGTTATCGAGGAAGTTGGCGGTGACCTGCGCCTTTGCCTGCATGTATGCAGCATGGTTCTGCTTGTCGTTGCCATACAACTCCTTCAGTTTCTCCATGGTGTTTTGATAGTTCTCAACTTGTGAGGAGAAGTATCCACCCAGAGTTGCATTGCCGGTCGACTGGGACTCCCCTGCTGCAGTCCTGGCGCTGTTGACCATCTCTGATGACTTATCATTAATCTTCAGCTGAGCGCTACCAGCACCATGATCATCAGCATCAATTTGCGCTCTCTGGGCAGCAAACTGCTTTGTTATCTCCAACTTCATCTGCTGATACTCCTCCTCCTTGAGTAATCCCTTCTTGTAGAGATTGTCAAGGCCATTTAGGTACATGGTCTCCTGTGCCTGCAGGTCTTGCTTGCCGAACTGCTGACGCAACTCCTTCAGCTGGTTCTGGTATGCCTCCTGCATCTGCAGCTGGTGGTCGAGCTCAGCCTGTTCCATCTCAGCCTTCAGATCCAGCCATTCCTCGCTGCCCTCATTGTAGAGTGCCAGGCGCTTTTGCATGGCATCTGCATCATTCTGATAGATGGCTTCATCGAGAGCTATGTCATTCTGATAGATAGCTGAGTTGGCATCATTGTACTGAGCTTTGATGCTAGCCTCCTTCTGGAGGCGTTCACGCTCAATGGTCTGCTCATTCATCTTCTGAATTGCAGCATCATGCTGCTTGACAACATTGACCTGGTTGTCAAGTAACTGCTTGTACTCATTGCTCTCAGCACCATACAACTGCTTCAGCTTGGCAAAACCCTTAATTTGGATGCTCTGTCTGTCATCGACGAACTGCTGATAGGTTTTCTTGCCTTCTGCATAGGCTTTGGCGTTGTCTGCCATCAGTTCGTTGGTCTCAGCCTTGATGCTATCGGCTGCCTGCTTCTGCTTGCGCTTGGCTTCTGCCTGGCGCTTACGTTCCTCGGCTGCAGCAGCCTTCGCAGCCTTCACCCTTGCCTTGCGCTCCTTTTCTGAAGTTTGATGAGTGCCGGTATGCAGCTTAATGATGGTACCATCATTGCCCTTTCCATTGTAGCCATTGTTGCGCCAAGGTTCAGGATCATTGATTTCGAAGTGCTGAGACTCAAGCTGTTTAATCTTATCGATGAGCTTCTGCTGATACTGCTTTTCACGCTCTATGCTCTTGTTCATCACATCTATGAACACTTCTTTGTTGTCGGAAGCTAAGTTTAACATCTTAGTTTTACCACTTGCAAACGGATTGATGCGCCCCCAAACTTTTGCCCAGAATCCTCGCTTGTCGTTGTCAGCTTCGTTTAGCAAGTCTTCTTGATCAGCCTGCTTTGCTATAGACTCAGCAAGCTTCTTCTGCAAGCCATCGATTACGATTTTCTTCTTCATCATGTCGATGTATCCCTGAATCTGCCTTGTTGCTTGACCGGTGCGCACTGCTTCCTCGGTGATGTTGCCGAGGTGTTCACGCATCAGCTTGCCGTTGAGTTCTTCCAGTGCTGCCTTGCGGTCTGACTCAGCTGTTGTGTTGGACTGAATGGCAGAAACGAGGCGCATGATGGATGCCTCCTCTTCTGCTGCCTGCTTGTTGGCATCGGTCACGGCATCATTGTAGTCACGCTGAGCCTGCTCAGCTGTGCTCGTCTCTTTAGACAGTGTGACGATTGCGGCTGTCAGACCGGCAACAACAGCTATCACGGCTGTGATAGGGTTGGCCAACAATACCTTGTTCCACAACATCTGCGCTGCGGTGGTCAGTTTTATCTCACGTGTCAACGCCATCTGAACAATTGCCATGGTCTTGAGAGCAGATGTCTTGAACCCCACAAGGACGAGATGCGCCTTCTCGCGCAGAATCATGATGTTGAGCCATGCCATCTGCGCCTTGTCTGCTATCAACTTTGCCTTAGATACTGCAGTATAGGTGACGATGGCAGCTGTCAGCACAATTAATATGCGCCAATAATCTTTGACGAAGTCAACGAGTGTTGAGAGTGCTCGAACTCCGAGACTGGCTGCAGATATGCAATATCGTGCTGCAGGATAGAGTTTCTGGCCCAGCTCGATGGAGAGATCCAGGAACTTCTTGCTCGCCTTGTCAAGTTGAGCCTGTACACTCTCGTTCTGTGTCTCGAACTCATTGAGGACGGATGTGCCTTCGGAATATGCTTCGCTTGCTAGGTTCTGGGCAGTCTTGATGTCATCGAGCTTGTCTGCGAGGACGGTGAGGACACCTGTCGCTCTGGAACCATCCATCTTCATCTCCTCAAACATCGGTGCGAGGTCTGCGAATCCACCCTTGGCTCGCATGGCTGCCAAAAACTGGAGAAGTGCGCCATTGGCGTCCTCCTTTAACGTCTTTGCGAATTCCTTGACATTTAGACCTGCAATCTGAGCGAACTTGGCTGAGTCCTGGAACATTTTTGCCAGGAGGTTCTGCACAGCTGTTGCTGCCGTTTCATCTTGCTGCATGTTCTGGTCAAGGACAGAAGCGAGACCCATGATCTGAGCCTGTGTAAAGCCTGCCTGCTTGCCGACACCTGCCACACGGGCAGTGAAGTCAACGAGATAACCGGCAGAGGCAGAAGAATTCTGCGCCAACTCGTTGACTGCAGAACCTGTTGCCAACATGGCGCCTCGCAGACCTTTGGTCTTGTCTTCGCCGAACATCTGGGCGAGTTTACCGATTTGAGAGACGGCTTTATCGCCGAGATCATCACCGAGGGCGACATTGATTTTATCGGCTCCATCGACGAATTCCTCAACTGCAGCAGTCGAGGTGATGCCGAGTCTGCCGGCATCTTCGGCTAGTTGGTTGAGCTTCTTGCGAGGTGTGCGGGTATCCATCTTCTTGAAGTCTTCGTTCATGCGCTCAACCTCCTCGGCTGCCTGACCGGTATATTTGCGGACGTTGGTCATCTCATCATCCATCTTTGCATACACCTCCACGCACTTCTTGACGGTGAAGGTGATGCCGGAGATGGCAGTGACGACTCCCAGGGCGATGCCCTGCATGCGGTTGGACCAGTCCGCACAGCGCTTGATCCAGGACTCCTGAGCAACTCCCTCGGCTCTGACTGCCTGCAGTGCTGTCTTCAGCTGCTTCGCCTTCAGCTCCATCTGCTTGAACTGCTCGGTACCACGCTGCATGCCCCTCATCTGCCGATTGAGTGCCTTCATGGAGTATTCGAGGTCACGGATGGATGAGGTCTTGAGATTGGCCAAGGTGTTGTTGACGAGCTGCATCCGCCTCCTTGTCTCCTTGATATCCATATTGGTGCTGTCTATCTCCTTGTCATATTGCTGCATGAGGGTGACCACCTTCTGCTCACTCAGGCGGATGCGCTCCAGTTCTGCCTCTACCAGCTTCAGCTGCGACGCTCGAGAGGCGTACATGGTAGATGTCGGGTCGTAGTCAGCCATTTGACTACGTAGCTTGGAAGCTGTGAAGTTGAGGTCATTGAGTGACGCATGCTTTAGGTTTGACACTGTTGCGGTCATGCGTCTTGCTTCTTCATCAGCCTTGCGTGTTGCGCCCTTCAGTGCAAGCATCTGCTCCTTGACCTTTGAGAGTTGAGCGTCCAATTTTGCGAAGTCTGAAGGGTCAGATGCTGCCTTCATCTGCCCCTTCAGATGTCTAGCAGCCTTTTCCAGCTGTCCGAGACTTGCACTAGACAGGTTGTCGAGTGTCTCCTTGACGCTCATTGTCGAGTTTTTGAATTGCTTCATCTCTCGCTCTGCGGCCTTCAAATCCTTGGCGAGGGAAGCCCCTAAACGGGAATCGCCCGCCGAGAAGGCATCCTGTTTTGCCTTCTTCAGACGAGCGACTCTGTCCTCTAACTCTTTGAGTCGGTTCTTCGCCTCCTCAGAGTTGAGCTTGATGACTGTTGTATATACCTCTTGTCTTGCCATTATCGGGTGACTTGTATATAGCTGTTATATAATATGTTGGAATGGGGATTGAAGTTGATGACCTTGACATCATAGCCTCTGGTGCCCCACCGCCACCAGAGGAATCTGTGCTTGTACTGCCTGTAGACGATGGTCTGGAGGCTGTCTCTCGCCTTGTATGTCAAGATGGAGTCCGCCGTATTGAGACGGAAACTGAGCCATCGGTCGCTGTAGGTATAGACCGAGTCGCTGCGGTCAGTCTTGACCGTATCAGCAGTACTCAGACTCGTGCGCTGGTCTGCCAAAACCTGGCCAAGACGAATGTCCAGGTCATGGAGCAGTTGGCGGTCGTAGGCCTGAATTTTGTACTCCTCAGCCGGCATCTGCAGCACCTGCTGCGTGATGACCGTGAGCGAGTCTCGGATGGTGTCTCGCTCGGCTGGAGCATACTGAAGTTTCAGCCCATTGAGCTGTTCTCTCAGTTCCTGCTCCGCTCGCTGCTGTCGATGGTCACAAACCCAGAAACAGGCGATGATGACCAATATCACCGATATGGCCATTATGATTGACTTGAGATGTTTCTGCATAATCCTTGATATTAAATGTCGGCATATTCCGGAATTGCGTCGAAGCAAGGACACTCCTTGATGCGCTCCCATGGATCGACCACTCCATTGTGGTTCTTGTCAGGCGAGATGTCACGATGTCCCATGATCTTGGCATCAGGGTAGCGTTGGCGTAACTCCTTCAAGAGTTGGCGAAGTCCAGCCTTCTGCTCTTCTGTTCGGTTGTCGATAGCCTTGCCTGTGCGGGATATTCCACCCATGTATGCCACGTTGACTGAATCGAAATTGTGCCCCTTGACTCCATTGGACGGCAGGTCTTCTGTCATGAGCTGCGTGTACTTGCCATCAGCGGTTACGACCCAGTGGTAGCCTGGATAATGCCAGCCTTTGTCTCTAAACTCCTTGAGCAAGGCATCGACAGACCATGACTGTCGGCTTGCTGTACAATGAACGAAAATTTTCTTAATCTTGCGTGCCATTTTTGTTGTTGAAATATTTATTGATAATGTCTTTAACTCTGGTGTCAAAAGTCAGTGCGAAACCAAAGACGGTTGCCACGTAAACCAGACTCTGCCCAAAGTACCACAAGACGTTAGACGTGACGTCGTGGGACATAAAAAAGCTGATGTACACGAGCACAATGCCAGCAAGCAGAACTATGCCAGCAGAGCTGTAGTGTATCCAATCCTTGGTATTTCTCTGCATATCTGTACCTAATTTTTTCTGGCACAAAGGTACATATAATATAAGAAATATAAAAATACGGCAGGAAGAACGATTTTCCTCCTGCCGTATCTGATAACTATGAGATATCCCGGTCGAGTAACTCTCTGGCCATCTGCTTAGCCTGTTCTCGCCACTCCTGGAATACCTGGTACTCTGTCTCGTGCTCCTGGTTTCCATCTCCATGGTTGCACAGGATGGCTTCGACATCGCCTTGGCTGTACCTGGTACGAACCAAGCCATTCACGAATTCCTTATAACTTGCCGACTCTGCCTCAATTTTAGTGGAGCCGTCAATCTCCGTGCCCTCGTAACTGTAGGCTGTCACTGTCTGACTATCGCCATCAGACTCCGACATGGTGGTGTCTGGGTGATAGTTTTCAACTCTCTGCTCACTCAGGAACAGAAGAAAATGCTTGCTGTCATATCTCAAGTATGACATACGGCAAAGATATAATTTCTTATTCATCTAGATAAACTTATAAAATTTCTTGCCAAATTTGTTGGTTAACTCGGCTGCAACGGTGTAGAAGCCCTTGTCCAGCAGTTCCCACTCCTTGCGTGCCTGGTCAACCAGAATATCTGAGCCAGTAAAGAGCCACCACGACTCAGCTTGCCAAACCGGCTCCTCAATCTCATCGCCATGTTCATCGAGTTGTCCTGTCTTCCGGACGTGATCGATGAAACGGAAGCGGATGGCGAGGCGGTCCTTAGGCACCTTCTTGGTGACTATGTGCTTGACGCCCTGGTCGTCAACTTCTTCAACCTGCTCCATCTTGAAGTCGACTCTCGACTTATCAATCTTATAATCCTCTATGAGGATGAGGAACTTGTCATAGTCCTCAATGTTGTGGCACAGGATATCGCCTGGATGCTTCTTCTGTGCCATGCTCATGCCCTCGAAGGGTATCTCTCCCTTGCGAGCCTTCACAATCTGACCATACTTTTTCATACCGATTTTATTTAATAAGTTTTTTGTATCTGCGTGTTTGGCTAGGCCTAGCCTCGATGCTGCCTTGTGCTGGATCTGTTCATCGGTAAGACCACGTTTGCGCAATCTTGCCACCTGGGCACAGAGTACCTGCTTGGTGCGCTTGCGCAAAAGGGCATGGTCGGCAAAGATCTTCTGTCCACAGAAGTCTATGCCGTCACATGTACGATGAATATTCCAACTTTTATTGATGCTCAGCTTCCAGTCTCTAGCCAAGTGCATGACTGCAAGCTCCGCCATAAGGCGTAAGAAGACCTTATCTTCATGCATGATGAAGATATTGTCCATGAATCTATAATAATGTTTGAGCCCTTCGCGGCAAAAACGGTCGAAGCGCTCATTGAGGGATTTTACCCCCCCACATTTAAAACGATAGCTTGCTGCTCCGAGCGGCATGTGAGGAGCATGTCCGTGACGTAGCGAGCCTGCCAATAACCGTGTTTCTCGGGGTCTTGGAGTATATCAAAACACCGCATGGCGAGATAGTCAAACCTCGCCAGAAACAGTTGTCCCAAAAGTTGTGTAAGCTTGACGCCCAGCACTATGCCATTGGCATAGCTGTCAACGACCTCGTCGATGAAAGCAAGTAGCTTGCGGTCCTTGATATACAGTCTGTACTCTCTCTTGAGCAGATTATGCTCAACATTCTGGAAATAATGATGTATATCCATGGGCAAGCAATAGAATGTGTCTTGCTGTGGCGAGGTATAGATGTCCTGCTTGATAATCTTGTAGAAGAAATGCGTGCCACGACCCTTGGTACCAGCTGGACTGTTGAAAGGAATCTTGGCTCTCAATTTATCCTCACTGGTGTGCATGGCTGCATGTTGAATGACATGATCGCCAACAGGCAACTTATTGACTATGCGATGCTTGGGTTTTTCAACCGGCTTGTCCTCATAGTCTGATGTATGCCATGTCTGATGAACATATGCATTTAGCAGGGCTTGAAGGTTTCTTTCAAACTCTGCCTCAAACGCTTGAACTGAGAGACGGGACTTCTTGTGCCGGGAAAAATCAAAAAATGCTTCACGAAAATTTTGCAAAGTCTCAACCGCCTGTGATATGTTACCTAACCGCTTCACTTGCTTTAAAATTTTATGTATATAAAAAAAGGTCGGTGTCTGATAAATGTCGGTGTCTGTGTCTGTTGTCTGCTTTTATGATGTCCTAACTTTCGACCGGATGACCCATTGTCATCATCTACTAGCTATTCTGCTAATGTGTATGTTTTGCCATGAGGCAAGGCCTGACTCCCGTAATCACTGCAGCTAAGCAAACTAACCTGCAATATCTTGTTAAGTTGAGGGCCGCACCGTAGTTCACATTGTAATCCGAGACAGCATTGTTCACGTTGAGCGTCGAAAGACCGCATTGACCACCATTGTTAGCGTTGCCACCACGAAGACACAGGCGAAAACCGGCGCAGGAATCACAGCCTGGTTTGAATACCGCCTGCAAAGGTACAGAAAAAAATCGGAATGAAAGAATGTCAAAGAGCGAAATTTCAAAAAAAATCGACCGCCCAAGGGCGGTAAGGTTTGCTCGCTACGCTCGCAGGGTGCTCAGGATTGCCCTTGGTTCCGCTGGGAAACCTTGGCCAATCCTGCACACTCCAGCTCACATCAGCACACCTCTGTCCACTCTAGGCCGCCTCGTAATACACTGGTTCAATTGACCACTCGGATGCTGCTTCGCAGAGGGCCGCACCGCAGTCCACATGGTAATCCGAGACAGCATTGAGCACGTTGAGCGTCGAAAGACCGCATTGACCACCATTGCTAGCGTAGCCACCACGAAGACACAGGCGAAAACCGGAAGTTGCTCCTGACGTATTCCAGAAATAGCAAGTCGAATAGGTTGACTCTGTAGCACCAATCTGCGTACAGAAGTTCTCGAGATGTTCCATCGACAATGTCTTGATATATCCTTCACCACCACCTGGTGACTTGCTCAACGCCCTCATGCCGGAAGGGTTGCCGATGGTCCATGAACCGTATATTGACGGAGCCACGAGGTGTGTCATGGTCTTGTCACTGTTGACCTGACAGAACTCATCATCCGGCACTCGCCAGAGATTGCCGAAGCCGTGCTTTAAGCCGAAGAAACATGGAATTTTGGCATTATAGACCGTTGTCCCTGCATCATTCTTAACAGCATAGGTCGCTTCTCCACATGAATCACCAAGTTCAATGCCTGCACTCATAGGTGCGACAGGTCTCCAGCCGTTGTAGCCACCCCAGTCTGGCATCTGCGTCAAGCCTGCACCTAGACCTCCCTGGTAGAGACCATTGGCATCCTTGTTGGCATTGACGGCATCCTGATCGTAATGTGTACCGAAGATGACGCCGAAAAGAATTGCTACAATGGATGTATGTCGCATGGTTGTGCAGAGCCAGCCCTTGCCATTCTTGCGTGCTGCAGCTCTGAACTGCTCAGTAGTCAGATTAGTTGCTGGTCTACCCAGAAGCGTTTTATTTGTGCCATCATAAGACGAATTGTTGTCTCCACCACGATAGTCAGCTCCATTATTGATATAGCTAACAAGTCTGCCTGTGCTTCGCTCTATAGTGGCGAATCCTGCAGCAGAGAGACTGCCGATAGGAATCTCGTAATTAAACTCACCAGGAATTGGCTTGATGCCAATCTGCTCATAGTGCAATCCGCCAATATCCTTGAGGACAACGTAGAATTTACGTCCCCATCCCCACTGATAGTGACCTTCAGAGCCATCCAGCTTCGCTGGTTCCCCTGTAGCATACTTGTAGTGATCCTTGCTATCGAGCTTTCTGCGGCTGTGGTCATTCTTGACCAGGTATGCGCCCAGTCCGAGGATGTACGGCAACTCCCTCAGCAACTCAAGTGAGCCAACGTATGATGCAGCCTTAGGCGTTGCGTTGTTAGTGTTCCACACTCTTCCACACCAGGCATGCTGACCAATAGCAAGGTCAGCCTTGAGCGCATCCATACCGATGCTAGTGACATTGCCATTCTGGTCTGTCAACAGCACTCTCTGGTTGCTGTTGACGGTTGTGACTTTAGTCACCGAATTGAATTTTTTACCTTCCATTTCCAGCTATTCTAATTTTGATTATTTTCTACATTATTATATACCCATATTGTATGACCAAGATGGTTCGTGCCGATTAGCTCACACCACCCTTCAACTACTATGGTAGTCTCTCTATTCGTTGAGAAACTGCTGCCTGCCTCCATGAATTCGTCCATTTTCTCCTCGCCTTTAAGTTCCGTTGGCGGTGAACTGCGAGTTATGATAGGATTGAAGACAACGATGCGCATGAATTCTTCATCTTTCAGGTGTGGTAGGACATAGGTTCCGCCACCCCGGATGAAAGAGCCATTTATGACACTAGTACCATCAGTTACAGTATTCACGTTGTATCTCAGTCTTCCGACAGAGACATCTCCAGAGACGCTGACATTCTGGAATATTCCTCCCTTGCAAACGAGATCACCGTCCTTAGCTCTGAAGACAACATTGCCGTCCTTATCTTTCATCTCGATGGCTCGGACGCCAAGGTTCTCTACCATCTGGTACTGGGCGAGGATGATGTGGGCTATGATGAGTTCGATAGACTGACCCAGTCGCCAATAATGGTTGTTCAGATCAGCTGCAGATCCCGGATAATTATCTGCAGTCTTGACGTGCGTCTTGATGCAGGAATAGCTATTGCCATTATATAAGACAACAT
>ERZ773209.1445-NODE-1445-length-13979-cov-6.100977_pt1 | contig 13979 bp, 9 predicted proteins | sample MGYA00511109_ERZ773209 | MGnify/ENA primary metagenome ERZ773209 (study PRJEB29015, sample SAMEA2737786) | human gut metagenome | biome: human gut; feature: human-associated habitat; material: faeces | place: China | collected 2012 ...
ATTTCCGGATCAATCTTTATTCCCGCCATTGCTCCCTCCTCTTTTAGTAAACATAACTGTCTGCTTCATCCATAGATGTAACATAATTTTCCACTGCTCTCCTGACCTGCTCCGCTATCTCCTGTGCTTCTGACCGTAACCCCTGCACTTCATCTGCAAACAGCATGAGATTTTCCGCTGTGTTTCCCTGCATAATTGCATCATCCAGCACATTTGATAAAATATCTGACAGCTCCCCCAGTTTCTGCTCGAAATCTTCTGTTTTTTCTACGATTTTCCCGGCTTCCTGTATAATTCCGTCATCATCTACAATAAGATCATATCCTAAACTCTGCATGTTCCTGTTCCCTGCCTCTCTATAATCCTGATGCCATCCTGCTGTTTCTGGCTCTTTGTTCTTCCCTGCGCCGTTCTTCTTCTCTCCGCCTTTCTTCTGCTTCCCTCCGCTCAATCTCCCGTATCTCATCCTGCATCTGCACTATGCGGTTCTGTTTGTTCCTGATATCTTCATTCAACTTCTCTATTTCCGATATGGCTTCCTGTTTTTTTCTGTTGATTGTTGCTATTGCGCCATCAAATTTTCCATTCACACTGTTATACTCTGCACCCTGAAGATATTCCGTCATGTCCTGAACATAACCTTCTACATACTTTACCTGCGGAAAATAATCTCTTGTCTGACGGATTTTCCTGCTATGACAAGAACAAAAATCAGCCATATTTTCCTGTCCCCGTTCCAGGCGTCTGTTCGTATTCTCATAAAGATTAATTTTTTCTTCCCATTCCCTGATCTTTTTCTGATCTTCCTCAATCCCTGCATTACAGATTGATATCTGACTGTAACATTCTGATTTTGTCATCTTCTGCCTCCGCAAAACTGTAGGAACTATATCCTTTTTTTATAATCTCCCGCTTTATCAATGCAACATACGCATCTTCCTGCCTGTCTGTATAACCATAGTGTATTACTGTGTGGATTGCCTGTTCCGTGAAAAACAGCTGCTTTTTTGAATCCCCAAACGGATAAATGATCCCACAATACGGCACATATTGCTTTTCCGTTTCCTTTTTCATAAACCTATCCACAATCACTGCTTTAATACTTGATACCGGCTTTTCTGTTTCCAGTTTTAATTCCCGTATATCAACCTCCACAACACTTCCCAGCGGCAATGTTCTTTCTGTAAGCAATATCAGCTTTTGAACAAAATCCTTCAATTGCTCGAATGCCGCCCTGATTTCATTCCCGGCAATTTTTATAACCGGCTGTCCTTCCTCCATTAATACTTCCAATGTCTCTGCCTTATAATTTTCTCCACGAATCATCGCATGGTAAATTTGATATAGTTCCTCCGGCTTGTCCGTATGCATCCTAACGTACTGACGAATGGCATCCTTCTGCCGACCACTCAATACCTTGTCCCGTTCAAGCCATTCCTCACAGATTGCAGCAGAAATTTTTCTTTTCTGAATTATATTCTCCCTCATCCTTTTCTCCTGACTTTGTCTTTACTCTTTTGTTTATTTTACATCTATTTGTGCTGTTTTTTTCAAGCTATTTGTATGTTTTATTGCCACCATTTGTATGTTTTGGAATAATTAATCAACAATTCTGATTATATGTTTTATCTTTTACGCAAAATATGTTCCTTTCTGATGCGCTTGTCCAATAAATCATATGGCTGGTTGTTCGTCGAAACTTTTGCGATACACTTTCCTTTCACATAGAACTCAATTTTTTCACCGAACAATCCTTTTTTCAATCTCGTACTCTCAATTTCACTGATGTCAAATTTTTTCACGATCAGTCCGCGTCTGCGTGTCACTCTTGTTCCATTTACTGAAAATCTGTCAGTTATAAGGTCTATGAAAATAATCAAGGAAATTACCGCCAATGCAAGCATCGGACGGAAGAATATTATGCTTGTCTCATTCTGCTCGATCATTACCCATACCATCCAGCAGAAAAAGCCTACCGACATTGCGGAAACAGCTTTATAAACGCCCCTTGTTTTCAATGTAAATTTATCAACGGTCATTCCCGCTTTGTCGCATGGTACTTGTTTAACTTGCAATTTTATTGCTAATTTTGAACCATCTGACAGATTATTATCAATCCTGAAAAGCTTTTTCTTCCCGGAATAAAATTCATACCCACCATCTAATCTTTCCGTTATTCTTGTAATATCTGCAAATGTGTAATAATGCTTTATGCCTATGTAACTGCGATAGATGATTTTTTCGCCTTTTACCCAGATTTTCCAGACGTGCGTGCCTAACACCGAACAGAGTGACAACAACATATATGCACCACCTAATATGCCAACAAACCAATCCAGTTGTCCGTCGACATATGCCCCTATGATAATCCCCAAAGAAAAAATCAAAGAAATATACATTATGAAAGCCAGTTCAAACGGATACCCTATTTCCAAATTCTCAAATAAACTTTGTGGAGTCTTTTTGTCATCCAAATTATAAAACTCTGGATGTTTTTTCTCATTATACACATTCAGATAATGAATCACTACCGCTGCTGCCACCCACGGAGCTATTACTTTTATTAACGTTACAAGAAATGCTAACATGTTTTTCTCCTCCAATTTCTTATGTAAATGCGCATATAAATTGATTTACATGACCATCAATATCCACGGCATCCTTCAGATTACTAAGATACAGGTTATTCCTTATAGAATTCTTTATCTTGTCCTTCACACCACCTACCAATTTTTGTCCGGAATAATTGATAATCATGTATTTTAATGCTTCCTTTCTTCCAAGATGTTCAGTGGCTCTCTTTCTGGCACTTCTACAGACATTTCCACTTATACGATCCCACTTGGTTTTTGATTTCAGAACTCCAACCCGCACATTTAAATCATTCAATATTTTTGTATACTCTTTTTTATGTGGCTGGTTTCTTCCATGAATAATATCGCTTAACGATCGCTTTTCCCGCAGTTTTATCTTCTCAGTGCTTATACGTCGTTTCTCCATCCACGCAGAAATTCCCTTCTCATCTCTCAACTGCTTTACCGCTTTATCCCAGCCAATACCACTCTTAACCTTATCAACCGCTTTATCCAGACCGCCAAACACCAATGTTGTACCTGCACTCCACACGCCTGTTTCTACCACTTCTCCAACATCAATATTCTGTTTTCCTTCTATAAATTTCTGTTCAATTGCATTAGCGGTGCTATCAATCAATCCATTACTAGCCGCAGTAACCAAAAGTCCAGCTCCTGTTCCTGCAATTGCCCCTTTGACTACTCCTTTTGCAGCCTCTAATCCCACTTTTCCCCAATCAATATCAATTTTTTCTCCATTCTGTATAGCACCTACCATTTGACTTCCTGTTTCAATAACGCCACTTACAATACCGCCTACAAGTGCCCCAATTACAACTGTTGGCCATTCCCCATCATTATCTTCAAAATCTTCCGGTCTATCCCAACAATAAATATATGGATTTAATGTAAACGGCATTTCCGGGAATCCTTTGATCAGATCCTCACTTACAAACCGCCCTGTTCTGGAATCATAACGTCTTGCCTGTGCAAAATACAACTCACTGATTTCATCCATCTGATATCCGGTGTAACCAAATGGCTGCGTATACTTCTCATTCTTATACACAGGCATACCAAATTCATCATATGCATACAAAGCATCTATCTCTCTTTGCATATCTACCATACACATCGTGCTTCCATGATCATCCTGCAAATAATATGTGCTTTTTCCATTTTCAAGCATTCCAGCTGCTTTTCCATCCCAGAAAAACTGCTGTCTTCTTCCAGAATGTTGTTCATTGCTTTGTAAAAGATTATGATATTTTCTTGTCAGATCCAGCGTGTAGTGTATATCTTTTTTTCCAGATATTTGTTGTCTGACTCGCTGTCCGAGACCGTTATATGCATATTCTGCTATATCAATAATTCCATTTTCAAATTTTTGAACCTTTTTTAACCTATTTGTACAGTCAAATGTAAATTCTTTTAATACTTTACCATCTTCACAGATTTTTCGAATATTGCCTCTCCGATCATATTGATAAGTCTTTTCAAATAAATTGCCCGTCTCACTGACAAGCTGATTATTCGCATTGTAAGAATACTGTGTTATTGATTCATTTTCAAAATCCTTTTTCTCCATGCGATTTCCAAAGGCGTCATATGTATATTCTCTAAGCCTCTCTTTGTCTCTGCTGACATGTATCAGCCGATTTACTGCATCATAACCATAGGTATAGCTTACATTCTGTATTCCTGTTCCACTCCGCTTTTGATCAACTGTTATTTTATTTCCCGCATTATCATAGGTATAGTCATAAGAATCGATTATTTTTTTCTGATCATGATGCGTAATTTTTGCTATTCTTCCAATATTATTATACGAATACGATGTGACTACATCATTAGGAAGATGTTTTGTTTTAAAACGCCCCATTTCATCATAGTCATATGTAATCACACCAGTTTCATTTTCTAGTTGCATAAGCTGATTGGCTATATTGTAGGTATAATGCACCTCGTTTCCATCCGGGTAAACTATTTTCGTTTTCTCTCCCATATTGTTCCACTCATAAGAAACTTTTTGACCATCTGCATCTGTAACAGAAAGCGGTCTTCCCATTTTGTCCAGACGGATTCTGGTACTTCCTATCCAATCTTTCATTTCTTCTAATTGTCGAAGTGCATTATAAGAAAGTTTTACTTTCTGACCATCTGCATACACTATCTCACTTATCTGTCCAGTTGGATTATATTTGTAGTTTGTGACACAACCATCACGATCTGTTTTGGCTGCCATTCTTCCATTTTTATCGTAAGAAAAATATTCGACTGCACCCAATGGATCTTTGATCTGGATCACATTTCCTTGCAGATCCCATTTATAATCAGTAACAGAGTCGCTCTCCCCTTGTTCCCCGGTACGTTTTATCTGTAAAAGATTTCCAACCTTATCATATGTGTAATATGTCTTGTTGTTTAAAGCATCTGTCACACACGTCAAATCGCCATTTGGAGAGTATTCGTAAGATGTTCGATTTCCATTTTCATCAATCATCTCTACCACATTGCCAACTGCATCATATGAATAATGCCGTACTCCACCTGCTGGATTTATTAAATCTGTCAAGCGATTAAGTCTGTCATACTTCATCTGAACACATTCACCTAATGCATTTGTCCGCTGGATCAGATTATCTTCATTGTCATATGTATAAATTTCGACTGCCCCATCTGGATATTGAATCTTATGTAACCGTCCACCTTTTTCATACAAATATTCTGTACTGCTGCCATTCGGATAACAAATCCTCTGTACCTGATCCATTTTATTGTAATAGACACTCGTTGTATTTCCTTCTACATCTGTTACACTGTTCCGTCTGCCCATTTCATCATATGTATAAGATGTAATGTCACCTAATGCATTTACAATTGTAATCAAATTTCCATCCTTATCGTAAGTAAAGGATGTCCTTTCTCCATCTGAATCTAAAACTTCTATTATCCGATTTGCACAATCATAGGTATACGATGTAACGTTTCCTTCCGCATCCGTAACTGCAATACAGTTTCCGAGAGCGTCATAGTTATACTTTATCGTGCTCCCATAAGGTAAAACTTCTTCCTTCAGCTGGTTTTCCTTATTATAAATATAATTGTATACAGCCTTATCCGGCATTATAATACCGGAAATATTCCACATTTTATCATATAAATATTTAGTTGCTGCGCCTTCTTTATCTATTAAATATTCCAGCTGTCCTATGCCATTATATTTTGCTTTTAAAGTATATCCATCATAATCACAAATTTCTGTTAAATTTCCATTTTTATTATACTGGTATGTACGTGTATCTCCATTAGCATTTTTTACACTTACAATTCTATCTGCCACATCATACTGATATGAAGTCTCATTTCCATTTCCATCCACTGTCTTAATGACACGGTTCAAATTATCATACTGATATTTTTCTACACCGCCGGTTGCTTTTTTTATACAAATAATGTTTCCCCGATCATCATATGTAAAAGCAACTTCACTGCCATCCGGCTGCACTACTGTAGTTGGTCTTCCTGCCTTATCATTCTCAATTTTGACAATAGCTCCATCCGCATTTTCTGTACAGATCAAATTTCCATGTGCATCATAATAATGCTTTAATCTTGCTTTACCATTTATACTCACATTTAATAAATGGTTATTTGCATCATATGTCATATTGATTCTGCGTTTTGCTTCATCTGTTACCTGCGTCAGATTTCCTCTGTTATCATATGCCATACGTCTTCTATTTTTATTACGATCCATTACGCAGACACATTGATTTTTATCATTATAAATATATTCTTCCCTTGTTCCATCCTCATAGAGAGTTTCCGTATGACGATATAAATTATCATGCACATATATTATTTTTTGGCCATTACGCTCCGTACAAATAACTCTCTTTTTTACATCATCATACAAAAATTCCATCACTCCACCATCTGGAAATTTCTGACGCGTAATACGATGTTTATTATCATAATCGTTACATATGGTAGTAACTCCACCGGCATTCTCAACATGTGAGATTCTTCCGTCAACACCATATTGATACTGATAGACTCCACCATCTGGAAGTGTGACTGTTTCCAACAAATTTTCTTTATATGTAAGTAATATCTTTCTTCCTGACTGATCTTCAACTCTTACCAAAAGATTTTTTTCATTATAATAATAAGAAAAGATATTTCCATTATCTGCACAAGCTGTTTCCAATAAACCACTTTCATTATATGAGAATGTTATTCCTCTGCCGTTTATATCTTCCGCACGCACCAATTTTCCCATTTTATCAAACTGCATGCTATCTAGTCCTGCACGACACAATCTATACCCTTCTTCATTCTCAAACAGTATTTCTAAAGCAGTTCCTGTTCCCTTATAACTTCCATCATTTTCTTTTTCAAAATATAAGCATTGTCCATCATACATATGAATGCAAGCGCTTATTTCCGTTTTCTTTTCTAAAGAAATTTCATAGTTATGTCTAAAACTTTTTCCAATTGTTCCTGTTGTATCATCTTTTGAATTGTAATACCTATGAAATGAAAGATTTATTTCTCCTCCTACAACCAGATCTTCCCTATCATACACAAAATTCCCGGTTGTCATATTCACAGGATCACCACAATAATTTGTACCAGCAGCATCTGTTCCCAGCAATTCTTCCTGAATTTCTTTTTCTACCGTTGCCTGAGCATCTTTCAGATCTGCAACTGCGGCATCGAGAACACCTTTTTGTGAAGCCATATCAAGGTTACCTCCGGCAGGATCTATCGTCTGTGCCAGAGTATTCATTAACTTAATGATTTTTTCTGCACATGTATTCATCTCTGCTCCGTGCTTGAGATAGGCTGTATCTACATGTTCTACGGCTGTAAAAATCTGTTCGATCTGTTCAATGGTTGTATCATGCTTATTTAGAACAGTCTGGTAATAACCATCCATTTGAGATAAATAAGCATAACTGTCTAACGTATGCAGCCAGTTTTTAATTTTTACATCCATGTAATCAATACTATTCTTTATAATCTGCCAGATACCATCGGAAGATGTATCATTCACATAACTTATCAGCTTTTCTTTTGCTTCCTGTGAAAAATCCCTGAACATTTTCTTATCCCCATGCTTTCTTTTTCTTCCTATGAAGAAAATGTTTCTGAATGTGTCTTTTCTTTCGTCTCAACCGAGCTTTTTCTCTGTTCCATGTAGGAAATCGTATTTTCCAACAATAAAACAAATGCCTCCTGCATTTTCTGATACTGTTTTCCCATTTCCTCAATCTGAATAATCGTACTGCCTCCACATTCTCCGACATCCGGTATTGTAACTTTCTTTGCAGACCATTCTGTATACAGATTTTTCATCTCAACAATATGACTTCCCAGTTTCTCTGTATCTATAATATTTGTCATCATCTGCCCCTCCTAGAATAAATACTGATCATTTTCATCTATTTCAGCTTTAAATTTTTGACACGTTTTATTTACATTCACACCATGTTCTGTGATCACATTTTTTAATTCCCCAGCATAAGTAATAAAGGTATCCAATGCCTGTGCGGTTTCCCCTTCCTTAATAGCATCTTCCCTGATTTTTTTCATAATTTCCAAATACTTGTCTACACCTGACTGTAACTCCGTCTCATTATCTGAAAGAGTTGTTCCCATATCTAAAACATAATCATCATCTATTTTAAGTGCCGTTCCTGCCATGTTGTACTTCCTTCCTTTGAATTGATCTGGTTATTTCTTGTTTGATGTATTTGCCGACGCTGCTCTTGCTGCCGCCTCACGGGCTGCTGCTTCTCTCGCCGCTGCCTCTCTCGCTTCCTGTTCTGCTCTCTCAATTCTGGCTATTTCTGCATTGAGCTGAGCGATTCTGTTGTTACAATCCTGTATCGCCTGATTACACCCTGCTATTTCATCCTGTTTTCTTGTAATCTCCAATGCAACACGCTCAATCGCTTTATCCAGTCCGCTGGAAGCATTCCAAAAAGCTGCACCATTATATAAATCATGCATTCCTTCATAAAATTTAGAAGTAAATTTACTGTTAATTTTCTGAACTGCACCTGTATTCTCCAATTTAGATGTACCGGAATTTTTACACTCCGAAAAAGATCCCTGAAGCGAACTGATACTGCTTTTCACTTGATTCAATTCCAAAATTTCACTGTTAAGCTTTTCAATTTTTGTATTATAATTCGCAATCTCACTCTGTTTTTGCGCAATCTCTGCATAACACTGCGACTTCGTCATGCCTTCTCCTCCACTGTATATCACTTTTTATCTTAAACACTTTCATGTTTATGTTCAATTATTTTTCTCATTTTTCAGGATTATCCATGCGGGTTCCTGTTTTTCAAGAATCCGCATGGATAAAAGATTAGCCTCTTACAGCCGCAGCACCCTGTGCATCATCATCCTGTCTGTTCTGCATGTAATTCTGAATGAAATCAGAAATACTCTGGATTGCATCCCTTGCATTCTCAAGTGCCGGTTTGTATTCATTCTCAAAACGTTCAATGAATGCGTCTGCAGTCTGGTTTGTCCAGCCATCCTGCAACTGACCATTCATCTGCACTAAAGAATTGATCACATCGTCAAGTGCTCCTGCCTGATTTGAGTACACGCTCACTCCACTTGTAAGCACCTCATAATCCACTTTGTTTACTGCCATCTTTTTGTTCCTCCTTAAAATTTTTATTATATGGTAAATCTGCATATACAGAATTCCATCATGATAATTTTACTGTTTTAATTTTTGTCAGCTCATTCTCATTCACATAGAATGCATCGCAAAATTCTATTGGTTTTGCATATTTTTTTGCAATGCTCACTGACAGATCACACAGTTTAATATTGGATATATCATCAAAAATAATATATCTCCGGTTATCTTTTACAATTTTCATTAAATCTGGTGCACTGAATGGAATTGCCGCATTTTCCACATTGGTCATAAGTATGAGCACTTTCATCATGCGGTATTTGCCGAGCATTCCTTTTATAGTTCCAATTATTTTTTTGTCTGCGCTTATCTCTGCAATTGCGTCCGAGCTTTCAATGACAACTACGATCCAGTTCTCATCATCCAATGCAGCTTCCTGTCTCTGTGCAAAATCTTCATATCTGCTCTGCACCCGCTGATCGACCTCATCAAAAATGGTCCGGATAGATCCTGTTGTATTGTCATATACAGCTGTGTCCGGATGAAATTCATAATCAGCCCATCTCCGTGTCATATCATCCAGAATGTACAGGTCTGTACCTCCAAATGCCGGAAGCAGCATTGCTTCAAGCAGGTATTTTACAAAGATATCTTTTCCTTTTTCCTTTTTACCTGAAATCGTAAACATTCCTCCCTGCGCAATTTCTAACATCATTGGAGAAACCGTATTATAATCAAGTCCCAGCATTACTTTTCCTTCCTCTAAATAATCCGGGTAAGTTTTCTGGATGTAGGATAGTGTCAGTTCTTTTGGAATTTCCGGTATTATCGCAGCTTTCATTCCGGTGTATTTTTCATTCTGTTTCTTCACAAAATCCTGTATCTTCTGTACACGTTCGAATTCTTTTTCGCCTTCAAATGACAAATACATCTGGCTTTCATAAGTGTGCTTGTTCAACTGGATCAAACATCTTCCCGGAATATTTGGCAGCTTCATTCTGCAGCCCTCAAACAACATTCCATACTCTGATGTTTCATTACAAAACAATGCAATTCGTCCTTCAAAATTATTCAGATAGCGATAGCCAATACCGGAAGTCTGAACATTTGCCACAACAAATGAAATACCAACTGCTATTCCATCTCTGCACAATGGCAGCAGATAATCCTGATCCTGCAGATACATTTCTTTCAATGCCGTCAGATTATCAATCACTACAACAATCTGTGGCAGGTCACGGTACCCGGCTTCTTTATAGGCAACAAAAGAACTTACCCCAGACTGTGCCAGTATTTCTTTTCGTTTTACCATCTCTGTTTGCAGCAATTTAAACAGATTTTTTAATTTTTCATCATCTGATACGCACACGACACCACCACAATGATGAAGCTCTGCAAAATTGCGCAAAATCATGGAGCCAAAATCGATAATGTAAAGATTTACCTCCTCCGGTGTATAGTTTTCTGCAAGACTTCGGATAATCGTCTGTAATACATTTGTCTTTCCGCACTGTGCAGAACCGATCAGTATATAGTTCTGTGCCGTAATGTTAATTTTCAGTTTTTCCTGACTTTGTCTGTCCGGATCATCCAGAAGACCTATATATGCATAAATTTCTTCTGAATCCAGCCTCTCCCCATTCTCATAGGTTAATAATTCCGGCAATGGCGGCATGCAAATATTCGAAAGTCTTCTGATTCCTTTTTCTTCGCAATATTCTGCTATATAATCTACAATTGCCTCCAGCTGGTTCTTCGTATGGGAATCCTTCTTTTTTATTTTCTTTTTCTGGTAAACCACTTTTTTCATTCCAGCAAAATTCAGTTCGGAAACACTAAATTCTTTATTTCCTTCACTCTCATCAAGCGTTGCAGGTGCCCCGCTGAATGCCGACTGAAACAATTCAAATATCTCATTGTTACCAACCTGCAGATATGCCCGTCCGGGTTCTTTAATCTCCGCTGCAAGCGGTGTTTTTAAAACTTCATTACTGTCCTCTTTAGACTGTACTTTCAGACAAAGTTTAAATTTTGAATTTGACCAGATCTGCCCATCTACCACACCGCTTGGTTTCTGTGTTGCAAGAATCAGATGTACTCCAAGACTTCGTCCAATACGAGCTGCAGATATCAGCTCTTTCATAAAATCTGGCTGTTCTGCCTTCAGCTCTGCAAATTCATCTACAATAATTACCAGATGTGGTAATGCTGTCTGCACTTTTTTCTCTTTATAAAGTTCAATATATTTATCAATATGGTTCACACCAGCCTGCGCGAAAAGATTCTGACGCTTCATCAATTCTGCCTTTATTGACTTTAATGATCTCTGTACCTCATTTCCGTCAATATTGGTGATTGCACCGATCAGATGTGGCAGATTCCGAAACTGGTTTACCATTCCTCCGCCCTTGAAATCGATAATTACAAATCCAATTTCATAAGGATGAAATATCGTTGCAGCCGATAATATGTAACTTTGCAGTATCTCACTCTTGCCCGATCCCGTTGTTCCCGCTACCAGTCCATGTGGTCCGTGAAACTTCTCATGCAGGTTTAAAGTAACTACTTCATCTTTTGCATTTACTCCAAGAGGTACTGCCATTGTCTTGTAAATCTGTGACTCACCCCATCTTTTTCCAAGGTTCAGATCTTCTGCTGCAAATATATGAAGTAATTCAAATAACGTAATATTTTTTCTGAGAGAATTTTCAAGTCCGATTTCTTCACAATAAACAGGTGCCAGCATTTGTACCACTGCTCCTGCCTGCATGTCTGATATTGCCTGATACTCAAATTCCTGCACCTTATTGCCATTTTCAGAAAGACAGATATTTCCCTCATGCCCGGAAGTCAGTGTAACTATTTGGTTGCAATGCAATGGCAGTTTTTCTGCACTTGTCTCGAAAAATACAAAAACCATTCCAAGTTCTGCTGCCCTCTCGATGTATCTTGAAATTGGATGATTTTTGATACCAAATTCATTTTCAACAAGAATGACACAGTAATAGGGAATATTTTTTGTCTGCTCCCTATAATTTAATTCGCGGAACAAATTTTCAAAAAGATTATTTTTGCTCTCATTATTGCATACGATATTACGTGTTCCCTTCTCATTTCCAAGATGCGGAAGCATACGGACCCACTCATATTGCTTTTCATCATCCACCAGCAGAAAAAGTCTGACATCACCGTAATAATGTCTGACTGAGATATCAATCGCAATATTTTTGAACATTGCATACAATGCCTTTTTTTCTCCGACAACTCCAACTGCATTTGCATTTTTCAAATCTGCATAAACAGGGGCATGATCAATCTTTGCATACATATCACAGATTTTTTCAGGCAGATCTGTAAGTTCATCGCCTACTTCCATCCGTTCCTGCTTCCTATAATCAATCTGCCGCTCGGATTCCACGCTTCCCTTTCCAAGATATACACACAGGAAATCAGCATCCTCTCTTGTTCTTTCAAATAATCGGCGATCAAAATTCATTGCTGTGTCAACATCACTCGCTACATCACAGTATGTATCTCTTAAACTTTCCTCTTCTTCCTCACGTTTTATTTCGATTTCGTGTTTCTTCTTGTCAATATAGCTGTTGTATTTTGTAATACGTTCCTCGCAGTCCTTTTTATATTTTTTATTTCCCGACAGAAACCCTAATATGGTAGTCACCACCCCAAGTGCCATGGAGCATACACTCAAAATCACATACGAGCCGGATGAACCGGAAGTGTTCATAATTCCACGGAACACAACAACAAGCCCAATCATTGTAATAGAGGGCATCAGGTTCATAACAATATTATTTTCCGGTTTCTTAGGAATCTCAGGAGCATCTAAAATTTCTATCTTTTCATCTGGAAGCTGTTTTATGATTCTCGTATTCCGGTTAAATAACGGATATTCCAGTTCGTTGGCACAATGTCTGATTTCATGCACCGGTATCTTGTTTATCCGCAATCCAGTCTGATCAAAATAAATTTTTCCTTCCTTAAAATAAAATTGGTACTCATCCACCGAAAAGAAATCACAATCATGAAGTTCCACACTTTGCTCTATCTGTTGTCCATTTCTCAACACGCCGAAAGCTGACTGCACTTTCTGCAGAAAATAACTTTTTCCTCTTTTTTGTATTACGAGCTGGATATTTTTTTCAAACTGGCTCCTTAAAACAACTGCTGCTCCCGGTTCCGAAGATATCTCTATCCGCTCTGGAAGTTCAATGTACCAGTTGTAGTTTGGTACTTTCGCCTCAAAGTCAATCATAAAGCGCATTTCAAACGCTTCGTTCCCTGTATTCGAATAACAGACTGATATCATATCTCCATGATTGATCTCCATGGAATATATTTTCCGCATGTCACCTCTGCTAAAATACAATTGATCCGCACAGTCCATATTCCATTTATTGCTATGTACCGAAAACTCAATCTCGATCTCTGAAAAAAAAGTTTCCGGATTCAATCGAAATTCACAGGATGAGGTTGTTCCAAGTCTCACATTCTCTACCCCTGCTGCAATTTCAAATTCCTTATATACTGTTCTGTTGCTGACGATTATTTTATACTGATAATCCATATTTACGCCCTCCGGTAAATAATATAAGAACCGTTTCTGATACCAAATTCTTTTAATGTTTTATTTCCTCTTAAAAAAGCAATCGGATTCTCAGCAACAAGATAACAGCTGAAAATATTCTCTGTATCCATTTCCAATCCATATGCCTCAT
>ERZ773209.1457-NODE-1457-length-13902-cov-4.477937_pt1 | contig 13902 bp, 12 predicted proteins | sample MGYA00511109_ERZ773209 | MGnify/ENA primary metagenome ERZ773209 (study PRJEB29015, sample SAMEA2737786) | human gut metagenome | biome: human gut; feature: human-associated habitat; material: faeces | place: China | collected 2012 ...
GCAAAACGCGCTAGGAATAAATGTTTGCAATAAGTTTTATGCCTTGCTTCGCCAACATGCCGAAAAATATTTCGCCAAGTCGCCAGTTTTTTTATTGATTTTAGCAAGTATAATAGTATAATAAAATTTACATAGTTCCTATTGGCTGTTTAAAAAATTAACGCTTGCGTTTGCAAAACTCGTGCTAAACTGCTAAAATATCAGCAAAATGTATTTTCGTAAGGGGCGTATAAGCATGACTGGTAAAAAAATCATAGATATTTTAAAAACTGATAAAGTAAGTATTTCCTGCGAGCTGTTTCCGCCTAAACAAGGTGCGGAGCTAGAAAATAGCTTAGAAATTGTCAATAAAATCGCTAAGGTACATCCCTCCTACATGAGCGTGACTTACGGTGCAGGCGGCAGCACGGTTGGTTATTCTGCGGCGCTTGCCAGACAGGTACAGGACAATGGTATTCCTGCGCTGGCGCATTTAACGTGTGTTAAGGCGGATAAAGAAAAAATCAACGCAGTTTTGCAGCAGCTAAGCGCTAACGGTATTGAAAATATTTTGGCTTTGCGCGGCGATATTCCTGCGGGCATGGAGCAGGACAGCATTGTGAGCTTTCCGCATGCCAGCGACTTAATTCGTTATATTAAAGCCAACAGCGATTTCTGCGTGGGCGGCGCAGCTTATCCCGAGGGACATCCGGAATCGGGGAGCCTGGCGCAGGATATTGCTAATACAAAATATAAAATTGACGCAGGCGTAGATTTTTTGGTTACGCAGATGTTTTTTGATAATACAATTTTGTATAATTACATGTTCCGACTGTTAAAGGCAGGTATCAATGTGCCTGTAGTGCCGGGAATTATGCCGGTGACGAACGCTAAGCAGATTATTCGCATCTGCCAACTTAGCGGTACCAAGCTGCCGCCTCAGTTCCGTGCTATGGTGGAGAAATTTGCCGACAAGCCTAAGGCCCTGCAGCAGGCAGGTATCGCTTATGCTGTGGGACAGATTATTGATTTGGTTTCCAACGGCTTCAGCCACGTGCATATTTATACTATGAACCGTCCGGAAATTATCGGCGGTATTATGGATTATATGTCGGAAATAGTTAAGGATTAAATGATGGAATACACAAGACGCGAAGCGCTGCGCTATTTGCGTGCGCGGCAGGATGACGAGGCTGCGGGAATTTTGGCGGACACAGTTTATTTAAAGCTGCGCAATGATGTGCAGGCGCGGCATGTGCTGCAAAAACATAAAATTACTGTGGATGAAAACGGTGTAACGCTTGATACCGGCGTGCGCTTTTTTTCCCGCGATTTGGCGCAGCATTTGGCAGGCTGCACAAGCGCGCTGCTTCTGGCTGCAACCTTGGGCAGCAAGGTGGACGCTGCCATTCGCCGTTTGACCTTGGGCAGCTTGGCTGAGGGAGCGGCGGCGCAGGCGGTAACGGCTTCGTTAATTGAAAGCTATTGCGACGAGGTGCAGTCTAAAATTGATACGGATGGCTTGGCGCAAAGGCCGCGTTTTTCGCCCGGTTACGGCGACTGGAATCTGGCAGAGCAAAAAAAGCTGTTTGCGGTGCTGGACTGCGCTAAGCTGATTGGCCTGACGCTGACAGACGGCTGTATGATGGTTCCGTCTAAATCGGTGACGGCAGTAATCGGATTATCTACGGACGTAAAATGTACTTGGAATAAATGTATGACCTGTGAAAATCTCAACTGTCCCTATCGCGACAGCAGTGTGTAAAGAAAAATTTTTGCAGCTATAAATATTTTGCTTGGGATAACTTTTGTTTGAGGAGAAAAAATGATGACTTTTAAAGAATTGCTGGGAAAGCAAATGCTGTTTTTCGACGGTGCCACCGGTACGCAATTACAGGCGCGGGGTCTAAAGCCCGGCGAGCTGCCTGAAAGCTGGAATTTTACGCATCCGGAAATTGTGGAGGCAGTGCATCGCGATTATTTGGAAGCGGGAGCAAATATCGTCAAAACCAATACCTTTGGCGCCAATCCCATTAAACTTAAGGAAAGCGGACTTGATTGCCAAAAAACTATTACGGCGGCAGTAGAAATTGCTAAACGTGCCTGCAGCGGACAAAAAAATAAATTTGTGGCGCTGGATTTGGGGCCTACGGGAAAGCTTTTGGCTCCTTACGGTGATTTGCCTTTTGAAGAAGCCGTTGCCGCTTATAGCGAAATGGTGTGCTGCGGCGTTGCTGCCGGGGCAGATTTAATTTTGATAGAAACTATGAGCGATACCTACGAAATTAAAGCGGCAATTTTGGCGGCGAAAGAAAATTGTCATCTGCCTATTTGCGTAACTATGACCTTTGACGAAGGCGGCAAGCTTTTGACTGGTGCTACCGTGGAAGCCGCCGCAATTTTGTGTGAGGGCTTGGGCGTTGATGCTGTGGGCTTTAACTGCGGCTTGGGTCCTGCACAGATTGGGAAATTGCTGCCGCAAATGCTGGCGGCTGTTAATCTGCCTATCATTATCAATCCTAATGCCGGGCTTCCCGTGGAAAAGAACGGCAAAACCTGCTTTGAGGTTGAGCCTGAGGAATACGCAGAGCTAATGTATAATTTGGCGCAGCAGGGTGTAAGCGTAATGGGCGGCTGCTGCGGTACAACTCCGGCGCATATTGCAGCGATGATTGCAAAATGTAAAAATTTGCAGCCGGGCGGCTGGCGCGATTGTAAATTGACGGCTGTTTCCAGCTACGGCAAAGCAGTTCAGCTTGGCGCTGATCCCATAATTATTGGCGAGCGCATCAATCCCACTGGCAAAAAAAGATTGAAAGAAGCGCTGGCGGCGCAGGATATGGATTATGTTTGCCGCTTGGGCTTGGAGCAAATCAATAGCGGCGCCCATATTTTGGATGTAAATGTGGGCACGCCGGGAATTGACGAGCCTGCTATGCTTGCCAAAGCTATTCCCGCGCTGCAGGCCGTTACCGATACGCCGCTGCAAATTGATACTTCCAATTACGAGGCAATGGAAAAGGCTCTGCGCTTGTATAACGGCAAGCCTATGCTGAATTCTGTAAGCGGTAAGGAGGAAAGCTTGAACAAGGTTTTACCGCTGGCAAAAAAATACGGCGCAGTGTTGGTTGCTCTTTGTCTTGACGATAACGGTATTCCAAATAGTGCAGCAGGACGCATTGCTATTGCGGAAAAAATTATTGCTCGTGCTGCGGAATTTGGCATTGCCAAATGCAATATTGTGGTTGATCCTTTGGCGCTGACAATTTCTACCGGCGCAGAAAATGCGGCTATTGCCTGCGAGGTTATTCGCACTATGAAAGAGCGCGGTATCAACATAGTTATGGGCGTTTCTAATATTTCTTTTGGCTTGCCTGGACGTGAGGCTGTCAACAGCACGTTCTTTACTATGGCGCTGCAGGCCGGTTTGTCCTGCGGCATTATCAATCCTCAAAGCAAGCCAATGCTGGATGCGTTTTACGGCTTCCGCGCTTTATCCGGCTTGGACGCAGGCTGCAAGGAATATGTGCGTCATTACGCCGACGCGCCTAAGGCTGCGGCAACCATGGTCAGCGAAATGGGCCTTTACGATGCCATTGTTAAAGGTTTGACTGAAGCCTCTCGCAAGGCGGCTGGCGTTTGCTTGCAAAACGAAAAGCCATTGGATGTTATCAATAAATATATGATTCCCGCGTTGGATTTTGTGGGCAACGGTTTTGATCAGAAAACGTTATTTTTGCCCCAGCTTTTAATGAGTGCCGACGCGGCGAAGGCGGCTTTTGAAGTGATTCGTGAGGCAGTAGGCGTGAGCGAAACTCAAGGCGAAACCGTAATTATCGCCACTGTGCGCGGTGATATTCACGATATCGGCAAAAATATTGTTAAGGTGCTGCTGGAAAATTACGGCTACAAGGTGCTGGATTTAGGCAAGGATGTGCCGGTAGAAAATATTGTGCAGGCTGCCAAAGAAAGCGGCGCTAAAGTCGTGGGCTTATCCGCCCTGATGACTACCACTGTTAGTGCAATGGAAGAAACTATTAAGGCATTAGAGGCTGATGGCGATTATAAAATCGTAGTTGGCGGCGCGGTGCTGACTCAGGAATATGCCGACCAAATCGGCGCCAGCCATTACGCGCCTAACGCTGTAAGCGCCGTAAATTATGTGAACAGCGTGTATGGCAAGTAAGCTTTCTTAGGCATAAGCAGGATTTTTGCTGTCAGCAGAGAAATAAAGTATTAAGATTAGGCGACAGCAATGCTTATGTAAGGAGGGCGAGCTTATGAATATTTATTTTTGGCGGCACAATAAAACCTATCACAGCCACAGCATGATTGACGAACCGTGCTTGAACAACGAATTTTATCTTGATGCGCTAGCGATTGTGGTGGCAGGCAGCTTGGACGAAGCTTTAGCAAAGCTTGCCGAGCAGAATGCAGGCTGGCGCATAGAAGATTTGCGGGCGCTGCCATGTCAGGTGTTTCCTGCGGATAAGGCTGGCGTTATCTTTACTGAGCTGCGGGGTATGATAAATCATTTGTAAGCGTAGATAAAAATTTTTAGAAAAAAATCTAAGAGCATAATAAAAAAGCAGAACCGGCTTTTTGCGAGCTGGTTCTGCTTTTTGCTTAGCAATAATATTCGATTGTACCGAAGCGTTCTAGCCACGCATGAATGATATCGTCGCTTTGCGCTTCAATCATTTCCAGCAAATGCGCTAGAACATTGGCGTTAATGCGTTTATCGTTGTGGTCTGCCAATAAGGCTCTTCCTGTTTGTGTTATCCAAATTTTTGTGGCGTTAGGTCTGGGAATGCCATTGGCGACGTGAACGTGAATAGGTTCTAATGGCATACCTTCATTTGACCAAAAATAAACTCTGTATGCACCAAATCTAAGCAGTTGCGGCATCTGAATCGAAACCTCCGCTTTGAGAATATTTAATCATCAAATGAGCATTTTTTTTAATACGCTTGATAATGTCAGCCTGTTCTTGTTCTGTATAACCAATGATATCTTTGATTTCATAGGTTGGCAAAACGCAGACTAAGCTGTGGAAGCCATCTTTTTCGTCAGGAGTTTCAACATATACAAGGACAGTGCCGTCAGCTTTCATTTCTGTGTGTGTATATTCTGTACCGTCATTCATTGTCATATACGGAAAAATCATTATAGTTGCCTCCTTGTGAGTTGCTTTAGGATAAGTTAAGAATAGCACCTTTTTATAAGAATGTAAAGGGAGGCTGGAGTGAGCTGTTTCGCTGACGTGCCGCACGCACGCTTAACGTTAAGCTTATTCAACTTCTTTTGCCGCCAAAAGAAGTTGCAAGAAAAGCGCGCGCTTTTCGAAGCGCGGCAAAGAATCTTCGGCGTTCATAGGTACTTCGCACTTTGTGACAAGGCTTGCCTCGAACGTGGTTTTTGGGGCTAGAGGCTTCGTGTTCTTCAGACTCGCAATACATGGCTTTAGCGGTCTGCCGCAAAGTGTAAATTTATTTTAGGCGTGTAAGCAAAGCTTTGGCAGTCTGCCGCAAAGTGGATTTTTAGGTTTGGACATTTTATCCTAAAATTGTTTATTGTTTTTTGAACAAAGTGTCCAAATTTTTTCCTGCTAGCCTTGCTTGGTAAAAAGTTTTGGCTGTAAGCAGCCTGTGAGACTTGGCACCTGCAATTAAGGCTCTTTTTGCATACTTTTTACTCTAAAGGGCACGCTTCTTGCCTTAAGAAAAAGTATGATATATATGCTGCTGCAAGCTTTTACCAAATCGCTTTTAAAACCGGCAGCAAAATCGGCGCTAAAATAGAAGTAGCGATGCCTGTCAGCGCAATCGCCACGCCGCCAATGGCTAATTGCACAGGGCTGACGGAAGCGCAGGCGCTGGCGCCTAAGCCGTGGCTGGACGCGCCAATCGCCAGTCCTGCGGCAATATCGTTTTTAATGCCGAAAAGCTGCAGCAGCTTGTGATTAAAGGTCGCTCCCAAAATACCGGTGAAAATAACGGCAGCTGTGGTCAGCGCGGGAATACCGCCGATAGCTTTGGATACGTCAATGGCGATAGGCGTAGTCACGGATTTAGGAATCAGGCTCAGCAGCACTTGCTCGCTGGCGCCTAAGCTTTTAGCGCTGAAATAAACTACTACAATGGCGATTATTGTTGCTAAAGTTACGCCGCCTACAAGCGCTGCCGCTTTTTCTTTGATAATCAGACGATTTTTATACAAGGGCAAAGCCAGTGCAATAGTTGCCGGTCCCAGCAGAAAATTGATAAATTCGGCGCCGGACGCATATTTTTCGTAGCTGACATTAGGCGCCAGCACAATAACGGCGATAATGCCGACGCACGCCGGAACAAAAGGCGGCAAAATACGCAGGCTCAATCTGTCTACAAGAATTTCGCTGAACGCATATAAAATCACCGTCAAGCCAATGCCGAACAGCGGAGAATTAACTAAACTATCGGGAAACATTTAACGGCCTCCTTTGAGCATGGCTTCCAAAAATAAAGCGGTTGCGCCTAAAACGGAGACGCTGCACAAAACAATCGTCACCAAAATCGGCAGCCATTCTGCTCGGATAACGTCGGCGTAGAGCAGCACGCTTACTCCGGCAGGCAAAAACAGCATACCCATTTTAGAAATTAAAATATTGCAGACGCCTTCCACAGACTGCGCCGGAATAATTTTACCGCACAGCAGCGCCGTTAAGAGCAGCATGCCCAACAGCGACGGCGGAAAAGGCAGACCTAAAGCGTTAATAATTAAAGTAGAAATCCATTGCAAAAATAATAACAGTGCAAATCCTCTCAATAGAGAAGTTGGCGACATTTTAACTTCCTCCTTTATAAAAGCAAAAACCTTACGAATTAAAAACGATTTTAATTTTCCCACACTTGTAGGGTGATGTCAAGGAAAGTACGGAAAGAATTCACCAATTTAACAAATTTATCTATTTGACTTTTTGACTTTTGCTGTTATAATACAGATAGTAGAGTTAATCTAAAAAAATTGCTAAGCTCTGCCGATTTACGGCGAGCTCCTTTCTAAAAAGAAAGGTAATCCATATATATTGAAATACCATATTGTTCGAGGAGGAAAAATCATGAACGAAAATTACAGCGAAGAATTAAAGGCTATATTGGAAGCAGCGCAGCAGCAGGCTGTGATGCACTATCATCAGGAGCTGACTACGGCGCACGTTTTGGCGGCGCTGTGCGGCAGCGAAGGCTTTTTTAAATATCTGCTGCAAAGCCTGCATATTGACGAAGCAGCTTTTACTAAAGAAGCCAAAGCTTTGGTGGAAAAAATTCCCGGCGTAAAAGGTCAGGACCGCCAGCTGATGATGGGTACAGGCTTTGCCCGCGTAATGGCGTTGCTCAACCAAAATGCTAAGGGTGAAATCACCGTTGGCGATATGGCGGCAACCATGGCCAGCGACGGCGACAGCGATGTTGTTGCTTTAATGAGGAAATACGGCATTGACAGAAAAAAAGTAGAAGCCGCTTACATGCAGTACCAAAATACTGCTGCCGACGAAGAAACTAAAAAGACCTTGGAAAAATTTGGTCAGGATTTGACTGCCAAGGCTAAAGAGGGCAAATTAGATCCGGTTATCGGCCGTGACGAAGAAATTCGCCGCGTGGTAGAAATTCTTAGCCGCCGCAAGAAAAACAATCCTGTGCTTATTGGCGAGCCGGGCGTTGGCAAAACTGCTATTGCCGAAGGCTTGGCAAGACGTATTGTGGCAGGCGACGTGCCTGAAAGCTTAAAAAATAAAACCTTATATGCGCTGGATTTGGCGGCGTTGGTTGCAGGTGCAAAATATCGCGGTGAGTTTGAGGAGCGTTTGAAAAAGGTGCTCAAGGCTGTGTCTGACAGCGCCGGTCAAATTATTATGTTTATCGACGAGCTGCACACTGTTGTGGGAGCAGGTGCTGCCGAAGGCGCTATGGACGCCGGCAATATTTTAAAACCCATGCTGGCTCGCGGCGAGCTGCGCTGCATTGGCGCTACTACTTTAAACGAATATCGTAAATATATTGAAAAGGACAGCGCTTTGGAACGTCGCTTCCAGCCTGTAATGGTTAAAGAGCCGGGCGTCGAGGATACTATTTCCATTCTGCGCGGTTTGCGCGAGCGTTACGAAGTGCATCACGGCGTAAGAATTAAGGACGCCGCTTTGGTTGCCGCCGCCGTTTTGTCCGACCGTTATATTAACGACCGTTTTCTGCCCGATAAAGCTATCGACTTAGTTGACGAGGCTGCTGCGCGTCTGCGTACAGAAATTGATTCTCTGCCCACGGAGCTGGATGAGAGCAAGCGTCGTATTTTGCAGCTGGAAATTGAAGCGCAGGCTTTGGGTAAGGAGGATGACGACGCTTCTAAGGAGCGTTTGGCAAAATTAAATGAAGAGCTTAACAAGCTGCGCCAGGCTAACGATGAGCTGGTTAAGCGCTGGGATGCCGAAAAGGCTTCTATCGCACGCGTACGCGAGGTGAAAAAAGAAATTGACGCCGTTAAACAGCAGATGGAGCAAGCCGAACGCGATTACGATTTGAACAAGCTGGCAGAGCTTAAATACGGCCGTCTGCCTGCTTTGCAAAAAGAGTTAAGCACCTTGTCTGCTAAAGATGAAAACGGTAACGATAATGTACTTTTGAAAGAAGAGGTTGACGAGGAGGATATCGCTAAGGTTGTCAGCACCTGGACAGGCATTCCAGTTTCCCGTTTGGGCAGCGGCGAGCGAGAAAAATTGATTCATTTGGAAGAAATTTTGCATCAGCGCGTTGTTGGTCAGGACGAGGCTGTGAAAACTGTCAGCGAGGCTGTGGTTCGCGCCCGCGCAGGCATCAAAGACCCCAATCGTCCAATTGGTTCCTTTATTTTCCTGGGGCCTACCGGCGTCGGCAAAACCGAACTGGCAAAAACCTTGGCAGAAGTTTTGTTTGACGATGAGCGCAATATGGTGCGCATTGATATGAGCGAATATATGGAGAAGCACACTGTTTCCCGTTTGATTGGCGCGCCTCCGGGATATGTTGGCTATGACGAGGGCGGACAATTAACAGAAGCTGTGCGCCGTCATCCTTACAGCGTAATTTTGTTGGACGAAATTGAAAAGGCTCACGCCGATGTCTTTAACGTACTGCTGCAGGTTTTGGATGACGGACGCTTGACTGATGGCCAAGGCCGCAGCGTAGATTTTAAAAATACGCTGATTATTATGACCAGCAATTTAGGCAGCAGCGAGATTATGAAAAATCAAGGCGTTATGGACAGAGAAAAAGTACAGCAGATGCTGATGAATTTCTTCCGTCCGGAATTTTTGAACCGCGTGGACGATATTGTAGTCTTTAAGCCCCTGCAGGCCGAGCAGATTAAAGATATTGTAAAACTGGTGCTGCACGAACTTAGCGAGCGCCTTAATAAGCAATTAGAGCTGACCTTGGACGCTGACGAGGACGCTATAGAATTTTTGGCGCAGGCCGGTTTTGACCCTGCCTTTGGCGCAAGACCTTTGAAACGGTTAATTGTACACACTGTAGAAAATATTCTTGGCCGCAAAATTGTGGCAGGCGAAATCAAAAACGGCGACCATGCGCAGGTTGTGCTGCGTAACGGCGCTGTGGATGTCGTAGTAAAATAAACATCAAGATAAAAAATTTACCGTCGCTTTTTTGAGCGGCGGTATTTTTTACGCGTCAAGCACTATATGAGCCGAAAAACGCAACGTGCTTTACATGTATACATTATTTATTCTTTTTTCGGCTTGCAATTTTTACAATTATATAGTAAAGTAATAGTAATTTACGAGAATTATTCCATTGTAGATAAGGAAAGGTGTGTGTATTATGAATTTGAAGAAATATGCGAAAATCGCTTTGTGTTGCATGATGGTTGCAGCTATGGCAATTATGGCCGGCTGCGGCGGCAGCGATAAAAAGGCTGAATCCAAAAAGGTTTTGAAGGTTGGCATGGAATGCGCTTATGCTCCCTACAACTGGTCCCAAACCTCTGCTGACGGCGGCGCTGTAAAAATTGTCGGCTCCGGTGAATATGCTTATGGCTACGACGTTATGATTGCTAAAAAATTGGCTGATTCCATGGGTGCAACTCTGGAAATTCACAAAATTGAATGGGATGGCTTGGCTCCTGCAGTTGTCAGCGGCAAAATTGACGCAGCTATTGCCGGCATGTCCATTACTTCCAAACGCAAAGAAACCGTTGATTTTACCAAACCTTACTATTATGCAACTGTTGTAGCTTTGGTTAAAAAAGATTCTCCGCAAGCTAATGCTAAAAGCGTTGCTGACCTCAAAGGTTCCGTTGCTACTTCTCAGCTGAATACCATTTGGTACGATCAAATCGACCAAGTTCCTGACGTTAAAAAGCTGCCTGCTATTGACAATGTTCCCGGCATGATTGTAGCTTTGAAATCCGGCAAATGCAATCTTATTGTTACCGATATTCCGACTGCTAAGGCTGCCGCTTTTGCAAATCCGGAACTGGCAATGGTTGAATTCCCCGAAGGTCAGGGCTTTAAAACCTCCCGCGAGGACGTAGAAATTGGTATTGCTGTTAAAAAAGGCAATAAAGAATTAACTGACGCTATGAATAAGGTTTTAGGCGGCATGACCGAGGCTGACTTCAACAAAATTATGGACGAAGCTATTAAAAAACAACCTTTAGCAAAATAATATGTTTATTTTTGGGGCGGCGGTTTTGTCGCCCCATTTTTGCGTAAGATGATTTATGCTTTGAGAAAAAATTAAGGTGGTGTACATATGCCAACTACATTTTTTGGTTGGGTATTCTTCCTCATGGATAAGTATGGTTCCGTTCTGCTTAAGGGCGCAGGCGTAACCTTGCTTTTGGCTTTGGTCGGTACTTTTATCGGCTGCTTGATAGGTTTAGTGGTAGGCGTTATCCAAACTATTCCCTTAGAGGATAACGACAGCGCTGCGAAAAAAATTTTCGTGCGCTGTTTGCAGCGAGTTTTAGACGCTTATGTAGAAATTTTCCGCGGCACACCTATGATTGTACAGGCTATGGTGGTTTACTACGGCGCCATGAGCTTGTTTAATATTGATATGTCGCCTATGTTCGCAGGCTTTTTTGTTGTTTCCATCAACACTGGCGCTTACATGGCGGAAACCGTGCGCGGCGGTATCGAATCCGTTGATTTAGGTCAAAAGGAAGCTGCTATTGCTATTGGTATGGATCATTTTCAGACTATGCGGTGCGTAATTCTGCCCCAGGCTCTGCGTAACGTTATGCCGCAGTTAGGTAACAATCTTATCATCAATATTAAGGATACCTCTGTTTTGAACGTTATTTCTGTAACCGAGCTGTATTTTGCTTCTAAATCTGCGGCCGGCGTTTATTACAAATATTTTGAAATCTTTTTTATCACCTGCGTGGTATATTTTATTATGACCTTTACTGCTTCCCGCCTGCTGCGTTGGGTAGAAAGCAAAATGGACGGTCCCAAGGATTATCAGCTGGTGACTTACGATCCCATGATGGATCCTTGCGGCGCTGTGCCCCTGCCTACGAAAAAGCAGAAAGGACGGTACTAAATTATGGATAAAGAATTATTGGTTTCTGTCTGCGATCTGCAAAAATCTTTTGGTGAGCGAGAGATTTTGCGTGGGATTAGCTTTGATATTCACCGCGGCGATGTAGTCTGCGTTATCGGCCCCAGTGGCAGCGGCAAATCTACGCTGATTCGCTGTGTTAATTTTTTGGAGCATCCTACAGGCGGCCATATTGAATACCGTGGCCAAAATGTTATGGAGGCTTTCAAAAAGCTTACCTTGTTTCGCACGAAGGTTGGCATGGTTTTCCAATCCTTTAACCTATTTAACAATATGACAGTTTTGGAAAACTGCATGGTAGGTCAGGTAAAGGTTTTAGGCAAAAATAAAGACGAAGCAAAAGCGACGGCTTTAAAATATTTGAAGCACGTTGGCATGGACAGCTATGTTAATGCAAAACCCCATCAGCTCAGCGGCGGTCAAAAGCAGCGCGTAGCCATTGCCCGCGCTTTGGCGTTGGAGCCTGAGGTGCTGCTGATGGACGAGCCCACCAGCGCCCTTGACCCGGAAATGGTTGGCGAGGTTTTGCGCGTTATCCGCGATTTGGCTAAGGAAGGTTTAACCATGGTAATTGTTACTCACGAAATGGCTTTTGCCCGTGATGTTTCTAACCGCGTAATTTTTATCGACCAAGGCGTTATTGCCGAAGAAGGCACGCCGGAGCAGATTTTTGGCAGCCCGAAAAATCAAAGAACCCGCGACTTTTTATCTCGTTTCCAAAATAATTAGTTCGTATATAGACATTTCTCCTGTGCTTAGCAGGGGGAATGTCTTTTTTGTAGTTTGTTTGTGATTTTTTTTTAACCTTGCTTAAAGTATAGAGGAAAAAATTCTTGGCTGGCGAAATATATATAGCAAAACATTTTATGTAGAGGTGAAGCATCATGCGAGCATTACGCAGATTTTTCTTTTTCCTGTTGCTTTTGCTGTGTCAAACGGCGTGGGCGGCTAAAGGAACAATTTTATATATACCAATGGATAACAGGCCTGTCTGTCTGGATTATACGGTGCAGACTATGCAGGCGGCAGGCTGGGATGTGCAAACCCCGCCGTCGGCATATATTGCTAACGAAAAAAATATGGGCGAGCCGGAGTACCTGTTTGCGTGGCTGGAGGCTAATGTGAAAAATTCTGTTGCCGTAGTGGCTTCGTCTGATGCTTTGCTATACGGTGGCTTGGTTGCCAGCCGCACCCATACAATTCCTTTGGAGGTTTTGCAAAAAAGAGCGGAGCGCTTGGTAGCTTTAAAGAGTAATTATGGCGATAAAAATATTTATATTTTCACCACGATTATGCGCTCGCCTAAAGCCAGCAGCGCGCCTGTGGAGCCGGAATATTATAAGGAATGGGGACAGAAAATTTTCCGCTTAGGCGAGCTGGAGGATAAGCTGGAGCTGAAAGCTATTAAACGCCGAGAAATTAAAGAGCTGGCAGATTTGCGGGCAGAGTTGCCTTTAGAAATTCAGGCTGATTTGTATAACCGTCGTGCGCACAATATTATGGCGACGGAGCTTTTGCTGCACGGAGTAGAAAGCGGCGATTTTGATTATCTGCTGATTGGCCGCGATGATACGGCAGAATTTTCACAGGCTCATCGTGAAGCGCGCAGCATGGATATTTTAGTCAGAGAGCTGCCCAAGGAGCGAATTCGCTTCTTCGCCGGTGCTGACCAATTAGGCTTGGTGTTATTGAGCCGTGCCGCTAATCGCTTGCAGTATAAGCTGCCCCTAGTAAATGTTACTTATTCTGCGGGAGTTGGCGGAGCAACAGTGCCGTCTTACGAGGATAATACGGTAGCTGACAGTGCTAAGCAGCACATTTATGCGGCAGGTGCATTTCCGGTGCGCTTGCGCCGTCATGCAGATTTGGTTTTAGCAGTGAATACTCCGAAAAACGGCGTAACCTTAGAGGCTGGCAGTGCTGCCAATAATGGCGTTATAACGCCGGAAACGAAAAATTTTATGCGTAAGATAGAGCGTATTGCACAAAATCAACCTGTTGCTTTGGCTGATGTTAAATATGGCAACGGTGCAGACAACGCCTTAGTGAAAGGCTTGTTTGAAAATAATTTGGCATATAATTTGGCTGCTTACGGCGGTTGGAATACGGCAGGCAATAGCTTGGGCTTTGCCCTGGCGCAGGGACTTTTAAGTAGGGATTATGCTGACGGCTCTAAAAAAAATTTGTTGGAGCAGCGTTATCTTGACGATTGGGCATATCAAGCTAACGCGCGTATGATTACCTACACCAAGTTAATTTGGCCCAATTATTGGCCTAACAGCGGTCTTAATGCAGAGCAATGCGCGGCAGCAGAAAAATTTATTACCCGGGA
>ERZ773209.1460-NODE-1460-length-13886-cov-3.522666_pt1 | contig 13886 bp, 9 predicted proteins | sample MGYA00511109_ERZ773209 | MGnify/ENA primary metagenome ERZ773209 (study PRJEB29015, sample SAMEA2737786) | human gut metagenome | biome: human gut; feature: human-associated habitat; material: faeces | place: China | collected 2012 ...
CCACCTTTTGTATTTCGGTATAGCTGCATGGAGGCAATATTGACATTCTTTTGTGCAAGGACAGTGGTGACTTGTGCTACATGTCCGGGTGTATCCATATTGTGCACGATCATGGTGTTGTGCTCCCCGGAAAAGTTGGTGCGAATGCCGTCAATTTCACAGATGCGGATTCTTCCGCCACCAATGGAGGCACCGACGACTTCCAATTGGTTTCCGGCTTCCCCGATGACATGCAGCTTGACAGTATTGGGGTGTGCACCACGGATGGTTCCGTATGCAATTTCAAATTGCAGCCCGGCAGCTTCGGCTTGTGAAAAGCTGTCTGGAATGCGCAAATCGTCTGGTTGATAGCCAAGCAGTCCGGCAACAACGGCACGGTCGGTACCATGTCCGGAGCCAGTTGCTGCAAAGGAACCATGCAATAGAATATCTGCCTGAACGGGTCGCTCTCCAAGCAGCTTTCGGGTCACATATCCGATTCGCACTGCACCGGCAGTATGGGAACTGGACGGGCCAATCATAACAGGGCCTAATACATCGAAAAGATTCATATAGGCGTCTCCTTTCATCCAATCACTGTATCCTTAAAAAGTATAACATAAATGCTGGAATTTTGTCAATTCAATTGGAAAAAATCAAAAAAATTGTAATTTACAGGATAGAAAACTTTCTTTATCATGTTCTTTCCAGAAAAGGAAAACAAAAAGTAAAACACATAAAGCAGCAGTTTGCAATCTGCTTAAAAATTAGAAAAGCAACTAGATTGTGCAGCAGCAGCAGATTCGTTTGATCAAATCAAATAAATTCTATTGACATTTTGAGGAAAAAATGAGATAATAAAAACAGATTTTGAATTTTGGAAAGGAGTACGTTATGAGACACACTCGAATGATAAGTCTTTTGCTTGCAGCTTCCTTAGCTGTTTCTGCATTTCCGGTTGCACCGGCTGTTGTTTCAGTAGAAGCAGCAGATTCTTTTACTGCCAATTACGGAGAAGCGCTGCAAAAGTCACTGTATTTTTATGAGGCACAGCAGGCAGGGCCGCTTCCGGACTGGAACCGGGTAGAATGGCGTGGCGATTCCACGATGGAGGACTATATTAAGGGCGGTTGGTATGATGCCGGTGACCACGTAAAATTCAACTTACCAATGGCATATTCTGCTTCCATGCTGGCATGGGGGATGTATGCCTATGGAGACGGCATTGCGGCAGTAGGAGAGGAAGAAAACTATCTCCATGAATTGACCTGGGTACTGGACTATCTGGCTGCCTGTGATCAGGGCGATACCGTTGTTTATCAAGTAGGAAATGGTACCAAGGATCACTCCTGGTGGGGGCCAGTGGAACTGCTGGAATACGGCATGGAAGATCAGGGGATTGATCTGGAAGAGGCACGCTCCTATATCACGGGAAGAAATGCTTCCGCAGTATATGGAGAAATGGCAGCGGCGTTGGCAGCTGGTTACTGTGCGCTGGATGGGAAAGTTTCCGAATCTGTTCGGGAAGGCTACTTGTCACACGCCAAGGCAATCTTTGCAATGGCAGATGAAGACCGCAGTGATGACGGATACAATGACAGCAACGCCTCGAATTTCTATCGTTCCAGTCATTTTTATGATGAACTGTTTTATGCAGCAAACTGGCTGTATCTTGCAACAGGCGAGCAGTCCTATTTGGATTTGGCTACTTCTTACATTCCCAATCTGGGAAAAGAATTGGGTACTTCGGAACTGAAATATTCCTGGTGCATGTGTTGGGATGACGTCCAGCAGGGCGGCATGGTGCTCTATGCGATGAATACCAAGAACAGCACTTATATCAATCAAGTAAAAAAACATCTGGATTACTGGACATACAATGTAAAGGAATTGGAAGGCGGTTTGCGTTGGAGCAGTACATGGGGCAGCCTGCGTTATGCAACAGCAGCTGGATTTATTGCCGCTGTTGCCTGTGATACGGTCTTACAGCCAGCCGGTATGGACACATCTGCTTATGAAACATTTTACCGGGAACAGATCAATTACTGCTTGGGTGACAATCCGAATCACTTGAGCTATGAGGTTGGATACGGTTCGAACTATGTACGGAATGTACACCATCGAACGGCGCATGGCAGCTGGAAAAATGCATTGTCAACGCCGAAGGACAATCGGCACATTTTATACGGCGCTTTGGTAGGTGGCCCGGATGAAACCGGCACTTATTGCGATGACCGGGAACAGTATATTTATTCGGAGGTTGCCTGTGATTATAATGCTGGATTTACTGCATTGCTTGCCAAAATGTGCAGTGTTTCCGGTGGATCCGGTGATCCTGATTTCCCGGAACCAGAGCAGCGGGATCAGGAGCTGTATGTAGAAACTACTTTAAAGACTGTTTCTGCAAGCGGTGTGACCGTCAGCTTCAAATTAACCAATCATACGGCATGGCCGGCAAGAGTGGTCAACAACCTTTCTTATCGCTATTACATGGATCTTTCCGAGGTGTTGGATGCTGGTTATCAGGCGTCAGATATTGTGGTGCGCTGTGATCGAGATCAGGCACAGATGTACAGTGACTATGCCAATGCAGAAATTTCCGGGCTGATTCATGACGAAGGATCCATTTATTATATTGAGGTCACTTATCCAGATGGACGAGTTGCCCTCCCAGTATCGGAAGGAATGCATCAATGTGAGCTGTTGCTTGCCTTTGTATTCCCCAATTATGGTTCCGGCTGGGATGCTTCCAATGACTATTCCAATCAAGATTTGCTTGATGCTGGAGAAGAACCCGTAATCAGTGAGAAAATACCACTTTATCAAGATGGGAATTTGATTTTTGGACAGGAACCAAATGGAAAGCAGCCGACTGTAACTACGACCACAACAAAATCTGCCACTACAACGACTACAACGACAACTGTCACCGCAGCACAGACCACCACTTCTGCTCATGGATCTACTACGACGGCAAGTACAACAGCTCCGCAGACTACCACTACTTTCGGTAGTACGGCTTCTAAGCCAGATGTTCCGGAAAATGCCTTTTTTGGAGACGTTAACTTGGACAATGCCGTTTCTCTGGCAGATCTGATTATGTTCCAGAAGTACTGGCGTGGCGCACTTGTTTTTAACGAACAGCAATTGGTCAATGCCAATGTCGAAGTATCAGATGCAGAATTAAATGATCAGGACACCCATGCATTGCTGCAATTTTTAATCGGCACAATTGATGCACTTCCCGTATAAACAAAAATAGGTGATTCCAAAAAGTCCCTCTCAAAAGCGGTTGCCTTTGAGAGGGACTTTTGTTGTATTTTTTACGGATGATTTTTATTCTGCATCTTCCAGTTCAATCAGTTCTTCCAATGCAGCATCCAGTTCCACTCGGATTTCATCCATTCGGTTGCATTTTTCCTGCATCAGCTGGAAATTGGTATAGACGGATTCCTGTTCCAATTCTGCATTTAAGGCATCCAATTCCTGCTGCATACGTTCCATTTTTTGTTCGATTGCACGGATTGCAGTTCGTCGCTTGGCTTCCTGTGCACGCTGCTGCTTGGTTTTATAACCAGTTCCAGAGGATGGGGAGGCAGTGGCTGGCTTTTCCTTTTGCGCAGCGGGTTGTTGTGCCGCTGCTTGTTCTTTTTTTACGGCATTCCAAGCATCAAATCCACCTTGGTAGCAGGTCACGCCATCTGTAGAAAGTTCCAAAATGTGGTCGGCGACTCGATTGAGCAGATAACGATCATGCGAAACAAACAGGATGGTGCCCGGAAAATCTGCCAGAGCTGCTTCAATGACTTCTTTCATGGCAATGTCCAGGTGGTTGGTTGGTTCATCCAGAATCAGAACATTTCCATGTTCCAGCATCATGACAGCGAAACAAACCTTTGCACGTTCCCCACCGCTGATGACGCCAATTTGCTTATAGACGTTCTCTCCGGTAATACGCACCTGCCCTAGCAGGCTGCGGACTTCCAAATCTGTCCAAAGCGGCATGCGGTCATGAAGTTCTTCCATAATGGTTTTATTGGGATGCAAATTGGTACTTTCCTGTTCGAAATAAGCACGCTTTACATTGGCAGCCCAGCGAACACTTCCGCCATGCGGCAAAAGTCCTTGCAAAACTTTTAAAAGCGTAGATTTTCCGATGCCATTTTCGCCAATGATACCCCATTTTTCTCCACGTCGTACCGTAAAGGAAATATGCTCTGCCAAGGTCTTGCGCTGTGCGCCGACCCCGACAGTTAAATCAACATCTTTAACATGCAGCACTTCCTGCGGCGGTTCCATGGCATAGGTAAAGGCAATGCGTGCCTGCTTGGTGTAGGAGACAGGCCTTTCGATGCGCTCCATTTTTTCCAGCTGCTTGACGCGGCTTTGCGCACTTTTAGCGGTAGAAGCACGGGTCAGATTGCGGGCAACATAGTCTTCCAGTTTGGCGATTTCCTTTTGTTGGAGTTCATATTCTTTTTGCTGCCGTGCAACAGCCGCTTCTTTCAGTGCCACAAACGCTGTATAATTGCCCTTGTAACGTGTGAGCCTGCCATGTTCAATTTCGCAAATGCTGGTAGCCAGTTTATCCAGAAAGTAGCGGTCGTGCGAGACAATCAGCAGGGCACCCTTATAGGTTTGCAGGTAATCTTCCAGCCACATAATGGTCTGAAAGTCCAGATGGTTGGTCGGTTCATCCAGGATCAGCAGATTGGGTTCCTCCAGCAGAAGTTTGGCAATGGCAAGACGGGTCTTTTCTCCGCCGCTGAACCCGGAAATGATGCGGTGATATGTTTCTTCCGGGAATCCCATGCCGTTCAGAACGGTTTTCAACTTGACATCGATTTGATAGCCGTCGTTGTTTTCGAACCAAGCGGAAAGCTGGTGGTATTCTTCAGAAGCGGAAAGATCGCCGTTTTGCATGTCTTGTTCAATGGTGTGAAGCCGCTGCTGTGCGTCTAAAAGCGGACGAAAGACACTGCGCATTTCTTCCCAGACGGTATTTTCCTTGTCCAGACCACCCATCTGTTCCAGATAACCAATGGAGGTTTGGTTGGATTTGGCGATTTCGCCGTCTTGTTCCAAAATATGATCCGGCAAGACGGAACCGGTAATGATTTTCAGCAGAGTGGATTTTCCGCATCCATTGACGCCGATGAGCCCGATGCGGTCACGGTCTTCAATGGTTAAGTGAACATGTTGCAAAACGGGAGAACCGTTGTAAAATTTATTGATATCGGTTAAGCGAAGCAGCATAATGTGAGTTCCTTTATTCTTTTTCTTTGAGCAGACGTTTCAGCATGACAGCACGGCATGCCTGTTCCAACTGGTCGTCCAGCGGTTCGAGTGCAGCAGGGGTACCGGGGTGGCGATGCAGGCAATAGGTGAGAATGTAATCTGCCAGTTCCGGATTCTTGGAAAGAAGCGGACCGTGCAGATAAGTTGCAATGACATTCTTTTCGCAGTAGCCCTCACTCGTGCTTTGGAAGCAGTTTCCGTTTCCGCAGCGAACGGTTCCAAATGGTGTCGTAATACCGCTGGTTTGTCCGCCGTGATTTTCAAATCCAATGACTTCCAGTGGCTTGCCGGTCAGCATTGTCTGTACGACAATATTGCCGATACAGCGCTTCCGGCGGTCTTTGGGTGCAATGGTATAATAATCGAACAGTCCCACGCCTGGCAGCGTGCCGCCGTCCGCGTCCCGGTAATACTGTCCCATGAGCTGATAGCCGCCGCAGATCATCAGGAAAAAGACGCCATCTGCATAAGCACGCCGAAGTCCTTCCTTGCACCGGGTAAGATCTTCTGCTAAGATTTGCTGTTCCAAGTCGGCACCGCCACCCAAGTAGATCAGATCATAGGCGGAAAAATCCGGGACTTCCATATTGCGGGTATAGTGATCGACTTCACAGGGAATGCCACGCATGCGGCAGCGGTATTGCAGAATTTCCATATTGCCGCTGTCTCCGTATAAGTCCAGCATGTCCGCATACATATGAAGAATTTTAATGGTTGTATTCATTGACATTGCCTCCGTTTTTGGAAATCCAGTGGATCAGTGCGTTTCGGGTGGGCTGTGTTGCTGTATAGTTGCTGATGATAAACTTCTTGCCGGGGTGTGCATTCAGTTCCTGGATGGCTGCATCCAAATCCGGCAGGACAACAATTTGATCCTGACTGTATCCGGAGCACTTGATGCGCACTGCAATATCATAGGCACGTGTTCCGGACGTAATGACTCTGGTAACTTGCTGGAATACGCTGAAATTGATGTCCCAGATCCAGGAAACGTCCAGTCCATCGGCAATGTTATCATTCAGTACAAAGAGCAGTTCTTTTTCCTCGTTCATACCATTCATGATGCGAAGTGTCATATTGGCACCAACTGGATTCTTGGCAAGGTTCAGAAACATGGAGCGGTCTCCAAGCTGGAAGTGTTCCATACGGCCGTTTTTGACGATATGGGTTGCCAGGACATTGGCAAGTACTTGATCGTCAATGTGATACAGCTTTGCAACAGCTGCAACAGCTGTCATATTGTAAACATGATAGATGCTGTTCAGCGTAGTGGTGTAGGTTTGCGTGCCGATGCGGAAGGATGGTTTGGTCAAGTCCACATCAGAAGTAGTGAGAAACGGTGTGTGGGTACCATATCCGCATTTCGGACAGGCAAACTTTCCAATGTGAGAATATTGATAATACTCGTAGGAAAGTGCGGTTCCGCAGAATGGACAGAACTGTCCTTCTCCTGCTTCAAAAAGCTGCTTGGTTGCACCATCATAGGCTTCTACATGAAAGTATTTCACATTGGGGTTAGCAGGGTTGGCTTTGCCCAGACGTGCGGTATTGGGATCATCTCCATTGAGAATGAGGTTGCCGGTAAAGGTTTCACAGAATGCATGGATTTTACGAATTAGAGTTTCCACTTCTCCGTTTCGATCCAGCTGATCTCGGAAGAAGTTCAAGACCACCAGTGTTTCCAGTTTTAATTGGCTGTATACAATCGGTACATGCGACTCGTCTGTTTCTAAAATCAAGTAATCAGCTGTGACACGGCCGGACATGCTACAGTGTTTGAGCAGCAGGGAACAGATTCCTGTATCCAGGTTGTTTCCGGAATGATTGGTAATAATTTTTACGCCGTCCTTTTGAAACAGCTGGTTGACGTAACTGGTTACGGAGGTTTTTCCGTTGGTTCCGGTTACGGCAATGATGGGACAGTCTACGGTGAATAAGCTGACACAGCGATGTCGGGTCAAATGCCAGAGAATACAGCCCGGTAGATTACCGGCATTTTTCCCAAGCAGCTGAAGTACTTTTATGATCAGCTTTCCAAATAAAATGAGTAAATATTTCATAATGGATTCCTTTTCTTTGGTCGGAGCAGCATGGATTTGCTGGTTCCTTGTGTGCGAAACAGCAGGCATTCCAACTCTTGAGACCAATTTTTCGATATAGAATTATTATATCGCTGATTGGAAATAAAGTCAATAGATTCCACTGTGGCTGAAAAAATTTATCAATCAGAGGATGCAGGTAGTCGCAGAAATTGACTTGCTCTTCGCCGGCTTCTGTGTTATAATGATAATGATCTGAATGATGCGAGCAGGCTTTTGCAAGTAGGAAAGAAAATGAGGTGGAACAGGTATGAGCATGCGGGGCGCATGGAATCATTTTCGAACCATTACACGACATCGGCATTTGGTGATTCGGCACTGTTGGAAGGCGGGTATTTTTTGGCAGGGTCTGCGGCATGACCTTTCCAAGTATAGTCCGACAGAATTTTTGCCTGGTGCACGGTATTACCAAGGTAATCGAAGTCCAAATGAAAAGGAACGGGAAGTATTGGGATATTCCGTTGCCTGGATGCATCACAAAGGACGCAACAAACATCATTTTGAATATTGGAATGATTATAATCCGAAAGAAAAACGGGTTATGCCCGTAAAAATGCCGGCACGATATTTGGCAGAGATGTTTTGTGACCGGCTGGCTGCCAGCAAAGTGTATGCAGGTGACCAGTATCAGCAGGATCATTCGCTGCGTTATTTTCAGAATTCCAATGCCAGAAAACGTGGCATGCTGCATCCGGAGACAGAAGCAAAGCTAATGGAACTGCTGGAAATTTTGGCGCAGCAGGGAGAAGAGGCTGCATTTGCTGCGGTACGGGAATTGGTCAAAAAAGGATATTAAGGTGTACTCCTAAGGTGTGCTCCAAAATTCGAGCAGACGTGAAAAAAGAAGGACGAAGAGGAAGCCAACAGTTGGCAGTTTTTCGTTCTTCTTTTTTTTGCATAATTTGCGATTTTTTGCTTGACAAATTCGGAAAAGCGTAGTATACTTATAATTCGAAAATGAAAATCAATTTCAATTTTAATTATAAAAGAAAGGAATGGACGCTATGCGCATGAAACGAATGGGCAGGAGAAAAACAGCGCTTGTGACAGCGGCGATGGTTCTGGCTGCTTTGCTGAGCGGCTGCGGCAGTACCAGCTGGCAGTCCGATGGGCAGATTCATGTGGTTACCACACTGTTTTGCTATTATGATTTCGCCAGGGAAATTATTGGAGATACACCAGGTATTCAATTGAAACTGCTGCTGTCACCGGGAATGGAAAGCCATTCTTTTGAACCGACGCCTTCAGATATTGTGGCCATTCAGCATGCTGATGTCTTTTTATACAATGGCGGGCACATGGAAAGCTGGGTGGATCAGGTCTTGGATGCTGGTGGAGAGCCGCAGCGGGAAGTGGTCTGCATGATGGATCAGGTGGATGCGTTGGAAGAAGAAACGACAGAAGGCATGGAAGAGCATGAAACGCAGGAGCATACACACGAAGGAGAATCCGATGCACACCAGCAGGAAATCGAGTACGATGAGCATATCTGGACGTCTCCGGTCATTGCACAGACATTGGTACAGCGGACTTGTGATGCGCTTTGTCAGGCGGATCCGGCGCATGCTGAGCAATTTCAGGAAAACACTGCTTCCTATTTGGAATCCCTACGGGAGTTGGATGCGGAAATTCGGGAAACCGTGGAGCATGCAGATACCAATTTGATGATCTTCGGGGATAAGTTTCCGCTGCTTTATTTTACACAGGAGTATGGATTGGACTACTATGCAGCGTTTCCAGGATGCAGTACGGATGCGGAGCCGAGTGTTTCCACCATTTCTTTTTTGATTGAAAAATGCCGGGAAGCATCGATTCCAGCTGTTTACTATTTTGAAGTCAGCAGCGATGCCGTTGCCAATGTTATTGCAGAGGAAAGTGGTGCAAAGGTGATTCAATTTCAGTCCTGTCATTCCATTACACAAACGGATTTTGACCGCGGAGAAACCTATCTTTCTTTGATGCAGCGGAACATCACTGCACTAAAAGAAGGACTATATCGCTAGGAGGGGCGTATTTATGCCAAATAATAATAACACTGCCATTTTATTTTCCCATGTGACATTGGGCTATGAAAATATTGTCACAACGCCGGATTTGAATTTGACCATTCATCCGGGGGATTACATTTGCCTGATTGGTGAGAATGGCTCCGGAAAGAGTACTTTTGTCAAAAGTTTGCTTGGTTTGGTGAAGCCTTTGAAAGGTTCCATTCATTTTCATGGAGATTGGAGCCGGAGCAGCATCGGATACTTGCCGCAGCAAACGCCTGCGCAGCGGGATTTTCCGGCAAGTGTACAGGAAATTGTACGATCTGGTTTTTTGAGCAAAATGGGAATGCGTCCTTTTTATACCCGTCAGGAAAAACAGCAGGCAGAAGCTGCAATGGAACGGCTGAATTTGATTCCGCTGCGGAAGCGCTGCTATCGGGAGCTGTCCGGTGGGCAGCAGCAGCGTGTGCTGCTGGCAAGAGCGCTTTGTGCAGCTCAGAAGCTGTTGGTACTGGATGAACCAACCACTGGATTGGATGCAGAGTCTTCTGCTGAGCTGTATCGAATTTTGCAGGAACTGAATCAAACGGAGTCCATTACCATTTTGATGGTTACCCATGACTTGGAAAATGCCTGTGCAGCTGCCAAGCAGGTGCTGTATTTTGAGCCGGGTGGGTATTTCTTTGGAACGGCAGCTGCATTTCAGACACGTTCCATGGCGCAGAAAGGAGCAAACTAATATGGGAATTCTTGCAGATATGTTGTCTTTTTCGTTTATTTGCCGGGCATTGGTGGTTGGGATTTTTGTTGCCCTTTGTGCTGCCCTGCTTGGCGTTAGCATGGTATTGAAACGATATGCAATGATTGGGGATGGATTGTCACACGTTTCTTTTGGTGCGCTGTCTGTTGCGTTGGCATTTGGATTTGCACCGCTGAAGCTTGCCATTCCGGCAGTGGCACTGGTTGCCTTTTTCCTGTTGCGGATTACAGAAAGCGGAAAAGTGAAGAGCGATGCTGCGATTGCAGCGGTTTCGGCTTCTTCTTTGGCAATTGGTATTATTGTAACTTCTCTAAAAACCGGAATCAATACGGATGTGTGCAGTTACATGTTCGGCAGCATTCTGGCAATGACACAGGAAGATGTGTTGTTGAGTGTCATTCTCTCTGCTGCGGTATTGATTTTGTTTGTATTTTGTTATCATAAGATTTTTGCCATTACTTTTGATGAAAACTTTGCCCGTGCCACTGGTGTACATGTTTCCTTTTACAATACATTGATTGCTGTTTTGACGGCTGTGACCGTTGTATTGGGAATGCGGATGATGGGTGCGCTGCTCATCAGCAGTTTAATTATCTTTCCGGCGATGTCCTCCATGCGAATCTGGAAACGATTTTTGCATGTTGTAATCTCTGCCGGTGTGCTGGCAGTATGCTGCTTTGGAGTGGGTGTGGTCGGTTCCTATCAGTTTGATATTCCGGTTGGTGCCAGCGTTGTGGTGGTCAATCTGTTGGTCTTTCTGCTGTTCTGCGTGGTACAGGCCGTGCGAGAGTATCTGGGCAAACAGCGTGCAGCCGCTCAGTTGAAAAAATAAAATACAGGAATGAAAAATGCCGTATCTGCATCTTGCAGATACGGCATTTTTGGTGAAGAGAGAGTTTATAAATGTTACATGCGATCAAACTTAAAGTTCTGTGCAAGGCTTCAACTTTGCAACACGTTGTTCTTCCTTTTCAACAGCCTCCTGATGTTTTAACTGTAAGCGCAGACCAAGAATGGTAAGGCCAGAGAATACAACAATCATGCCAAGGAATACCAGGCAGTCGGTTGTAATGGACAATCCAGAAGCAATGGTGCTGCGGAATGCGTGTACCGTGTAGGTAAACGGCATAAACGGTTTAATTGCACGGAAGAAGTGTGCGGACAATTCAGACGGATAAGTGCCTGCGGATCCGCTCAATTGCAGAACCATGAAGACCAGCAAAATGAAGCTGCCGATCTTTCCGAAGTATACATTCAAGCAGTATACAACAGACATAAATGCAAGAGATGTTAAAATTGCAACTAGAATTGTGCGGCCAAATGCAGCCGGTTCAAAACCATTGAACAAGTGCAGCAGCAGAACCATTAAGATTGCCTGTACAATTGCAATTGCCCAAACAACCGGTAAGCGCTTGAAGAATTCTACGGTGCCATTCTTGCAGCGAACCCGTTCTTCCTTCGGGGAGAACATAATGCAGAATGCCAAGCAGCCGACCCAAAGTCCAACTGCCATCATATAAGCAGCCATTGCGTGACCATTGTTCGGTACTGCGGTTTCATACGTTTCAGTTGCCTGTACAGGGCTTGCAAACATATCAGAAGTCTGATCGGTCAATTGTACATCGTTTACGGTATCAGCGCCGTCCTGCAAGGAGGCGGATAAAGTTTCGCTGCCATCCAGCAGACTCTGAATACCATCTCCAAGTTCATTGGAGCCGTCTGCCAACTGAGAAGCACCATCCTGAATCTGAGAAGCGCCATCGGTCAGCTGTGCAGCACCGTCTAATAAGGTTTTGTTATTATCGGTCAGTGTCTGCGTACCGTCCGCCAATGTCTTAGCGCCGGTTTGCAGCTGTGCAATGCCGTCTGTTAAACTTGGAACAGATGCGGTCAGCGTATCCAGACCATCTGACAGTGCTGTTGCACCGCTATTTAAAGCGGAGGAATTTGCCTGCAATTGTGCCAGACCGCTTTGCAGCTGTCCAACACCGCTGGTATAAGCGGAAATACCGCCGGAAAGACTGCCACCGCCGGATTGCAATTGTGCGATACCGTTGTCGATTGCAGAAGCACCCGGAAGCAATCCGGTGTCCACTGCGGACTGTACCTGTTCCATGCCGCTGCTCAAGCTGCTGATGGCGGTGTTGGCACCCGGTAACAGGACATTGGCATTGGCTGCCAGTGTGGAAACAGACGTTTGCAATGTGCTGATGGCACTGGTATCCAGGCTGGACAATTGCTGAGACAATGTAGTAACTTGGGTACCGATTGCAGAAATATCAGCTGCCATGGTTTCCATAGGAGTGGAGAAGCCTGCCAGCAATTCCTGCTGCTGATCTGGCGTCAAAGACTGGAAAACCTCTGTTGCCGTCATGGAAGTTAACGCAGTTTGCAGTGCTTCTAATTGTGCGCCTGCACTTTGTGCGCTGGTACCAATTGCGGTCAGAGACTGTGTTAATGTTGTTCCAAGATCTCCCAGACCAGAAAGCTCATCGGATTGTACGGCTGTATTCAATTGCTGAATGCCGTCGTTCAACTGTCCCAATCCTGCGCTGACTTGTTGGAGCTGTGTAGCCTGTTCCTCAGAAAGGCTGGCATCTAAACTGCCGGAAAGCTGCTGGATACCGGCTTCTAATGTAGCACTGCCGGCTTTCAGCTGTGCCAAGCCAGTGTTCATGGCGTCTGCCCCGTTGGAAAGGGCACTGCTGTTTCCGGTCAGCTGAGAAGCGCCGGCATAGGCCTGTGCAACGCCATCGGTGTAACTGGATACACCGCTTTTGATTTGGCTGGCACCGCTCTGTAGAGCATCCGCACCACTTGCCAGGGAACTGGTACCGTCTGCCAGTGTAGAGATTCCGTCGGAAAGCGTAACGGCACCGTCTCGCACGGTGACAACGCCGTTGGTGTAATCACTGAGGCCGCTTTCCAAGGTTTTGGAACCGTCTCGGAATGTCAAGGTGCTGTCTGCTAATAAGGTTAAGTTGTCAGAAATCGTGGTGTTTCCGTCAGAAAGCTGCTGAGCACCGTCCTTAATTTGACTGGCACCATCTGCGGCATCGGTCATGCCGTCGCCAACTTGTGCAAACTGATCAAAGATGGTCTGTGTATATTCCTCTGTAACAGTTGCTGAAACCTGCGCTTTCAATTTTTCCATTGCGCTTTCGCTCATTTTGGAAGCAATGTAGTTGGTTCCGGGGTTGGTAGCATATTGCAGCTCCATCTTTTTCGGTGTGTCATCCATTAAAGTGGTTGCATTCGCTGAAAAATCTTCCGGGATGGTGATTGCCATATAATAGATTCCATCGGATAGCCCGTCTTTTGCTTCTTGCGCATCGACAAAGTGGAATGAAAGAGCGTCGCTTTCTTTTAAGTTATCGACCAATTCGTCGCCGACTGCCATTGTGCTGCCCGCATAATCAACCGGTTGATCCAGATTGACTACCGCAACGGGAAGGTCGGATACATTGCCATAAGGATCCCACATGGAACCTAGGAACAATGTGGTGTAGATGGTAGGAATTGTGGTGATGACCGCCATTGCAATTCCTTTAAAGTGACGCTGGAAAAAATTTTTTTGTTTCCCTTCCTGCATCATAAAACTGCATCCTTTCGTTCTGAAGTAGCAAAAACAACTTTTATCTATAAATGAAAAGTTGTTGATTTTTTGCTCTATTTATATTATAATAATAGGGGCGGAAAAAAGCAATCATTAGTTTTTTTTCAAGTGTCTAGTATTTGACAAAATACCATTTATTTCAAATA
>ERZ773209.1477-NODE-1477-length-13807-cov-4.917394_pt1 | contig 13807 bp, 9 predicted proteins | sample MGYA00511109_ERZ773209 | MGnify/ENA primary metagenome ERZ773209 (study PRJEB29015, sample SAMEA2737786) | human gut metagenome | biome: human gut; feature: human-associated habitat; material: faeces | place: China | collected 2012 ...
ATTCAGGACATTATTATTGGCAACTTTTTTGGCCTTCATTTACTGCCATACTTATTGATAACAGCGCTTCTGGTCAGATTTGGAAGAGGAAGATATACACGCCACTGGTATATATCTTTGCTTGCTGTTGTTATGGCAACGATTGTGTACTTGCTGTTCTCCAGTTTGATTTTGTGGTGGGGAGGAAGTCATTATCTTTCCTATTCCTACTTCTTGAGTCTAGGTATTCCGCTGACTTTCTTAAATGGTCTTTCGTCTATAATCCTTTATAATTTATTGTGGAGGATGAAGCGTGAAAGTGAGCCCAAATGGTGAAAAGAAAAAACATACCAACTTTTTTGACAAGCTTATTAAAAAATAAAGAAGAATCCAGATATGCCCGGATGATTTATGCTGCAATCATTCTCTTGTTCATATTGTCAGCCAGATTATTTTACATGCAGGTGGTCGAGGGCAGTTACTATAAAGAAGAAGCAGATGGAAACAGAATCCGCAGTATTCCTGTTCAGGCTACCCGCGGAGTCATGTATGACAGGAACGGAGTCATTCTGGCAGGTTCAAGGCCTGCATACAGCGTCATCATGCCTGTTGACAGGAAGGGAAATACCTTAAGTGATGACGAACTGCAGAAATTATCAGTCCTGCTAAAAATGCCTGTTGCTGATCTGAAGAAAAAGATAGAAGACAATAAGAGAGCTTTTGGTGCTATTTATCTTGCCAATGATGTCGGCGTAGATGTAGCAACACAGATTGAAGAAAAGAAAGATGATTTCCCGGGAATTCAGATCGAGGTCAATCCTCTTAGAGTGTATCCTTTAGGAGCGGCTGGAGCGCAGGTACTTGGATACGTTGGTGAAGCCGGTCCGGATGATAAGGATGCTGATGGAAATCCATATACAACAGCAACTTTGATCGGAAGAGCCGGAATCGAAAGGAAATACAACCAATACCTTGAAGGGAAAAACGGATCAAAAACAATTGAAGTCAATGCTTCGGGGCAGCCGGTCGGTTATGTCGGCGGTACCCCTGCCGTTTCCGGAAACAATATCCGATTGACACTTGATGCCAACCTGCAGAAAGCTGCAGAGGATGCGATTGATTCCCAGGTCAAGATTCTGGCTAAATCAGGTATTTATGCAACGGGAGCTTCTGCTGTAGCGATTGATCCTAACAGCGGCGCGGTACTGGCTATGGTCAGCGAACCAAGTTATGATCCGAACCGCTTCAGCAAAGGAATTTCAACTGCTGACTGGAATCAGATTATTAATAATAAAAATCATCCTATGCAGAACCGTACCATTGCATCCATGTATCCTCCCGGATCCCTGTTCAAGGTCGTTACGGGGGCGGCTGCGCTGGAAGCAAAAGTCATGTCGCCGACAGAGAGGATTTTTGACAGCGGCAAGCACTGGCTTGTAGATAAAAGGAATGCGCAGGGCGAAGCCTTTGGGTGGATTGATTTTTATGAAGCCCTGGAAAAATCAGATAATGTGTATTTCTATGAAATGGGCCGCCGCCTTGGAATCGATAAGTTATCCCAGATGGCGCGCGAGTTTGGATTAGGCAAGCCAACTGGGATAGATCTTGCTGGTGAAGCTGACGGAAACGTTGCCAGTGAAGAGTATAAAAAGAAAGTCTTTGATCAGGACTGGTATCTGGGCGAAACAATGGATGCTGCTATAGGGCAAAGTTATACATTGACTACGCCAATCCAGATGGCCATGGTCTATTCGTCCATTGCAAACGGCGGCTTCAAATATCAGCCGTATCTTGTAAACCGTATTGATAAGCTGGATGGTTCTCCTTTAAAGATTTATTCTCCTAAGCGTGTCGGATCGCTTCCTGTATCCAAAGCAACTTTGGACGATATCCACACTGGTTTAAGGATGGTTATGTCCAAAGACGGTACCGGCGGGATGCTGTTCCATGACTATCCGGTAAGCATTGCCGGGAAGTCGGGAACCGCAGAAACGAATGGTCTGGATAATGGCTGGTTTGTAGCATATGCTCCATTTGACAAACCGGAAATTGTCGTTTTATTTATGTTTGAACACAGCGGATTTGGTGCAGATTCTGCAGCACCAGTGGTTAAGGAAATCATGGATGCATACTTCCATTTTGGAAAATATGCTAAGTCAGCTGCATCTAAGGATTCCGGGACAGGAGGTAAATCCTAATGTCTAAAGTCTTATCTATAGCTTCCGGAAAGGGCGGGGTAGGCAAGACGCTTTTGACAGCCTCATTGGGGATAGTCATGGCCTATAAAGGTTACAGAGTCCTGCTCATAGATGGAGACATGGGCTTAAGAAACATGGATTTGATTCTTGGTTTGGAAAATGAATGCTTCTATAATATTTTAGATTTGGCTGAAGGCAGATGCTTCATGAATGATGTAAAGCTTTCTGTCAGCAAAAATCTTGACTTTATTCCCGCAGCACAGGCAGAAACATGGGATGAAATATTCCCTGCAGCTATCAGTGTCATACTTGATGATGCCGGCGATGATTATGATTTCATCTTATTGGACTGCCCTGCAGGAGTAGGGAGCGGAATTCAGTTCGCAGCAGATGTTTCAGATAAGTTTATGATCGTTGTGGCTCCTTCGTGGGCATCCAGACGGACGGCTGACCAGGCCGCTCAAATGATTAAGCCCAAAGTTGATTTCTCTTATGTGATGAATCAATTTTCGTTCTCCAATCAGAATCAGGCATCCTTTCAGGAAATGCTCGAAACGATCGATTCGGAGTATTTCGGTGGAGTGATTCCTTTTTCTGTAGAAGCAGCTCGTCTTGCAGGTCATGGAAATCTGAAGGATTTAAAGCCGAACGGGCCTTTTGGAAAAGCGGTTGATTACGTATACAGATCAGTCATTGAAGGGAAGGAATTTCCGTTAAGTGTCTGGTCAAAGCTTATCCGGGGCTGTGACAATGAAGCTGATGAGATCTTGAATAAGAGCGCTGGTTTGGTTCCTGTTATTAACAAGCCTGGGCTTTCCTGGAACTCAGGAAGCCAGTTTTACAAATGGCGGAGAAGGAGATGAACCGTATTGAATTTGATTCATTATTGGCGCCGTATTGACAGTACGCTTTTATTGACGGTTCTTGGACTGGGCATCATCTGCCTTTTGATCATTGCAAGTGCTACACATGCAAATATTCCTGATTATCCCGGCAGATATGATTTTGTTATGAAACAAGGCGTTTTTCTTGTAGGCGGAATCTGTATTGCCGCAGGAACGCTTTATTTCGACTACAGGAAATTATATAGATTGGTTCCTGCATTATATATCATTAATGCAGTCATGCTTTTAATCGTAAAATTTGCCGGAACAAGTGCCCTGGGGGCGCAGCGCTGGATCCAGATCGGACCTTTTACACTTCAGCCTTCAGAATTTGCCAAGCTAGTTATTATTATGCTGGCAGCCAAATATTTTGGGAATATGCTGCGACAAGGAAAAAGAATATCCTTTTTGCGCTCCGGCGAGCATTGGCACGTTTTTGCAGCAACAACAGTGTATGCCGCGTTGGTTTTTATGCAGCCTGATTTAGGCACGGCAGCCATTATTTTTGCACTGATGCTGGGTATGTATATTATTGCCGGCGTGCCTATGACGCAGGTAGCGGCGACTGTTGGCGGCGGCGGTTTGCTGGCTGTTGTCGCTACCTTAACTTCGCCTTATCGTTTAGCGCGCGTCAAGGTATGGTTTGACCCTTGGCTTGACCCACGTGAAAAAGGCTATCAAATGGTCCAATCCTTGCTGGCCATTGGCAGCGGTGGCTTGACCGGTACCAACTGGGGTCATGGAGCGGGTAAATTTTTCTATTTGCCGGAACGCCATACGGATTTTGCTTTTGCCATTTTTTGCCAGGAAAACGGTTTTATAGGCGCTATATTTTTAATGCTGCTGTTTGGTCTTTTGGCTTATGCGTTTTGTACGATTACGATTAACGCTAGAGATAAACGAGGTTTTTTGCTGGCAGGCGGCGTTACCTTTTTGATTATCGGTCAGGCTGTTGCTAATATGGCTATGGTTTGCGGTATTTTGCCGGTTATCGGTGTGCCTTTGGTTTTTATCAGCTATGGCGGCAGCTCTATGTTTTTGTCCATGGTAGCGATTGGTTTGTTGCTGTCGGTTTATGACGAAGAAGCTAAGCAGGCGGAGCACGAAGCTTTGCCGCCACAGGAAAGACGCGAAACTTTGCGCATGACACGGAATGAGAGGTGGCGTTCATGAGAAAGTTTACCTTACAGGACGGCAGGCGTCGTTTTGCTTTTATCTGCTGCTTGCTGCTGCTGTTATTTGTGGGAATAATTGTGCGTTTAGGTTGGATTCAAATTATTCGTGCTGATGATATGCGCAAAATGAACCAAGATCAGCTTAATGCGTACATGACGAGAAAGCAGCCACGTGGCCGTATTGTGGATAGGGATGGCGAAGAGCTTGCCGTCAGCATTATGACAGGCTCGCTGTATGTTGATCCGGAAGAAATGAATAAGGATGAGATAAATCCCCATAAGCAGCAGCGGCGTAATGTGCAGCGCTTGGCTGCCGATCTTTTAGCGCCTGCTTTAAAAATGGATGCGGCAGAGCTGTACGAAACTTTTTGCTTAAAAGGCCGTTTTGTGTGGCTGAAGCGTACTATGGAGCCTAAGGATGTGGAGCAGGTACGCAAAATAATCAAGGATAACAAGCTTCCGGGACTGCATTTTATAGAAGAAAGTAAACGTTATTATACAAAAAAACGTGCGGCCGCACAGATTTTAGGTTTTATTGGTACTGATGATGTGGGACTTAGCGGCATTGAATATCAACTGGATAAGGTTCTCAAGGGCAAAGATATTGAATATTCTATGACTACGGATGCTCGCGGTAAGCAGATTTTGGGCGGACTTTTGGACGAAAATGCACAGGATATGCAGAAAAAACAGGAGCAGCTGCTGACAGTATATCTAACCTTAGACAGCAAGATGCAGTATGTGTTGGAAGATGCCATGGATGACGCAATTGCCAGGACGCATGCTAAGGGCGCCGCTGCTATCATCATGGATCCTTATACGGGAGAAATTCTCGGTATGGCTTCCAGACCAACCTTTGACCCTAATAATTTTGGCGCTTATAGCTCGGAATCGTGGAACAATAAAGCTATTTCTATGATTTACGAGCCTGGTTCTGTTTTTAAACCTTTGGTTGGCTGTATGGGACTGACGGAGGGAATTATCTCTCCTAATACTATTTTTCAGGATAACGGCAGTATTCGCATTGCCGATCGTGTTATCCATAACTGGGACGGCGAAGGCTTGGGCCCCGTACCCTTTTCGACAATTATTAAATTTTCTATCAACACTGGTATGGTACAGCTAGGTATGTCCTTGGGTGCAGATAGACTTATCAGCTATGCGAAAAAATTTGGTTTGGGTTCTCCTACCGGTATTGATTTACCCGGCGAAGAAGAAGGTATTTTATATGATCCCAAGATGATGTATGAGCCTGATGTAGCTACTATGGCTATCGGTCAGGGTATTGCGGTAACGCCAATTCAGGTACTGCGCGCTATTTGCGCTATTGCCAACGGAGGTGAGCTTTTACAGCCATATATAATTAAGAAGATAGTTGCGCCGGACGGCACCGTTGTGAAAGAAGGTCAAAAGCATGTTGTCCGCAACGTATTTACTCCGGAGGTTGCGGCGCAGATGCGCAATATGATGGAGATGGTAGTTAAAGAAGGCGGCGGCAAAACTGCCGCTATTAAAGGCTACCGCATTGCCGGTAAAACAGGTACGGCAGAAAAACTGGCAGAGGGCGGCGGTTATGCTGCCGGACAGTACATTGCTTCCTTTGTAGGTTTTGTTCCGGCGGATAAGCCTCAATATGCTATGCTGGTTATGCTGGACAGGCCTCAGGGCGCTTTCTACGGTTCTCAAGTCAGCGCGCCGATTTTCCGCGATACTTTGCAGCAAATTCTTGTTGCCAAAGGTATTCAGCCCGACAGTAACGAAGGCTTGCCTTCCTTTGAGGAAATGAATGCCGTAGCTGCCAAGAATAAGGCAAAAGAAAAGCCGAAAAATTTACCGCAGATACTGCTTTTGCCCAATGGCAGGATAAAGCTGCCTGACTTAAAAGGCATTGATATGCGTTATACGGCGGAACTTTTGCAGCAGGGTCATTTGCGCTTAAAGCCTTATGGAAGCGGTATGGCTTATCAGCAAAAGCCGGCTCCAGGAACGGAAGTAGATGAAGGTAGTACAGTAGAGGTTTGGTTTAAATAAATTAGTTGCCTTGTCAAAATTATTTTCTCGTATGGCAGGAAAAAAGCCGCTTTAAGAGGAATACTATAGGATAATCTTTTGTAAAATAATACTGTTCAGGAATATTTGAGGAGGTATATTATGTTATCTGATATTGAAATTGCTCAACGCGCGCAAATGGAAAAAATTACTGACGTGGCTGCTAAGCTGGGCATCAGCGAGGATGATATTGAGTTATACGGCCGCTATAAAGCAAAGCTTTCTATGGATTTAATTCGTCGTGTAGAAGCTAACCCTGCGGGTAAGCTGGTCTTAGTTACAGCTATTACACCTACTCCCGCAGGCGAGGGCAAATCTACTACTACTGTTGGTTTGGCTCAGGGACTGCATAAAATCGGCAAAAAAGTAATTGTAGCTTTGCGCGAGCCTTCTTTGGGACCCTGTATGGGTATTAAAGGCGGCGCTGCCGGCGGCGGCTATTCTCAAGTAGTGCCAATGGAAGATATCAATCTGCATTTTACAGGCGATTTCCATGCAATTACTTCTGCACACATGCTGCTCAGCGCTATGCTGGACAATCATATTCAACAAGGCAATGCTTTAAACATTGACCCTCGCCGCATTGTTTGGAAACGTGTTGTGGATATGAACGACCGCGAGCTGCGCAACATTGTTGTCGGCTTGGGCGGCAAGGCTCATGGCGTACCCCGTCAGGACGGCTTTGATATTACCGTTGCCTCCGAGGTTATGGCAATTCTCTGCTTGGCCAACGATCTGCACGATTTGAAAGAGCGTTTGAGCAAGATTATTGTTGCCTATGATTATAGCGGCAAGCCGGTTACCGCTGGTCAAATTAAAGCTCACGGCGCTATGGCAGCCTTGTTAAAAGACGCTATTAAACCTAACTTGGTACAAACCTTAGAAAATGTTCCTGCCATTATTCATGGCGGGCCCTTTGCAAATATTGCTCATGGCTGCAACAGCGTTATGGCAACCAAAACCTGTATGAAGCTGGCTGATTACACCATTACCGAGGCAGGCTTTGGCGCAGATTTAGGTGCAGAAAAATTCTTTGATATTAAATGCCGCTATGCAGGCTTAAAACCTGACGCAGTAGTAATTGTGGCTACGGTACGCGCCTTGAAAATGCACGGCGGCGTTCCCAAGACCGATTTGAAAACTCCTAACGTAGAAGCAGTTAAAAAAGGCCTGTGCAATTTAGAAAAGCATATTGAAAATGTTAAAAAATTTGGCGTTCCTGCCGTTGTTGCAATCAATATTTTTGCTCAGGATACTGCGGAAGAATTGGAAGCAGTACGCGAGCATTGCGCTAAACACGGCGTAAACGTAGCGTTGTCCGACGTTTTTGCTAAAGGCGGCGAAGGCGGCATTGAGCTTGCTAAAGAAGTTGTTGCTTTGGCTGAAAGCGGCAAGGCTGATTTTAAGCCTATTTATGATTTGGATATGCCCTTAAAAGCTAAAATTGAAACTGTTGCTAAAGAAATTTACGGCGCTGATGGTGTAAATTATGCTAAAGAAGCAGATAAAGCGTTGAAAGAATTTGAAGAGCTGGGCTATGGCAAGCTGCCTATTTGTATGGCTAAGACACAGTATTCCTTCTCCGACGACCAAAATCTGCTGGGACGTCCGACTGGCTTTAAGATTACGATTAAAAACTGCCGCATTGCTGCCGGCGCAGGCTTTGTAGTTGTGCTGACCGGCGATATTATGACCATGCCCGGACTGCCTAAGGTTCCGGCTGCAGAAAAAATAGATGTCAGCGATGACGGTGTTATCAGCGGTTTGTTCTAAATTGTTTTGAGGTGAATTGTTATGGAAAGTATTGTTATGAGGGGTAAGCCTGTTGCTGATGTTTATCGTGAGGTTATTACAGAAAAAATAAATGCTGCTAAACAGCGCGGCCTTTTGGTAACGTTGGCTATTGTGGTGGTGGGAGACGACTCTGCCTCTCACGTTTATAAAGACAGGCTGGTAAAGCTCATTGAAAGTCTTGGCGGCGCTGCGAAAATTATCGAGCTGCCGGCTACTGCCAGTGAGGAAGAGGTTATTGGGGTTATTAAAAAGCTGAATCGTAATCGTTATGTTATGGGCATCCTGCCTATGATGCCTATGCCCAAGCATATTAACGGTGCTGCTGTTGGTGCTGCTGTTTCGGCAAATAAGGATGTGGACTGCTTAAATTTACAGAACGCAGGCGACGTATTTATGGGACGCAGTAAATGGGCGGCATGTACGCCTCGGGCTTGCATGGCTGCTTTAGCACATTACGGCATTGAGCTGGACGGTAAGAATGTTGTAGTCGTAGGCCGCAGCAATGTAGTTGGCAAGCCTGTGGCTATGCTGCTGTTAGGAAAAAATGCTACGGTAACTATCTGCCATTCCCATACGAAAAATTTAGCGGAGCTTTTGCTGGCTGCCGATGTTATTGTGGCAGCAGTGGGCAAGCCTTGCTTTGTTAAGCCTGAAATGGTTAAAGAAGGCGCGGTTATTGTGGATGTTGGCATAAATTCTGTGGGCAATAAGCTGGTGGGCGACGTTGACCCTGCCGCTTATGCCAAGACTGCAGCTTATACGCCTGTTCCCGGTGGTATCGGTGTCATCAGTAATATGATGGTTATGGAATGCTTGACCCGCAATTTATAAAAGGAGTATTATGAAATATCTTTGGCTTCTTTTAGCTTTAGTATTGACTTGTGTAATTTTTATCAATTCCTCGCTGCCCGCGTCCGAATCAGCTAAGATTAGCGGCTGGGCAGCGCAGATAATAGATAAATTCTGTGTTATGCTGGGAATTTATTTTAGCGGCGACACGGAATATCTGCTGCGTAAGCTGGCGCATTTTTTAGAATTTACTTTTTTAGGTTTATTGTGGTGTAAAACCTTTGCCAGCTTTCATGTCAGCAATCGTGCTGCCACCGGCTATATTTTATTCCTTTGCCTTTTTATAGCTGTGGTGGATGAATATATTCAGCTGTTCAGCCTGGGCCGCAGCAGCTTAGTGCGTGATATATTATTAGATTTCAGCGGCGCGTTCTGCGCTTGGCTTTGGTATCATATTTGGCAATGGTGCGATTGAAAGGCAGAGCTTTGCCGGAAAGCAGGCAGAAAAATCTTTGGTTAGTGGAGTGATATAAAATGGCTTTGACAAAATTGCGCCGTGAAATTGATGCGGCGCTGCAAATGCCGGTATTTGATTTATCTAGAGAAGAACTGGTGCAGGAAGCCTTAGATAATCACGAAGGCGTTTTAACTGCTAACGGTGCTTTAAGAGTTGTTACCGGCAAACGCACGGGACGTTCGCCGAAAGATAAATTTTTTGTAGACGACGCAGTAACTCATGACGAGCTGTGCTGGGACAACAATCAAGCTTGCAGTAAGGAGACCTTTGAGCGTTTATATAAAAAAATGCTGGCTTACGCTGCAACCCATAAAATGTATGTAACCGACGTTTATGCCGGCGCAGACCCACGCTATCGTCTGCCGGTGCATTTTGTTACGGAGCTGGCATGGCACCAGCTTTTTGTGCGCAATCTTTTTATTAGTAACGAAGCTGTACCTGCAGGAGCCGAAGGCTTTACTGTTGTTTGTATGCCGGGATTATATGCTGATCCGGAAATTGACGGTGTGCATTCGGAAATGTTTGTTATTCTTAATTTAACGGAAAAAGTCGTACTGATTGGCGGCGGTCAATATGCCGGCGAAATGAAAAAGGGTATTTTTACAGTTATGAATTACCTTTTGCCGCAGCATGGCGTATTTTCTATGCACTGCTCTGCTAACGTAGGACCTAATGGCGATTCGGCTTTGTTTTTCGGCCTTAGCGGCACAGGCAAAACCACTCTTTCTGCTGACGGAACCCGCGCTTTGGTAGGCGACGATGAGCATGGCTGGAGTAAGGACGGCATCTTTAATATTGAGGGCGGTTGTTATGCTAAATGTATTCATTTAAGCGAATATACCGAACCGCAAATTTTCCGCGCCATTCGCGAAAATACCGTACTGGAAAACGTTATTTTAGATGAAAACGGCGAACCTGATTATGATGATATTGCGCTGACAGAAAATACTCGCGCAGCTTATCCGCTGCATTATATTGATAATGCGCTGCTGCCCAGTGTTGCGGGCCATCCGAAAACCATAATCTTTTTAACGGCTGACGCTTTTGGCGTACTGCCGCCGGTAGCTAAGCTGACGACGGAGCAGGCTATGTATCATTATTTATCCGGCTATACCAGTAAAGTAGCAGGCACAGAGGATGGTATTATCGAGCCGCAGGCAACTTTTTCCATTGGCTTTGGCGAACCGTTTTTGCCGCTGCCGCCTTTAACTTATGCTAAAATGTTAGGCGAGCGCATCAACGAATACGGCGTTTCTGTTTATTTAGTAAATACGGGCTGGAGCGCAGGTCCTTACGGCATAGGTCAGCGTATTCGTTTAAAGCACACCCGCCGTTTGGTCAATGCCGTTTTAGATGGCGAACTGAATAATGCAGAATGGGAAACCTTCCCTGTTTTTGGGTTGGCGATTCCTAAAGCCTGCGAGGGCGTGCCTGCGGAAATTCTCAATCCTCGCAACACTTGGGAGGACAAGGAAGAATATGATAAGCAGCTGCGCAAGCTGGCAGAGCTGTTCAGCAAAAATGTAGCTAAATTCCATGGCCTGATTACGGAAGAAATTTTGCAGGCAGGGCCTAAGATGTAAATAATAGATGGTGTTGTAAATTGTTTAACGAAGGCGAAGAGGGCGCAAGCAAACGCCTTCGTTAATTTTTATTTAATTAGTCATAACCGGAGAAGAGGTAAATGATGGATTTAAAATTGTTCGACAGAAAATTTAAAATTTCTCTTTTCAGTATGGTTATTTTTGCTTTTTTTATTTTGGTTGCGGTAATTAGTCTGCATGTAGTACGAGAAAAAATTTTAGAAAACTCGCATATTATGGGAGAGGAAATATCGGCGCGCTTTGCTATTCGCGAAACTACGCGCATCAAATCGCAGGAAATGCTGCTGCGCAGTGCTGCTCAAAGTTTAGGCACCAGACTATCACTGAAAAACGATTGGACGGACGCTGAAATAGAGCAGGCTTTGCAGAAGTTTACTGAATACATGGAAAGAAATACGGGAGTAATCCGTTTTAATATGTGCGCCGTTATTAACGGTCGTTTGATTGGCAGTATTTTAGATGGGCAAGATGTTCAAAAAGCTAACCTTAAATGGTACCAAGCAGCTTTGGCTCGCAATGGTGATGTGGCTTATACTAATTTGTACAAATCCGGCTCACGCAAAGAATATGTATTGACCATGGCTGTTCGTATTGGGCACGGCGATGATGTGCTGGCTATGAATTTATATCCGGAGCAGCTTAATTCACTGTTGGCAGATAACCGTCTGCCGCGGCAGAGCTATTACTATTTGTGCGACCCTAATGGAAACATTATGTTTGCTATTAACGACCGCAATTTGAGCTTGGAAAAACAGCAGCCTTATGTAGACCATATTTTCAGTGAGCTTCGCCGTAAAAATGCAAGTTATATAGTCGATTTGGAAGGTAATAGGCGCGGCGTATATTATACTGTGTCTGATAATGGCTGGATTTCCGTAGTTACTATTCCTTATGATTTTCTTTTGGGAGATTATCAAAACCTTCTGCAATGGTTGGTTTTGCTGTTAGGCATTTTTGGTATTATGGTACTGCTGCTTGGTATGCGTGAGTATGCTTTGAATAAGCAGGTGCAGGTTATCAACGATGTAGTTCAGGTTATGAGTAAATCATTTTTGGCTGTATTCAAAGTAAATTTGCGTACAGGACGTTATACGGTGGTGAAATCAGATAATAAAAGCTTCGAGCTGCTGCCGGAGGGGCAGTACGAGGATTTGCTGCAAAAGCTTATCCCTATGGTGGAGCCAAAAACAGCGGAGGAATTTGCCGCAACCTTTTCCTTGGCCAACATTAACGAGCTGATTAAAAAACAGATTAATGATTTTGGCGGTGAATTTCGTCAGCGCTTTGGCAATGAATATAAATGGATGAATGTGCGTCTGCTTTGGGACAAGCTTTTAGGTGAAGATGAAGCAATTTTTTTCTTTCGCGAGGTGGAAGCCGAAAAACTTAAAGAGCTGGAACACATGCAGCTGACGGAGCGTGCGTTAAAGGCGGCAAGAGAAAATGCTAAATCGCGCAATATGTTTTTTTCTGCCATGTCCCACGATATGCGCGCCCCCTTGAATGGCATTATTGGTATGGCAGAGTTGGCCGATTTGCATAAAAATGATACAGCGTTGGTGGAAAGCTATATTCGCAAAATTAAGTCGTCCGGTAAACAGCTCTTGACTCTGATTAATGATATTTTGGAGATGGCGCGGTTGGAGGAAGGCAAAGTAGAGCATTTGCATGAAACCTTTGATATGGCGGAGGCGGTCAAGGAAATTGGCGGTATGTTTGCGGCGCAGGCAGAGCTGGAGCATAAATATTTTGACCAAGAATTTTTATTAGAATCCGAATTTGTTAACGGCGATTTGCAGGGCTTGCACCAAATTTTAAATAACGTGCTGTCCAACGCCTTAAAATATACGCAGCCCAATGGCAAAATAAGCTTTATAGTACGGCGGGAGCAAAATTTAAAAAATAAGTACGGCAGGTTTATCTTTATAGTGCAGGATACCGGCTGCGGTATGTCGGAAAATTTTTTAGAAAAAATTTATAAGCCATTTGAGCGTGACAATCGCTTTGGTGTACAATAGACTAAGTTTTCAATACGGCCACCAGCATTGTTGCGAGCTACCACTTCTCCAAAAGCGGAACTATTAACATCAGTAGTAAAGTGGATGAAGGAACCTGCGTAGTTATTTCTCTTCCCTTTCAGCTGGCAGAGAAGCAGGCCGATAACAAAAAGAAGAATGCGCCTAAGCTAAAGGATTTTGCCGGCTGCCAGGTTTTGGTGGTAGATGATAATGATATCAGCATGGAAATTATTACCGAGCTTTTAACCATGAACGGCTTAAAGGTATTGGCTGCCGCTAACGGACGCGAGGCAGTGGAAAAATTTGCCGCGACAGCTGTTGGCAGTGTAAGTATGATTTTGATGGATATGCAGATGCCGGAAATGGACGGCTGCGAGGCTTCGCGCCAAATTCGCAGCTTGCCGCGCAGGGATGCGGAAAGCGTACCTATTGTGGCGCTGACAGGCAATAGCTCCAGCGAGGATGTCGAAGCGGCAATGCAGGCGGGCATGAATAATTATATGGTGAAGCCCGTGCAGATGAAGCTGCTGGCAAAAATGCTGGACGAATATATTCATCGGTGAAAATTGCTGCGATAAAAAATTAAAATTTTGAGCGAAAGGAAGATTCGCAATGCGATTACAGGAACTGCAAAAATTTATCAATATAGCTATTGCAGAAAGCTTGGAAGAACGCTTTATGGACAGCGAAGAGCTGTATGTGCGTTTTTTGCGTAAGCTGGAGGCAGCTAACGAGCTTGTGGCGGTGGAGCAGAAGTATCATTTCCAGTGGTTCTGGCTGAGTGAGGACGACTGGAGTCA
>ERZ773209.1483-NODE-1483-length-13777-cov-6.223801_pt1 | contig 13777 bp, 10 predicted proteins | sample MGYA00511109_ERZ773209 | MGnify/ENA primary metagenome ERZ773209 (study PRJEB29015, sample SAMEA2737786) | human gut metagenome | biome: human gut; feature: human-associated habitat; material: faeces | place: China | collected 2012 ...
GTTATGTTCGAAGGCTGGAATGAAGGTTGGGAGAACTGGGGCGGAACGCAGAACTTCGATTATACCAAACCGTATGCCGATTTCGATATAAAGGAAATAGCAGCCTATGCCCGGAAGAAGGGTGTTGAGATTATCGGTCATCATGAAACGGGAGGAAATATCTGTAATTACGAAAATCAGTTGGATAAGGCTTATGAATGGTATGCCGATTTGGGTATCCATAGCGTAAAGACCGGGTATGCCGGTGGTCTTCCCAACGGTCACAACCACCACGGACAGTTCAATGTGCGGCATTACCGTAATGTCGTGAAAACGGCTGCCAAGTATCGCACTACCCTCGATGTGCATGAGCCGATAAAGGATACCGGTATACGTCGTACCTATCCCAACATGATGACCCGCGAAGGCGCCCGCGGCATGGAGTGGAATGCCTGGAGCGAAGGTAATCCGCCGGAACATCATGTGATGTTACCGTTTACCCGTTTGCTGGGTGGTCCGATGGACTATACGCCGGGTATCTTTGATGTGCTGTACAAGCGTGCCAAAAACAATCCCGACCGGAAAAAGTGGAATATGAAAGACAGTAAGGATTGCCGTATCAATACCACGCTTGCCAAGCAGATAGCCAATTGGGTGATACTTTACTCTCCTTTGCAGATGGCTGCCGACATGATTGAAAACTATGAAGGCCATCCCGCTTTCCGTTTCTTCCGTGATTTTGATGCAGACTGTGACTGGTCGGAGGCGCTTGCCGGCGAACCGGGTGAATACGTGGCAATAGTACGTAAGGCAAAAGATAAATATTTTCTGGGGGCGGCAACCGATGAAGAGGCGCGCAGCATAGATGTGAAACTGGATTTTCTGGAAAAAGGAAAAACTTATGCCGCCGTTATCTATGCCGACGGAAAAGATGCCGATTGGGAGACCAATCCGGAATCTTACGAAATCATAGAGAAACAGGTGACGTCCGATGATACCCTGACCATTGTCATGGCAAAAGGTGGGGGACAGGCTGTCAGCTTTATGCCGATTTGATAATCCTAATGTAATACCAAAAAATATGAAAACAAACTTGAAATCTAATTCCATATTGCTGGGCGGACTCCTGTTGCTGGGTACTGTCTTTAGCTGTACGCAGGCAGAGCAGGACTATGCCTCTTATGTAAATCCCTTTATCGGTACAGGCGGACATGGACATACATATCCGGGTGCGGTTGTTCCGAACGGGATGATTCAACCCAGTCCCGATACACGCATCTACGAATGGGACGCTTGTTCCGGATACTATTACGAGGATACTACCATCAACGGTTTCTCGCATACCCATGTCAGCGGAACAGGATGTGCGGACTACGGTGATGTACTGCTGATGCCTACTGTAGGGAAACAGGAGTATCATCCGATGGGGGCGAAGAGTCAGCAAATGGCGTACTGTTCGGCTTTCTCGCACGATAATGAAGTGGCGCAACCCGGATATTATTCCGTCTTGCTGGAACGCTATAACGTAAAGGCGGAACTCACTGCGACAAAGCGTGCCGCCATTCACCGTTATACCTTTCCGGAAGCCGAAGATGCCGGTTTCATTCTGGACTTTGATTACAGTATCGAGCGTCAGACAAATGAGGAAATGAAAATAGAAGTAATCAGTGATACCGAAATCCGCGGACATAAAAAAACGGTATATTGGGCATTCGACCAGTATATCAACTTCTATGCCAAGTTCTCCAAGCCGTTTACCTATACATTGGTGACGGATTCTGTGGCATTGGAAGAAGGCGGTCCGCTTTTGCCCACCGCCAAAGTACTGTTGCAGTTCCCTACGGCACAGAATGAAGAGGTATTGGTGAAAGTGGGTGTTTCGGCTGTCGATATGGACGGAGCACGTAAGAATGTGGAGGCCGAAATACCCGGATGGGATTTTGACGGAGTGCGGAGTGCAGCACGTCAGGCATGGAATGACTATCTGTCCAAAATAGATATCCGTACGCAGAATGCCGACCAGCGCACGATGTTTTATACAGCCCTTTATCACACCGGTTTGCAGCCCAATCTCTTTACGGATGCAGACGGACGTTATTTCGGTATGGATTTGAAACCGCATCAGGGCAGTGTGGACGAACCTGTGTACACGATATTCTCCTTGTGGGATACTTTCCGTGCTTATCATCCTTTGATGACAATTATAGATCCTGAACTGAATGAAGCCTTTATCCGCTCTTTGATCCAGAAAGAGAAAGAAGGCGGTGTATTCCCGATGTGGGAACTTGCCGGCAACTATACGGGAACGATGATTGGTTACCATGCAGCTTCTCTGATTGCCGACTCTTACGCCAAAGGATATCGTAATTTTGATGTGAAGGAAGCCTACCGTGCCTGTCTCCGCACGGCGGAATACGATACGACGGGCATTATTACTCACCCCCGTGTATTGCCGCATTTGATGCCGCAGGCCAAATACTGGAAGAATAAAATAGGCTATGTTCCCTGTGACAAAGACAATGAATCGGTAGCCAAGGCGTTGGAATATGCTTATGACGACTGGTGCATCTCACAGTTGGCTGAAGCAATGGGCGATGAACCGAACCGGACTAAGTACGCGGCTTTTGCAGAGGGCTATAAGGTATATTTCGATCCGTCTACCCGTTTTATGCGCGGGCTTGATAGCGAGGGCAATTGGCGTACGCCTTTCAATCCTCGTGCTTCCACTCACCGCAACGATGATTATTGTGAAGGCACTGCCTGGCAATGGACTTGGTTCGTACCGCACGATGTAGATGGTCTGGTGGAACTCATGGGTGACCGTGACGCATTCATCGGTAAGCTCGATTCTCTGTTCGTGGCAGATTCTTCCTTGGAGGGCGAGTCGGTATCGGTAGATATTTCCGGACTGATAGGACAGTATGCGCACGGTAACGAGCCGAGCCACCATATTGCTCACCTTTATAACTATGTGGGACAGCCGTACAAGACACAGGCGTTGGTGGACAGTGTGCTGCATACGCTTTACTTCAACGAGCCCAATGGCCTTTCCGGCAATGAAGACTGCGGACAGATGTCGGCATGGTACGTGCTTAATGCTATGGGATTCTACCAGGTTTGCCCCGGAAAACCGGTGTATTCCATCGGGCGTCCGCTGTTTGATGAGGCCGCCATCCGTTTGCAGAATGGCAACACCTTTACCATTATAGCCCATAATAACAGTCGTGATAATAAGTATGTCCGGAAATTTATCCTGAACGGGGAAGAACTTGCCGCTCCTTTCTTCAACCATCAAGACATCGTAAACGGCGGTACGCTGGAGCTGACTATGGGCAGTGAACCGTTGAAGTGACACAGATAATATACAGAAGGGATGAGCCGAAAAAATCATAATCCTATATCGTGGGTCCCCACCGTATATTTCGCCATGGGATTGCCGTTTGTGGTGCTGAACATGGTTTCTGTGTTGATGTTCAAGGGGCTGGGTATCGGTGACGCGCAGATTGCTCTGTGGACGTCGCTCATCATGATGCCCTGGACGCTGAAGTTCCTTTGGAGTCCGTTCCTTGAAATGTTCAAGACGAAGAAGTTTTTCGTGGTACTGACGCAGATGGTTACCGGAGCAGGTTTTGCTCTGGTGGCTTTGGCGTTGCAGTTACCGTTCTTTTTTGCGATATGCATTGCGCTGCTGGCAGTGATTGCTTTCAGCGGAGCCACGCACGATGTGGCTACGGATGGTGTCTACATGTCGGAACTGAACAAGCAGGACCAGGCCAAGTATATCGGTTGGCAGGGAGCCTTCTACAATATAGCGAAGATTGTGGCGTCCGGCGGGTTGGTCTGGCTGGCAGGTGCCTTGCTGGTAGGTTTCGGTGGGGTGGAGGGTGCCACAGAGGCAGTCCGCCACGAGGCTACCCGGCATGCATGGATGACGGTGATGCTGATATTGGCGGCGGTGATGCTGCTGCTCACGGCGGTGAATTTCGGCGGCGCGGACGAGCACGAGCGCGTGCTCAGGATCACGATTCCCGAAAGTCTTGACTACGACGGATTGTTCGACGATCTCTTTGAAAAGTACACCAAGTCCTGCGTGCTCGAGCGCGTGAAAACGAGCAACATGGGCACGCTCTACGAGCTCACCTACCGCGTCACGCTCCCTGATGACCACGCGCCCAAGGCGTTTTTGGACGAACTGCGCTGCCGCAACGGCAACCTCAACATCACCTGCGGGCGCGAGGCGACGAAGGACGCGCTCTGAGGCATCTTGATTTTTGCCCGCGCGCTCTTTATACTACACGTATCACCAGAAATCAGAGGGGGGACCTTTTATGCGGCTGCTGATCGCAGAGGACGAGGTCGATCTCGCCGAGGCGCTGACGGTCTTTTTTGAAAAAAATCACTTCTCCGTCGACGCCGTGCACAACGGCTTCGACGCCTATGAATATGCCTCGTCGGGCGCATACGACGCCGTCATTTTAGACGTGATGATGCCCAAGATGGACGGTCTGGAAGTGTGCCGCCGCATCCGCAAGGCGGGCAACACCCCGGTAATGATGCTTACCGCCAAGGGCGAGACCTTTGACAAGGTGCTGGGTCTGGAGCTGGGCGCAGACGATTACATGGTCAAGCCCTTTGACGCAAAAGAGGTGGTGGCACGCATCAAGGCGGTGCTGCGCCGCTGCCAGACTACCTCCGCTGCCGCCGAGAGTACCGAGGGCGTCATCGAGTTCGACAACCTGCGGCTGGATATGAACAGCTACGAGCTGCGGGTCAAGGGCAAGGTGGTGGAGGCTCCTCCCAAGGAACTGGAACTGCTGAACTGTCTGGCCTCCCACCCCAACCGCGTGTACACCCGCGACCAGCTGCTGGACGAGGTGTGGGGCTTTGAGTATTACGGCGACAGCCGCACCATTGATGTCCACGTCAAGCGCCTGCGCGAAAAGCTGGCCGGTGCTTCCGATAAGTGGGAACTGAAAACCGTCTGGGGCGTGGGCTATAAGTTCGAGGTGCGTCAATAATGCGTAAAAGTATCTCCACGGCCTTTTTCTCCATGGTGTCCACCCTGATGGTGCTGGGCATCGTGCTGATGGGCTGCTCGGAGTGGGTGCTGTTCAAGAATTATTTTGCGAAGGATCGCTACGAAACACTGGATCAGGTGGTAAATGTCGCCAAGCGCACCGCAGAGTATCTGGTAAACAGCGAGACCATGCCGCAGGGCGCAGAGCTGGACGCTTTGAACACCAAGTTGGAGATCATCGGTGAGAGCGCCGAGGCGTATCTGTTTTTCACCGACCGACAGGGCAATGTGCTTATTGCCTCCGACCCGGACAAGCTTACCACCGGCACCGTGCCGCTGGATATCTGCCAGCGCGCCAACGCAGTGGCTGACCCGGACGCCCGGCACTACCACGCTTTCGGCGATTTGGGCGGTGCCCTGACCGAAAAAAGCTATATCGCGGCGGTGGAGACCATCGACGACCAGAGCCTGTTCAGCGGCTGGCTGTTTTTGTGCTCCTCCGGCGCGCAGCTCACCGACTTCAAGCAGCAGTTCTGGTCTAACTTCCTGATGTCCGCCTGCGTAATGCTGCTGTGCGCCAGTGTGCTGACCCGCCTGCTGATGCGTCAGCTCACCGACCCGCTGCAGAAGGTGACCGATGCCGCCCAGCGCTTTGGCGGCGGCGACCTCTCCGTCCGCGTGGAGGGCGTGGAGGGCGATGGCGAGGTGGCAGACCTTGCCCGCACCTTCAACCAGATGGCGGAGAACATCCAGTCCAACGATAACTCCCGGGGTCAGTTCATGGGCAACATCGCCCACGAACTGCGCACCCCCATGACCACCATCAAGGGCTTTGTGGACGGCATTCTGGACGGCACCATCCCGCCCGAGATGCAGAACCACTACCTGCAGCTGGTCAGCGAGGAGACCGGGCGTCTGGCGCGGCTGATCCAGAATATGCTGGATCTCTCCAAGCTGGAAAGCGGCGAGTATCAGGTGAACGCCCGGATGTTCAATATCTGGGAGACCCTGACCGGCGTGGCACTGGCAGCAGAGCAGCGCATCAATGACGGCATGATCGAGCTGGAAGGCCTGACCATGGATGAAAAGGTGCTGGTCTATGCCGACCCCGACCTGATCCATCAGGTGGCGTATAACCTGCTGGACAACGCCATCAAGTTCACCCCGGCGGGCGGCACCATCCGCTTCAGCGTGGAAAAGCTGGGCCCCGAGGCCGAGATCTCCATCTGGAACTCCGGGCAGGGCATCAGCCCGGAGGCGCTGCCCTATGTGTTCGAGCGGTTCTATAAAGAGGATCGTTCCCGCGGTCTGCACGCCCGCGGCTCCGGTTTGGGACTGAACATCTGCAAGGTGCTGGTCAATCTGGCCGGCGGGCAGATCCGCGTGGAGAGCCAGCAGGGCGAGTGGTGCCGGTTCGTGTTCACCCTGCCCACCTGCCCGCCCAACCCCGGCGAGATCAAGCGCCTGCCCGACGAATCGGGCCGTCCGGTGCCGGTGGAAGACCCCGCCAGCATGAAGCCGGTCAACTGAATCCTGCACAGCCAGGCTGTTCCGTAGCGTGGAACGGCTTGGCTGTTTTTTGCATGATGGGGGCCGCAAAAGGGATTTTTGCGACTTTTCCGTGAAAAACACGGCTGCGGATTTGATTTTTTCTGCGTTTTCATGTAAACTAAGAATAGCTATGTCTACCCTGAATTCTGTCCCTGTACGGAGCACAAAAACAGGACGCATGGCAAAACTTTTTGAAAAAATAACGGAGAGTACAAACGAACATGACGATTGTAAGTCCTTCGATCCTTTCAGCCGATTTCACGAAGCTGGGCGCAGACTGCCAGATGGTGCTGGACGCCGGGGCGCAGATGCTGCACTACGATGTGATGGACGGCCATTTCGTGCCCAACATCAGCTTTGGTGTGCCGGTGCTGAAGAGCCTGCACAAGGGGATGCCCGCGGCGTTCTACGATGTGCACCTGATGATCAGCCACCCGCTGGCTTATGCCGAGCCGTTTGCAAAGGCGGGGGCCACGCTGCAGAATTTCCATCTGGAATGTGAGGACGACATCCAGCAGACCATCGACGCCATCAAGGCGCAGGGGTGCAAGGTCGGCCTGACCATCAAGCCGGGCACGGCCCCGGAGGCGCTGGCCCCGTATCTGGACCAGCTGGATCTCGTTCTGGTCATGAGCGTGGAGCCGGGCTTCGGCGGGCAGAAGTTCATGCCCTCGGCGCTGGAAAAGCTGCGCTGGCTGCGCGAAGAGCGGGCCAGACGGAGCGCCCACTTCCTGCTGGAAGTGGACGGCGGCGTGGACGACGCCACGGCCCCGCTCTGCGTGGAGGCCGGCGCGGATATTCTGGTGGCGGGCAGTGCCGTCTTTGGTGCGGCAGACCCGGCGGCGGCTGTGCGCCGTCTGGCTGCGCTGTGAGAGGTGCTGAGCCATGGATGAAACTTTGATCCGGGCGCAGCAGCGGGAACTGACCCGGACGGGCCGCTACTACCGGCATGTCTGCTGGATGGCCGTCCCGCTGCTGTGCATGTCCTGCTACTTCTACGGGCTGCGGCCGCTGCTGCTCTGCGGCGCGGCGGTGCTCACCGGCAATCTGTGCGACCGTCTGGTCTCACTGCTGCGCCGGCGCGTCTACCAGTCCAACGATTTTTCCAGCGAGAGCTTCGCGCTCCTCATCGCGCTGCTCATGCCCGCCACGGTGGATTGGTACGTCCTCATTGCGGCGGTCCTGGCCGGTGTCTTCATCGGCAAGGAAGTCTTTGGCGGCTACGGCAGCTACCCGTTCCACCCGGCGGCGGTGGGCTACGTCATCGCGGCGGTGTCCTGGCCGGAACAGGTGTTCCAGTACCCCCAGCCGTATACTGCCATCCCCCTGTGGGATGCGTCGGGTGTGCCGGTGTCGGATACCATCTCCCGGACCCTGCGCAGCGGCGGCATCCTGAACCTCAGCCCGATCTCGCTGGTGCTGGGCGAGTATGCTGCCCCCATGGGCACCGGTGCGGCGCTGGTCATTCTGGCCTGCGGGCTGTTCCTGTGGTATCAGAAGGATACCCGCCTGAGCGCCGCCGTCAGCTTTCTGGTGACGAGCGCTCTCATCGCGTTTCTGTTCCCCCGGCAGGTGGGCCTGCTGGACACTTCCTTTGTGGCCAGTCTGCTCCCCCGTTTGCAGTGTGTGCGGGATGAGCTGCTGACCGGCGCGATGCTGTTCAGCGCAGTCTTCCTGCTGAACGAGCCCTATACCTGTGCCCATCACCGCATCGGCCGCATTTTGTACGGTGTGCTGGTGGGTGCCGCGACCATGGGCTTCCGCTACTTTGGCGTCTACGATACGGGGGTCTGCTTTGCACTGCTCACGGTCAACAGCATTTCCGGCTGGCTGGACCGCACCGAGACCCGCCTGTACCGTCTGCTGGGCTGGAAGGAGGATGCGGAATGAAACGTCACGTTGCAGAAATGATCACCCGCGACCCCGAAAAGTTCGCACACCATGACCGCGTCTTCAAAAACAACCCGGTCGTCATGCAGGGCATGGGCCTGGCCCCGCTGGTGGTGCTGGCCACCAGCGGCAGAAACGCCGTGATGCTGGCGGTGGCCGTGGCCCTGCTGCTGACGCCCTCGCGGATGCTGGCCTGCCTGCTCAGCCGTCTGTGCCCCCTGCGGGACGAGCGCCCGGCCCCCGAAGAGCTGGAAAAGAAGCTGCTGCCCCGCGCCTTTGTCTACAGCGGCAGCGCCGCCGTGGTGTATCTGGCGGTGTATCCCATCCTAAACGCCCTCTTCGGCACCGATCTGCTGGTGCTGGGCATCTACCTGCCTCTGCTGGTGGTGGAGCCGCTGCTGACCTACCGCTTCGGCCGTGTGCAGGAAACGATGCACAAGGCTGTTTCCAAAGGTCTGCGCATCACGCTGGGCTATGCGCTGATCCTGCTGCTGTTGGGCTGTGTGCGCGAGTGGCTGGCCATCGGCAGCGTGTTCGGCATCCCGCTCAGCCGCTCCGTCCTGCCCATGGCCGGGATGCCGGCGGGCGGCTTCATCGTGCTGGGCGTGGTGTGCGCCATCTGGCGCGCACTGGCCCGCAAGCGGCAGAAATACCTGAAAAATGAGGCACGCGGCTATCTGGCCGTGCATCCGCAGGAGAACCGGAAGGAGGCAGAACAATGAGCGACGTGCTGCACCTGGTAGGCGTCTTCTTCAGCTATGCCGTTCTGGCCATCTTTGCCCAGAACGCCGTCTTCACCCGCAGCCTGGGCGTGTCCCGGCTGGTCCAGCTCGTCGGCGACGAGCGGACGAGCAGCTGGTGGTTTGCCCTGATGCTCTGCATCACGCAGGTGCTGGTGGCTCCGCTGGCCTATTTTGCGGGCAGCTTCATTGCCCCGCTGCCCAACCGCGCCCAGCTGCGCCCGGTGATGTACCTGACCTGCATCGCGACGGTCTGCCTGTTTGAGCTGCTGGTCCTCAAGCTGGCAAAAGGCCCCCGCAGCGGCCAGCTCATCCGCATCCTGCCCGTGGCCGCTGTCAACAGCGGTGTGCTGGGCACGGTGCTGGTCGAGCGCACCCAGAGCTTCACGCTGGAACAATCCCTCGGCTTCGGCCTGGGCAGCGGCCTGGGCTATCTGCTGGCCGTCATGCTGGTGACGGAAGCACAGAACCGTCTGCGCAGCCGGGCCATCCCGGAGGCATTCCGCGGCCTGCCCATCACGCTGATCTACATCGGGGTGCTGGCACTGGCCATCTATGGCTTTACCGGCCATTCTGTGATCTTGTAAAAGACCCCAAGGGAGGGTGGTTGATTATGGCAAAATATCCGAAACGCCAGAAGGTCAAGCGCTATCGGCGCAGCTTCTACAGCCGCGAGATGCGGGTAAAAAAGGGGATCGGCATCGCCGTGCTGGTCCTCGTGATGCTGGGCGCGGCCTGGCTGGCGGCTCCCCATGTGCTGGACTGGGCAACGCATACCTGGTACACCGTGGTGCGCAAACGGGATCTTTCCGCCTCCTCCCCCGCCAGCGCGAGTGCATCGTCCGTGGCGGAGGACCCGGCGTCCTCTGCGGCGAGTGAACCGGCCGCTTCTTCGGAGGCGCAGCCGGAAGTGGTGACGCCCGCTGTGGACGGCACCGCCATCGTGGACGGCAGCTGGGCCGAGGCCGACATCACGGCCCTGACTGAGGATGCCTCCATCCGCGCTGCGGCGCAGCAGCTGGCCTCGCAGGGCGTGAAATATGCCGTCGTGACCCTGAAGGACGCCACCGGCGTGGTCTACTATGCGTCTCAGGTGCCCGCCGCTGCGGCCAGCCCGGCCAGCGTGACCGTGGACCCGGCCAGAGTGGCCGCCATCTTCCGGGAAGAGGGCCTCATCCCGGTGGCGAAGCTCGCCGCCTTCCGCGACCCGGCCGGTGCCCGCACCGACCGCACCATGGCCATTGGGTATACGGGGCAGGCTTACCTCTGGCTGGACAACAAGGCGTCTGCCGACGGCAAGCCCTGGCTGAACCCCTATGCGGACGCAGCCGTCCAGTACATCGGCGATCTCATCGACGAGCTGCACACCGCCGGGTTCGAACAGGTGGTGCTGGAGAACGTCCAGTTCCCGGCTTCCACCAGCAGCAAGCAGGACTATGGCACCACCAACGGCGTGAGCCGTGCCGACCAGCTGCGGGCCGATATGGCGGTCTGGGAGCAGCGCTTCGGCAGCCGTGTGACCCTGTGGTACAGCTATACGCTGGCCGAGGTGGCCGACACCTCCAGCACGCTGGGCGTCCCGGCCGCACAGCTGGGCGTGAAGAACCTTGTGGTGCGGGTGCCTTCGGCCTCCACCATGACCGCCGAGGAGCGCGCTGCTCTGGTGCAGGCGCAGACCGAAGCGGGCGTCGAGCATGTGGTCGTGCGGGACAATGCGGCCGGATACTATGAATAAAAACTACGGTTTCCTTTCAATAACGCGAGAGGGAGGAATGTGATATGAACAAAACATCGTGCTTTTCTCCGGCACACATCCTGCTCCCGGCGGAGAATATCCCGCTGGAGCAGTGGGGCTGCGTGGCCTGCGATCAGTTTACGAGCGACCGCTCCTATTGGGAAAAAGCGGCCCGGACGGCGGCAGGTTCGCCCAGCACCCTGAACCTGATCCTGCCGGAAGTGTATCTGGAAGAGAGCGGCGTGACCGGCCGCATCCAGAAGATCCATGAGACCATGGATGACTATCTCCGCACGGTGCTGACCCGCGCGGTGGACGGCTTTGTTTATGTGGAGCGCACCGAGCAGAGCGGCCGCATCCGGCAGGGGCTGGTGGGGAAGATCGACCTTGAAGCCTACAGCTACGCCGAGGGTGCCCAGCCGGAGGTGCGCCCCAGCGAACACACGGTCGAGAGCCGCATCCCACCCCGGATGGCTGTCCGGCGCGGGGCCAGCCTGGAAACGCCCCACGTCATGATGCTGGCCGACGACCCGGACTGCACCCTCATCGAGCCCATCGGGGCGAAGAAAGACGCGCTGCGCAAGGTCTACGAAGGTGAACTGATGCTGGGCGGCGGGCACATCGCGGGCTGGGCCGTGGAAGACCCGGCTCTGCTGGCCCAGATCGATGCGGCCCTGCAGGGGCTGGGCCGTCAGGAAGTCTTTGATGCCCGGTATCCGCAGGCCAGGGGCGCAGCCCCGCTGACGCTGGCCGTGGGCGACGGCAACCACTCGCTGGCATCGGCCAAGGCCTACTGGGAGGAGCTGAAGCAGACTCTGCCCCCGGAGCAGCAGGCAGACCACCCGGCCCGCTGGTGCCTGGCCGAGGTGTGCAACGTCCACTCGCCCGCCATCGAGATCGAGCCGATCCACCGGGTGCTGTTCAACGTGGACTGCGGCGCGGTGCTGCTGGCCCTCATCGCGTGGAGCGACTCCCACAATGCAGGCATCTGCTTCGGCGATGCCCGGCAGCAGTCCTTCACGCTGGCAGGCCCCCACGTCGCCAATGTGCTCAGCTTCGAGCATCCCGTGGCCCCGCTGACCGTCGGCACCATCGACGCCTTCATCGAATACTTCATGGCCCGCCACATCGAGGCCCGCGTGGATTACGTCCACGATGAGCCTGCGGTCCGCGCTCTATGCAAGCAGGGCGGCGTGGCCTTCCTGCTGCCGCCGTTCGACAAGAGCGACCTGTTCAAGGGCGTCGTGATGGGCGGTGTGCTGCCCCGCAAGACCTTCAGCATGGGCCATGCGGAGGAAAAACGGTATTACATCGAGTGCCGGAAAATCAAAGAGTAACAGAATGAAATGCAAAGGCCTCCCCGGCAGGGCGAGGCGGAAGCATTTCATGGACAATAGGAGAACCATGACTTTTAACGAACTGAATCTGTCCGCCCCGCTGCTGCGTGCCGTTGCGGAGGCGGGCTACGAATCCCCCTCGCCCATTCAGGCATCGGCCATCCCGCCGGTGCTGGCCGGGAGGGATTTGATGGGCTGCGCCCAGACGGGCACCGGCAAGACCGCAGCCTTTGCGCTGCCCATGCTGGACCGCCTGACGGCGACCCCGGCCAAAAAGAAAGGGGCCGTCCGTGCCCTGATCCTGACCCCCACCCGCGAGCTGGCGCTGCAGATCGGCGAGAGCTTTGAGCTGTACGGCAAGTATCTGAACCAGCGCAGCACCGTGATCTTTGGCGGCGTGGGCCAGGCCCCGCAGGTCGCGGCCCTCAAGAAGGGCGTCGATATCCTCATCGCCTGCCCCGGTCGCCTGAACGACCTGGTGGGGCAGGGCCTCATCGACCTTTCCCATATCGAGATCTTCGTGCTGGACGAGGCCGACCGGATGCTGGACATGGGCTTTGTGCATGACGTGAAAAAGGTCATCGCCAAGCTGCCCGCCCAGCGCCAGAACCTGATGTTCAGCGCCACCATGCCCAAGGAGATCGAGCAGCTGGCGGCTGGCATCCTGCACGACCCCGCTTTCGTCAAGGTGGACCCGGTGTCCAGCACCGTGGACCGCATCGACCAGAGCCTGTATTTCGTCGAGAAGGGCAACAAGAAGTTCCTGCTGCCCTGGCTCATCCAGAATCTGAAACCGCCGGTGCAGAACGCACTGGTCTTCAGCCGCACCAAGCACGGCGCGGATAAGATCGCCAAAGACCTGAACAAGCAGGGCATCCCGGCAGCGGCCATCCACGGCAACAAGAGCCAGTCCGCCCGCGTGGCGGCGCTGGAGGGCTTCAAGGCCGGAAATACCAAGGTGCTGGTGGCCACCGATATCGCGGCGCGCGGCATCGACATCAGCGAGCTGTCCCATGTCTTCAACTACGACCTGCCCGAAGTGCCGGAAACGTACGTCCACCGCATCGGCCGCACGGCCCGCGCCGGTGCCGACGGCACGGCCGTCAGTTTCTGCGCCCCGGAGGAGCAGGAGTATCTGGCCGGGATCGAAAAGCTGAACCGCCGGAAGATCCCGGTGGTGTCCGGCCACCCGTGGGACGGTGTGCCCGCCCCGGCCAAAAAGGAGCCGCCTGTGCGGGGCAAAAAGCCCAAGGCGGAGGCCGAAGCGCCTGCCGCCCAGCCGGAAAAGCCCGCCAAGGCGGCGAAACCGGCCCGGCCCAAAAAAGAAAAAACGGCTGCTGCCCAGGCAGAGCCGATGAAATCTCAACCGAAAGAGGAACCATCCATGGATGAAAACCAGAAGCGCACCCCCGGCGGGCGCAGCGAAAACCGCCGCTCCAACAACAGCCGCCCCCGCCGCGAGGGCAGCAATGCCGCCCCGAACCGCGGCAGCAACGCCCAGCCGAAGTTCGACCCCCACTTTGTGAGC
>ERZ773209.1491-NODE-1491-length-13742-cov-7.081026_pt1 | contig 13742 bp, 10 predicted proteins | sample MGYA00511109_ERZ773209 | MGnify/ENA primary metagenome ERZ773209 (study PRJEB29015, sample SAMEA2737786) | human gut metagenome | biome: human gut; feature: human-associated habitat; material: faeces | place: China | collected 2012 ...
TGGAGATGGAAAAGCAGGAGGGCACCCACCTGACCAAGTGTGTGGTGGACTGCGGCGACTACGGCCACGACATCCGCATCAGCACCGGTGCCTCCAACATGAAGCTGGGCGACTGTGTGCCCGCCGCTCTGGATGGCTCCACCCTGCCCGGCGGCATCAAGATCAAGGCCCGCAAGATGCAGGGCGTTGAGTCCAACGGCATGCTCTGCTCCGGCGAGGAGCTGGGCCTGAACGATGACCTGTTCCCCGGTTCGGAAGTCTACGGCCTGCTCATCCTGCCCGAAGACAGCGTCCCCGGCACCGACATCGCACCGGTGGTCGGTCTGGATGACTACATCTTCGATATCTCCATCACCGCCAACCGCCCGGACTGCCAGTCCGTTCTGGGCATCGCGCGGGAGGTCTCTGCCATCCTCGGCAAGCCCCTGCACATGCCCGCCATGGATTACCAGACCGTCTGCGACGCCGATGCCCCCATCACCGTGCAGGTGGAGGCCCCCGACCTGTGCCCCCGCTACATGGCACACTATGTCCGCAACATCCGGATGGGCGAGTCTCCCCGCTGGATGAAGCGCCATCTGGCCCTGTGCGGCCTGCGCTCCATCAGCAACGTGGTCGATATCACCAACCACACCCTGCTGGAGATGGGCCAGCCCATGCACGCCTTTGACCTGAACAAGGTCGCAGGCCGCACCATCGACGTCCGCCGCGCCCACGAGGGCGAGAAGATCATGACCCTCGATGAGAAGGAGTTCACCCTGAACCCCAACAACCTCGTCATCTGCGATGCCGAGAAGCCGGTGGCACTGGCCGGCATCATGGGCGGTGCCAACTCCGGCATGGATGAGAACACCACCAGCCTGCTCTTTGAGTGCGCCACCTTCGCCCGCGACTCCGTCCGCAAGACCAGCCGCGCGCTGGGCCAGAACAGCGACTCCTCCGCCCGCTACGAGAAGGGCGTGGACCGCCACTCGCCCGAACTGGGCCTTGCCCGTGCTCTGCACCTGATCCAGGAGCTGGACTGCGGTGACATCACCACGCTGGAATACGACCTGACCGATGGCCGCCCGCTGGAGCGCAGGCACATCGTGACCACCCCCGCCAAGATCTGCGGTGTGCTGGGCATCACGGTGCCCGACCAGACCATGATCGACATCCTGCAGCGTCTGGAGTTCACCGTGGACGTGCAGGCCGACGGCAGCTGGGATGTTTCCGCCCCGCTGTACCGCGAGGACGTGGAGAGCTTCCCCGACCTGGCCGAGGAGGTCATCCGTGAGTACGGCTACGACCACATCGTGCCCACCTTCCTGAACACCGCTGCCGTCACCAACGGCGGTCTGAACTACGACCAGAAGCAGCAGCTCAAGACCAAGCGTCTGCTGGCCGCACAGGGCTTCTATGAGGCCTCCACGCTGGCCTTCTACTCCAACGCCGAGCTGGACATGCTGCACATCCCCGCCGATGATGCTGCCCGCAGGGCCATCCGCATCCTGAACCCCATCAGCGAGAACCTCTCCATCATGCGCACCTTGCTCACCCCGTCCATGCTGAACGTCATCGTGGACAACCTGAAGAAGGGCAACGCCGAGGGCCGTCTGTTCGAGATGGCACCGGTCTATCTGGCCAAGGAACTGCCCCTCTGCGAACACCCGCACGAGCGCCAGACCCTCTGCATCGGTGCTTTCGGCCCGGAAGAGGACTTCTTCACCGTCAAGGGCGCCATGGAGGCACTGGCAGCCGGTTTCGGCCTGCACTTCACCTACGAGCGCGAGACTGCGCCCTGGCTGCACCCCGGCATCAGCGCCGCTGTCTACTGCGGCGGCAAGCGTCTGGGCGTCTTCGGCAAGCTCTCCAATGAGATCAACGGCGAGCTGGAGATCGCAAAGGAACAGAAGGACAGCCAGAACATCTACCTCGGTGAGCTGGACTACGAGGCCCTGATGAGCTGCGTGGACGGCGAGCTGCGCTATCAGCCGCTCAGCCCCTATGCTGCCGTCAAGCGCGACCTGGCCCTCGTCTGCGAGGAACAGGTCACCTGCGGCGAGATCGAGGAGACCATCAAAAAGGCAAGCCCGCTCATCACCGACGTGAAGCTGTTCGATATCTATCGCGGCGCAAACCTCGGCGCGGGCAAGAAGAGCATGGCGTTCTCTCTGACGCTGTCCGACCCCAGCGCAGAAGTCTCTGCCGAACAGGTCGAGCGCACCGTCAAAAAAGTGCTGGGCAACCTGAAGTTCAAGCTCGGCATCGAGATCCGCTGATTCAAAACAAGAAAAACAACAGCCCCCGTGCCAAAGCACGGGGGCTGTGTGCGTTCTGGGGAGAGGAATCACTTGGCATCCTCATATTCCGGGGCGTTCTCTTCTTCGTCGAAGTCCTCGGCGTGGATGCGGTCATGCAGACGCTGGCGGAACTCCTGGGCAGGGATGCCGCTCTGGTTCGGGGTCAGGTCGGGGGCAGGGTTGCCGTCCGGCAGGTGGGCACCGAATGCGGGCACGAAGAAGAACTTGCGCACAACGAAGATGAGCGCGATGGCACCCACGCTGAGCAGGTTCTCAACGGCGGATTCGTGGCCGACCACCATGTGGCGGGCGATGGCGTAGAGCAGCACTTCCAGGCTGCTGCCGGGGCTGTGCTTGGCCAGCATCTTGATGAACTCGATGCCGATCACGATATCCAGACTGCGCTCCAGAAAGGTGCGGATCTCTGCCTCGTTGCCATCGAACAGCAGGCCGGGCATCCAGCGGATCAGAGGCACAACGCTGAGCAGCAGACCAATCAGCACCAGCCCGGACAACAGCACTTCCAGCAGACTGGAGGCCTGAATAATGCGGTTGCGCAGGGAGGTACGCCAGTGGCTTTCTACCGGGTGAGAGGGATGTTCCATAGTAAGACCTTCCTTTCAGCATTCTGCTGCATAAAGATCGACAAAATCCTGCCTTTATTGTAGCAGACGAGAGAAGGTCTGTCAATTTCAATCCACGATGGTGACGGTGGTCTGCGGGCCGACGGCCACATAGCCGGACTTTTTGATGCAGTCCTGCCCGGCGTCGGTGTCCAGCCAGTCGTACAGGATGCGCTCCGGGCTGTCTGCGGCGGCATCCGGGTGGATGACGGCGTAAAAATCGTTGCACAGGGGGTAGCTGCCGTCGGCAAGGGTGTCGTTGCTGGGGGTCACACCGTCTACCGCCAGCAGCCGCAGCCCGGGCTTGGAGTACATCTGGTCGATGTAGTAATACACGGAGAAACCGATGGCGTTGGCGCTATTGTTGTAATCGGCAATGCTGTCCACCAGCTCGCCCATGGCGGCGGGAGCCAGCTCAGAGGGCGGGGTCATCAACTCGCCACCCTGAATGAGCAGCTTTTTGAACAGGGTCTGACTGCCGGAGTCCTCGCCGCGCTGGAAGGCAACGATTTCCTGATCCTTGCCGCCCACATCCTTCCAGTTGGTGATCTTCCCGGCGTAGATGTCCCGCAGCTGCTGCTGGGTAAGCGCCTGCACGGGGTTGTCCTCGTTGACGATGAACACCAGCGCGTCCACCCCAATGGGCTTCTGCTCCAGCTGCACATTGGCCTCTTGCAGCTCTTCCTTTACATAGTCCGGCGCTTCGTATACCACCAGCATCCGGGTGGTGGTGTCGTACAAGCCAAAGTTTTCCCATGCGTAGGCGGTGGTGCTCACGGTGATGCTGCTGCGGGCTTCCTCCAAGTCCATACCGGTGGTATCGGCCAGCATCTGCGCCATCAGCGGGATGCAGGCGGTGCTGCCGTCCAGCGGGGGAAACTCCTCCACGGTCAGAAACGGCGCTGCCTGCTGCACAGTAGAGGAAGCAGCAGAGGATGCGGGCGGCTCTGCGGCAGAGGAAGCGATGCTGCCGGAGGGAGCATCCGTGCCCTTGCAGGCGGTCAGCACCCCGGCGGCGGAGCAGGCAGCCAGCCCCAGAAGAAAACTGCGGCGGGAAATTTTAGTGTTTTTCATAAAAAAGCCCTCCTAACTCAATAGCCGTAACTCGGTTCATCGTCCGCAGTGGCAGACGAGAAAATACTCTGGCAGTACAGCCAGTTGCCGCTCGTGTCCATCCAGCCCACATAGAAGCCCCGCTGTGCGGCAAACACATGGTCGGGCAGGGCATTCAGACTGTTGGAATAGTACCCGGTGCAGCTGGAAAGTCCCTGCAGCACCACCTTGCCGTCTGCATCCAGCACATCGCATACGCTGCCGTAGGCGCTGCCCGCAGCGGCGCGGCTGCCGTAGAACATGGGTCTGCCGTCAGGGTCAGTGGTCAGGTAGTTGACGTAACTGTATTTGCCTTGCAGGGCGGTCAGGTCGCTGACAAGCCCCTGCGGGCCGTACAGCCGGGTGGCGGTGGTCTTGTAGCGGTCGTTGTCCTGCAATTCCAGCCAGACATAGCCGCTGCCGCAGTTGCTCATCCGTACCCGCTGCTGGTGCTCCACCGGTTCTACGGTGGTGTCGGTCAGCAGCTTGCCGTTGTCCTTGCTGTACACCCGCAGGCTGCCGTCCAGCGCGTAGACAGCTACGGTGCTGTCGGTGGCGTCCACATCGTACAGCGGGGTCTTTGCACCGGTCTCCAGATTATAGAGTTCGTAGTCATGGTCCTCGCCGCTGTGCCATGTTACCACATAGCCCGGGAAATACTGGCTGGGCTGCTCGTCAAAGGTGGCAATCAGCCCGCGGTCCTCGGTGGTCATATCCCGCAGCTCGTACTGGCCGTCACCGGTGGAAAAGCTGGCAAGACCGCCCGGGTAGACCTGTAAAAAGCCCGTGTACTGCTCACCGGTCTGTGTGTTGTACAGGATTTGGTTGGTGGTTTCCTCTCCGGTGACAACGTCCAGCTCCACCCAGTCGCTCAGGGTGTCACTGTCGTAGAAAAGGCGGTACGCCGAGGCGGCCTCGGCGCGGTAGACGGGGGTGCCGTCCTTCTCCTGCACCACCACCCAGCTGTTCTGCTGGTAGTCGGTATCCCAGTCGTAATCGTCCAGCCCCTCCGGGCGGGCGTAGTAGCTGAACACCAGCTTATCGCCGCATAGGGTGCAGCTGTATGCGCCTACCGGTACTGGCAGCGCTGTACCGGTGGCAAGGTCGATGACCTGACAGGTGCCATAACCGGACTCCGGGACGTATCCGCCATCGATCAGGCGGCTCTCCTGCAGCACCAGCAGGCCGTTTTGCAGGGTGGCGCTCTGCTCGCCCTCAAAGGACATTACTTCAGTGCCGGTCTTGTCGTACAGGGCGGTGCGGCGTCCGCCCCGGCCGGTAGGGTCGGACCAGCTGCGCAGCCAGTAGTCTGCGGTGCCGGTGGCACTGTCCTCCACCAGCGAGACGTTCTCACTGCGGGTAGACTGGTGCAGCGGGGTGCTGCCGCACAGGATGGTGGTGCTGCTCCCGGAACGACCGTCGCAGTACAGCACCCGCAAACGGCCATCGTTCAGCACGGCGGGGTCGTACAGGGGCTTGCCGTTGTCGTCCGTAGGTACCGAAACGGCAGAGCTTGCAGCGCCCGGCACGCCGGTGGCGGGCGGCAGCAGGGCGCAGCCACAGCCTAAAGTAAGGGCAAGGGCAGTGCAGACTGCTCCGCAGCCGATACGCAAGACAACACGCTTCATAAAAAACACTCCTTTGCAAAAACAGGGAGGAAAATTTTTCCGTTCACTCAGAATACGAAACAGCCGCATTTTTCATTGCAGAACTTGCAGAAAAATGCGGCTAAAAACGGTTACAATTACATTACAGCTGCGCCGGGGCATGGGACGCTTCTGCCTTGTCCATCTGCTCCAGCTGCCGCAGAAAGGCCAGCAAAAAGGGCAGAGAAATGAAGCAGGTGAGCGTATCCGCAATGGGCTGGCAGAGCTCCACGCCCACAAGCCCCAGCACCCGGGGAAGTACAAGAATCAACGGGATAAAGCACACGCCCTGCCGGCAGCAGGCCAGAAAGGTGGCACGCCCGGCCTTGCCCACGCTCTGGAAGGTCATGTTGGTCACCACGATCACCGGCTGCAGAAGGATGGCAAAGCACTGGTAGCGGAAGGCGGGCAGCGCCACAGCGGTGACCGCCGGGTCATCCCGGAACAGGCGGATCAGGTTTTCATCGTTCCACCAGCACACCGCGATCAGCACCACCAGCAGCGCAAAGGCGGCTTTCAGGGTAAAGACGGCGGCCTGCCGCACTCGGTGGTATTTGCGGGCGCCGTAGTTGAAGGACGCCACCGGCTGCAAGCCCTGTCCCACGCCGATGGCCACCGAGAGGATGAACATAAAAATGCGGGACACAATGCTCATGCCCGCCACGGCGGCATCGCCGTAGCTGCGGGCGGCAATGTTCAGCAGCATCCCGCCGATGCTGTTCAGCCCCTGACGGCCAAAGCTGGGCGCGCCGCCTGCAAGGATCTGCAAAAACTCACGCGGCTCCCGGGTGACGGCAGAAAGCCGGAACTGGCTGACCGTTTTGCCCTGCAGGAACATATACAGCAGAATGCCAAAGCTGATGGTCTGGCTGAGGGCGGTGGCGATACCGGCACCGGCAGTGCCCAGCCCTAAAGCGAACATGAACAGCGGGTCCAGCGCGATGTTCAGCAGTCCGCCGGTGACCAGTCCGACCATGGCAAGGTTTGCTTTGCCCTCATACCGCAGGATGTTGTTCATCACCAGACTGGAGATCATCAGCGGTGCGGCAAGCAGGATGGGCCGGGCGTAGGCACAGGCATGGGGCAGAATGGTTTCGGTGCTGCCCAGCAGCATCATAAAGTCCGGCAGGGTGGCAAGGCCGACCACCGCCAGCACTACGCCAAAGGCCAGCGCCGTAAAAAAGCTGGTGGAAGCAAAGCGGGTGGCGGCGTGGGTATCCTGACTGCCCAAGCGGCGGCTGATGATGGTGCCGGAGCCGTGCCCCAGCATAAAGCCCAGCGCCTGAATGATGGCCATCAGGCTGGAAACGACACCCACCGCGCCGGAAGCGCTGGTGGAGATGCGCCCCACAAAAAAGGTATCCGCCAGATTGTAGATGCTGGTGATCAGCATACTCAAAATCGTGGGCGCGGCAAGGCTGAGGATCAGCCGGGGGATTGGAGTCTCGGTCATTTTGTGATACTGCACCGCAGTGCGGTCCTGCTGGGTCATGGGCAAATATCCTCCTTCAAAAACGAGAAAGCCGCCCCTTCCAGAGCGGCAGATAGTCCTGATGAAAACAGTATAACGCAGTTGCGGCAAAATGTCGAGGGAATAAAAACGGCCTTTCGCCCCTGCGAAGGGGCGAAAAAGCAGGCGAAAACAGGATGGTTTCTATATAAAGTGCTAAAGAATTGTCGAATTACTTGTGAAAAATCACGATATGTGGTATTCTTTATAAGAAGGAATTGGAAAAATCTGTGCATTTTATGATTGGGAGGGATTTGTACATGAAATCCGTAGCACAAACTGTGATCGAGGCCGACCGCTTTTATACCATTGCCGCTCACACCGGCAATGTTATTCAGGCAGTGGAGGGCAGCAAGGACGGCGGCACTGTCCGTCTGGGCAAGTATGACCACAAGCCCGAACAGGAGTGGAGCTTTGTCCGCGAGGGCGATGGTGTGTACCGCATCCGCAACCGTGCCTCCGGCAAGCTGCTGGATCTGACCATGACCGGCACCGCCAATGGCACATGGCTGCACCTGTGGGAGGACGTGGGCGGCACGTCCCAGATGTGGAAGGTGGAGCACACCCCGGAGGGCACCGTGCGTCTGCGCTCTTCTTGGGCAGGCGGCAAGTGCGTGGACACCGTGGGCATCGGTGCCGAGGTGGGCGCTGTGCTGCAGATCTGGCAGGAGGTGCCCGGCGGTGGTGACCAGCTGTGGGTCATCTCTGAGGTAAAGGACCGCGTAAAGCGTGCCGCCAAGGTTGAACAAGCAGCGCCCGCTGCCGAGACGAAGGCCGCACCGGCCAAGGAAGCCGCTCCCGCCAAGAAGCCCGCAGCCCGCAAGCCCCGCACCGCCAAGAAGGTGGAGGAGAAGCCCGCTGCTCCCACCGCAAAGGCTGCAGAGCCGGTCAAGGCAGAAAAGCCCGCTGCAAAGAAGGCTGCTAAGGCAAAGGCTGAGCCTGCTGCTCCCGCAGTAGAGGTGAAGGCAGCTCCCGCCGTGGCAACCAAGGCCGAGCCTGTTACTAAGGCTGAACCGGCTGCCAAGGCAGCGCCCGCAGCGGAAGCCAAGACTGCCCCTGCCGCCGCAAAGCCCAAGGCAAAGCGTGCACCCTGCAAAAAGACCGTAAAGAAGTAAGAAATCATAAAACGCAAAAAAATTGGACAGACCGCAGTCTGTCCGATTTTTTGCGTTTATAGAAGCTTTTTATGCAGCAGGGGAGGCAGCATCATCGCTCTGGGCAGCGGTCTGCACGAACTGCACGATGCTCTCGATGGTCTTGCGCAGCTGCACAAGGCTTTCCACGTCAGAGTCCTGCATCCGGGAAGTAGGGGCGGTCACCACGGTCTGGGCGGCAGTCACCGTGCCGGAAAGTTCTGCATGGATGTGGTGGGCGGGCACGTCCAGCAGGATGTGCACCTTGGGGGACAGGGTCTTGAGCAGCTCCTGCTTTTCAATGCCCAAAATCAGCTGCGGCGCGTCCTCCCCGGCGGCAAGGTTTGGCAGCTGGAGATAGAGGTAACCCTCCTTGGCGTTGGCGGGCTGCACGGTTTTGAGCTGTTTCAAGTCCAGCTGGAAGTCGTTCACCTGCTGCAAGCCGGTGGCGGCGGGGTCTACCCCCAGCAGAGTAGCCAGCTGGTCTTGAGAAATGTAGCTGCCCAGCGACCAGCCCGGCAGCAGCAGGCTTGCCAGCGGATACTCGGCTACAACCGTGCTGCGCAGCTTGTTGTACAGCTGCCCGGCGTCGTACAGGGTCTCTTCCTCGCTGATGTACATCCGGGTCAGAGGGGCATCGTTGACGGTGCTGGTGCCCGTCGGGTACAGCGCCAGCTGCACTGCCCGGGGGGTGTACTGGCCGGTCAGGCTGCCGGTGGTGCCGCCGAACTTGTCCAGCAGGGCGTAAAGAGCAGGGGGCTCGGCCTCGGTGGAGGTGATGGTGTAGTCCAGCGCAAAGCTGGCACCGCTCTGGAATGCCTTGACCTTGCGGCTGACCAAGCTGTACAGCACTGCCGCAGCCACCGCGCACACCAGAACCAGACACAGCAGAACAATTAGCGCCGCCCGCAGACCGGTGCGCTTTTTGTGGGAAGATGCCATGGGAAACCTCTCCTTCCGGTAAAACGTATTTGCTTCAGCATAACGGAACTGCCCGCAAATGTCAAGCGCCGCAAACTGCAGACAAAACAAAAAACCTGAAACATTTCTGTTTCAGGTTTCTGGCGGAAAGATGGGGATTCGAACCCCAGAACGCTTTTGACACGTTACACGATTTCCAGTCGTGCGCCTTAGACCAACTCAGCCATCTTTCCACATCTTCTGTTCTGCCTTTGGGCGGGTGCCCTTGGCGCTCCACTATAATACCTGAAAGCAGGCTTTTTGTCAAGGATTTTTTTGAAAAAAATCAGACTTTTTTAAAAATGACGAAAAAACGCGAGAAAGTATTCTGCCGCATGGATGGAAAGCACAAAAAGCCCTTGACGCACCTTTAAAATAGGTCTATATTGAGGGCAAAGAGCACTGCGGTGGGTCATTTTGTGCCGCAGCGGCGGGAAATATAAGGAGGATGCTTTTATGACTTATCCTGAAGTACTTGCCAATGCCCGTACCTGCATTGGTCAATACTGCAAGGCCTGCCCGGTGTGCAACGGCGTGGCCTGTAAAAACCAGATCCCCGGTCCGGGTGCCAAGGGTGTGGGCGATACCGCTATCCGCAATTATAATAAGTGGGCCGATATCCGGGTAAACATGGACACCCTGTGCCCCGGCGGTGCACCGGACACCACGCTGGAGCTGTTCGGCAAAAGCTTCCGCTATCCCTTCTTTGCGGGCCCTGTGGGTGCAGTGAACCTGCACTACTCCGATACCTACACCGATATGACCTATAACGATGTACTGGTGCGCGCCTGTGCAGAAAACGGCATTGCTGCCTTTACAGGCGACGGCACCAACCCCACCGTGATGGAGATGGCAACCCGCGCCATCAGCGCTGCGGGCGGCTGTGGCGTGCCCACCATCAAGCCGTGGAACATCGACACCATCCGCGAGAAAATGGCACAGGCCAAGGCCAGCGGCTGCTTTGCCGTGGCCATGGATGTGGACGCAGCGGGTCTGCCTTTCCTGAAGAACATGACCCCGCCCGCCGGCAGCAAGAGCGTGGAGGAACTGGCCGAGATCGTGCAGTTGGCGGAGCGCCCCTTCATCGTCAAGGGCGTGATGACCGTTAAGGGCGCACTGAAGGCGAAGCAGGCCGGTGCCGCTGCCATCGTGGTGTCCAACCACGGCGGCCGTGTGCTGGACCAGTGTCCCGCCACCGCCGAGGTGCTGCCGGAAATCGCCGCAGCCCTCAAGGGCACCGGCGTGAAGGTGCTGGTGGACGGCGGCATCCGTACCGGTGTGGATGTGTTCAAGGCGCTGGCACTGGGCGCAGATGGTGTGCTGATCTGCCGCCCCTTCGTGACCGCTGTTTACGGCGGCGGCGCAGAGGGCGTGAAGTGCTACATCGACAAGCTGGCCGGGGAACTGGCCGACACCATGCAGATGTGCGGTGCCCATACGCTGGCTGAGATCACCCCGGATATGGTGCGGGTCTGATTTTTCTGCGTAGAGAACGATTTTAATGGCCTTCGCCTTGCTCTGGCCATATTCAGCGGAAAGAATCTTATTTATAGAACAATGCCGGGCAGACTGCGGTCTGCCCGGCATTGTATTTTCACGAGAGGGGTCGAAGTGGAGGACGGCGGCTGCTGAAAATCGTCTTACTTCAAAGTGCCGTCCAGCACCTGCTGGTAATACCACGGCTTCGGGGCGTGGAAGGTCTTGCCGCTGAGAAAGGCAAAGTCCGGCTGGGTAAAGCGGGGCATGGTCAGCTCCCATGCGCACAGTGCCTGATACTTCAGCTTCAGCTCCCGGTTGGCGCTGTTGTTGCCGTACTTGCTGTCGCCAAGGATGGGACAGCCGATGCTGGCCATGTGGGCGCGGATCTGGTGGGTGCGGCCGGTGATCAGCTGCACCTTCAGCAGGGCCAGACGGCCGGAGACGGCGATGGTCTCGTACCGCGTCTCCACCTCCTTGGCACCGGGCTGCTTGTCCTCCACGATCTTCACGATGCCGCGGTCGGCGTCCTTCAGCAGATAGCCGCCCAAGGTGGCGTCCGGCGGCATGGGACGGCCAAAGGTGACGCAGAGGTAGGTCTTTTGCACCTCACGGTTCTTGATGGCGGAAAGGAACAGCTCCTCGGCCTCCGGGGTCTTGGCAATGATCACAAGGCCGCTGGTGCCGGTGTCCAGCCGGTGGCACAAGGCGGGGGTGTACAGGTCGTTCTCCTTGTACTCGCCCTGCTTGTTCAGGTACAGCAGCGCACGGTTCAGCAGAGTATCGTCCTCCGGGCCGTCCACGGCAACGCCGGCGGGCTTGTTCACGATCAGGATCTGCGGGCAGTCGTACACCACCTGCGCCGGGCCGCGGGCGTTCTTCCACGCCGGGCCGTCCACACGCTTGTCGGCGTCCAGAACATCGTCAAGGATGAACAGCTTGATCTCATCGCCTGCCATCACGCGGGTGGAGAGCGGCTGCTTTTTGCCGTTCAGTTTGATTTTATTTTCGCGCAGGGCCTTGTTCAGACGGCCCGGGTTCAGCGCGGGGAATTGCTGCATCAGATAGTTGTCCAGCCGGGTGGGGGCGAGACATTTGACTTTCAATATTTTCACGGAAGTTTCCTCTCTAAATTAAGAATAGGTTAAGATTTGCTTTTATTGTAGCGAATCCGCCTTCTTACGTCAAGTTGGTTGTTTACTTTTTCAAAAAACAAGAGTATACTGTGCCGGTGCCAAAAGAATTCATCGGAATTTAACGATGGCTTAATCATCGGATCTCCATTTATGGTATAATGAGAGCCTTACATGATTGAAGAGGGAGGAAGGTATTGATATGACGAACGACAAGAAACTGATGCTCCTTGCAGGCGTTCTGGCTCTGGGGATGCTGGCCGGATGCAGCTCTGCCAGCGCTGCCAGTGCCGCCAGCGGCATGGCCGGTTCGATGCCCGCCGCCAGTGAAGTGGAAGAGGTGAGCAGCGAAGTGCGCGTCCTGCCCGGCGAAGAGGGCGTCATGATGCCCATCGACCAGGGCAGTCTTGAAGAGATGAAGACCGGCTCCTACAAGTTCGCCGCGAACATCTCGAGCGTGGACACCAAGAAGCGCCAGATGACCCTGACGGTCTACGGCTACGACGCTTACCGCGCCGAGGATGTGGACGCACTGGACGTGGGCAGCGTTTTCAGCACCCATCTGGATGGCGCTGTGGAAGCACAGAACGTGACTGTGGAAAAAATCGAAAAGAATGAGGACAACGGCACCGTCTCCATCAACGGCGGCATCGAAGAGGGCGGCGTAGACCTCTGGCGCAGCGGCGACATCTACCGCACCGTCACCTACGACGACTACCCGGTCTACTACATGATGGGAGAACTCGTGCTGCCCGTGGACGACAGTGTGACCCTCAGCGACAGCTCCGCCAGCGTGGACGCTGTGCCGGTGGAGACGAACGGCGCCATCGAGGTGGGCAAGGCCGTCTCGGAGGACAAGGACAACTGGACGCCTTACAACACCACCGTCTTCACGAAGGACGGCGTCGTCAGCAATATCCTCCGCATCTGGGTGCCGTGACGCGCGATTTTTGGGAAAACCCGTTGACAAATGGCCTGACTATGCTATAATCTGAAATGAACGCAAGGAAGCAGTATGCCCTTTGCGCGTGAATGGTAATTATGGCAAATGGCAAGGATGGGGCCAGAAGGATGTGTGCCGCCGCCCAGAGAGAACGCCCTTGGCTGAAAGGCGTTCCGGCAGAGCATTTTTTACGCCACCCCGGAGCTTCCGGCGAAACAAACCGGACGCTGCGCAGCGTTACAGCGCACAAAGCGGCAGGAGCGCCCCGGCGGCATTTCTGCAATTTGGGTGGTACCACGGAGCTTTTCAGACAGCCTTCGTCCCTTTTCGGGATGAGGGCTGTTTTTTGTTTTTTGCCCGACTGCCATAAAAACTGCGTCCGGAGGAGGACGCCGATACACGAGGAGAGATTAAAACTATGCAATGGACCGGTTTGAATGAACTGCGTGACAAGTACCTTACCTTCTTTGAGGGCAAGGGCCACCTGCGTCTGGACAGCTTCCCGCTCGTCCCGAAGAACGACCCCAGCCTGCTGCTCATCAACAGCGGCATGGCACCTATGAAGAAGTGGTTCCTCGCTCAGGAGGAGCCGCCCCGTCATCGCGTGACCACCTGCCAGAAGTGCATCCGCACCCCTGACATCGAGCGCGTGGGCATCACCGCCCGCCACGGCACCTTCTTCGAGATGCTGGGCAACTTCTCCTTCCAGGATTACTTCAAGGAAGAGGTCATTCCCTGGGCATGGGAGTTCCTGACTTCCGACGAGTGGATGGCTATCCCGAAGGATAAGCTGCACATCTCCGTCTACAAAGAGGACGATGAGGCTTACGACATCTGGACCAAGAAGGTGGGCGTTGCCCCCGACCACATGGTCCGTCTGGGCAAGGAAGACAACTTCTGGGAGCACGGCTCCGGCCCGTGCGGCCCCTGCTCCGAGATCTACT
>ERZ773209.1494-NODE-1494-length-13696-cov-6.492486_pt1 | contig 13696 bp, 6 predicted proteins | sample MGYA00511109_ERZ773209 | MGnify/ENA primary metagenome ERZ773209 (study PRJEB29015, sample SAMEA2737786) | human gut metagenome | biome: human gut; feature: human-associated habitat; material: faeces | place: China | collected 2012 ...
GGCTTCCCCCTCGGGGGAAGCTGTCAGCGGCCCCGACCGCTGACTGATGAGGGGCGTCTTTGCCGCAGCAGCCTATAAACAGGCAGCGGCGGCACACGCGCCCCTCATCCGGCCCTGCGGGGCCACCTTCCCCCCAAGGGGAAGGCTTTAAGAAGGTTACGACCCATCAAAAATTTATCTGTGGGGAGAAATTTATGAAATACGACTTTAAAACCGTTGAGGCCAAATGGCAGAAGGTGTGGGCGGACGAAAAGACCTTCCATGCGGAGATCGACCATTCCAAGCCTAAATTCTATGCACTGGTCGAGTTCCCGTACCCGTCTGCGGCCGGTCTGCATGTCGGCCATCCGCGCAGCTACACCGCGCTGGACATCGTTGCGCGCAAAAAGCGTCAGTGCGGCTGCAATGTCCTGTACCCCATGGGCTGGGACGCCTTCGGCCTGCCGACCGAGAACTACGCCCTGAAGAACCACATCAACCCCGAGATCGTCACCGCCCAGAATGTGGCCCGCTTCAAGAGCCAGCTGCAGGCGCTGGGCCTCTCCTTCGACTGGGACCGTGAGATCAACACCACCGACCCCGAGTATTACAAGTGGACCCAGTGGATCTTCATCCAGCTGTTCAAAAAGGGTCTGGCCTACAAGAAGGAGACCACCGTCAACTACTGCACCGGCTGCAAAGTCGTTCTGGCCAACGAGGAGGTCGTCAACGGCGTCTGCGAGCGCTGCGGCAGTCCCGTTGTGCAGAAGAACAAGAGCCAGTGGATGCTGAAGATCACCGCCTACGCCGACCGCCTGATCGACGATTTGGACGAGGTGGACTACATCGACCGCGTCAAGACCCAGCAGCGCAACTGGATCGGCCGCAGCCACGGTGCCGAGATCAACTTTGCCACCACCGCCGGTGATACCCTGACCGTCTACACCACCCGCGCGGATACGCTGTTCGGCGCGACCTACATGGTCATCAGCCCCGAGCATGCCTTCATCAAGAAGTGGGTCGATGCGGGCCTGATCCAGAACGCCGATGCCGTTGCCGCCTATCAGGAGGAGGCCGCCCGCAAGTCCGACTTCGAGCGCACCGAGCTGAATAAGGACAAGACCGGCGTCGTCATCGAGGGCGTCAAGGGCATCAACCCCGTCAACGGCAAGGAAATCCCCATCTTCATCTCCGACTATGTTCTGGCCACCTACGGCACCGGCGCCATCATGGCCGTGCCTGCCCACGACACCCGCGACTGGGAGTTTGCCAAGAAGTTCGGCCTGCCCATCATCGAGGTCGTCAAGGGCAATACCCCCAGTGACCTTGACAAGGAGGCGTTCACCGATGTGGCCACCGGCACGCTGGTCAATTCTGATTTCCTGAACGGCCTGTCCGTCGAGGACGCCAAGAATAAGATGTACGCATGGCTGGAGGAGAACGGCAAGGGCCACAAGCAGGTCAACTTCAAGCTGCGCGACTGGGTGTTCAGCCGCCAGCGCTACTGGGGCGAGCCTATCCCCATGGTCTACTGCGAGAAGTGCGGCTGGGTGCCCCTGCCGGAGAGCGAGCTGCCCCTGCGCCTGCCCGAAATCAAGGACTTTGAGCCGGGCGAGAACGGCGAAAGCCCGCTGGCCCGCCATACCGAGTGGGTCAACACCACCTGCCCCTGCTGCGGTGCCCCCGCCAAGCGCGAGACTGACACGATGCCCCAGTGGGCGGGTTCCAGCTGGTATTTCCTGCGCTACTGCGACCCCCACAACAAGGAGGCGCTGGCCAGCAAGGAGGCGCTCGAGTATTGGAGTCCTGTGGACTGGTACAACGGCGGCATGGAGCATACCACCCTGCACCTGCTGTACAGCCGTTTCTGGCATAAATTCCTGTATGACCTCGGCGTAGTGCCCACCAAGGAGCCGTACCAGAAGCGCACCTCTCACGGCATGATCCTGGGCCTGAACCCCCATGCGTTTGAGAACCAGCCCGATGCCGAGCGCAAGCGCCTGCTGGCCGAGTACGGCAATGAGAAGGGCGCCCGCAAGGCCCTTGTCGAGAAGTACGGCGAGATGGCCGAGCATCCCATCGTCAAGATGTCGAAGTCCTTGGGCAATGTCGTCAACCCGGACGACGTCGTGGCCGAGTACGGTGCCGACACCCTGCGCCTGTATGAGATGTTCATCGGCGACTTTGAGAAGGCCGCCCCGTGGAACACTTCCTCCATCAAGGGCTGCAAGCGCTTCCTCGATAAGATCTGGTCGATGAGCGAGAAGCTCGTCCCCGGCGAGGGCGTCCGCCCCGAGCTGGAGGCCGTTGCCAACCGCACCATCAAGAAGGTCGGCGAGGACATTGACGCCCTCAAGGCCAACACGGCCATTGCCCAGCTGATGATCTATGTCAACGCGCTGAGCGATCAGGGGGGTGCGACCAAGGCCGAGTACGAGCTGCTGCTGCAGCTGCTGAACCCGTTTGCTCCCCACATGACCGAGGAGCTGTGGCAGCAGCTGGGCCACACCGAGCAGCTGGCCTACTACCCGTGGCCTGTCTACGATGAGGCCAAGTGTGTTGAGCAGACCATCGAGATCGCCGTGCAGGTCAACGGCAAGGTCAAGGCCCGCATCAAGGTGCCCGCCGCCATCGAGAACGCGGACGCCATCGCCGCCGCCAAGGCCGAGCCCGCCGTAGCCGAAGCGATTGCCGGTAAGACAATCGCCAAGGAGATCTACGTCAAGGGCAAGCTGGTCAATATTGCGGTCAAAGGGTAAAATTTTATAAGCACTCTAAGGCAGAGCTTCGGCTCCGCCTTTTTTGTTTGCAAAATAGAAACAGAGCTGTCCCACAATTTTTCAACTCAAAAAATGTGCAACTTGCCAAAAAACACAGAAAAATCGTCAGATTTCCATAAACCACTTGCTAAAATCAACGGGGGGGGGGGGTATACTTATATAGTATAAAAATATCCTGGACGCTTCTGCCTGGGGAAAAGAGAGGATACCGGATGAAGAGAAAAACAAAGCGTTTCCCGGCACTTTTGCTGGCGGCAGTCATGGCTTTTGGCCTGTGTACATCTGCCTTTGCGGAAACTGCCACGCCGGAGACGGCGGCTGTCTCGAACACGCAGTCTGAACCGGCAGTGGTTGAGCAGACGGCGGAGGAAGAGTGCGCCCCCGCCGTGCTGAACGAAGTCGAAAACCCGGCGGCTGACTTTATGATTACAAGCTGGGACGACCAGGGTAACACCACGATGGGAGAGCGCATTCACTGCGCCACCGTGCAGGAAGCCATCAATCTGGCGGTTGAGGCTGGTAAGACTGCCGACCCTATGCACAGCATGCCGAATGTCTACTTAATGCGTGATGTGACCGAAAGCATCACGGTGCCCCAGAGTGAATGGCAGCTGTGGCTGGACCTCAACACCCACAATCTGACAGCGGCCAACGGCCCGGCCATCACCCTGGAAAAGAACGCACAGCTGGGCATCCGCAGCTGGCAGGGCCAGACGGTAGTAGCAGGCGGCAGCAATAGCGCAATTGTCTGCGGTGATAACAGCACCCTTATGATTAGAGGGGGCATCTTTACCTCAGATACCGACATCATCCAGGAAGGAAACATCTGCAATATCTTGCTCTACGGTGGTAATTTCAACAAAAAGCTGCCCGATTCTATGATTCCCCAGGGCTATGAGCAGGTCGAACGCGGCGGTATGTACACAGTGCGTCAGGCTACGTCGGCAATCGCTCGCGTTGAAGGTAAGCCGCAATGGACGGAGTACACCAGCGTGCAGGAAGCCATCAACGCCGCCATCGCGGAGGCTAACACCGATGGCTACCGCAGCGTGCGCCTGATGACTAATGTGACCGAGAGTATTACGATAGAGGGATTGACAGCGAACTTGTCCATTGATCTGGACGGTTGGACGCTGACCGCTGAGGACGGAAAGCCCGCCATCACGACCGGTGCAATTTCCGGTGAGGGACGAGTTTTTATTGAAGATAGCTCCGGTACAGGCACGGTCAACGGTGGAGGTTCCAGTGCCATCATCGTCAAGGAAACGAATGATGACAACAGTGCAAACCTCAATATCAACGGAGGAAAATTTGTTTCCGATGCTGCTCCGGTTTTGGTCGTCAATGGCAAGGCTTACATCACCGGCGGCAATTTTGTGGGTGCTGCAGGCCAGCCGATAGTTCAGTACGGTACGACCCAGGCACGTTCAGAAAATAACACCCCCAACGGTTGTGTCAAGATTGGCGGCGGTATATGGCTTGCGGCAACAGATGGCAGTCTGCTGGCTGTCCAGCCCGGCATCGGCAACACCGGCTACGCTTGGTGTGATGTGATCGAAGGACAGTCCCAGTATGGCAAGACCCTGCCTACTTGCTATGGTAAACTTGGCGATGCCGAAACTGTGAACAATGGCGTGGGCATTATGGCTGGAAGCTTTGACTGTAAAGTACCGGCAAGATGCCTGGCAAGAGGTTACGTGCAGACCCAGGAAGACGGCATGTACGTCGTGCGCTATGCCGGACCGGTTGCTGCGGCAGGCGGTACGTCTTACGATAGCGTGCAGGACGCTGTGTACATGAAGGGCCAGAATGGCGAAACCGTCAAGCTGCTGCGTGATACGTCTGAAAATGTGTTCATCAACATGGATACGAACGTTACGATTGATCTGGATGGTCATACCATCACCCAGATGTCGGACGGCCAACTGGGTGCTGTTATCAACAACAATGGTACGTTGACCATCCGTGGTGGCGGTACCCTGGTCGGCACGCTGGCAATGTACCATGACAATGCCGTGACATACCTGGAAAGCCGTGACCAGCTGCAAGGCGGCCTCGCAGATGGTGTTGCCTTTATGAAGGACAAAGTCAACGGTATGTATGCGGTCATGACGTACTCTGTCGAGACGGCGACCCAGCTGACCAATGCAATTGACACGGCAGATACGGCAGTGAAGAGCTTCTACGGCAGCACGCAGCAGCTCTCTGCACTGACGGCGGCCCAGGTGAAGAACGCCAACAAGATGACGGCGAAAGAAAAGCAACTGGTTGAAGATGCTTACACTGCCCTGATGAATCTGGATCAGACCGCTGTACAGCGTGTACTGGCAACCGAAAACTACGCGGCGCTGGAAGCCAGCCGTCAGATCGTGCTGGATTTGTATACCGCCTGCAGCAATACTGAGATTGACACTGAAAAGAAGGATGTTTTCTCTGAAGTGGATGCATCCAAGGCAGAGAAACCTGAGACGGATGCAACAGTCCCCGCTGATAAGCAGCCTACCGCTGAAGATGCGAAGAAAGCTGTGGAGAAGATTATCGCAGAAGTTACGGCCAATGAGACGGTCAATGACTTCAAGGGCAACGGCCTGACGCAGATTGCGGATTTGACCAAGATTCCGGAGGCGGCTTCTGCCGGCAGACTGACTTTCTCGGTTCAGGTTTCCCTGCAGAAAGTTGAATTGGATGCTCAGGTTATTAAAGATTCTAATGGCATTGTGACGGAGGTCAAGCTGCCCGGTAAGACGCTGGTCTTCAATGTGGAGCCGATGGTCTCTGTGGATGGTGCTGCAGCGGTCAAGCTGGAAAACAACCAGCTGAATGGCGGGGCTGTCAAGGTTCGTCTGCCGATTCCCAAGGATGTTGCAGACAAGTATGCCAAGGTCGTTCATGAGGGCGACACAGACCGCTATGTGACCATCTGCACGGCAGAGAACGGTGATAAGTACATCGAGTTTACGACGACACATTTCAGTGCATTTACTGTGAGCTTTACCAACGAACTGCCCGTGGTTGAGCCGGAACAGCCCGCACAGCCCAGTCAGCCTGCGGCCTCGATCGAGAGCAGCACGAGCAATGCCGCACAGAGCACACCTGCTCCGGCACTTAAGCAGGACGACTCCGCCTATTACACCTGCAAGGCTTGCGGTTACCACGATTGGACAGCCGTTGACGGTGGTTACAAGTGTGACCACTGCGGTTACATGGAGAGCGTGAAGCAGATTGCAGGTTATCCCAATGTCAAGGGCAAGGCTGAGGTTGGCAAGACCGCCGCGGCCAAGGCACAGGTTGCCGCCAAGACGATGTCCGCCATCCCGCAGACGTCCGATGACATGCCTGTCACCGCGCTGGCCGCTATTGCCCTCGCTGCCCTGTTCGGCTTGGGTGTGACCGTTGTCATGAAGCGCAAGCACGAGTAAAATAACCGATTGATAAATCCCGCCCGGGCCACGGGCGGGATTTTTGTGTGCCGCCCGTTCGTCATATCCATTGTTTACAAAAGTGTAAAACTACGCTATAATAAAACCAACAAATACTTTGACGAAAGCAGGTCACACCATGCTCATCAGTCTGATCGTACCCTGTTACAATGAAGAAGAAGCGATGCCGCTTTTTTATAAAGAAGCCTCCCGCGTGGCGGCGGAGATGAAAACCAGCCACGGCGCAGATTTCGAGTTCATCTTTGTGGACGACGGCTCCCGCGACGGCACGCTGCGTGTCGCGCGTGAGCTGCACGCCCAAGACCCCCGCGTGCGCTATGTCTCGTTCAGCCGCAACTTTGGTAAGGAGGCCGGCATCTACGCGGGTTTACAGGCCGCCAAGGGGGATTACGTCGCCACGATGGACGCCGATCTGCAGGACCCGCCTGCGCTGCTGCCGCAGATGCTGGACACGCTGCTGACCGGCGAATACGACTGCGCCGCCACCCGCCGCACGACCCGCAAGGGCGAGCCGCCGCTGCGTAGCTGGTTCGCCCGCAAGTTTTACCAGATCATCAACAAGATGTCTGATACGGAGATTGTCGATGGTGCGCGTGATTTCCGCCTGATGAGCCGCAAGATGACCGATGCTGTGCTGAGCATGGCCGAGTACAACCGCTTCAGCAAGGGCATTTTCAGTTGGGTCGGCTTTAAGACCAAATGGTTCGACTACGAGAACATCGAGCGCGTGGCCGGCACGACCAAGTGGAATTTCTGGGGCCTGTTCAAATACTCCATCGAGGGTATTGTCGGCTTCTCGACCACGCCGCTGCTGATGGCGGCGGGCGTGGGCGTTCTGTTCTGCCTGCTGGCGTTCATCGGCATTATTTTTGTCATTGTCCGGGCGCTGATGTTCGGCGACCCGACCTCCGGCTGGCCGAGCCTTGTCTGCATCATTCTGCTGTGCAGCGGCGTCCAGCTGTTCTGCACCGGCATCGTCGGCGAATACCTGGCCAAAACCTACTTAGAGGTCAAGCACCGCCCCATCTACATTGTGGCCGAGACCGAAGAGGATAAAAAATAAACGATGGACCGGCAGAAAAAAGTAAGCCTGTGGTGGGCCAAAAACTTCCGCCCGCTGGTCGTGGCGCTGCTGGTCGGCTGCGGTGTACATTACACGATCTACGCTAACCAGCTGGGCACGATGGATGCCGTACACATCGGCGCACTGTACATTGCCGATGGCTGGCCCGAGCACCTGTATTGGGAAACCGAGCAGGGCCGTTGGGCACTGCGTCTGGTGGATATGCTGCGCGGCGGCATCAACCAGCCTGCACTTTCTGCATTGCTGATGCTGTTCCTCTACGCGCTGGCGGGTGTGCTGCTGACGGATTTGTTCGGCGTGCGCAGCCGCACGGCAAAATATCTGATTCCCCTCACGCTGGTCTGTGCGCCCTATGTGGCGGAGATCGAGTTTTTCCACTATTGCAGCGTGTCCTATGCGCTGTCCTTCCTGCTGGCTGTGCTGGCGGTGCAGTCCGCTGTCTGCGGTCTACGCTTTGTCTGGCTGGCGGGCACGGTCTGTATGGCGTTCTCGCTGGGTATGTATCAGGCCAACCTGGGTACGGCGGCAGGATTGTGCGTCATGCTGCTGATTCTGGCGGTTCTGCGCCGCCCCGGCGCGTGGAAAGCCACCGGCCTGACCGCTCTGCGCATGGTGCTGATGGGCGGCAGCGGCGCGGTGCTGTATATGCTGATTTTAAAGGTGTTCCTGCGGCTGTACGATGTGGGCCTGTCCGGTGTGAACGGCATCAACGCTGTGGGGCTGGACACGCTGCGCAGTCTGCCGCTGGGCCTGAAAAACGCCTACTTTGATTTTTACGCCTACTTCTTCACCCACGGCATTGCCCAAAACCACTATGGGCAGATCGCAGGCTACCTGCTGCTGTTTGTGCTGGCGGCACTGGCCGGGCTGCGGTGGCTCGTCGTGCTGCACGACCGCAAGGCCGCCGCTGCGGCGGTGGTACTGGTGGCCCTGCTGCCCGCCGCAGCCAATGTGACCGATGTTATCAACACCGGGGCCACTGTGGCGCTGCGGATGGCGGGCTCGCTGGCCATCGTGGTGCCGTTTGCCATCGCCGTGATCGATGCGGCTCCCGCACTGACGGAACGGGCGTTCTCCTTGGGGATGGCGCTCTGCACGGCGTTCTGTGCGGTGCTGCTGCGCGGGTTTGCCGTGCAGGTCAACAATGACGCGGCGGTCATGCTGAAACAAAAGACCACAGTTGTGAACCTCGCCAACCGCCTGTGTACCCGGCTGGAAGAAAACGCCGACTACCAGAACGGCGCCGAGGTCGTGATTCTGGGCGAGCCGAAGCGCGGCGCGTACCCGGAGGAATCCCCGCTCAAGCCTATGGCCGGGGAATTGGCGCAGTTCGGCCCGCTCTCCTACGACCCGACGTTCAACGCCCACGGCTGGTATGTGCTGGTGTGGGACGAGCTGGGCGTCCAGCTCAACGAATGCGCGGACGAGACTGTCCGCGCCATCAGCAATTCCGACGCGTTCAAGGCCATGCCCAACTACCCGGCAGATGGCTGTATCCAGACCATCGACGGCGTTGTCACGCTGAAGGTGGCAGATTTTTCGTTTTGAGAGCTGATAATGATGCGTGATATGACCAAGGGTGCCCCGCTGGGGCACCTCTTTCTGTATGCGGTGCCGCTGCTGCTGGGGAACTGGCTGCAGCTGGCGTACAATGCGGTGGATTCCATTATCGCGGGGCGGTTCATCGGACAGGATGCGCTGGCTGCCGAGGGCGTGGCCGGGCCGGTCATGAACCTTGTGATCCTTGCGATCAGCGGGCTGTGCATCGGCGCGGGCGTGCTGATGAGCGAGGCGTTCGGCGCGGGAGAGACAGCGCGCCTCAAGGAAACGCTGGCCACAACGCTGCTGTTCGGTGCCCTGCTCTGCTGCGGTGCGGCTGCGGCGGGCTGTTTGCTGACGCCGTGGATACTGCGGGCACTGGCCGTGCCGGATGCGATTTTCGGCATCACAGCCATCTATCTGCGCATTACGTTTTTGGGCGCGCCGTTCACCTTCTTCTACAACGCGCTCGCGGCGGGGCTGAAAAGCGTGGGCGACAGCAAAACGCCGCTGAAATTCCTTGCGTTCTCGGCAGTGCTGAATGCCGTGCTGGATTTCGTCCTGATCGGCGGGCTGGGCTTCGGCATCGTGTGCAGTGCGGTCACGACCGTGGCGGCTGAGGCTGCCAGCGCCGTGATGGCCGCTGTTTACATGGCCTGCCGCGTGCCGGAGCTTTGCCCCGAGCGCGGCCAGTGGCGCATCCGCCGCGCACTGCTCGGCCCGATCCTGCGCTACGGCTCGGTGACGGCCCTGCAGCAGGCGGTGCAGCCGATCTGCAAGGTGCTGATCCAAGGGCAGGTCAACGCGCTGGGCGTTGGCTCCATCGCGGCGTTCAACGCGGTGACGCGGGTGGATGATTTCGCCTTCACGCCGGAGCAGAGCATTGCCACGGCCATCACGACCTACATTGCGCAGAACCGCGGCGCAAGGCAGCCTGAACGCATCCGCCGCGGCTTTGCGGTGGGGCTGCGGCTTGAGCTGGGCTACTGGCTGCTGGTGGGCTGCGTGACACTGACGCTGCGCCGGCCGATCCTCTCGCTGTTTGTGGCGGGGGAGGGCGCGGACGAGGTCATTGCATTGGGCAGCCGCTACCTTGGGTATATGGCGCTGCTCTATGCGCTGCCCGCCCTGACGAACAGCCTGCAGGGCTTTTACCGCGGCATGGGCAAGATGACGACCACCCTGATCGGCACCTGCCTGCAGGCGGGTCTGCGGGCCACTGCGGCCGCTGTGCTGGCCCCGCGCGTGGGGCTGACGGGCATCGCGTTTGCCTGCGCCTTCGGCTGGTGCGTCATGCTGGCGTTTGAGGTGCCGGACTATTTTTGGACGTGTAAAAAGCAAAATTTGAAAAAGGCTTCTCCCATGGGAGAAGCTGTCCGCGAAGCGGACTGATGAGGGGCGGCGCTGCCGGTATTGTCCATTTGCCGGGCAGACGCGCCCCTCATCCGGCCTCGCGGGCTCGGCCACCTTCCCCCAATGGGGGAAGGCTTTTTTGTGTAAAATTTCCCCAATATCTGCTGCGGCTGATTGTAATTTCTTCGACAAAATGCTACACTAATAATAGCTATCCCTGCATAAAATCTACCCGGAGAGAGGTAAACCGCCGTGCCAGAAGAACGCAAAGTCTACCGCAGCCCCGCCCGCGCTGCCACCAAGGCCAGACCGGCCCAAACGGCGGCACCGCGCCCGCCGCAGCCGCCCCAAAAACCAAAGCGCCGCAGTGCAAAACGCCGCCGCAGCCGTATTGTGCTGGGGCTGTGTCTGCTCTGCCTGGCGGTCGTGCTGGTGGTGTCCGTTGTGATGGTGCGCTGCACGGCGGAGCCCGGCGGCCCGGCCGAGGCTGACTTCGGCACGCCTGCCGCCGCATGGCAGAAAAACGAGCTGGGCTACTACTTCAACGCCAGCGGCGGGGCGATCCCGGCGGCGGTGCTGAAGGGTATGGATGTCTCCAAATTTCAGGGAGAGGTCAACTGGGAGACCGCCAAGGCGGCCGGTATCGACTTTGCGATCATCCGCTGCGGCTTCGGCGGTGAGTGGGACGGCGCCGAGGAAAACTGGGCGCAGGATGACCCGCAGTGGCGGCGCAATGCCGATGAATGCACCCGGCTGGGCATCCCGTTCGGCACCTATCTCTACTCCTACGCAACGACGGTGGAGGAGGCCCGCAGCGAGGCCGACCATGTGGCGCGGCTGCTGGGCCTGACCGCGCCCCCGCAGGAGGGGCTGGACGACTACACCGCCAGCCCGTACCGGCTGAGCTACCCCGTCTACTATGATCTGGAGGACAAATACATCAGCGGCGTTTTCCCGTCCGAGATGGCCGAGATCACCAAAGCGTTCTTCGACCGCCTGCAGGAGTATGGCTACACCGGCGAGCAGGGCGTCTATGCCTCGCTGAACTGGGTGCGCGCGCGGTTCAGCGACCCCGGTTTTGACCCATGGCGCGACAACCTCTGGATCGCCCGCTTCTCTGACGAGCTGGGCTATGCCGGCACCTACGACATGTGGCAGTCCACCTACAGCGCCCCCGGCGCGGACTACGGCGTGCAGAGCGAGACGGTGGACCTTGATTTCGTCATGCGGCCGTTTACTTTTACCGGTGTGAGCGCCTGCAACGGCAAGACTGCCGCGCCGGTGATGCAAAACGATACCCGCACCGATGAGCTGCACATGGACGGCAAGGACGCCTACGCCACCCTTGAGACGAACGAGCCTGACGAGAAGGCGGGCGGCCGCAGGGTCTACTGGACAACAAGCGATAAGAGCGTTGCCACGGTGGACAAAAACGGCACGGTCCGCGCCCGCACCGACAACGGCGAGTGTACGATCACGGCCACGCTGGCCGATGGAACCGAGAGCCGCACCTGCCTTGTGCGGGTGGGGGACATCACGGTCCCGATCTTTGCCACGGCGGGGCTGCGGGGGGACCGCACCACACTGGCGGACGCCGCCGCGCTGAAGGCCTCCACCCCGGATTCGATCCTGCTGGATGCGGGTGATGCCCTGCACGGCACCCAAAGCGCCAGCCTGACCGGCGGCATGGATATGCTGTCGGCCTTCTCGGCGGCCGGGTATGACCTGCAGGCGATGGCGCTGAACGACTTTGCCTACGGCACGACCCGCCTTGTCAGCGATGCCAACATGGGCAGCGGCCCCTCGCTTGCCTCCAACCTGCTGAATAACGAGGCCACCGCCGTATTTTACCGCTCCACCAGCTGGAACCGCAACCGCGTCACGAACGGTATGTACACGATCGTGGAGCGCGCGGGGTACAAGATCGGCTTCTTTGCGCTGAATGACCCGGCGCAGGCCGCCAGGATCTCGGCGGCCAACGGCGAGTTTATCACGGCCCGCGACTGGACCGATACCGCCAACGAGCAGATCGCAGCGCTGCAGAACGCCGGGTGTGATGCTATTATTGCGATTGTGGCCACCGCGCCCGGGGGTGACTGGCAGAAGGCGCTGCTGAACAGCGGCGTGACCGCCATCATTGACGGCACCGCCGCCGAAAACGGCACGAATGTGCTGGGGGCGGCGCAGGGGCTTGGCGGCATAGCCCGGCTGGATCTGGTGTTCACGCAAGGCGGCGGCTGCCGCGCCGTGCTGCAGAGCGCAGTGACGGCCGAGGCGATGGAGAGCAGCCGCAGCACCTGGCTTGAGATGGCCGCAGCGCAGGCCCAGACCGAGACCGCCGCCGATACCGCCGACCCCGGCAAGGATACCGCCGCTGCGGGCGGCAAGGACACCGCTGCCCCCACCGAGACGGCGGACGCAGCCCGGCAGGCCGGTGCAGATGCCTATGTCTACGCAGCGGCCAAGATCGCCGCGCTGGATGCCGATGACCAGAGCATCCTCTACACGCCGCTTTTCACCTACGCGGAAAACCCGGACGCGAGCCGGACGATCAGCTTCGGCAACTATCTGGCGGCGCTCTACGCCGAGGCTGTGGCCAACGATACAGCCAGCGGTCTGCCAGAGGGGGCTGCGGTCGAGGCTCTCGCAGGCGGTGTGACCGAGCCGGAGTACGGCGAGATCACCCGCGGCGATCTGATGGCAGCGCTGCCCGCCACGGCGCGCATCCAGCTTGTCAGCATCCCTGCCGATGCCGCCAAGACACTGGCGGACAGCGGCAGCGTGAGCCGCGTCTACCAGAGCAGCCTGACCGAGTACACGCCGGCAGGGGACACCGCCTACATCGTTACCGACACGGCCACGCTGGCAGCGCTGAACGCGGACTACACCGTCCTGCGGGATTACGGCGATGTATTCTGGGCGGTGCGGATGAACATCAACGATTTGACAAACAATTTTACCGAGAACTTTACCCTGCCCGAGGCCCCGCAGTACGGCGTGGGGCGGCGGGGCTAAAGGATGGACGGCAGCCTCCCGGGAGGTGTTCTTTCTTTTGCCAACAAAAGAAAGAACCAAAGAAAATTGCCGCTCTTTCGACGGAGCGGACCCGCGACCTAGGGGCTGCACGCCCCTAGGAACCCCAAAGCGGAAGTCGGAAGTCTCGACGGCTAAACGGACGCAGTATTACTGTCCGTTCTTAACGCCGCCGAGCCTTCCTCCACTTTTGAGTCGGGTGTTGCGGGGTTGCGAGCGCGGGGCCACAGTTGAGCGGAGCGAAACTGGGGAGCGAGCAATGTTTGCCCCTGCAGGGCAAACAACCGCACGAGCGGGCCAGCTTTGCTGGCTGACGGCGCTCGTTGTGCGCCGCCAAGCGCCCCCGAACCCCCGCTGTGGGAATGGGATGTGCGTAGGGGCGGGGCTCTGCTCCGCCCGCACCGTCAGGGGAAGGCTGCAGCCCTCCCTTACCCCTCTCGCTTTTCCTCTGCTGCTCCGTAGGGCGGCCTGTCCTCAGGCCGCCGCAC
>ERZ773209.1495-NODE-1495-length-13695-cov-4.143768_pt1 | contig 13695 bp, 11 predicted proteins | sample MGYA00511109_ERZ773209 | MGnify/ENA primary metagenome ERZ773209 (study PRJEB29015, sample SAMEA2737786) | human gut metagenome | biome: human gut; feature: human-associated habitat; material: faeces | place: China | collected 2012 ...
TTGATAGACCAGGAACTAAAACACAGACACAAACTAAGAAATACTATAAATCTAAATACTGTGTCAGTTTACATCTTCCAAAAGAACTGGAAGAAAAAGTGAAGGATGCTGCCGAGTCCGAGGCACGTAACGTTACATCTTATATTACAAGTCTTTTAAGATAAGACTTGAAAGAAAAGAAATTGGTGAAGTAAAAAAAAGTAGTTGAAATTAAACTACTTTTTTTGCTCAATTATTGTATTAAATTTTTTTAGAACAATTTTAGCATGATTTTTATCAGTATTATATTGATCTGTGTTCAGCATAGTTCTATTTTTTGATATATAAAGTCCTAAAACTGTATTGTTTTTTAGTGTTATTTTAATTCCTACAAAAAGATATGGATATGAAAATATTCCAGCAGGAAGCGGACCATTCGGTAATACAGCAGTGAACGGGGTTCCTTTTCCTCTGTGATTAGCTTTTTCATTACAAATACATACTCTCAAAACATCAGAATAATTATAAACACCTTTCGTTCCATCTAAAATTTCAAATTGTTTGTTAAAATCGTCAAAGATAATGGAATCATTCATTTCTAAAGTCATTTTAGTTGCCTATAGATGTGAACATCATAAGGTTCACTTACTTCAACATCTACCAATATCTCTTGATTCTGATCATCTAACGAATACGGAGTCCCTGCATCTGATGTTCTATAAGTTAATGTGTAATTTACTTTATCAGTATAATAACCATATACACTTCTAGTAAGTGTGACAACATATGTTACTGTTTTTCCTGAAACAGATCTACTAGTTTGTCTCGGAATAAAATTTGCGGCAAGGCTAGGCACACTAGCTTTATAAGTTACATTCGAAAAACTCAAATCTGAAACTGACGATAAATTATTAGAATTGTTGTAAGTTAATCCAGCTGTAGCATTAAATGAATAAGTATAATGATATGCACTCCATAATGTAAAAGAATCAGAAACAGTTTTAGTTACTAATTTCCTTCCTGCAGCAAAAGTCATGGTAGTAGATAAACCTATTATAATCAGAAATGTTGATAACACATACAAGCATTTTTTTACGAATTTCATAAAATTTTCTCCTTTCATAATTCTCTTAAGTAAAAATCATTAGATTGTCCATTGGTATCAAAGCTCCTTTTTCATTCTTTATATGTTATTTATACAATAATTTTAATAAGTATAAATTCAAAAAAACAGTCTATTAATGATATGAAATAAATGATACAATTTATTAGTAGTCAATAAGTACGTGTCCTCGTACTTAGCATTGGCTAAGTCTCGGACGTTTACTTTTCAAAAATTCATGATATAATTCAAGTAGGCAAAAGTACAGATTAAAAGCCACGTAAGAAGAACTGACCCAGTCACTCAGTTCTTCTTTTTTTTTGAAAAAACAGAGTGGGTTGTCAATCCACTCTGTTTGTGCTTTATTACCTAGTCATTTTTGTCAAGCCACTTGCAAATGTAGTAGGCAACCACACTTGCTCCGACAGAAGCTAAAAAAGTACAGATTAATTCAACCACGTTCTCACCTCCTTCGCGTTGGTGAGCCTAGGCAACAGAAAGATTATATCATAATTAAAAAACGCTCCTAATAATTTTTAAAACACTGTTCATCACTTTATATGTTGGCCATCCTAAAAAACCGCCAATAAATACAAGCAAAAATCCAGCCGAAACAAATGCTATCCACTTATTGATCCATACATTTTTAAAGTTGATCCAAAATTCTTTCTTTTTCAAATCTTCACTGATTCTATCAAACTCTTCCTTTTTGGATTCAATCGATCTATTTATGCTGTTTAATTTGTTTTCTTGATATTCTATGCGCTCTGAAAGCCGTTTGATTTGTTCCTTAAGAACAGTTTCCTGGTTTCTGTAGTTTAAATCAAGTTCTTTTCTTTTTGCCTCGTACAGCGCATTTAATGAGGTTGTATCCGTGATATTGTCGTTTAATTCAATGATTTGCTGATTCATTACCTGCTGGTTATGGGCAAACCTATCTAATCTGTCATTCAATTGTTCCTTCTCTTTTGCTGCAGCCACTTCATTTTGTGCGAATACAGAACGAATCAGTTGTCTCATTGCATCTTGATTAGAATCTAATTCTTGTTTTTTACAAGCAACTGTTTGTTCTAATTCATCCTTCTGCGTCTGTATCTGGTACTGCTGATTGCTTGTTTGTTGTACCTGCTGCTTCAGCCTATCCAGATTGCTTTTCTTAGATATCGATCTCATATCCTCTGCTCCTTTCTATCATTCTTTGATGTTCTTCAATCAGAGATGTAGCTTTATCTATACGTTCTTCAAAGCTCAATCCTTTGATTTCCTTTCGATATTCCTCCTGTGTGAGGTCTTTATATGCTTCCGGTTCTAATACCTTTAGCTGACTTAACATCTCTTTTTGGCGCATATCTTGTTCTTCTATGTCATGTATCAGACTTAACTTGCTGTCTATCACTTCTGTAAATTCATGATCAAGATGATTTAGATCTTCAATCTGATTGCTTAGACTTTTAATTTCATTATCAAGTCTTTTATTTTCTTTAAACATGTCATTGAATTTATCTTTTATTCCATTCCAGGCCTTTGCAGCCTCATATTCTCGGCTTTTGCATTTGATATATATTTTAAGATTTCGGAGTGTGTCCATGACCCAGTCTGCCATTTCATGTACTAACTCAATTGCTTTTGGCGTTATTTTCTTTTCTTTAGCATTTGCCTCTTTTACATTTTCCAGGACTTCTTGTTTAATAGAAATGTAATTTTTTAATTGTATCGGTTCTAATTCGATATGTTGTTTTACATTTTCGTTATATCGTTTAACTTCTGTATTCCACGCTTTTGCATTATCTAAATAATCTTTACTTGCTCCTTTGTATAACTTCTTCTGTGATAGATAGGGGTTATTTTTTATACCATCGTGTAAATCTAATTTGTAACCGTACTTATTTAAAGTGTCTTTGACTATCCTGTTTTTGTGATGTAACCACCAACGTTCAGTAAATTTCTTATCCTTTACTTTGAATATGTCCGTTTGGTATTTGATATTACCCTCTTTATCTCGTTGGACTTCGCCCTTTTTATGAACCAACACAGCATTTTCACTATTTGCTTTCGCTAATTTATGCGTATCTTTGTCATGCCAAATATCTTTCTTGTAGACTTTAGGCTCGAGATCTATTTGGTTTTCACGCTCACTAAAAAGAATGTGGACATGAAGATTCGTGCGATTGTGATTCCAATGAACTGCATATTCATAGTCCTTATTTTTACCAACTATCTCATGAGCCAAGTCATCGCAGACTTGCTCTAATCTTCGTTTATCTTCGGCCAGTTCATTCGGTAAAGCAATATGAACTTCAAGTGCCTCATTATTGGCAACATTCGATTTTTGATGTTCCTTTTCAAAAGAAGAATGTTCCTGCCATGAGTATTGCATTTCTATTTTTTGCAATACGATTTTTTCTTGTCGCTTCTCATCATTCAAATAATTAGAACGACCAACTACATTCGAAATTTTGGCTATTCTACCATAAACTGTTGCCATAAATTTCTCTCCTTTCTAGCCGTCTGCAAGACCGCAAACCCTTACGGCGATAGCCTTAAGGTTGAGTTTGCACTCTCAATCGGCGAGGCCTTATATTCTTATTGTAGCACATGTTTTACTGGTAAAAAAAATCTATATTTTCTTGTCTCTAGGTCTTTGACAAAAATGAACTTCAATTATATAATTGTATTACAAGTAATACATAAAGGAGGCTTTATTATGACTACAATTTCTTTAAGAGTTAATGACGATGAATCTAAATTAATTCATGACTATGTTTCTGTTAATCAGTTAAATATGAGCCAGTTTATTCGTGATGCTGTTCTGGATAAAATTGAGAATGATCTTGATCTTGATGAAGATCGTATCTTATATGCGTTTGAAAAAGCTAAACAAGAAAAGACATATGATCATACTGAAGTTTGGAAAATGCTTGGCGTCTAAATGCGCATTATAGTTAGAATTCTTTTTTTGTTTTAGTTCGAAAGGAGTGATGAACATGAAATACGTTTTATCGAAACAGTGCAGTTTCAACAGAAACAAGGACAGCCTGATAGGCTATACAAATCTATGCTTTCGTAACGGAGTATGGATACCTCAATATCATCTGAATATTGATGACACTTTGAATTCAGGCTATGAAGAAAAAATGCAGGCTTTTTGTAAGTACATTAAAGATGTGATCGTACCGAATGGATATGAGTCGATTGAATATTTGGTAAATCGCTTAAATTTAAAAACGATTGGATTAAGCCGGTATCAACTCTATGCTTCAACAGAAGAAGCAAATTTTTGCGTGAGATTTGTCAAAAACATGTATGCTAAGGATATGATCTATATTCATATGTTTTGCAAGGATTGAGTGTTATTTCGCACATTTTTCTAGCATTTTTCGACTTTCAAAATGGTAAAATATAGGTGTAAAGGGAAATGATAAAAAATTAAGGCAATTTGCCTTAACAAAAAATAGATCAGGAAAGGATATATTATATATGAAAACAAAACAAATTTTAATGGCAGGAGCATTAGCTCTTAGTATGGTATTATCTGGTGGCATGTTGACTGGATGTTCTAATTCTTCAAACACAAAAGATACGAAGACAACAGAAGTTGCGAAAAAGGAAGTAAAGGCTCTTGGTAAAAAGACAAAGGATTCAAAATCTTTGAAATTCACAAACAATACCGGAAAGAAAATCACTGTATTTGAAACAAAATCAAGTTCAGAAGAATCTTTCAGTGATAACTTGTTGGATGATGGTGACGCTGTAAAAAACAAAGAAGAACGTACTTTGTATTACACTGTCAAAGAAAACGATAAGTTGGACGTGAAAGTAGGATTACAGAATCAGGACAAAACATTCGTATTCAAGGATGTAGATACTACAGATACAAAGAAAGTGGATGTTTCTTTAAAGGATGATAAAGTCAATCTAGATGTAACGAAAAAAGATGGTACTACCGTCACTTTGACACCATCTGAAGATTCTGCAAAGACAGAAGACGAGAAAAAAGATGAGCAGGAAGTAAAACAGGAAGAAAAGAAAGAGGAGAAGAAAGAAGAAACAGCAAAAGCCGATTCTTCAAACAAATCGAATACTTCTGAATCAAAGAAAAATAACACAGCTTCAACTTCGAACTCAAGTTCAAACAAGAACAATTCAAGCTCTAGCAGTTCCAAACCTTCTTCAAAACCATCAAACAGTGGCAATAACTCTGGCTCATCCAAACCATCCAATAACAATGGTTCAAGTTCAAACAACTCAAAACCGTCTGAACATAAACATGAATGGGTTGCACAGTACAAGACTGTAACTGTTCCAGAAAAAGGTCACAATGAACAGGTATTGGTACAGGCTGCCTATGATGAACAGGTTCCAATTACTGAGATGCAGGAATTTTCAATCTGTAACCAGTGTGGAGCAGACATTACAGGAAATACGCAGTGGCATTTAGAACAAAGTTATTTAAATGGTGGAAACTGTGGCGGATATCACTCTGAATGGAGAGAGGTAGTAACAGGATACAAGACTGTACATCACGATGCAGTGTACGAAACAAGATATGTTGTGGATTCACCTGCTACCACAAAACAGGAATTGACAGGCTACAAGTGCAGTGGTTGTGGAAAAACAAAAGCTAACTAAATATAGATAAAAAGGCAGAATATAGGAACTCAGATTGAGTACCTTTTCTGCTTTTCACACGCAATAAAACAGGGAACATCTGTGCTATTGCACCAAAAGAAAGTAGTTATGAGAAAGGGTGGGATGAAATATGAACAGATACAGTTTATTGGATGTACCTTAAATTGAGTTGAAAAATATCAATATTTTTCCTTTCAGAATATTGATATTACGAAACACTCAAAAAATCAAGATTTCTAACGTTAGGGATTTTAAGGGGATAGAAACATTTTTAAGGGGAATTTTTAAATTAAGGCAATTTGCCTTAATAATGAAAGAAGAATTGAAATGAAAAAGTTCACAAAAGTTTTTCTTGCTTTTTTTGTGGCTGCACTGACATCGGTGAATACGGTATTGCCAGCACATGCTGAAGAAGAATCACAGTCAACGCTTTCTCAAGCAGGCTTTTCAGTGAGTGTCGTGGGAGATGGGACTGTAACAGTTTCATCAGGCGATTTCACTAAAACATTATCTGATGGCCAATCTTACAGTGTAGACGGTGAAGAAGGTACAGAAATTAAAATTGTCTCAAAATCTAATGAGAATGCAGTTATTGATGACATTACTTTAAATGACAGTACGATCTCTGGATTTAGTAGTGGTAAAAAATCTTTCAGCTTTGCATACACAACAAAGACTGCTGATGCTTCTTTTAACGTAGTGTTCAAACAAAAAGAAAACAAGGAATCCACTAACAAAAGTAAAGCAGAAGCTCAATTGGAATCTCAGCAATATGCAGGTACTGAAGATGCAAATGACGGAGAGTCTAATGAGGACACAGACCAGTCAGATACATCATCCGACAAGACTAGACTTGTCGTTGACGTTGAAGGAAAGAAAAAAGAAGTCTCAGTCGAAAAGGATGCTGTTACAGCTCAGTTCGGAAAAATGTACGTGTTGCAATATGATTCAAAATCGGAAGCAACAAATGCATATGAACAGTTGAAATCAAAAGGTGCCAAAGTCAATACTGAGCAGGTCCTTTCTGTAGATGATGATGTAGAAACTACAGATGAAGTATCTACAGATGTTTTAGATACGGCAATTAGTAAAGCAAATGATAAAACAGTCAAGGATTACACAGGAAAAGGTGTAATTGCCTTGATTGATACAGGTACAGATGGATCAACTATAGATGCCGTATCATTTGTAGACAATGATGTTACGGATAATTTTGGCCATGCTAAAAAGATGATCAAAACGATCCGTAAACAGAATAAAAACGCCAACATTCTTGCTTTAAAAGCATTGGATGATAATGGCAAAGGTACCACAGCATCTGTTGTGGCCGCTTTACAATACGCAATTGATTCGCACGTGTCCATCATCAATATGTCATTCTCAGGAAAGGCAAATGACGATACATCTTTAATTGAAGCGAAAGTCAAAGAGGCCATCAAAGCAGGGATCACAGTTGTTGCTTCAGCAGGAAACAATGGCTCAATAGCCTATGATTATATTCCTGCAAATATAGCTGGAGTGATTACTGTAGGGGCGTGTGATGAAAAAGGTACGATTTTAAGTACTTCCAACTATGGAAATGTTGTTGACTGGTATATCAATGCAGATGCCACATCACAGGCTGCTTCGACTGTTACAGGTATTCTTTCAAAAGATGGAAAAGTAAAAGAGGATAAAGCGAAAGTATTCTCACCAAAGAGCGTAAAATATGCTTCTTATAAAGGCTCTGGTTCGAATAAATCGGATGGTTTCACAACAGATGATGTTGGCGGATCTAGTGGTGGTTCAGGTTCAGGAGGAAACCGTGTAGGTGAAGTAAGTGTTGATTGGGTCATTTATGATGATGATAACTCGGCACTAAGTGATGCAAGTAACGAGGAACAAGCATTAAAAAACATTAAGGATATCATTCGAAAAAAAATTTATACACAATATGCTGAGGATGATATTCCAAATTGGAAGACATTTGTTACTTCTGGTACTGATAATCATGTGAAGAATGTGTTGAGACAAGCTGTTAAAAGTTGCAAACAAAATTATATTAAAGAAAATGGTAATGCTATAGGGTTTAAACCTAGAATCGTAGCTGTAGGTATTTGTAGTGGTTGGTATAAAGGTGGATTAGCTCCAAATGGAGTTTGGAAATATGATGAATCTAACTTATGGTCGGATGATGCAGTGTGGTCATCCAAATGGGATGCAGCAGCAGCCAATGCAAGCTTGCAGCATCACGGTACAAAGTATAATGCAAATTCAAACTTGTTTTATGCAAAGGATACGAATGGAACGTGGGGACTTAGATCTCTTAAATATCTTGGAACGAATAGTTTATCAGGTCAAGACAACATTCGAATTATTGTACTAGACGATTCAACACCAGGCCCTCAAAAAGGTAAATTGTCAATCATGAAGAAATCAGCAAACCCCACTATTACAGACAATAACCCATGTTATGAATTGAAGGGTGCTGAATATGGAGTGTATAAGACAAAAGCCGATGCAAAAGCTGATAAAAATAAAGTGAATACTTTAACGATTGGGAAATACGACGACACTGAAAAGAACAAAAACTGGTCAAATGAAATCGAATTGGAAGCGGGAACTTATTATGTGAAGGAAACAAAAGCTCCAAAAGGATATGGTCTAAATCCTAAAGAGGTTTCTGTTGTCATTGAAGCAGGAAAAAACACTTGGATTGGTGAAGAATCGAATGATTTTGTAGATTATCCGCAAAGTGACCCTGTTTCAGTAGTACTTGGAAAAGTGGATAAGGAAACGAACAAGAACAAGCCACAGGGAAGCGCTACTCTGGAAGGCGCTGAGTTTACGGTCAAATACTATAAAGGATTGTACGATGAAGATCCTGCAACGAAAGGTCAGACTCCAGCTCGTACATGGGTATTAAAGACAAATGAAAATGGATATTGTCAATTATTAGACAAATTCAAGGTTTCAGGTGATGATTTTTATTTAACTTCTAAAGGTGAGCCTACATTACCTGTAGGTACTTTGACAATTCAGGAGACTAAGGCACCTACTGGTTATTTTATCAACGATAAAGTGTTTGTTCAGAAAATTACATCATCAGGGGATGCTGAAATAGTAGAAACGTACAATCAACCCGAAGTTCTAGAAAAGGTCATAAAATTCAACATTAAGAAGGTACAGGCAGGAACTTCTACACCAGTTGCAGGTGCTGTATTCCTTCACACTATGCCAAATGGTTCAACGAAAGAATTAACAACAAATGGCAGTGGTGAAATTACGATCACAGGTTTGGCTTCGGGAACTCACAAAATCAAGGAAATTAAATCTCCAGACGGATATCAGTTGAATCCAAACGAGGTTGTATTCAATGTTGCAAGTGGTACAGGAAAAATCACATTTACATCTGGAACAAACAGTCTTGTAACACATGGTACAAAAGATTCAGGTGATGGCTATGCTACATTTGGCGATAAGGTAAATCCTTTCAATTTGAAGATCACTAAAACAAATGAACATGGAAAAGCCTTAAAGGGTGCGGAATTCACTTTGTACAGCGATGCAGATTGTAAGAATGTAGTGGATACACAGACTTCTGATGACAAAGGGGTATTAACTTTCAAAAATCTGGATGTTGAAAAGACATACTACTTCGAGGAAACGAAAGCTCCTCAAGGCTATAGAATTCCAGTGGATGAAAATGGTAAGGCATATGTACATTACGTATATGTAAAAGCTACACCTCAGACAAACACATTTGATTTTACAATTGATAATGTGCAGTACAACACATCTAAAACATCTGGAAACATTCGTCTTGAGGGAACTAAGAATGACCGTGTAGTTGCGGTAGATATCACAAATAAAACAACTCAGCTTCTTCCTGAAACAGGTTCAAATGGAACAATCCTATTAATTGGATTAGGTGTTGCTGTAATTGCTTTTGCTTTATACAGATCTAAAAAAGAAAAAATAAATTCTAAATAATGAAGAAAGAGGGATATAAAATGAAAACTAAAAATGTGATTTTTGCAGGTCTAACTGCATTGTCTATGACTTTAAGTCCTGTAGCAACATGTGTTGCTCAATTGGTTGCTCCAGTCTATGCTGCTGAAGCAACGCAAACTTATGCGACTCCAGACGGAGTTGCTAATTTTGGCAAGGGGAATGCTTCGATTACCATTACACCAAATGCAGGACAATCTTTGGTTGGTAAAAAATTCCAAGTCTATAAATTGTTTGACGCTGAAAATGCAGTTGATCAGGAGTCTATCAACTATACTTGGAATGATGCTTACAAGACGGCTTTACAAACAGTTGTTGGAAAGAAAATCAACAAATCTGCCTCTTCAGTTACTGAATATGATGTAATTGACTATATTCAAACTTTGAATACTAACAAAGTAGAAGGGGCTCAGGCAGATCAGAAATTAGAGGGACGATACAGTAACTATCGTCACTTCGTTGAAGCTTTAAGAGATGAACTCGTTAAGGAAGGCCTTTCTCCAAATACTGTTAATGTTACAGCTGTAAATGCAGTCGATGGTTCTGTTAAGTTCAGTGGATTAGGTTATGGCTATTATTTAACAGATGAAGTTACTGCTGTACAGGATACACATTCAGCAGCTTCATTGATTTTAACAAATACAGCGAATCCTAATGCTCAGGTTAATATCAAATCCGATTATCCTACTTTGATTAAGAAAATCAATGAAGATGACAACAATGTAGGATGGAATGATATTGGTGACTATGAAATCGGACAGACAGTTCCTTACTACTACGATACATATGTACCAGACATGAATGGATATCAAACATATAAAATGATTTTCCATGACAAGATGGACAATGCATTGACTTTCAATAAAGACTCTGTTTCTATCACAATTTCAAGCAACAAGAAATCATATACATTAAAGAGTAATGAGTTTAAAGTAGTTGAAAATAGTGGTGAAGACACATTCTATGCAGAAATTCCAGATTTAAAGGGAATTGTTGACAAACAGTTCCCGGAAGGAATGAACAACAACAACGAAAATACTTATGGCCAATCTGTTCGTTTAAACTATAATGCGACATTGAATGACAATGCATCGACTCGTACTGGCCGTGCTGGATTTGAAAATGCTGTTCGCCTTGAATATAGCAACAACCCAGACAGTGATGGAAATGGTTCTACAGGAACAACTCCTTGGGATACAGTAGTTTGCTTCACATATAAAATTAATGGCTTAAAGGTCAACAACCACAACAAATTATTGAAGAATGCTAAATTCCGTCTATACAGTGATAAAAACTGTACAAACGAAGTTTATGTTAAATCTTCTCCAAACGGATATGTTGTTGTGAATAGAGACTCTTTAGGTGGAAATGACCACACTGGTGGTACTAGACCTAGCAGTGCGGTTGAAATGTCTTCAGATGAAAAAGGTGTGTTCAACATCTTAGGTTTAGACCAAGGAACATACTATTTGAAGGAGACTGATTCACCTGCGGGCTATAGAGAACTGCTAGACCCAATCGTAATTAATATCAAGCCTACATTCACGGATGAACGTAACAACTACAACGCAGGTGAAGGTGCAACTGACAAGACTTTAAAAACATTAGAAGCAACTGCTCATGTTAAGGAGTTCTTAAACGGTGCTTACAAAGAAAGTGACACAACTTTAACAACGGATGTTGCAAAAGGTTCTGCTAACATTACTGTAGTAAACTATGTAGGTAGTAAACTACCTGTCACAGGTTCTAACTTGACAATGATTTGTTTAGGTGCAGGTACAATCACAGTTGTTGGTGCATTAGCATTAGATAAAAAACGTAAAAATAAAAAAGACTAATTAAAAAATAAATGAAATGGTTAGGATGGCAGTACTGCCACCTTCCATTTTTGGAGGTGCTGAATGAAATGAAACCAAAGAAGAAACGAATATCCACCAAATTTCTTTATATGTTAGGCGTCTTGTTATGTGCTTTTCCGCTCTTGTCAAGTATCTATACAGGTGTCGAACAGAACAATATGTTATCAACATATAAAAGTGAAGTAACAGCTACAGATACGCAAGCAATCGAGGAACAAGTGGAGTTGGCACATAAATACAACGAAGCACTGTTTCAAATCTCAAATTCATCTGTAGGAGATATGAGCACAGATATTCTGAGTGATGAAAGCTATAACAGTATTCTTGATATTACTGGTAAAGGAATAATCGGTACGATTGAGATACCAAAGATTGATGTAAACCTGCCCATCTATCATGGAACAGATGATGATGTTTTATCAAATGGTATTGGCCATATACAAACATCATCATTTCCTGTAGGTGGTATCAACACAAGAACTGTTGTTTCTGGGCATAGAGGCTTGCCAAACGCAAAGTTATTTACTCGTTTAGATGAGCTTGTAAAAAACGATCTTTTCTATTTTAAAGTAGGTGGTAAGACATTGGCTTATAAGATTTATAAGATCGAAGTCGTGAAAAAGGATGAAGCTCCTGATGTGATAGGAATCGAAGAAGGTAAAGACTTGGCCACAATGATTACCTGTACACCTTATGGTATCAATACGCATAGGTTGATTATCACAGGTAAGCGTGTTCCATACAATCCAAAGAAAAAGAAAGCTATCAAGGCAGAGTTCATGAGTTTAAGAGAAATTGCATTTACAGCACTTCCATTTGTTATTGTATTTATTTTGTTAGTTAAATATGTTTTAAAGAAAAGAAAGGAGAGAAGGTTAAGATCATGAAATTTCTGAAAAAAATAGGCTGTGCTTTGAGCCTGCTACTTTTACTGGTACCTTGCATGAATATTCATGCTACAGATGTAACAGAAGATCCAAGTGTAGGTAATGTTACGATTTTACCTGAAGAAGATTTAACAAAGGTGCCTGAAAATGGACTTGGCTCAATTTCAGTCGAATTGACAGATGCATATGATGTATATCTTTCCAAAGAAAATGTAAAATTTGGCATTGTCCAGATTGCAGACGTTGTTAAGGGAGAATATGTCTTAAAAGAATCCTTTGCGGATGATGAAATCAACTTGAATGAAATCAAAACGGCTGAAGAAATTGATAATGTGGCTAAAACTCTTTCAAAGAAGGTTGAATCTCCAGATTATGAAATGACTACAAATGAAGAAGGAAAGGCAACTTGTAAGAATCTTCCTGTAGGTGTGTATTTAGTTTACGTTGAGGATTTAGCAGATTATGAAACAATCAGTCCATTTGTGGTTGGAATTCCAACATGGGATGATGAAGATGAATTATTTCAGTATGATGTGACTGTAGAGCCAAAACACACAGCTTTACCACATATCCTAGTAAATAAAGTTGATAGTGTGACAGGACAGAATATCAAGTCAAATAAGTTTGAGTTCACATCATATTCTCAAGAAAACTGTGCTGAAAGTTCAAAACTTGAAACAATTGCAGGCGATCAGGAAACTGGTACTGCTGAATTCTTGATTCGATATGGTACAACTTATATCAAAGAATCAAGTGCTCCACAAGGATATAAGTTATCGGATGAAGTTGTAAAAGTTAAATTTACGGATGAGGGATTATTTGTAAATGGAAAAGAAGTAAAGGTGGATGATGACCACCGCTATTCAATCGTATATCAAAATGTCTTGTTGCCTAGTGTAAACACAGGTACTTCTAAAAACAAAGACATGATGTATATGATGTTAGGTGTTGTTGTTATCGCATTAGGTGCTTCAATTGCAACTGTTCGCAAGATTCGCAAAAGCGAAGATTAATTCTTAAAAGGAGGGAACAAAATCCTTCCTTCTATTGCATATGGGACTAAATCAAAAATGTTAGTTTCATATGCAGTATGAATATTTATTTAGATTGGAGGATCATGATGAGTTTTAAAAAATTATTATATATAAGTCTATCATTGGTTATTTTATTACCATGTTTATCTTGCAATTTAGTTGCCAAGGAGAATACATCCTCATTGCACATAGAATTAACTGGTGGACTTGGAACA
>ERZ773209.1496-NODE-1496-length-13693-cov-5.003813_pt1 | contig 13693 bp, 9 predicted proteins | sample MGYA00511109_ERZ773209 | MGnify/ENA primary metagenome ERZ773209 (study PRJEB29015, sample SAMEA2737786) | human gut metagenome | biome: human gut; feature: human-associated habitat; material: faeces | place: China | collected 2012 ...
TCTGCGGAGTCCCGGCAGATGCAGCCGCTCTTCAAGTTTTCTCACATCATATTCCGGAACACGATCTGCGCGATCTGGAAGTACAGGATCAGGCTGCACGCATCGACGATGGTGGTGATGAACGGCGTTGCCATGATGGCCGGGTCGGCACCCAGCTTCTTGGCGGCCAGCGGCAGCATACCGCCCACCAGCTTGGCCAGGATGACGCTGAAGAAGAGCGATACACTGACCACGATGGCGTAACCGATGACATTTTCGTACTGGCCGGGGAAGAGGAAGGTGTACATCAGATAGATGCGCAGGCCGTTCACGATGCCCAGCACCGCGCCCACGATGGCAGAGACGCGGATCTCCTTGCCCAGAACGCGGAGGAAGTCGGCCGGTTCCACCTCGCCCAGCGCCAGACCGCGGACCATCAGGGTGCTGATCTGGTTGCCGCAGTTGCCGGCGGTGTCCATCAGCATGGGCATGAAGGAGACCAGCAGAGGCAGGCTGACGAAGGCTTCCTCGTAGTGGGTGGTGACCATGCCGGTGAAGGTGGCCGACAGCATCAGGATGAGCAGCCAGGGGATGCGCTGCTTGGCGTGGGTCCAGACACTTGTGCCGAAATAAGTCGTTGCATCGTCATCCGGCAGAATGGCCGCCATCTTCTGCATATCCTCGGTGGACTCGTCGGTCAGAACGTCGATTGCATCGTCGATGGTGATGATGCCGACGAACATGCCCTCGTTGTCCAGGACCGGCATGGCCGTGAAGTCGTAGCGCTGCATCTCACGGGCCACATACTCCTGATCGTCCGTGACCTTCACAGCAACGACGTTGTCGTCCATGATGTCGGCAATGGGGGTCTGGGGGTCGGCCAGCAGCAGGCTGCGGGCAGACACAACGCCCAGCAGACGGTTGCGCTCGACGACGTAGTTGGTGTAGACCGTCTCGGCGTTCTCGCCCTGACGGCGGATGGCGGCCAGCGCATCGCTGACGTTCATCTCCTTGCGCAGACGGACGTATTCGGGCGTCATCAGACTGCCGGCCGAGCTTTCGGGGTAGTTCAGCAGCTTATTCAGGCTCTCACGGGTCTGCTTGGAAGATTTCTCCAACACCCGCTTCACAACACCGGCGGGCATATCTTCCAGCAGGTCGGCGGCGTCGTCCAGGCTCATCTCCTCGATGGCGCTAACCAGCTCCACATCCGAGAACGCATTGACGAGGTCATCGCGGGCCTCATCGGACATATAGGCAAAGGCCTCGGTCGCCACTTCCTTTTTCAGCAGGCGGAAGACCACCAGACGGTTGTTTTCGTCCAGTTCTTCCAGCAGCTCGGCCAGGTCGGCGGGCTGCTCTTCTTCGGTGACTTCGCGCAGCTTGACATACTGCTTTTTCACCAGCATTTTCAGCAGGCGGCTCTTGGTCAGCATTTCGGGGTTTGCCTTGACCTCTTCGTCGCGGGCCTCTTCTTCTTCGGCGTCCCGCACATCCTGCTTGAGGTCTTCGGTGGCCTCCTCGCTCAGGTCTTCGGCCAGCTTCCGGCGGACTTCCGCAGGGATATCTGCGGGCAGTTCGGGCACCGGGAGCGATGCTTCCGGGGCCGCGCTCTTTTTTTCTTCCAGTTCCATTTGTGTTCCTCCTTACCGTTTCCGGCGGATCGGACAGCACACAAAACAAAAAGCGCCGCCTGCTTCCCGCAGCGAGCCGTTCTGCCCGCTGCGCGCACCAAGCTGCGCCCTTTCTCCCCGCTGAGAAGTGCCCACACAGCACCTCTTACCGGGCAAAAAAGGCGAACGCAGCTGCTTTCTGGTTCTGCTGTGCCGCAGTTGATCCGTGTCTTCGACTATGATCCGGGTCCATTGTCCTGCGTTCACCTCCTAAAGATCTTATCCACTTTTTATTATAGCGTCCGCAAAAAGGCCGGTCAACCCTAAAACCGCCGAAAGCAGAGGGAAATTTCCGTCAAAAAAGCAGAAAGCCCTTTCCAGCGCTTGCGGAACACTGGAAAGGACTTTCTGTTCGGATATTGCCTTGGTGTGAGGAGGAATCATGTACAAGGAATCGGTTGCGGCCCCGGTTCCTTATGTTCGTAGTATAGCACCGAATGCGCGTTTTTTCATGAAAAACCTATGAAGAAAGTGTAAAATAGCCCGCCGCACACAAAAAATACGCCCCGGTCACCGTTGCCGGTGAGCGGGGCGCTAAAAACGAGATCCGTTTTTGACTGAGGCAAGATCCCTGCAAGGCAGGTCTTATGCTTCAGGCGGAACAAGGTATCTGCGAACAGACCTTATGTTCCTGACACACGCGGGGTGTGCTTTCAAGGACCCTCGCGGGCGCTTTGGTATTTCAAACACCCGGCCCCGCTGCGGATCACTGCCGCAGCAAGGGCGTGGGAAAATGAAATCAGAGACTTGTTGTGCGGAAAGCGTTGTCGCTTTTGTGCACGTTCTTCTTTTGCCGCTGCCGGGGCCAGATCAGCCACAGTTTCGCACTGCTGCGTTGCGCAGTAACCGCCAGTGCGGAGCAGCCGCCTTTCGGACTAGGGTGCCGCTGCGGCGCGTTCCGGCCCAAAACAGGGGAGAAAGATTACTTGTACAGCTCGACCAGACGAGTCAGATGCTCGTAACGATCGTTTGCGACCTGCTCGTTGCGTGCGAACAGCTGCTTTGCGCGCTCCGGGAAGGCACGGGTCAGGCGGCTGTAACGGGTCTCGTTTGCCAGCAGAGCCTGGTACTTCTCGGCGTCGACTGCCTTGGAGGTCAGAGTGAACGGGTTCTTGCCCTGAGCCTTGTTGGCCGGGTTGAAGGTGAACAGGTTCCAGTAACCAGCCTCAACTGCCTTCTTCATCTCGTTCTGGCAGTTGGTCATGCCGCCCTTGACACCGTGCAGCTCGCAGGGAGCGTAGCCGATGATCAGAGAGGGGCCGGGGTAAGCCTCAGCCTCGGCAATAGCCTTGACAGCCTGGTTCATGTTAGCGCCCAGAGCGATCTGAGCAACATAGATGTAGCCGTAGGTCATTGCGATCTCGGACAGGCTCTTCTTGCTGATCTCCTTACCAGCAGCAGCGAACTGGCAGACTTCACCAATGTTGGAAGCCTTGGATGCCTGTCCACCGGTGTTGGAGTACATCTCAGTATCGAAGACCATGACGTTGACATCCTCGCCGGAAGCCAGGACGTGATCCAGGCCGCCGAAGCCGATGTCGTATGCCCAACCGTCGCCGCCGAATACCCAAACCGATTTCTTCGAAAGGTATTCTTTGTGCTCAAGAATGTCTTTTCTCATCTCGCAGTCGCAGTCGAATGCGGTAAGAGCGTCAACAAGCTTCTTTGTTGCTGCGGAATTCTTTTCGCCGTCTTCCAAAGTAGCGAGATATTCGTCGCAAGCAGCCTTTACGTCCTCGGAAGCCTTGTCGGAGTCCTTAATAGCGGCAACCTCTTCTACAAGACGATTGCGAATGGCTTCCTGACCGAGATACATGCCGTAGCCGTGCTCTGCGTTGTCCTCAAAGAGGGAGTTAGCCCAAGCGGGGCCGTGACCGTTCTTATCAACGGTGTAGGGCGATGTGCCTGCGGGGCCGCCCCAAATTGAAGAGCATCCGGTAGCGTTTGAAATATACATTCTGTCGCCGAAGAGCTGAGTTACAAGTCTTGCATATGAAGTCTCGGCGCAGCCTGCGCATGAGCCTGAGAATTCAAGAAGCGGAGTCTTGTACTGGCTGCCCATAACGGTGTTGTTTGCAAGATCCTCTTTGACCGTAACGTTCTCAACCATGTAGTCAAATGCAGCCTGCTTAGCATCCTGAGTCTCACGTGCAACCATCTTAAGAGAATTGGTCGGGCAAACGCCTACGCAAACGCCGCAGCCCATGCAGTCGAGCGGAGAAACAGCCATTGTATACTTGTAAACGTCCTTGCCTTTACCTTTCTTGTCAACTATTGTTGCAACTGCCGGAGCATTAGCTGCTTCCTCAGCGGTAAGAGCATACGGACGGATTGTAGCGTGCGGGCAGACATAAGAGCACTTGTTACACTGAGCACAAGTCGCACCGTCCCACTCGGGAACCATAACGGCAACGCCGCGTTTTTCGTAAGCCGAAGCGCCCTGCTCGAATGTGCCGTCAACGTGCTCGGAGAATGCGGATACGGGGAGACGGTCGCCGTCCATATTGCCTACGGGCTTCATGACGCTGTCAACCATCTTGACAAGCTTCGCCGGACCGTGCTCGGTAACAGCTTTGGGGGCATCCTCTGCGTCAGCCCAAGAAGCCGGAACATCAATCTTAACGTAAGCGGAAGCACCTGCGTCGATAGCCGCCTCGTTCATCTTAACTATCTCAATGCCCTTCTTCATAAACTTCTGAGCTTTTTCTTTCATGTAGCCGATTGCTTCCTCAGCGGGAAGAACCTTAGCAAGCGAGAAGAATGCAGACTGCAAAACGGTGTTGGTACGCTTACCGAGACCTATTTTAGCGGCTATGTCGATAGCGTTAACGGTGTAGAGCTGAATGTTGTTCTTTGCGATGTATCTCTTAGTCTCTGCATTGAGCTTTTCAGAAAGCTCCTTTTCATCCCACTGGCAGTTGATGAGGAATACGCCGCCCGGCTTTACGTCCTCTACCATTCTGAAGCCCTTCTCTATGTAAGAGGGGTTATGGCAGGCAACGAAGTCGGCCTTGTTTATATAGTATGAGCTCTTAATGGGCTTGTCGCCGAAGCGAAGGTGAGAAATTGTAACACCGCCGGTCTTCTTTGAGTCATACTGGAAATATGCCTGAACATACTTATCTGTATGGTCGCCGATGATCTTGATAGAGTCTTTGTTTGCACCGACTGTACCGTCGCCGCCGAGACCCCAGAACTTGCACTCGATAGTACCCTCTGCCGCGGTAATGGGAGCCGGCTTTTCGGGAAGTGAAAGGTGAGTAACATCATCGTTGATGCCGATTGTGAACTGACGTGCGGGAGTCTCTTCCTTAAGATGCTCGTAAACAGCAAAAATGCTTGCGGGGGGAGTATCCTTAGAACCGAGACCGTAACGGCCGCCGGAAACCTTAAGACCTGTTCTGCCCATCTCGTCAAGAGCTGCGATTGTGTCAAGGAAGAGCGGTTCGCCTATTGAACCGGGCTCCTTGGTTCTGTCAAGAACAGCGATTTTCTTGGCTGTAGCCGGAATAGCCTCAACAAATTTTGCAGCCGAGAACGGTCTGTAAAGACGAACCTTGACAAGACCTACTTTTTCGCCCTTTGCGGTGAGGTAATCGATAACCTCTTCCGCAACATCACAAACGGAGCCCATAGCTACGATAACTCTCTCTGCATCGGGAGCACCGTAGTAGTTAAAGAGCTTGTAGTCTGTGCCGATCTTCTCGTTGATCTTGTCCATATACTTTTCAACGATAGCGGGAACAGCGTCATAATATTTATTGCAAGCCTCTCTGTGCTGGAAGAAGATATCGCCGTTTTCGTGCGAACCGCGCATTGTCGGATGCTCGGGGTTGAGAGCACGCTCACGGAACGCCTTAACAGCGTCCATATCTACCATATCCTTGAGGTCTTTGTAATCCCATACATTGATTTTCTGTATCTCGTGAGAGGTACGGAAGCCGTCGAAGAAGTTGATGAACGGAACTCTGCCCTCAATAGCTGCAAGATGAGCTACCGGTCCCAAGTCCATAACCTCCTGCGGATTTGTCTCGGCAAGCATTGCAAAGCCGGTCTGGCGGCAAGCATAAACGTCCGAGTGGTCACCGAAGATGTTAAGCGCATGAGAAGCAACGCAGCGAGCCGATACGTGGAATACGCACGGAAGAAGCTCACCGGCAATCTTATACATATTCGGGATCATAAGAAGAAGTCCCTGTGAAGCGGTGTAAGTCGTAGTGAGAGCGCCTGCAGCGAGAGAACCGTGAACGGTTCCGGCAGCGCCTGCCTCGGACTGCATTTCGGCAACCTTAACTGTGGTTCCGAAAATGTTTTTAAGTCCCTGTGCCGACCACTGGTCAACATAGTCAGCCATAGGGCTTGACGGGGTAATCGGGTAAATACCTGCTACTTCGGTAAACGCATAAGATACGTGAGCAGCGGCATTATTACCGTCCATAGTCTTAGCTTTGCGCTCGACTAAGGCCTTTTTGGTTTCTGCCATTTGATATTTCCTCCTTGAATGGATATTTAACAGAATGGATGTATTGTACATACTCTGTAATTTTAACACTTTTATGAAATTATGTAAACCTCATTTTAATTGAAAAAAAGGGTAAATTCTCAAAAAAATTACATATTTATTTGTGCAAATTTTGTGCTGTGTGTGTAATAACACAAATATTGTCGAAGGTTATCTTTATTTGCCAAAACAATGTGCTTTATGTTATACTGTAACAAAAGTCGAGGTACGGTGATGCTGCTTTGAAGATAGAAGACATAAATTTGCCTCAGGGTTTAATGGGGACGAGAATAAAAGACAGATTAGAGGATGCGTTCGATGTCAATTTCGATGTGTCCGAAATTAAAATAGACACATTCGACGATTTCGGCAGAGTGCTGCTGGAGCCTTACAACGGCGGCGAAAAGCTCTATTACCGCGGCGAGAGAATAAAGAGCCGCACGAGAAGACTCATACCAACTCTTCTGAGAAATGAAGACGTGATAGCGGAAATGAACGGCGGTTCGATTTTTAATATTGACAGTAAAAAGCTTTTTGATTTTTACTGTTCAAGAGAACATTTTATATCGGTATACAAAACTCTCTACGGCGAACCGTCGGAGAACAGTATGTACTATATGACGGCATTTGCGCAGCATTACCTTGACATAAGTCCGTTTGTGGACTTCACAAAATGTATTTACGTAGCCCTCTCGTTTGCCATTAAGGGCAGAGAAACGGCGGACAGCGATATAGTTATATACACAGCCGAGGACATAGGCGACGATGATACCTCGTCAGATATGAACGAGGTCAATGAGTGGCTCGGAAATTATAATGTTAACATAGTAAACACCGATTTCCGCGAAGAGACGATAAAATATTTTACGGAAAAGAGGAAAAACAGGGGGTTTATGCCGAAGCTTTCCCTGAGGGAGGATTTTAAAAAGCTTGAGGAGCTTTGCAGCAGTATGTCGCCCGTAGCAAAGCTGATTGACATACCCACAAACGACCTTATGAAATATCAACAGGGCGTTTTTCTCTTGCTCAACAACTTCAGCCTTGTAGATTCCATGTATCTGACAAAATCCGTGCGCCGCGGTTTTGTTATTAAGAAGTATATAATAAACGGTGCGCTGTGCGGAGAGCTTAAAAAATACCTTGCGGCAAACGCCCCGCAGTATCGGTACAAGTGCCTTATGAATATAGCCGAAGCCGTTAAATAGCGGCTTTTGTGAAAAAACTGTATATTGTGCAATTAAAAACAAATCTGCCCCGGGAGGATTCCCGAGGCGGATTTTTTATCGGTGAAGATTCGGCTTGTATACGGTCGGATTTTTGCGCGTAAGCGGCCGCGTATGCCGAATCTTCGGCTGTGCCGTTTTACCGATTAGCAGCCGCACCCGCAGCCGCCGCAGCCTGAGTTACCGCAACCGCAGTCATTACCGCAGCCGCAGCCGTTCTTGCCGTAGCTACCGTCCGCAAAGAGCAGGATTATGATGATGACAAGTATCAAAAGACCGTTGTTGCCGCATCCGCCAAAGCAGTTCATCTAATATCCTCCTTTCAGATTTAACGGCAGGCTTTTGCCCGCCTTCAATACATATTATGTAAACGGCAAAGCTTGTGTTAATATTTTTCGATGTTTCGGCATACAATATATTTTTGTGAGTATAAAAGTCAAAAAAATTTGACCTTTGAGAAAAAATTTGACCTTTAAACTTTCGCGAAACAGGAGGAGGGGAGGCGTGAAATTGACGGTACAGAGGGCTTTTGGGCTCGTTTTTGCCTGAATTCTGAGCCAAAGAGTCAGCCTCGAAATGAAAAATGAGCAAAAAGTATAAAAAAAGCAGTAACTTAAAGAAAACAAGAGATAATATGTATTTTCATCTTCACTAAAACTAAATTTGACCTTTTTTGACCTTTGACAAAAAGGGTGAAAAACATATAATAGAAAATGTCAAAGGTCAAAGATAGTCAAAGTCAAATAGATTAGGCGATGAGCCGGGTACTGTAAAAGTCCTCTGACAATCGGAAAAGACGGAGTGATTAACAAATGAACTTAAGCAAGGAAATAGCCGGTATGATTCTTGATATGCTCTCCGACAGCGGAACTACCGAAATACGCCGCAATGATTTGGCAGAGCAGTTAGGGTGCGTGCCGAGCCAAATAAATTACGTCATTTCGTCACGGTTTACGCCGGAGCACGGCTATATAGTAGAAAGCCGTCGCGGCGGCGGAGGTTATATCAAGATAACCAGAGCCACATACGATCTCAGCACTCTGAAAATGCACCTCATCAATTCGATAGGGAATAATATTGATGAAAGATCCTGTCGCGCACATATCGTGAATTTGCACGACAGAGGGCTTTTGGAGGATAAAGAGGCGGCGGTAATGCTGGCGGCAACCGCCGATAAGTCGTATCACGATGTGCCGCACGAGCTTCGCGATAAGCTTAGGGCGAATATATTTAAGCAAATGTTGATTTCATCTATGAAATAAGGAGTGATTTATATGTTGTGTCAAAACTGTGGTAAATATGAGGCAACTACACATATCAAAAGGATTGTAAACGGCGAGGCCACGGAAGCTCATCTTTGCTCCGATTGTGCACGCGCTCTCGGCTATGACAGCGTCTTCCCGGATTTCGGCTTCAACTTTTCAGATATGCTCGGCTCGTTTTTCAACGAGGCAACGGTCGGCGCTCTCAGCAACGGTATAGTCCGCTGTGAAAAGTGCGGCAGTACGTTTAATGACATCGTAAGAAGCGGCAGAATGGGCTGCGGCGATTGTTACAGTACATTTTACGATAAGCTTCTTCCCTCATTTGAGCGTATCCACGGCAGAACCCATCACGAGGGTAAAAAGGCAAATACTTCTCCGGAAATAAAGAAGCTCAGCAAAACCGAAGAGCTTAAGGAAAATCTTAAGCAGGCGGTTGAGGCTCAGAATTACGAAGAGGCGGCACGCCTTCGCGACGAGATCAAAAAGCTGGAAAGCGAGGATAATCAAAAATGAGTAAGTGGTATATAGGCGCAGGTGAACAAAACGACATCGTTATAAGCACACGCATAAGACTTGCGAGAAATATTGAGGATTATCCTTTTCCCTGCAAGCTTGATACGAAAACGAGAACGGCTCTGAATAAAAAAATCGGCGACGCTGTATGCGGCAGAGAGAATCTCGAATTTATCGAGATGAAAACTCTTACTCAACCGCAGATAGTATCGCTTGCCGAAAAGCATCTGATAAGTCCCGAATTTGCATCGTCTTATGACGGCAGAGCGTTGCTTTTATCAGACAGCGAGGGCATAAGCATAATGCTCTGTGAAGAGGACCATATTAAAATACAGGTTATGAAACCAGGTCTTTCACTCGAAACGGCTTATGCCGAGGCAGACAGAATAGACGATGAGCTTAACGAAAAATTTGTTTTCGCATTTGATGACCGTCTCGGCTACCTTACCCAATGTCCGACCAATCTCGGTACGGGTATGAGAGCCTCGGTGCTCCTTCATCTTCCGGCGCTTACGGCGTGCGGCCAGATGAGTTCTATCTCTTCAACCGTATCAAAGCTCGGTCTTACGGTGTGCGGCTCTTACGGTGAGGGAAGCGTTCCCATGGGCGATATATACTGCCTCAGTAATCAGGTAACTCTCGGCATCTCCGAAAAAGCCGCTATTGACAATCTCAAAACGGTAACGTTGCAGCTTGCGGCGCAGGAGAGAACAGCGAGAGCGGAAATGGTTAAAAGCATAGAAACCGAGGATGAGATATTCAGAGCCTACGGAATTCTGAAATCGGCGAGGATTCTCCCCGTCAAGGAATTTATGACTCTTGTATCAAAGGTTCGTCTCGGAGCGGTTGCGGGTTTTATAAATGTTAAGCCCGAGACCGTCGATGAGCTTATGATTTCAATGCAGCCCGCAACAATAAACGCGGCGGCGGGCAAAAATCTTGACAGCCGCGAGCGCGACATTGAGCGTGCAAAGCAAGTAAGACAAAGACTTTAAATGAATTTTCGCTTTGCGGCGTTAATTTATCAATTGATTTGAAAGGAATGACAGTTATGTTCAAATTCACCGGTTTTACGGAAAAAGCAAATAAGTCCTTGAATGCGGCGGTAAAGGCAGCCGAGGATTTGGGACATACTTACATCGGCAGCGAGCATATATTGCTGGGCCTTCTCTCGGATACATCCACTGTTGCGGGTGCGGTGCTGGCTGCACATAATATAACCTATGCCGACATAGAAGAAGAGCTCAAGAGAAGCATCGGCGTAGGCGTACCTACCGAGCTTCAGCCCGACGACTTTACACCGAGAAGCAAAAACATTCTCGAAACCTCTGTTGCATTCGCAAGGCAGATGGGTCAGCAGCTTGTAGGTACTGAGCACGTATTGCTCGCAATAGCGCGTGAGGGCTCGTGCAGCGCAACGCTTCTTTTAAGCCGCGCCGGAGTCTCCATGCAGGACATTGTAAATGATGTGTCAAAGGCTCTTATGGGCGGTACGGCAAACGCCGGCACCGACAATAAGGACGGCGGCAAGGAAAACGAGAGTATGCTCTCGCAGTTCGGCAGAGATCTTACAAAGCTCGCAAAGGACGGTAAGATTGACCCTGTAATCGGCCGTCAGAAAGAAATAGAGAGGGTTATTCAGATTCTCTCAAGACGTACCAAAAACAATCCTTGCCTTATAGGTGAGCCCGGCGTCGGCAAAACGGCAATCGCCGAGGGGCTTGCTCTTAAAATTGTTTCGGGTGAGGTTCCCGAGCTTTTAAAGGACAAAAAGATATATTCTCTTGACCTTACCGGTATGGTTGCAGGTACAAAATACCGCGGCGATTTTGAAGAGAGAATTAAAAAGGTTATCGACGAGGTTAAAAACGCCAAGGACGTTATCCTCTTCATAGATGAGGTTCACACTCTTATAGGCGCAGGCAGTGCCGAGGGTGCGGCTGACGCAGCCAATATCTTAAAGCCCTCTCTCGCAAGAGGAGAGCTTCAGATAATCGGTGCAACCACTATTGAGGAATACCGTAAGCACATCGAAAAAGATGCCGCTTTGGAGCGTCGCTTCCAACCTGTAATGGTTGATGAACCCTCGCAGGAGGAAGCTATTGAAATACTCAAGGGCATTAAAGATAAATATGAAGCTCATCACAAGGTAAAGATAACCGATGAGGCTATCGAGTCCGCCGTTAAACTCTCAACGAGATATATAGGCGACAGATATTTGCCCGATAAAGCCATAGACCTTATCGATGAAGCGGCTTCAAGGGTAAGACTTCGTTCCTATACGGCTCCGTCGGACCTTAAAGAACTCGAAGACAAGAAAAAGAGCGTTGAGGCGGAAAAGCTCTCGGCTGTAAATGCTCAGGAATTTGAGCGTGCTGCAGCTCTTCGTGATGAGGAGCGTAAGCTCGACAAGGAAATTAAGGACAAGAAAGAAAACTGGCACGATATGGCAGGCAAGAGCCATGACGAGGTAACTCCCGCCGACATTGCCGATATAGTATCCTCTTGGACCGGAGTTCCCGTAACTCAGCTTTCTACCGAAGAGAGTGACAGACTTCTTCATATGGAGGATGAGCTTCATCGCCGCATAGTCGGTCAGGATGAAGCGGTCGAGGCTGTTTCAAGAGCTATCCGCCGCGGCAGAGTCGGACTTAAGGACCCGAAAAAGCCCATAGGCTCGTTCATCTTCTTAGGCCCCACGGGCGTCGGCAAAACAGAGCTTTGCAAGGCTTTGGCCGCCGCTATGTTCGGTGACGAAAACGCTATGATAAGACTTGATATGTCTGAGTATATGGAGAAGCACACGGTGTCTCGTCTCATAGGTTCGCCCCCCGGATATGTCGGCTATGACGAGGGCGGTCAGCTTACCGAAAAGGTAAGAAGAAAACCGTACTCCGTTGTACTTTTCGACGAGATTGAAAAGGCACACCCCGACGTGTTCAATATGCTTTTGCAGATACTTGATGACGGTGTTCTGACAGACGGTCAGGGCAGACGCGTTGACTTTAAGAATTGCATCATCATAATGACCTCAAATGTCGGTGCTAAGCTCATTTCGCAGAAGCAAAAGGCATTCGGTTTTGCCGCAGGCGCAAAAGAGCTTGAGCAGAACGAAAAGGAAATCAAGGACGCTGTAATGGGTGAGCTTCGCAACACCTTCCGTCCCGAATTCCTTAACAGAGTAGACGACATAATAGTATTCCAGCGCCTTACCAAGGAAAACATCAAAGAAATCGCTTCGAGACTTCTCGCTGTTCTCCAGAAACGCGTTGAGGATATGGGTATCGAGGTTACTTTCTCCGATGAAGCTGTCAGCAAGATAGCCGACGCAGGCTTCGACGATGTATACGGTGCAAGACCTCTGAAGCGTGCTATCCAGAGCAGAATTGAGGACGCTTTGTCCGAGGAAATGCTCAAGGGCAACGTGAAAAAGGGCGGCAAGTATATCTGCAATGTCAAAGATGACAAATTTGTTTTTGACAAGGCCGAGGAAAAAACCGTAACCGAATAAGCATAGCGGTCCGTAAAGCCATATGACTTTACGGGCCGCTTTCTATATTTTCATATAATAGATGTAAAAGAATTGCAGCTTTTTTGTATGTAAATCGGTATTGCACTCGGAGCGGCAAAAGTGTAAAATATACTCCGGAAGTGGTATTGTGGCAAACACAAGAAAAAACGAAATTTCAACAATAAACAAAATACGCTTTGACCCGACAAATCCGTGCGAAGACGATATAGACATACGCGACATAGCGCACGCTCTTTCTATGATGACAAGGGCAAACGGTCATTTCACCGAGTTTTATTCGGTGGCAAGACATTCCGTAAACTGTGCGCTTGAGGCAACGGCACGCGGATATTCAAAAAGGGTCGCGCTTTTTTGCCTTTTGCACGACAGCGCCGAAAGCTATATAGGAGATATGACAAGACCTCTGAAAATGCACTTTCCGCTGTTTTCCGAATATGAAAAAAAGCTGCAAAAGGTAATTTTTTCAAAATATGCGACGCTTGATATTGACGATGACGAAAAGGAAAAGGTGAAATCCGTAGACGACAGCTTACTGTATCACGAGTTTCTTTGCTACCACGGTGACAAGCTGTTTGACTTTACACCGGAAATACATATAGATGTAAAGGATAACTCAAAAAATATATCCGAGACCGAAAAGGAGTTCCTCTGTATGTACGAGGCTTTAAAGATAAAATAATCCTGAACGGTTAAAAGCAAAACCAAAAACCATTGCATTTTAAACATCCTAAAACGACCTAAAGCACTTGTTTTTGTGAGTGCTTTAGGTCGCGGTGTTTTTGGACTGTATTACTGTTTTCGGTAAAAATAAAACCGACAAGCTTCAACTGAACTTGTCGGTTTTTGGAGCGATTAAGCAACAGCTTACGAACCATAACGCTCCCTTTCTAAAAATATTATATATGAATTCTTATTGAATTTCAACGGGAACATGGAAAATTTTGTTGTTTTATGGTATTATTTTATAAATATGAAATATAATGTGGAAAAAGATAGTAAAAAATTTT